>Ga0213872_10001359_pt1 | contig 16138 bp, 12 predicted proteins | sample VelepicomBERX_R2_FD_160071 | JGI IMG/M metagenome (GOLD analysis project Ga0213872, IMG submission 160071) | Rhizosphere microbial communities from Vellozia epidendroides in rupestrian grasslands, the National Park of Serra do Cipo, Brazil - RX_R2 | ecosystem: Host-associated > Plants > Roots >...
ATGCGGCCCGTGTTTTCGATTTCAAGCTCTTCGGCTTGCTTCAACACTTCAGACACATGGAGTGCCTTGAGTTCGTTCAAATGCATGGAGGGTCCTGCGTGGACTGACCCGGACAGGGGTCGTCAAAAAATCCCTTGCGGGCTGACTGATTCGGGGGAGGTTTGGGGGGAGGCGAGAGAGGCCTCGCAAACCGGGTACTCGAACCTGCCAGTTTGTCTGCTGGCAGATGAGTTGGATGGATTATGACAGGAAAAGTGAGCGGCCCGCGAAGTCCTTGCTGGTGCCGGCGCCGGCCCGGGCCGATCAGGCCGCCGGGCCGGGTCCTGCTCAGGCCAGTTGCTGGTCGATGAAGGCGGTCAGGGCGGCCTTGTTGAGGGCACCCACCTTGGTGGCGGCGAGTTGGCCGTTCTTGAACAGCATCAGGGTCGGGATGCCGCGGATGCCGAACTTGGCCGGGATGTCACGGTTCTCGTCGACATTCATCTTGGCGATCTGCAGCTTGCCCTGGTAGCCGTTGGCCACTTCGTCGAGGATGGGGGCGATCATCTTGCAGGGGCCGCACCATTCGGCCCAGTAGTCCACCAGCACCGGCTTGTCGGCCTGCAGGACGTCGGCTTCGAAGGAGGCGTCAGAGATGTGTTTGATCAGTTCGCTGGCCATGGTGCTTTCCTTGGAGTGAATCTTTTGAAGGAGGAGATGCAGCTAAAGTGGCGGCATTGTGACAGAAACCAAGTGTCGTCATCCGACATGGATCGCCTATGAGCAGCATAGCCAAAAACCATGACCCGCACAGGTCCGGCCTGGCGGGACAGGCCGGCAGCGCTGCAGACCCCCATCCCGATCCGTGGCCGGTGGCTGCCGACCGCTTCTGGCTGGCGCCGCCGACCGGGCTGGTGGCCCGGTTGCAGGAGGCGATGGCGCAGGCCCGGGTGCATCCGGCCGAAGTGGTGGTCCTGCTGCCCTATGCCCATCTGATGGTGACGGCCCGGCGCTACTGGGCGCGTGCCTGCCCGGACGGCTTTGCCCCGCGTTTCGAGACCACCCTCAACTGGGCGCGCGCCTGCGGGCTGCCGCTGCCTGCCGGCGAGGACCTGACCCTGGATGCCGCGCATGACGTGCTGACCGCCCGCGACCTGCTCGAACGGGCCGGTCTGCGCGAGCAGGCACGGCAACTGGCGCCCGGTCTGGCCGAATCGGCCGGTCAACTGATGCGCTGCGTGGCCTCGCAACTGCCCGCTGAGCGTGAGCGCTGGGGCGCCCAGGCCCGCGAGGCGCTGAGCCTGGGCCTGGAGGCCCCGGTGCTGGCCTACGAGGCGGCCTGCGCGCGCATCGCCCTCGAATGGGCCCTGGCCTCGACCCAGGGCACCGACCTGCTGTTCGGCCCGGCGCTGGCCGGGACCCGCCTGCTGCTGGTGCTGGACGGTTTCCAGGCCGATCCCCTCACCGATGCGCTGGTCCGCCACGCCCAGGCCGATCCCGACCGGCAGGTCCGGCGTTTCGATCTTCCGGGGCCTTGGCTCGAGATGGCGAGCACACCATCGGCGCAACTGCACGCCTGCCGTGACGGCGAGGACGAGGCCGAGCGGGCCGCCGCCGTGGTGCTGCAACGGGTGCAGGCGGGCCAGTGGCCGGTGGCGCTGGTGTCGCTCGACCGGGCCATCACCCGGCGCATCAGCGCCATGCTGGCGGCGCGCCGGATCCCGCTGCGCGATGAGAGCGGCTGGAAGCTCTCGACCACCCGGGCCGCTGCCCAGGTGATGAGCCTGTTGCGCGCCGCGCACTGGAACCCCAGCACCGACGAGGTGCTCGACTGGCTCAAGGGCGCGCCGCGCTGGCGCGGGGCCTGTCTGGACCACTGCGAGTCGCGCTGGCGCAGGCTGGGTCTGCGCGACTGGCGGCGGGCCCTGGCAGCGGGCGTCGGCAGCTTTGCCGGCGACGATGCCGGCGGCGAGGCGGCGGACTGGCTGGGGCAGGTCGATGCCCTGCGGACCACGCTGACCGCGCCGCGCCCCCTGGCCGCCTGGCTGCTGTCGCTGCGCGAAGCCCTGCGGGACAGCGGCCAGTGGGACGGCCTGCAGGACGATCCGGCAGGCGCCCGGCTGCTGTCCGTGCTGCGCCTCGATGAAGCGTCGCAGGCGCTCTGGATGCAGAGCCTTTCCGACACGCCCTGGGCCAGCCGTCGCATGGACCCGGGCGAATTCACCGCCTGGGTGCACCAGGCGCTGGAGGCGGCCAGCTTCATGGCCGACGAGCTGCCGGTGTATGTCGATGCCCAGGTGGTCGTGCTGCCCCTGAGCCAGTTGCTGGCGCGTCCCTGGGGTGCGGTCGTCGTGCCGGGTTGCGATGAGCAGCGGCTGCCGGCTTCGCCCGAGCCCCCCGGGGCCTGGACCAGCGCGCAGCGGCAGGCCCTGGGCCTGCCGCTGCGTCAGGATCTCCAGCAGGCCCAGGCGGCGGCCTGGCGTCATGCCCTGAGCCAGCCCCGCGTGGACCTGCTCTGGCGAGAGAGCGACGACGGCGGCGAGCCGCTGTTGCCCAGCGCCCTGGTCCAGGAACTGCAGACCCGGCCTGGACAGGGGCTGGCGGCGCAGGAGCCCCGGGTGGCGCACCGCTTGGCCGCCACGCCGGTGCAGCGCCCTCTGCCCGTCGGCCGGGACCTGCCCCTGCAGCGGCTGTCGGCCAGCGCGTATGAAGACCTGCGGCGCTGTCCCTACCGCTTCTTCGCCTTGCGCCAATTGGGGCTGCAGACCTCGGATGAACTCGATGCCGAGGTCGACAAGCGCGATTTCGGACTCTGGCTGCACGAGGTGCTCAAACGCTTCCATGACGCCCTGACGCAGGCGCCATCGGCTGAGCGGGCGGAGCGGCGCGAGCTGCTGACACAGGCCGCCGCCGAGGCGACCCGGCACCAGGGCCTGGAGGCCGAGGAGTTCCTGCCTTTCGAAGCGGTCTGGCCGCAGGTGCGGGAGGGCTATCTGGACTGGCTCGACGAGCATGAGCGGGCCGAGGGCGGCCAGGCCCTGTGGGGTGAACGCTGGCTCGAACGGCCCCATGCCGGGCTGCAGCTGGTGGGCCAGATCGACCGCCTGGATCAGGTGCGGGCCCAGGCCCCGGAGCAGGGTGGCGCACGGCTGGTGATCGACTACAAGACCGAATCGCTGCAGCGCACCCGTGAGCGCCTCAAGGCCGCCGGCGAAGACACCCAACTGGCTTTCTACGCCGCCCTGCTGCAGGGCGACGGCGCGGCGACCGGCCAGGACCAGACCCCGGCCGACCTGCCGCTGCGGGCCGCCTATGTCCATGTGGGCGAGGGCGGGAAGACCGAATTGCTTGAGCAGCCCGAGGTGGAGACGCTGCGCGACGCCTTGCTGGCGGGCATCGCACACGATCTGGAACGTTTGACGCACGGCGCGGTGCTGCCGGCGCTGGGCGATGGCGCCGTCTGCGACTTCTGTGCGGCCCGCGGCCTGTGCCGCAAGGATTTCTGGAGCGCAGCCCCTGCGCAGGAGACTCGACTTGACTGATCCGGCCCTGCTGGCCTACGAGCACAACGGGCTGCGTGTCGCGCCCGCGCATTTCTATTCGATCGCCTGCGATCCCCGGCGCAGCGTGGCCGTCGAGGCCTGCGCCGGTGCCGGCAAGACCTGGATGCTGGTGTCGCGGATCGTGCGGGCGCTGCTCGAGGGCTGCGCCCCGCATGAGATCCTGGCCATCACCTTCACCAAGAAGGCGGCTGGCGAGATGCGCCAACGCCTGCACGAATGGCTGGCCGAGTTCGCCCAGGCCCCGGCCGAGCGGCTGCAGCTCGAGTTGCAGCTGCGCGGCGTTCCGGCATCGGCATGGCAGCAGGGCCAGGGCGGAGCGGGCCAGGCGGCGCTGTTGCAGCAGTTGCAGCAGGCGCTGTTCGATGCCGGCCGGCCGGTGCAGGTGCGCACCTTCCACAGCTGGTTTGCCGCCCTGCTGCGCACCGCCCCGCTGGCGGTGCTGGACCGCATGGGCCTGCCGGCCGGCTATGAGCTGCTGGAAGACGACAGCGAGGCGGTGGCGGTCGTGTGGCGGCGCTTCTACCGGGCCCTGCTGGAGCGCCCGGCGGCGCGGGCCGACCATGACGCCCTGATCGCCGAACACGGCCGCGCCCAGACCCAGAAGGCACTGCTGGCGGCGCTGGCCCGGCGCACCGAGTTCGCCCTGGCCGATGGGCAGGGCGTGGTCGAGGCGTCCGTGCCGCACTTCCACGCCCTGTTCGCGCAGCGGCGGCCCGGCTGGCTGGCCCATGAGGAGCCGTCCCAGGCCCTGGACGACGTGGCGACGGCGCGGCGCTGGCATGCCTGGTCAGCGGCCTTGGGGCGTGAAAGCGGCGCCACCGCCCCCAAGGCCGCTGCGGCCATCGTCGACGCCTTTCTGGGGCCGCCCGGCGAGCCCCGCCTCGAGGCGCTGCGCCGGGCGCTGTTCGTCAAGGAGGCGGACCGCCTGAGCCGCCATCTGCAGAAATTCGGGGCGGCCCAGGAGGCCGAAGCAGAACTGCAGGACCTGTGCGAGGCCCGGCGCCAGCACCAGGCCTGGGTGCACCAGCAACGGATGGCCAGGCTCGCCCGGCTCCTGCTGGACGAATTCGCGGCACTCAAGCATGAGCGGGCCTGGGTCGACATGAACGATGTCGAGCGTGCCGCGCTGGTGATGCTGTCCGACCCGGTGCTCAGCGGCTGGGTCCAGGAACGCCTGGACGCGCGGGTGCGGCACCTGCTCATCGATGAGTTCCAGGACACCAACCCGCTGCAGTGGCAGGCCCTGCATGCCTGGCTGGCGGGTTACGCGGGTGCCGGCCAGGCGCCCAGCGTGTTCATCGTCGGCGACCCCAAGCAGAGCATCTACCGCTTCCGGCGGGCCGAGCCGCAGGTGTTCCGCGCGGCCCAGCGCTTCGTGGTCGAAGGATTGGGCGGCGATCGCCTGAGCTGCGACCACACCCGGCGCAACGCGCCCGAGGTCATCGATCTGGTGAACGCGACCATGCTGGCCGCGCAGCAGGCCGGCGAGTACGAAGGCTACCGGCCGCACACCACCGATTCGCGTCAGCGCGGTGCCACGCTGTGCCTGCCGGCCATCCCCCGGCCCGAGCGGGAGGGCGCCGCCGAGGCCGCCGCACCCTGGCGCGACAGCCTGCAGACCCCGCGCACCACGCCCGAAGAGACCTTGCGCAGCCTCGAGTGCCAGCAGGCCGCGCTGTGGTTGCGCTCCCTGCTGCAGCCCGGCCCCGAGGGGCAGGCCGGACTGCAGCCGCGCGACATCATGGTGCTGTCGCGCCGGCGGGATCGGCTGGCGGTCATGCAGCAGGCCTTGCAGGCCCTGGGCATCCCGACCCAGCAGCCCGAAAAATCATCGCTGGACGAGGCGCCCGAGGTCCAGGACCTGCTGGCCCTGATCGACGCCCTGGTGTCGCCACAGCACGACCTGTCGCTGGCCCGGGCCCTGAAATCGCCTCTGTTCGGCCTGTCTGACGACGACCTGGTTCGCATTGCACTGCTGCAGCGCCAGCGCCGTGCCGAAGCCCGGGCGGCGGAGGGCGACGCCGCGTCGCCACGGGCCCCGGCCTCGTGGCTGGGCCTGCTGCAGGCCATCGACAGCTTGCCGTCCGACTGGCCGCCCGCGCTGCGGGGGCTGGGGGCGCAGCTCAGCCGTTGGCAGCACAGCCTGCAGGCGCTGCCGCCGCACGATGCCCTGGATGCCATCTACCACGAGGGGGAGGTGCTGGCCCGCTTTGCCGCCAGCGCGCCGCCGACCCGCCGCGATGCGGTGCTGGGCAATCTGAGGGCCCTGCTGGCGGCGGCCTTGCAGGTCGACGGCGGGCGCTACGTGAGCGCCTATGGCTTCGTGCGGGCGCTGAAGGCGGGCCGGGTGCCGGCACCGGCGCGTGCCGACGCCGCGGCGGTGCGACTGCTGACCATCCATGGCGCCAAGGGGCTGGAGGCGCCGCTGGTGCTGCTGCTCGACACCGATGCGCCTGCGGCCCGCGCCGAATCGATGGGCATGTTGGTCGATTGGCCCGGCGAGGCGGCCGCGCCGCTGTCCCTGGTCTTCCTGGCCAGCGAAAGCCGGCCGCCGCCCTGTGCGCTCGCGGCGCTCGAGGCCGAGCGCCGCGAGCGCCTGCGCGAGGAGCTCAATGCCCTGTATGTGGCGCTGACCCGGGCGCGGCAGCAGTTGGTGATCTCGTCGGTGACGCCGCATCGGGCTTCAGAGGGTAGCTGGTGGCAAAGGCTGCAGGCGTTGTGCGAGCTGGTGCCGCTGGAGCCCGGGGAGGACGGCGTGCCGGTCTCCCGGGCTGCTGCAGACCTGTCGGTTTCCGATTTCGGGTTGCTGCAGTTGCCCGATGCCGGCCCGTCGGTGGCGGCGGCCGCCGTGACGGCGGGGATGCCCGGGGCCGGTGTGCGCGTGGCGGCCGCAGCGGCCGTTCGCGGCGGCCCTGCGACCGGGGGACTGCCGGACGAGCGGGTGGCGGCCCTGGGCGAGGCCATGCATCGGCTGCTTGAATGGCTGCCCCTGCGCGCAGGGGGGCTTCGTGCGGTGGATCTGGATCCGCACTGGACGGTGGCACGCCAGCAGTCGCTGAGGCGCGATTTCGGCCTCGGAGAGGGCGAACTGGCCCAGGCGCTCGAATCGGCGCGGCGCATCGCCTGCGGGCAGGGCGCCTGGGCCTGGGATGCCGATCAGGTGCAGTGGGCGGCCAACGAGGTGCCCTTGAACCATGGCGGCGAATCCTTGCGCCTGGACCGATTGGTGCGTCGGCGCGACAGCGGCCAATGGTGGGTGCTGGACCACAAATCGGCCTCGCGGCCTGAGCGCCAGGCCGAGCTGGTGCAGCAGCTCAGGCGCTATGCCCAGGCGGTGGCGCTGGCGGTGGCCGTCCCCCTGTCCGAGGTGCGGGCCGCCTTTCTGAGCGCCACAGGGGAATGGGTGCCATTGGAGGGGCCGGGGGCCGAGGTGCAGGGGCTCTAGTACTGGCCTTCCTGGCATCCCTCATACTCGGCGCGTCTTTTTTTGTTTGTGTTGGTCCCTTGTCCATGATCCTGTCCCATCCTCTCTCGTCAGCCCCCACCCCGGCCTTGTCCGGTGCCGAGCCTGTGGTCGTCATCGGCGGCGGCCCGGCCGGCCTGATGGCGGCTGAGGTGCTGGCCTCGGCCGGGCAGGTGGTGCAGCTCTTCGATGCCATGCCCTCGGTGGGCCGCAAATTCTTGTTGGCCGGCAAGGGCGGGCTCAACCTGACCCACTCCGAGCCGCATGAGGCCTTCGCCGGCCGCTACGGCAGCCGCCGCGCCCAGATCGAACCCGCACTGAAGGCCTTTGGCGGCCCCGAGGTGCGGGCCTGGGCCGAAGGTCTGGGGGTGGGCACCTTTGTCGGCAGTTCGGGCCGTGTCTTCCCGACAGACATGAAGGCCGCGCCCCTGCTGAGGGCCTGGCTGCAGCGCCTGCGCGGACTCGGGGTGCAATTCCACATGCGGCACCGATGGCTGGGTTTCGACGAGCAGGGCGGCCTGCTGTTCCACAGTCCCTCGGGTCCGCTGACGCTGCGGGCCCGGGCGGTGGTGCTGGCCCTGGGGGGGGCCAGCTGGTCGCGCCTGGGCTCCGATGGCGCCTGGCTGGCCTCGCTCCAGCCTGCCAACTGCGGCTTCGACGTACCGGCTCGCTCGCAGCGGGCAGGCGAGTCTCGGCGCGAGTTCATCGAGGAATTGCTGGGTCACGCCGCCCCTCTGGCGACCGGATGGACCCCCTTCTTTGCCGAACGTTTTGCCGGTCTGCCCTTCAAGTCGGTGGCCATCCGATGGCAGGACCCTGAAGGCCGGGAACTCAGCCGGCGCGGTGAATTCGTGGCCACGGCCACGGGGGTCGAAGGCAGTCTGATCTATGCGGCCTCGGCGGGGCTGCGTGAAGGCATCCGCCAGCATGGCCGTGCGGTGTTCCATCTGGACCTGCTGCCCGACCACAGCGCGCAGCGGGTGCTGGCCGAACTGCGCCACCCGCGCGGCGCGCGGTCGCTGTCCAGCCATCTGAAGAGCCGGCTGGGCCTGGAAGGCATCAAGATGGCCGTCCTCAATGAGCTGTTGGATCGGGAGGTCATGGCCGACCCGGTGGCGCTGGCGGAGTCGATCAAGGCCTTGCCGGTGACGGTGATCGCACCGCGTCCCATCGACGAAGCGATCAGTACGGCGGGCGGGGTGGCCTATTCAGGCCTCGATGCGCACCTCATGCTGACGGCCTTGCCGGGCATTTTCTGTGCGGGGGAAATGCTGGATTGGGAAGCCCCCACCGGGGGCTACCTTCTGACGGCCTGTCTGGCCACCGGCCGACAGGCCGGTCTGGGTGTGCTCGACTGGCTGGCCCGGGGGCCAGCCTGAGCACGGCTCAGCGCCAGCCCCGGTGCCAGCCGTATTGCGGGTGGTGCCAGCCCCAGCCGTAGTGGGGGTGGAATTCCCAGACCCAGCCCACGCCCGGGCTGACATAGGTGGGGGCGACGTACACCGGCGCCGGGGCCACGGTGACCGGCTGGACCGGCGCCGGGGCCACCACGCAGCCGGAGGTGAGAGCCAGAGCGGCCAGGCCCAGGGCCGCGGCCATGACGCGGACACCGGTTTGCAGAGGGCTCTGTGGCTTGTTCTGATGAATCATGTGCTTCCTTGGTTGACGGGGTTGGATACGGTGCCTCACCGTGCTGTTTCAACGTTGGACATGATAGGTGGTTGACGTGGTGCTATCGGTGGTCGTCCCGGTCGGCGCCTGCCCGCCAGGCCAACCATCGGGACACAGGGCGCCAAAGCCTTACACCACGCGGTTTCTGCCCCATTCCTTGGCCATGTAGAGGGCCTTGTCGGCCTCGCTGTAAAGAATTTCAAAGTTCTGATTCTGCTGCGGCGGATTGGAGGCCAGGCCGATGCTGACGGTGACCCGCACACGGAGCTGGCCGAAGCTCACCGCGTTCTGCTCGATGCGTTGGCGCAGCTTTTCGGCAATCCGCCGGCCGGCCTCCTGGGAGGTGCCGGGCAGCAGCACGACGAATTCCTCTCCGCCGAGTCGACCGACCAGGTCGGTGCTGCGCAGGCTGGCACTGCACAGGGCGGCCACCTGTTTGAGGACCGCATCGCCGCAAGGGTGGCCCCAACTGTCGTTGACCTGCTTGAAGTGGTCCAGGTCCAGCAGCAGCAGGGTGGTCATGGTGGCCTGGCGGCGGGCCCGGGCCAGTTCGCGCTCGGTGAGTTCGGCGAACGTGGCGCGGTTCAGCACGCCGGTGAGGGCGTCCACGCGGGTCAGGCGCTCGAGCTCCTGCTGTTTGTGCTGCAGCTCGGCCGTCAACCGGGCCAGTCGCTCCTCCTGGGCTGCGAGGGCGCTGAACTGGCGCCAGAGCAGCAGCGAGAGCGTCCAGGCCAGTACGCAGCCGACCAGGCCCTGCAGACGCAGGGGCAGCAACGCTCCGGCACCCGCATCCACGTTGCCGACCAGGTGGAAGAAGAGCGCATAACCCAGGCCGAGCATCAAGCCGGATTTCAGCGGGCGCTGGTAGAGCGCCAGGCTGGCGCCCACGCAGGCCAGGAGGTAGGAGGCGATGCCCTGGCCGACCGATTGGTCGACACCGGCCTGCAGGCTGGCCAGCACCACAGTGGCGCCGAAGGCTGCAGAGCACAGCGCGCGCCCGATCCAGCGCCGGGACAGGTGGCGCCAGCGACGTGCCAGCACCGTGATCAGCAGCGCCAGAGGCCATTCCGCGAGATGGATCAGCCAACGGCCCAGCGGCCAGGATTCCGCGCCGACGGGCCCGTCGTGCTGCCAGAGCAACACGCTGAACACCAGCCATTGCAGCAGGCTCCAGGCCGCCGCACCGGGCGCCAGCCAGTGCAGGCGCTGCAGATTGGCTTCGGTGGCAGAGCGTTCGACATGGTCGTTCTCGATGCGCCAATCGGTCAGTTGCTGGTACAGGGCTCGGATCGCAGGGGGCATGCAAGTCCTGTGGGCGGGGGCCGTGCGAGGTCAGGGTGGGCAGGAAGCGGGCCGGCGGCGGCGGCCGGCATCCGCGAGGGATGATACAAATAAATCATCGGCCCGGGGTTCGGCCGGGTGCCCAGCGCCGACTTGAACCACATCGGTCCGGTGCGGGGCCATGGCGCCTGACGGCGATACCATCGGCACATGATCGATTCCCATCTTTCCCCTTCCGCGCCCCGGCCCGACGCCGATCCGATGGACGCGACCACCGGCCTGATCCACCACCCCTACCAGCCCCCCGAGGGCTTTGCGGCGCCGCAGCCGGCGGTGCACAAGGCATCGACCGTGATCTTCGCCAACACGGCGGCCATGCGCGCGCGCGACTGGCGCAGCCGCAGCGGCTACACCTACGGGCTGCACGGCACGCCGACGACCTTCACCCTGGAGGAGCGGCTCTGCCACCTCGAGGGCGGTCAGCAATGTCTGCTGGTGCCCAGCGGGCTGGCGGCCATCGCCAATGTGTCGTTGTCCCTGCTGCGAAGCGGCGACGAGGTGCTCATTCCCGACAATGCCTACGGCCCCAACAAGGCACTGGCCGAGGGCGAACTGGCGGCCTGGGGCATCTCGCACCAGTTCTACGATCCGCTGGAACCGGCGGATCTGGCGGCCCGCATCGGCCCCCGCACCCGCCTGGTCTGGCTCGAGGTGCCGGGTTCGGTGACGCTCGAGTTTCCCGATCTGCCCGCCCTGGTGCGCATCTGCCGCGACAAGGGGGTGCTCTGCGCGCTCGACAACACTTGGGGGGCCGGCCTGGCCTTCCGGCCATTCGAACTGGCGCCCGGCCTGGGGGTCGACATCTCGGCCCAGGCCCTGACCAAATACCCCAGCGGTGGGGGTGATGTGCTGATGGGCAGCGTGATCACACGGGACAAGGCGTTGCATCAGCGGCTCAAGGCCACCCACATGCGCCTGGGTTTGGGGGTGGGCGGCAATGACGTCGAGACGGTGCTGCGTTCGCTGCCCAGCATGGCCCTGCGCTACAGAGCCCATGATGAGGCGGCCCGGGCGCTGGCCGCCTGGTGCGCCGCCCGGCCCCAGGTGGTGCAGGTGCTGCATCCGGCCTGGCCGGGGTCGCCCGGTCATGAGCACTGGCAGGCCCTGTGCACGCCGGCAGGCGGCGGGCAAGGGTTGGCGGCCGGCTTGTTCAGCGTGGTGTTCGACGCGCGCTTCAGCCCGGCGCAGGTGGATGCCTTCTGCGATGCCCTGCGCCTGTTCAAGCTCGGTTACAGCTGGGGCGGCCCCATGAGCCTGGTGGTGCCCTACGATCTGCGCAGCATGCGCCAGCGTCCGACCCCGCACCTGCTGCCGGGCACGGTGGTGCGGTTCTCGGTGGGGCTGGAGTCGGTCGACGACCTCCGGCGCGACCTGGCGCAAGCGCTGGGCAGCCAGTTGCCCCCGGCCTGAGCCGGCCCGGGTCTGGCGGTCGGCTCGGTAGTTTCCTGGGTGCCCGAGCCGCGGCGGCACCGTTAGCCTGTGGCCTTGTCCATCACTCGGCCCCGGGCTCCGGGGCCGCACCACACCATGGCGACTTCACCGGCTCCCGATCCAGCGACCGCCGCAGCCGAACCGGCCGCCGCTGCCAGCGGCGAGGTGTCCGAGTCCATCGAACTCGCCCCGCTGCGTTGGCGCGACCCCTTTGCCTGGCTGTTGGCCGGCGCCCGCGATCTGCGGGCTGCGCCGGGCATCGCCCTGTTCTACGGGGTCTGTTTCTGGGGCATGGCGCTGGTGTTGCGCTGGGTGTTCCGCAGCAGCCCTGAATACACCATGTCGATCGCTTCCGGCTGCCTGCTGCTGGGGCCCTTCATGGCCATGGGCCTCTACCATGCCAGCCAGCGCCGCGAGCAGGGGCTGCGGCCCGAGCTCGGTCTGTCCATCACCTGCTGGGACCGGCACCTTGGCAGCATGGGCATGCTGGTGCTGGTGCTCATCGTGCTCGAACTGCTGTGGGGGCGGGCCTCCCTGGTGGTGTTCGCGGTGTTCTTCAACACCGGCATGCCGTCGACCACGGGGGTGGTGAGGGCCATCTTCAATCCCGAAAACCTGGAGTTCGTGCTCGTCTACACCCTGGTGGGCGGGGTGTTCGCGGCCCTGGTCTATTCGACGGCCGTGGTGTCCATCCCGATGATCCTCGACCGCGACACCGATGCGATCACGGCCGGCATCACCAGCCTGCGGGTGGTCGGGGGGCACCCTGGCGTCATGCTGTTGTGGGGCCTGCTGATCACCGCCCTGGTGGTGTTGGCGCTGTGGCCCTGGGGCGCCGGGATCGTGCTGGTCGGGCCCTGGCTCGGCCATGCGAGCTGGCATGCGTACCGGGGGGCGGTGCGGTCTGCCGGGGTGTCGGGCGCCGCTTGATCGGCGGCGCACGGCCGGGGTGTTACAGTGGTCTTCAAACTGATAAGGAGTACCCGACTTGGCAACACCCAACTATGGCTATGAGAAACGCCAGAAGGAACTGGCGAAAAAGCGCAAGAAAGAAGAAAAACTCAAGGCCAAGGCAGACCGCAAGCATGCGGGAGAGGTGGCGCACGACCCCGATGGAATGCCGGAGGGGGACGATGCTGAGGCGCCGCCCGAACAGCCTGGAGAGAGTCCCGCCCCCTGAGCGCTGCAGGGCGACTGCGGGGCAGGTGTCCGGCCCGCCGGCTATCTGAGCAGCCGGCGCAGCTCCGGCCACACATTGGCCAGCATCTGCGGATGGGCCTCTTCCTTGGGGTGGATGCGATCCGCCTGGAACAGGTTCGGGGCATCCGGGCTGTCAGCCACGCCCTTGAGCAGAAACGGCACCAGGGCCGCGTGGCTGGTCTTGGCCACCTGGCCGAAGACCTCGCTGAAGGCCTTGGTGTAGGCGCCCCCATAGTTCGGCGGCACCTGCATGCCCACCAGCAGCACACGTGCACCGGCCTGCTGCGCACTTTGCACCATGGCCTGCAGATTGTCCTGGGTCATCGACAGCGGCAGGCCGCGCAAGGCATCGTTGCCCCCCAGCTCGATCACCACCACCCCCGGACGGTGCTTGGCCAGCAGGGCCGCGAGGCGTGAGCGGCCGCCGGAGGTGGTCTCGCCGCTGATGCTCGCATTGACCACCTGGGCCGGCACATGTTGCTCGGCCAGCTTCTGTTCGAGCAGCGCGACCCAGCCGCTGCCACGGCGCAATCCATATTCGGCACTCAGCGAATCACCGACGACCAGGATGGTCGGCGCGCTGGCGGCCGATGCCTCAGTGCCGCGCGAGGCCGCGATGGCGGCGGTGGCGGCAGCGACCGACAACAGGATAAAGTGGCGGCGGTCTGCCCGCCGAATCGAAAATTGGTCCAACAACACGCATCGCCTTTCATGTCTGAATCCCATCTGCCCGCCATCATCTCCGTCGATCATGTCTACAAGTCGGTCAGCGATTCCACGGGGACCCTGGACATTCTGCGCGATATCCACTTTCAGCTGCGGGCCCGCGAGACGGCGGCCATCGTCGGGGCCTCGGGCTCGGGCAAGAGCACGCTGCTGTCCATCATCGCAGGGCTTGACACGCCGAGCCGCGGCACGGTCCGCCTGGACGGCGAGGACCTGTTTGCACTGCACGAAGATGCCCGCGCGGCGCTGCGGGCCCGCCGGATCGGCTTCGTCTTCCAGAGCTTTCAGCTGATGGCCAATCTGAGCGCCCTGGAAAACGTGATGCTGCCCCTGGAGTTGGCCGGGCAGCGGCAGGCCCGGCAGGCCGCGACCGACATGCTCCAGCGGGTCGGCCTCGGGCAGCGCCTGTCGCACTACCCCCGGCTGATGTCGGGTGGCGAACAGCAGCGCGTGGCCCTGGCCCGGGCCTTTGTGGTGAAGCCGGCCCTGCTGCTGGCCGATGAGCCCACGGGCAGCCTGGACTTCGCGACCGGAGAGACCATCATGGAGCTGATGTTCGAACTCAATCGCGAAGAGGGGACGACCCTGGTGCTGGTCACCCACGACCGCGCGATCGCACAGCGCTGCGAGCGGCGCATCGTGATCGAGGCCGGGCGCATGTCGGTCGACGGCTGAGACCCTGAACAGGTTCTGAAGCCCCTCAGAACAGTTCGGTCTCGCCGTAGTCGGGCAACTGCAGCACGCCGGCGCGCTGCAGTGCGCCGAAGTCATGGACCCGGTTGCGCCCGTCCCGCTTGGCCTGGTAGAGCGCGCGGTCGGCGCGGCTGATGATCTCCTGGGCCGAGAAGTGCGGATCGATCAGCGTGAAGCCGATGCTCAGGGTCAATTGCCCGATCTGGGGGAAGAGGTGATCGGCGGTCTTCTGCCGCACCCGTTCGAACTGCTCGAGGGCTTCATCGGCGGTGGCCGCCGAGGTGATGGCCAGGAATTCCTCGCCGCCGTAGCGGTAGAGGAGGTCGTTCTTGCGGATGCTGGTGCCGATCAGCCGCGAGACCAGCAGGAGCACCTCGTCGCCCAGCACATGGCCGTAGCGGTCGTTGACGAGCTTGAAGTGGTCGATGTCGATGATGGCCAGCCAGCAGCTCTGGGGCGGAGGCTGGCGCCGGCCCTTGCCCGAGGCCTCCTGGTGGCCTTGCTGCAGCAGGGGCCACATGCGGTCCATGTTGAGTTCCAGGGCATGCCGGTTGTACAGCCCGGTGAGGCGGTCGCGCTGGCTCTCGTCGAGCAGGGCGAAGTAGTTCACATAGACCTGCAGGATGCCGTTGACCACCGCGTTCTCGGTGTCGGTGATGGTGTGCGACAGCGTGAAGGTCAGGTAGCCCGAGATGGGCTCGATCATGGCCAGCGGATAGACCATCAGACAGCCGTTGGGGCCGTCCCAGGTGCTGGGCTTGCCCGTCAGGCGCACATTGGTGATCAGTGCCTGCACATTGGCGGGCATCTCGACACGGTGGTAGATGCGGTCGATGCGCTCGGTGACGCGCTCCACGCCCTGTTTGTCGATGGTCAGCTTGCGGTGCTGGTGGATGGCCTGGATGCACTCGCCACCCGGGGCCGTCTTGTACATGGAGAGGTCGCTCACCCCCAGCACCGAGCCCAGGGTCTTGAGCAGTCCCTGCTCCAGCAATTCGCTGTCGCGGATTGCCGTCATGTTGGCCAGCTTTTCAAGGACAGTCTGTGTTCTGGAAAGCGTTGGCATGGGGGTTCAGATGGACACGAAAACTCACGGCGAAACGCCTCCGCCGATGTTAGAGGAGCCCGGACCGCAGCGCTGTGCAGTAGTTCTCGCTTCAGCCCATTTTGGAGTCGCCGGCGTCGGCATCACCCAAGGTGGAGTCCAGTTGCAGGAACTTCTCCTCGATGAAGCCTTTCTCGGCCTGAGTGCGTTGCATGGCCTTGTCCATCTGTTCGATGCGCGCCAGCAGTTCCTTCTCGCGCTGGGCCAGCATGTCGATCTGTTCCTGCTGGTCCATGATCAGGCCGGACTGGTCCTCGGCCACGGCCGATTCTGCGGCCTGGCCGAAATGGGGCTGGGCGCTGATCTGTTCGCTGATCTGGTCCATCGACCGGTTGTTGCTGCTGGCCAGGGCCTCGGCGGCGGCGGCACGGTCGCGCGCCTGATTCAGTTGCTCCTGCAGCGACTGGGTCTTCTGCCGCAGGGCGTTCATCACCGTGACGTTGACGTCCTTGATCTCCTCGATCTCGGTGCGCATCTCGGTGTTGGAGATCGAGGCTTCTTCGAGCTGGTAGCGGGTCTGGTCGATCTCTTCCTGCAACTGGTGGTTGCGGGAGAGCGCCACATTCAGTTCGGACTGGAGCTTGGCCCGCATGTCTTCGATGGCCTGGACCTCCTGGGGGGACACGGCGCCCGGGGCGCCGTTGCCATTGCCGTTGCCGACGGTGCCGTTCTTCTGCAGTTGTTCGATCAGGTTCTTCAGCCGGAAGACCATCTCCGAGGCCTGGCGCAGTTGCGAGGCGTCGCGCATCGCATGGAAGTTGTTCAGCCGGTCCAGGGATCCCATCGCCGTCTTGGCAATGGACTTGAGCTGCAGGCCGGACTCCACGGTGTTGCGCGTGGCCTTGATGAGGTCGTGGCGGGTCTGCTCGGTGATGCTGAGGATCCTGAACAGCAGAAAAGCCGCTCCGATGACGAAGACGATGTTGCTCAGGAAGACGAACAGGATCGCGAGATTGGCGACGCTCA
>Ga0213872_10001360_pt1 | contig 16119 bp, 22 predicted proteins | sample VelepicomBERX_R2_FD_160071 | JGI IMG/M metagenome (GOLD analysis project Ga0213872, IMG submission 160071) | Rhizosphere microbial communities from Vellozia epidendroides in rupestrian grasslands, the National Park of Serra do Cipo, Brazil - RX_R2 | ecosystem: Host-associated > Plants > Roots >...
TCGAGGGGGTTACTCGTGAAGAGCTATCTGAGCTTTTCGATCTGAACTTCTTCGGATTGATTTCCACGATCCAGGCCGTCCTCCCCGGAATGCGGGAGAAATCGTCCGGCGTCATCATAAATGTATCCTCAGCGGCAGGAAGGGTCGGCCTCCCCTTCCTCGCTCCGTACTGTGCGTCGAAATACGCTGTGGAGGGGCTTACCGAGGCAATGGCTTATGAGCTTGCGCCATTCGGTGTGCAGGTGAAGCTGATCGAGCCGGGCGGCGTCAAAACGTCCTTCGAGCACAAGTGGGCCGAGAGCGCGGCCTATGAGCGGGGAGCTGCAGCTACACGCGCCCGATATGTTGCAGGAAGCAAAAAGGCAATGGGGCCGGAAGGCGTGGCAAAGGCAATTTATCTTGCCGCGACCGACGGGAAATCCCGACTTCGATACACTGCCAATGGAGCAGGACCGCTCATGGCGCTCAATCGATTTCTCCCTGCCGCAACCTGGCGCGCCTTAGTACAGAGCAGCTTTGGTTAGAGAGGAGCCGCGTTAGCCAAGCGGCCGGCGTTGCCAATATATAATCGGGCATTTTCAGCCCATCAATCCGGCGCTCCTCAGGCTGGCATGGCCGGTGCGGCCGACGATCAGATGGTCGTGCAGGGTGACGCCGATGGTTTTCAGCGCCTCGGCCACCTTGCGGGTCGCCTCGATGTCGGCGGCGGAGGGGGCGGGGTCTCCGCTCGGGTGGTTATGCACCATGATCACCGCCATCGCATTGAGTTCCAAAGCCCGGCGAGCCACTTCGCGAGGATAGATCGGCGCATGATCCACCGTACCCTCGCCCTGGGTCTCGCCGGCGATCACCGCGTTCTTGCGGTCGAGGAACAAGAGATGCAGCCTCTCGCGCGGCAGATGAGCCAGATTGACGCGGCAGTAATCGACCAGCCTTTCCCAGCTATTGATCACCGGCCGGTCGATGAGCTCGGTCTTGGCCAGGCGCCGCGCCGCCGCCTCGACCAGCTTCAAGGTGGCGGCGGTGTTTTCCTTCAGCCCCTCCACGTCCGTCAGGGCGGCGATGTCGGCGTTCAGCACCGCCGAGAATCCGCCGAACCGGGCCAGCAGGCGCTTGGCCAGCGGTTTGGTGTCGATGCGGGGAATTGCCAGAAACAGAATGAGTTCAAGCAGTTCGTAGTCGGGCAGAGCCTCGGCGCCGCCTTCGAGAAAACGCTGTTTCAAGCGCTGGCGATGGCCGAGATAATGGGGCTCTTCGCTCATTCCTTGGCGGCCTCGACCAGATTGTCGCGCAAATGCACCACCGCCTTTTGCAGGGCGGCGAATTCCTCGGGCGGCAGGCCGGCGGCCTTCAGCGTGATGTGGCTGAGGCCCAGGCCCTTCTCGCGCAGGGCGCGCCCCTCGGGGGTGAGGTAGATGCGGACATTGCGCTCATCCTCGCTGTCGCGCTCGCGCCTCACATAGCCCATGCCCTCGAGCCGTTTCAGCATCGGGGTCATGGTGCTGGGCTCCAGGAACAGCTTTTCGCCCAGGCCCTTCACCGTCTGCCCGTCCTGCTCCCACAGCGCTATGATGCTGATATATTGCGGATAGGTCAGGCCAAGCTGCTCCAGCACCGGCTTATAGACCCGCGAATAGGCCAGGTTCGTCGAATAGACCGCGAAGCACATGAAGTCCGCCAGGGATGGCGCTTTAGGGGGTGTTTTGCTCATGTCGAAAAACTTATCACGATAACGATTATCATACTTGTAAGCCCGACGAGGGTCTGATACAAGCTCCCTGAGTCAATTATCGTAATAATGATTATTTCGCTAATCAGGAGTCCGGCATGAAGCTTTACGGGAATGAGATCTCTTCCGCCGCCTCGCGGGTCCGCATCGCGCTGGCCTGGAAAGAGGTGGCCGTCGAGTGGCAATCGATCGGCATCCTCGGCGAGGGTGCGGAGAATCGTCAGCCGGACTATCTGTCGGTCAATCCCCAGGGTCTGATCCCGGCGCTGGTTACCGACGAGGGCGACCTGATCACCCAGTCGCTCGCCATCATCGAATATCTGGAAGAGCGCTTTCCCGAGCCGTCGCTGCTGCCGGCAAATCCGGTGGATCGCGCCTGGGCCCGCGCGCTGGCGCTGTCGGTCGCGTCCGAGATCCATGCGCTGATGCCGACCCGCATCTCCAACCGCCTGCGCGCCAGCGGCTTTTCGGCGGAAGACATCGGCGGCTGGAACCGTCATTGGATGATCGAGGGCTTCGACGCCATCGAAGCGCGCCTGGCCTCGCGCCCGGCCTCGGACTATGCCGCCGGCGACACTCCCTCGGTGGCCGACGTCTTTCTCTATCCGCAGGCCGTCAATGTCGAGCGCGCCGGCCTGCCGCTCGCCGGCCGCTGGCCGCGCATTTCGGCGATCGTCGACAGGCTGGGCGCCATTCCCGCCTTTGCGCAAAACGCCCCCGCCCCCCGCAAGTAAGGAGCCCGCCAAATGATCGATTTGTCCCGCCGCCATTTCCTGGCCGGCGCCGCCGTCCTGACCGCCGCCTCCACCGTCAAGATCGCATCTGCCGCCACTACGCCCTCATTCGGCCCGTTGAAGCAGGTCGCCGCGGGGGATCTGTCCATCGGCTATGCCGAAGCCGGCCCCGCCAAAGGCCCGGCTGTCATTCTGCTGCATGGCTGGCCCTATGACATTTACGCCTTCGCCGAGGTGGCGCCGCAACTGGCCGAAGCCGGCTATCGGGTGATCGTTCCTTATCTGCGCGGTTCGGGCACGACGCGCATTCTATCGGCCGACACGATCCGTTCCGGCCAGCCGGGGGCGCTGGGCACCGACGTGATCGCGCTGATGGATGCCCTGAAGATCGAGAAGGCCGTCATCGGCGGTTTCGATTGGGGTGCTCGCACCGCCGGCATCGTCGCGGCTTTGTGGCCCCAGCGCGTCAAGGCGCTGGTCTCGGTCAGCGGCTATCTGATCGGCAACCGCGCCGCCGGCGCCAAGCCGCTACCGCCCGCCGCCGAATTGCAGTGGTGGTACCAGTTCTATTTCAGCACCGAGCGCGGCCGCGCCGGCTATGAGGCCAACCGCAAGGATTTCAACAAGCTGATCTGGAAGTTGGCCTCGCCCAAGTGGAATTTCGACGACGCCACCTATGACCGCACGGCGCAATCCTTCGACAATCCCGACCATGTCGCGATCGTCATCCACAATTACCGCTGGCGCCTGGGCCTGGCCGAGGGCGATCCGCGCTTCGCAGCGCTTGAGGAAAAGATCGAGGCGCTGCCGCTGATTGCGGTGCCGACCATCACCCTGGAAGGCGACGCCAACGGCGCCCCGCATCCCGAACCGGCGGCCTATAAGGGCAAGTTCACTGGACGCTATGAACACCGCCTGATCGAAGGCGGCATCGGTCATAACCTGCCACAGGAAGCGCCCGCCGCTTTCGCTCGGGCGATCCTGGACGTCGATAAGTTTTAAGCCGAGTAAGGCGGGAAGTGCATGCCGCGGGGCGAGGTCGTGAAGATCTCGACCCCGGTCGGCGTGACCCCGATGGTGTGCTCGAACTGGGCCGAGAGGCTTTTGTCCTTGGTCACGGCGGTCCAGCCGTCGGCCAGGATCTTGGTCTCGTGGCGGCCGGCATTCACCATCGGCTCGATGGTGAAGATCATGCCTTCCTGCAGCACCAGGCCTTCGCCCGGGCGGCCGTAATGCATGACGTTCGGCGGGGCGTGGAACACCTGGCCGACGCCATGGCCGCAGAAATCGCGCACCACCGAATAGCGCTGGCTCTCGACATAGGACTGGATGGCATGGCCGACGTCGCCCAGGGTGGCGCCGGGCTTGACCACGGCGATGCCGCGCATCATCGATTCGTAGGTGACGTCGCACAATTTGCGCGCCTTCACTCCGACCTTGCCGACGAAATACATGCGGCTGGCGTCGCCATACCAGCCGTCGAGGATCGGGGTCACGTCGATATTGACCACGTCACCCTCTTCCAAAATGCGGTCGGAGGGGATGCCGTGGCAGACGACATGGTTGATCGAGGTGCAGATCGACTTCGGGAAACCGCGGTAATTCAGCGGCGCGGACACGGCGCCATGCTGAGCGGCGAAATCGGCGCACAATTGGTCGAGCTGGTTGGTGGTGACCCCCGGCTTGACGTAATCGGTGATGAAATCCAGCGTTTCCGCCGCCAGCCGCCCGGCGCGGCGCATCGCCTCGAAGCCTTCGGGCCCATGAATGGTCACCCGCGACGCGATCAGGCGGGATTCTTCTCGTTCCATACTCAGTTTCCTAATTCGAGCGGTAGCGCCCGGTCGATCTCTATGCCGTTCAAGGAAAGACGGCAAGCATAACACAGAGTTTCCACGCCTTCAGCTGTTGCACGCCGCAGCGCCGCCGCATAAGCCGGATCGATCCAGCCGGCGGGGCGGAACAGGCTGCAATCGCCGCGCTGCACCAGATAGAGCATCACGGCCCGGTCGCCTAAGCGAACGCGCTCGGCCAGTTCGCCGAGATGTTTGGTGCCGCGCGCGGTGACACTGTCGGGGAAGCAGGCGGCGTCGCCCTGCTTCAGGGTCACCGCCTTCACCTCGACATAACATGTGGGGCGGCCTGATCCGGCCAGCAAGAGGTCGATCCGCGAGTTGGCGCCATACTTCACCTCGCGGCGGATCTCGCCATATCCGGCCAGTTCCGGGATGGCGCCCGCCGCGATGGCCTCGAAGGCGACCTGGTTGGGATGGCCGGTATTGACGCAGGCCAATCCGTCACCAATCGAAATCAGTTCCCAGCTCCAGGGCAGCTTGCGCTTGGGGTTCGGTGAACGCGACAGCCACACCTCCGAGCCCGGTTCGGCCAGGCCGGTCATGGCGCCGGGATTGGCGACATGGGCGGTGACGACGCTGCCATCCGCCATCTCGACGTCGGCCAGGAACCTTTTATAGCGCTGGATCAGCCGCGCCTTGGTCAAAGGCTGGTCGAACCTCACTTGGTGGGCGCCCAGCCCGTCACGGTGAGGATCTGGAACGAGGCGGGCATGCGCCCGTCGGGACCGGCGAAGCGCTCATGATAGGCCGACATGGCGCGCAGCAGGGTGCCGCGTCGGGTGAGCCCCTTGCGCCGCGCGGAAACCGCATTGGTTTCGCCCATGCCGCGCAGGTCGGCCAGCAGGGTCATCGGGTTGCCATAGGTCACGTCGACCGGATCGACGTCGGCGACCGGCAGCGAGAAACCGGCCCGCTGCAGCAACGCGCCGGCGTCGCGGACATCGACGAAAGGCGAAACGCGCGGGCTGACCCCGCCCGCGTCGGCCAGTTCGGCCTCCATCAGGGCCTGGCGCAATTCCTTCAGCGTCTCTCCGCCCAGCATCGCCGCCAGGAACAGCCCGTCGGGTTTCAGGAGGCGGCGGATCTGCAACAGCGCGCCCGGCAGGTCATTGACCCAATGCAGCGACAGATTGCTGACCACCAGATCGAAACGGCCCTCGGCGAAGGGCAGGGTCTCTTCGTCCACCGCCGCCACCAGAGAACCGCCAGCACGGGCCTTGTCCGCCATGCGCGGCGACAGGTCGCAGGAGATCAGTGTTTCGATTCCGAAACGACCGCGCAGCCGCTCGCTCAACTCGCCGCCATGGCAGCCGAGATCGAGGGCGAGGGGGAATGTGCGGGTGACGTCTTCCAGGCGGTCGACCAGCCGATCGGCGGATTCCTGCAGCAGGAAATCATGCTCGGCCAAAGTGGCGGCCGCGCGGTCGCGTTGGCGTCTTACCTGGGCACGGTCGAATATTATAGGATCGCTCATGGCCGCTCTATCGCACGTCATCCGTCCCGCCGCAATGCTGCTCGATCTGGTGCTGCCGCCTTCGTGCCTGTCCTGCCGCGCGCCGGTGGCCGAGCAGGGCGGGCTGTGCGCCGAATGCTGGGGCGGCATCCATTTTCTGTCCGACCCGGCCTGTTCCTGCTGTGGCCAGCCTTTTCCGCAGGCCACGAAAGAAGGCTTGATCTGCGGGGCGTGCCTGGCCGAACCGCCGGCCTTCGACCGGGCACGGGCGGCTTTTCGCTATGACGATGCGAGCAAGGGGCTGGTGCTGTCCTTCAAGCATGCCGACCGGCCCGGATTGGCCCGTTATCTGGCGCCCTGGATGGCGCGGGCGGCGGGCCCGCTGTTGGCCGAGGCCGATCTGATCGTGCCGGTGCCGCTGCATCGCTGGCGGCTGTTTCATCGGCGCTACAATCAGGCGGCGCTGCTGGCGATGGGGCTGTCGCGGCGATCCGGCGTTCCCTGCATGCCTGGCTTGCTGAAACGCATCCGCCGCACGGCGCCGCAGGGAACGATGGGGCGAGAGGCGCGCGAGCGCAACGTGAAGGGCGCCATCCAATTGGCACAAGCAATTGATTCTTTTGAGAAAAAACGCATTCTTCTCGTCGATGACGTGTTGACGACCGGGGCGACGCTCGGGGAATGCGTGCGGGTTCTGCGGCAAGCCGGAGCGGCATCGGTCGACGTGGTCACTCTCGCGAGGGTCGTACTTTCACAATAATGTTTTATATTGTGACAGAGGATTGAACCCGACAGGCCGTTTCATGCACACCATCGAGATCTATACTACGCCCTATTGTCCCTATTGCGTCCGTGCCAAGGCGCTGCTGGAGAAGAAGGGCGTCGATTATACCGAGACCGACGTTTCGGACATCGACCTGCGCGCAGCGATGACCAAGCGCGCCGGCGGCAGCCGAACCGTGCCGCAGATCTTCATCGACGGCCGCCATATCGGCGGCTGCGACGATCTCCACGACCTCGAGCGCAACGGCGAACTGGATCCTCTTCTCGCATGACCACGCTCCGCGCCGCCTGCCTGCAAGTCAACGCCGGTAACGACATGGATGCCAACATCCAGGCGGCGGCGGCGCTCGCCTGCGACGCGCGGGCGGCGGGCGCCGAGCTGGTGGTGATGCCCGAGAATGTCAGCATGATGGAGTGGGGCCGCGCCAATATCCTGGCCAAGGCCCAGCCCGAGAGCGACCACAAGGCGCTACACACCTTCCGGGAACTGGCGCGCGAGACCGGGCTCTGGCTGCATACCGGCTCGCTGTCGGTGCTGCTGAATGGCGGCGACAAGGTCGCTAACCGCTCCTACCTGCTGTCGCCGGGAGGCGAGGTGGTGGCGCAGTATGACAAGATCCACATGTTCGACGTCGATCTGGGCGAGGGCGAGGTCTATCGCGAATCCGCCACCTTCGCGCCGGGTCGCGAGGCGGTGCTGGCCGAGACGCCCTGGGCGCCGGTCGGGATGAGCATCTGCTACGATGTGCGCTTCCCGCAGCTCTACCGCACTTTGGCCCAGGCCGGGGCCAAGATCCTGGTGGTGCCGGCCGCCTTCACCCGCATCACCGGCAAGGCCCATTGGCATGTGCTGCTGCGGGCGCGGGCCATCGAGACCGGCAGCTTCGTGCTGGCACCGGCCCAGTGCGGCGAGCATCCCGGCGGCCGCCAGACCTTCGGCCATGCATTGATCGTCTCGCCCTGGGGCGCCATCCTGGCCGATGCCGGCGAACAGCCCGGCTACATCATGGCCACCCTCGATCTCGACCAGGTCTCCGAGGCGCGCGGCAAGGTGCCCTCGCTGGACCACGACCGCGTTTTCATCCGGCCCGTATGATCCTCTACAACCTGACCTGTTCATCGGGCCACGAATTCGAGGCCTGGTTCCGCAATGGCGACGCCTATACCGAGCAGGCGGCGTCGCACGCCATCGCTTGCCCGGACTGCGGCGCCACCGAAGTCCGCAAGGCGCCGATGGCCCCCAGCCTCGGCAAGGGTGTCGCCAAGCGTCAGGACGCTCTGGCTGAACTGCGCAGCCTGGTGCAAAGCCAGTTCGAGAATGTCGGCGGCAATTTCGCCGACGAAGCCCGCCAGATTCACTATGGCGAGGCCGAGGCCCGCCCCATCTACGGCCAGGCAAGTGCCGAAGAAATCAGGGATTTGCTCGACGAGGAAATCCCCGTTTTACCCCTCCCCATCAAGGTCGAATCCGACGCTTGATTGCCCCGCTGGTTCGCTCAGTGAGGTAGCTCACAGAATGATCACGGGCAATTTGGCTTACTGATCCTCAGGGAACGGCGCGCAGGGAGCGCGTCGTGATTGGGGAAATCAGTCATGTGGGTCGACCAGGACTCTCGCTCCAGCTACATCGGGATCGGCGGCGCCATTCAGGCGATCGTCGAACTGACCGGTGCTCGCGACTGGGTGTGGAAAGTCGGCGTCCTGCAGAACGGCCGCACCGAATGGTCCCTGGGCGGGGCTTCGGGCAGCCGCCAGCAGGCCGTGAATTCGGCCGAAGCCATGATTGAAACCGTAAAATTTGCTTTAGAATCCGGAGGAGTCGCACCATGTGGATGGTAACCCCCTTGGGCGCGTTCAGCATTCGCTGCACGCCGGCCGATATGCGCAACGGCACGCTGACCATCGAATCGAAGGTGCGCTCGGATCTCGAGGCCCTGGTCGCCGCGGTGCTGCCGTCGGCCTGCCCGATCGTCGAGGTTCTGTCCAAGAGCCGCGGCTACATGATCCGCTGCGGCCGCGGCGAAGTCGGCCTGGCGCTCGCCACCCTGGCGATGGATCTGAACTACGACAATTTCGTCGAGAAGTTCACCGACCAGCAGGGCGCTTCGCGCACCGAGGTCAACCAGCCGCTGTTTCAGGCGATCAACGCCCAATAAGGGCCGCGGGGACTCTCGATGAACACTTTGTTCAACCTCACCAATTGGCGCCGGATCAAGAAGGGTTCGGGGACGGTCACCGCCTTGCTGGCGATGGCCGATCCGTCCGCGCGCCGCGCCGTTCGGCAGGCGATCCTGCGGGATGTTCCCGCCAGCATCGCCGAGGTGGACAATAAGCATGACTTCCATCACACGGTGACCTTCAGCGAGATCGATTTGATCATCGCCGATGCCGAGTTGTATGGCGCCTTCACCTTCGACATCATCGAGCAGATCCGCTTCGGCCGCCTGCATTGCCACGCTTTTCCGGTCGTGGTGATGCTGACCGAGCGCCGCAGCGGCGACGTTCACCAGCAATTGATCGATTGCGGAGCCGACCTGGTGATCCCGGGCGCCGGCGCCGCCGATGCCATCTCGGACCATCTGGCCGCCCTGACCGATACCCGCAAGCCCTTCGTGGTGGCGCCGCATTATATCGGCCCCGAGCGCCGCTCGGCGCCGCGCCAGAACGAGCCTTCGGCCGAGCAGTTTGAGGTGCCGAACCCGCTGGCCGCCCGCGCCGGCGCCGTCAGCGAAGAGGATTACCGCCGCTCGATCTCGGTGGCGACCCACACCATCAGCCTGATGCGCCACAGCCTCTATTCGATCCGCCAGGTCTCCGGGATCCCCGCGCGTGGGCTGAACGATAATAAGGGTTTGTTGGCTTAGAAAATCGTTTCCAGCCGGGCGATATCGGTCACGACGATATAGCCGCCTTTCAGGGTCATCAAGCCGTCGGTTTCCCATTGGCGAAGCTGGCGGTTGACGCTTTCGCGGGTCACCACCAGCAATTCCGCCAGATCCTGTTGCGACAATTGCAGCGCGATGCGGATTCCGCCTTCGCTGTGCGGATGGCCGAACAGCTTGGCCAGCAGCAGGATGCGCTTGGCCAGGCGGCGCGGCAGATCGAGGAAATGGGCGTCTTCCAGCGCTTCCGAGATCCAGCGCAGGCGCGAACAGACGGCGACCAGCATGCGGCGCATCGCTTCCGGATTGCGGTCGAGGAAGGCCATCAGGTTGTTGCGCTCGATCACCAGCAGTTCGGACGGTTCGTGGGCGATGGCGTTGGCGGTACGATTTTGACCGTCCAGCACGGCAACCTCGCCGAACATCTGACCAGAATGCATCAGGTTGAGCGTCGTTTCCTTGCCGTCTTCCGAGGTCGAGGAAATGCGAATCACGCCGCGCGCCACGATGTACAGCGTGTTGCCCTCTTCCCCTTTGAGGAACAGGGTTTCGTCGGTTTCCAGCCGCAGGAAATGCGCCTTGCCAGCCAACTCGGCCACCGATTCTTCCGCCAAGCCGGCAAACAGAACCGTCTGCTGCATAAGCTTGATCTTGGTCTGGTTGTTTGGTGTGCTCATCCCTCATTACCCCACGCGCGCCGTTCTCTGGACGCCTGATCGGGCGAGCCTAGTTGATTTGTTCCCTAAATTACCAGCTGTGGATTTAAGGCAGGAACTGCTCGGCGATGATCCGTTCTTCGAGATTGTGCTCGGGATCGAACAGCAGATCGATGCTGATCGAGCGGTCCTCGACCACCTCGACCGAGACCACGTCGCGGATCTCGGTGAAGTCGGCTACCGCGGAAACCGGCCGTTTCTGCTGTTCCAGCACCTCGATCGAGACCTGCGCCTTGTGAGGCAGCAGCGCACTGCGCCAGCGGCGCGGGCGGAAGGCGGAGACCGGTGTCAGCACCAGCAGGTCCGAGCCGATCGGCAGGATCGGGCCGTGCGCCGACAGATTATAGGCGGTGCTGCCGGCCGGCGTGGCCACCAGCAATCCGTCGCAGATCAGCTCGTCGAGGCGGATCTTGCGGTCGACGCGGATCCTGAGCTTGGCCGCCTGGCGGGTCTGGCGGTGCAGTGACACCTCGTTGATGGCCAAAGCGTGATGGCGCTCGCCGTCGGCGGTTTCGGCCGTCATCACCAGGGGATGCAGCGTCACCGTCTGGGCTTGCGCGATACGCTCGGGCAGGCGCTCAGGCTTGTAGCTGTTGAGCAGGAACCCCACCGTGCCGCGGTTCATGCCATAGATCGGCACGGCGCGGTCGATGAAGCGGTGCATCGATTCCAGCATGAAGCCGTCGCCGCCCAGTGCAACGACGACGTCGGCTTCCTCGGCCGGGGACTGGCCGTAAAGTGCGATCAGCTGGGCGAGGGCTTCCTGCGCCGCCTCTTGCTCCGCCGCGGTGAAAGCCAGTTTCATCCGCCGGTCATGCTCATATGGCGGGACAGCGCCGGGCGCTGATGGTCGCGATCGATGATGAAGTCGTGGCCCTTGGGCTTGCGGCCCATCGCTTCCTGAATGGCGCGCTCCAGCGCTTCGTCGGATTCGCCGGAACGCAAGGGCGCCCGCAGATCGGCGCTGTCCTCCTGGCCCAGGCACAGGAACAGGGTGCCGGTGCAGGTGACGCGCACCCGGTTGCAGGCTTCGCAGAAGCCGTGGGTGAGGGGGGTGATGAAGCCCAGCATCTGGCCGGTCTCGGCGACGCGCACATAGCGCGCCGGGCCGCCGGTGGTGAGCGGCGACTCTTCCAGCGTCCATTTTTCGGACAGGCTGCGCTTCACCTCGGTCAGCGGCAGGTAATTCTCCAGCCGGTCCTCGACCTCGCCCAGGGGCATGGTTTCGATCAGCACCAGATCGAAGCCCTGCTGGCCGCACCAGGCGACGGCATGGTCGATCTCGTCGTCATTGATGCCCTTCAGGGCCACCATGTTGAGCTTGACCTTGAGGCCGGCTTCCTTGGCGGCGCGCAAGCCCTCCAGCACCTGGTTCAGATCGCCGGTGCGGGTGATGCGGCGGAAGCGCTCGGCATCGAGGCTGTCGAGCGAGACGTTGATCCGCTTCACGCCGGCGGCGCGCAGAGCTTCGGCCGATTTGGCGAGCTGGGTGCCGTTGGTGGTCAGGGTCAATTCGCGCAGCTTGCCGGTCGCCAGGTAATCGCGGCCGAGATCGGCGATCAGATCGAGGATGCCGCGCCGCACCAGCGGCTCGCCGCCGGTCAGGCGCAGCTTGGTGGTGCCCAGCCGGATGAAGGCGCCGGCCAGGCGCTCCAGCTCTTCGAGGCTCAGCACCTCGGATTTGGGCAGGAAGGTCATCTCCTCGGCCATGCAATAGACGCAGCGGAGATCGCAGCGGTCGGTGACCGACAGGCGGAGGTAGTTAATCTTGCGGCCGAACGGATCGATCATGGGAAAACCCTACGCTACTCCGTTCGCCTTGAACCACTCGCGCAGGCGCTTCCAGCCGTCATCGGCGGCCTGCTTGTCGTAGGTCGGGCGGTAATCGGCATGAAAGCCGTGGTCGGCATCGGGATAGACGACGATCTCGGACTTCGAGCCCTTGAGCGCCGTCCTCATCGCCGCGACGTCGTCCTGGGTGATGTGCCCATCCTTGCCGGCATAGAGGCCGAGCACCGGCGTCTTCAAAGTCGGGGCCAGCGAGATGGCGCTGGCGCGGGCCGGATCGGACGAGGTCAGCGGGCCGTACCAGGCGACGCCCGCTTTGACCTTGGGATTATGCGCCGAATAGAGCCAGGTGACGCGTCCGCCCCAGCAGAAGCCGGTGATGCCGAGGCGATTGGTATCGGCCTGGCCGGTCTTGCCGAGGAATTCGACGGTGGAATCGAGGTCGGACAGCACCTGGGCATCCGGTGTCTTGCGGACCACCGTCATGATGTCGTCGATCTTCTCCATCTTCGCGACGTCACCGTCGCGCGAATAGAGGTCGGGGACGATGGCGTAATAGCCCAGCTTGGCGAAGCGGCGCGCCACATCCTGGATGTGCTCGTGCACGCCGAAGATCTCATGCACCACGATCACGGTCGGGAACGGCGCGGTGCCTTTTGCTGGATAAGCGCGGTAGGCGGGGATCTGCCCGTCCTTGACCGGCACGGTGACTTGGCCGGCGACGATCCCCTCGCTGTCGGTGTGGATCACCTGTGCCATTACCGGCTGCACCGCCGCGGCGAAGCCCACCGCCACCGAGGTGGTCAGAAAGGCGCGGCGGCCCAGCGTCGGCTTTTCATCGCCCGGTTCGACCCAGGCGGGGCGGTGATCGTAAGGGATCTTGTTCATCGAACGCGTCTTTCCCGGATTTTTAGTCTGCCAGCATAACAGATTAGTCGCGCATGGGAGAGAGGCTGAAGGCGGCAACGCCCTGCATCTTGCCCAAGGCGTCGGCCAGATCGTTGAAATTATGGGAAGCGTCGCTCTGCAATACCAGATCGTAGGAGAAATGTTTTTCCGCCGACGCCACCGACAGCTCCGTCACGATATAGCCGAAGCCTTTCATGAAATCGGGCAGGCGCTCGGGCGGCAGCGCCGCCGGGCCGTCGAGCGTGATCGCCACTTTGAGCTGGCGCCGGTGCGGCAGCCGCATCTCCAGGCGCTTGAAGCCGCTCATCAGCACCACCGAGGCTAAAGTGGCGACGAAGGCGGCGGCATACATCCCGACACCGACCACGATGCCGATCGCTGCTGCGGTCCAGATCGAGGCAGCGGTCGATAGGCCGCGCACATTGACGCCGTCGCGCAGGATCACACCGGCGCCCACGAAGCCGATGCCGGTGACGATGCCCTGGATCACATGGGTCGCCTCGGCCACCAGGCGGCCCTGGGTCACCATCGGGCCGCCATACCACAATCCGGTGAAGCCGCCGATCGCGGTCAGCGCCGCGGAAGCGCCGCACACCAGGGCATAGGTGCGCATGCCGGCGGCGTGGCCGTGATAATTCCGCTCGAAGCCGAGAATGAGGCCCAGCCCCATCGCGCCGAGAATGTCGAGAAAGATCAGTTCATTGGCCGACAGGGCGGCGGAGGACCAGAAAGTCTGGAACAGCGACATAGGGTGCCTTTGTGCTTGGTGGTCACCATCATGCTCTGTAATATAATTTCGTAAAGAAGTACGAAACGGAGTTCTTGGGTTTATGCAGCGGGTTAAACTGGACCGAATCGACCGACGCATCCTCCATGATCTGCAGGACGACGGAAGGATGACGAATGTCGACCTGGCCCATCGCGCCGGCATTTCGGCCCCGCCCTGCCTGCGGCGGGTCCGTGCCCTGGAAGAGGCCGGCTATATCCGCGGCTATCACGCCGAGATCGACCCCCACGCTTTGGGCTACAACGTCACCATTTTCGCCCATGTCGGCCTCAACAGCCAGGCCGAAGCCGATCTCAAGGCCTTCGAGGGGCTGGTCGGCGGCTGGCCGGAAGTGCGCGAATGCCACATGCTGGCCGGCGAGACCGACTTCCTCTTGAAGGTGGTGGCCGAGGATTGGGACGCCTATCAGCGCTTCCTGACCACCAAGCTGACCGCCGCCCCCAATATCAGCCATGTCAAATCAGCTTTGGCCATTCGCTCGGCCAAGCAGCTTCCGGGTGTGCCGGTAACCCTCGATGAGGGCGAGGAGTTCGACGAGGTTCTGGCGGAATAGATTTCAGGCGCCGGGGGCTTTGCCTTCGGCGACCAGCTTCAGCGCGGCGGGATAAAGCTGGTGTTCCACCTCGAGCACCCGCGCCGCCAAACTTTCCTCCGTGTCCCCCTCCAGCACCGGCACCGCGGCCTGCGCGATGATCGGCCCGTCATCGAGGGCGGGGGTGACGTAATGCACCGTGCAGCCATGCAGCTTGACCCCGGCGGCCAACGCCTGGGCGTGGGTGTGCATGCCCTTGAAGCTGGGCAGCAGCGACGGATGGATATTGATCATCCTGCCGTGCCAGCCTTCGACGAAGCCGTCCGACAGCAGCCGCATGAAGCCGGCCAGGCAGACCAGTTCGATGCCGGCGGCGCGCAGCGCCTCGTCCATGCGGGCGTCGAACGCGGCGCGAGAGGGGAAGTCCTTGTGGTTGATCACCAGGGTCGGAACGCCGGCCTGGGTGGCGCGCTCCAGCCCCTGCGCGCCGGCGACGTTGGAGATCACCAGCGCGATCCCGGCCGGAAAGGCGGGATCGGCGCAGGCATCGAGCAGGGCTTGCAGATTGCTGCCGCGTCCCGAGATCAGGACGCCGACTTTGACCTTCGCCGTCACCACGCCGCTTCGGCGCCGAGCACCTGGCTCTGCGCTTCGTCGCCGTGCCGCGCCCGGACATGGCCGATGCGATGAACGGTTTCGCCGTGGGCTTCGAGCACCTTGATAAGGGCGTCGGCGCGGCCGGCTTCGACGGCCACCACCATGCCGATGCCGCAATTGAAGGTGCGGGCCAGTTCCTGCGCCTCGATGGTCGCGGCCTTCTTCAGCCAGGCAAAGACCGGCGGCAGAGTCCACGAGGCGGCGTCGATCTCGGCCACCGCATTGTCGGGCAGCACGCGCGGCACGTTCTCGATCAGGCCGCCGCCGGTGATGTGGGCCAGCGCCTTGACGCCGCCGGCCTTGATGGCGGCCAGGCAGCTTTTCACATAGATGCGGGTCGGGGTCAGCAGCGCTTCGCCGACCGACTTGCCCGGCGCGAACGGGGCCGGCGAGGCGAAGGTCAGGCCGGCATGGGTGACCACCTTGCGGACCAGCGAGAAACCATTGGAATGCACACCCGAGGAGGCGATGCCCAGCAGCACGTCGCCGGCGGCCACGGTCGAGCCGTCGATCAACTGGCCGCGTTCGGCGGCGCCGACCGAGAAACCGGCCAGATCATAGTCGCCGTCGGCATACATGCCCGGCATCTCGGCGGTTTCGCCGCCGACCAGGGCGCAGCCGGCTTGGCGGCAGCCCTCGGCGATGCCTTCGATGATGGCGCGGCCGGCGGCCACGTCGAGCTTGCCGGTGGCGTAGTAATCGAGGAACAGCAGCGGCTCGGCGCCCTGGACCACCAGATCGTTGACGCACATGGCGACCAGGTCGATGCCGACCTTATCGTGGATGCCGGTTTCGATGGCGATCTTCAGCTTGGTGCCAACGCCGTCGGTGGTCGAGACCAGGATCGGATCCTGGAAACCGGCGGCGCGCAAATCGAACAGCGCGCCGAACCCGCCCAGACCGGCGGAACTGCCAGAGCGCGCGGTGGACTTGGCCAGGGGCTTGATGGCGTCGACAAGGGCTTCGCCGGCGTCGATGTCGACACCGGCATCCTTGTAGCTGAGACCGGTTTTGGGCGCGTCGCTAATGGCTTCCTCGCGGGTGCAATAGTGCTATATGGTGCGGATGGCCGAACATACTCAATCCTCGACGGTTTTCAATGCCCGTTCTGTTCCGCGTCTTCCTGCTCGCCGCCCTTCTTCTTCCTGCAACCCTCAAAGCGGCTGAGATCCACGATCCCTTCCTGGTGCGCAACCTGGTCGAGGACATCCGCGATTCCAATCTGGTGCAGGCGCGCAACCAGGCGCTGCTGCTCGGCCAGCGCGAGGCCTATCAGATCCTGATGCAGCGCGT
>Ga0213872_10001361_pt1 | contig 16109 bp, 15 predicted proteins | sample VelepicomBERX_R2_FD_160071 | JGI IMG/M metagenome (GOLD analysis project Ga0213872, IMG submission 160071) | Rhizosphere microbial communities from Vellozia epidendroides in rupestrian grasslands, the National Park of Serra do Cipo, Brazil - RX_R2 | ecosystem: Host-associated > Plants > Roots >...
ACTCGTTGGCGAGCTCTAGGAACCGGCGAAGCTCGAGGCCAGCTTCCTCTTTGGTGAGAATGATCGAGCTGTCGACCGACACAATCGGCAAGCCAGCTGCCGCAATCGTCTGCTTCACTCGTAAGCGTTCCGCAGCGGACAGGGAGGAGTCAATCAGTTGCCCGTCGATGAGCCGGAGCTCAACACCAGCATAGCCCCAGGAGCGACCAAGCGTAGTAGCCTCCGCAAGGGTTGCGTCCGGGAAAGCCAGGGTGCTGAAGGCAATTCGCAATGGGTTCGCAGGCATCGGACAAGCTTACTCGTATTGAAGCCATTTGCAGTCAGGAATTTTGCAGTTATTCTGGTGACAGGAGTCAGCTGTTTTCAATAGGCGACGTTATGGCGATTCGCAGCCGCACCCCGCGAACGACTTCCCTACAAATCCTAACCTTTACTTTTTTGGAAATTCATGAATAGGACGATGCCCGCAGTTGTTAACTATGCGCCGGAACCTAACAGTGTGGAGCTTCGCGAAGTCCCTGTCCCGGAAATCGGCGATAACGACGTATTGTTAGCCGTTCAAGCGGTCGGCGTATGCGGCACGGATATTCACCTGGCCTACGAGCAGCAGAGCGGGAAACTCAACTATCCGGTTATATTAGGTCACGAGTTCGCCGGCGCAATCGTTCAAACCGGCAAGAACGTTCGCGGTTTTAGGGAAGGCGATCGAGTGGTGAGTGAAACCGCGGCCGTCATCGATGAAAACTCCCCTTTTGTTCGCCGCGGCCTGTATAACCTGGATCCCGGCCGGCGTGGGTTTGGGTTTCGCGTTGACGGAGCAATGACTCACTACACAAAAGTGCCCGAACGCATCCTGCACCACATTCCCGCTACCCTGCCCTTTGAAGTCGCAGCCCTGACGGAGCCCTGTTGTGTTGCTTACAACGCCACTTGCGGAAATGCCCGTATTCTCCCTGGCGACGCGGTCGCGGTCATTGGCCCAGGGCCGATCGGTCTGCTCTCTGCCGCAATGGCAAAGCTGGCCGGCGCCGGCGAGATAGTTGTCATCGGCACTCCCGCGGATACGCGGCGATTGCAGGTTGCCGAGCAGATCGGCGCGTCTGCGACCCTCGGCCCTGAAGGTGAGGACATTGTCGAGTGGACCCGATCGCTGCGCGATGGATACGGCTTTGACATGGTGATCGATGCGGCTGGGGTTTCCGCCACGCTGAAGCTCGCCATGGATATTGTCCGCCCTGCCGGCCAGATCAGCAAAGTCGGTTGGGGATCGCAACCGTGCAATTTTTCCCTGGATCCGTTAGTTCTGAAAGCGGTGACGTTGCAGGGCAGCTTTTCGCATAACTGGCCTATCTGGGAGCGGGTCATCCGTCTGCTGGCCTCGGGTCAGCTAAATTTCGGTCCGGAGTTCAGTCGCATCTCGCCGCTGGCTGAGTGGCAAGGCGCATTTGAAGCCATGCATTCCGGCGAAATCGTGAAAGCGGTGTTGCTTCCAAGTGCTTGCGTTGAGAACTGAACGAGCCGTTTTTCTGATTTCGGGTAACCAGGGCGCCGGCAAATCCACCGTTGGAAGGGCACTGCCGCGCGCTTTATTGATCAACCGACTGAGCCTGCATCGCTCACAAATCTCTGAAGATTTGTGAGCGATGCAGGCTAGGGCTGACAAAATTTCAAGTCGTGCATTAACCAAAACCTTCTCAACATCGGAAATAACGATATGACCAAGACAGACCTCAATAACCACAAAGTCGTCTCACCAAACGAATGGCTCGAAGCGCGAAAACAATTTCTGATCCAGGAGAAAGAGTTTACTCGTCTCCGCGATCAATTGAGTCGGCAACGCAGGGAATTGCCATGGGTCAAGGTAGAGAAGAATTATGTCTTTGAAGGGCCAAGTGGAAAGACGACCCTGACGGAACTGTTTGAGGGCAGAAGCCAACTAGTGGTCTATCATTTCATGTTTGCCCCGGACGATCGGCCCTGCCGTGCCTGTTCGTTCTGGGCCGATAATTTCAACGGACTCGGTGTTCATCTGAATCATCGAGATGTTACCCTGGTCGCTATCTCGCGGGCGCCGTCGGAGCAGTTAGAGGCGTTTAAGCAGAAAATGGGTTGGAATTTCAAGTGGCTATCGTCCGGTCACAATGATTTCAACTATGACTATCAGGTTTCGTTTACTCCCGAAGCGCTGAAGGGCCAAGTAGAATACAACTATGAGAAGCGGGAAACGGATTCGCCAGATATGCCGGGGGTGAGCGTTTTTTACAAAGACGGGGACGGGAACATCTATCACACCTATTCCGCTTACGCTCGCGGCATCGACATTCTGAATAATGCCTATAATTATCTCGACTTAGTTCCCAAGGGACGCGATGAAGCCGAACTAGAATGGTCGATGGCCTGGGTCCGGTTTCACGATCAGTACGACGAGTAAACGCGGCCATAATGCTGGACGTTCTCTTCATCGAGCAACCAACGGTTGCGGCTGCGCTCCTGCAGCCGATCCGTTTGGATATAGTCAAACGCTTGGCTCAGCCGCGTTCTTGTCCCGAGTTGGCCCGGCTTCTCAATCTCCCCACCCAACAGGTTAACTACCACATGCGGAAACTGACTGAGGCGGGTCTGGTTGATCGCATCGACGAACGACGTGTCCGCGGGACGGTGGAAGGCATTTATCAGGCTCGAGCTGCTGCCTATTGGCTCTCGCCAAACCTCGTTGGGCGGTTAGGCGCTCGCAAAACCATCAATGAAGCCGGGCTGAGCTACCTCCTTAGCTTAGCCGAGGACCTGCAAAGCGATGTGGCGAAACTAGCGAACGCTCCCGAACCTCAGTCATGTCTGGGTGTTTCTGCGTATGTCGAATTGAAGGATCCGAAGAAACGCGCCGAGTTCCTCGACGAAGTGCAGCAAGTCTTGCAAACACTTGCCCGCAAATACGGCGCCACCAGCCGGGGTAAAGAACGAAATTCTTATCGCCTGCTGTTGGCTTGCTACGAAAACCCAAACGACCCAAACCACCCAACCCCAACGAAACAATGAATCAAACGCTTCGCCTGCATATCACCCTCCCTGTCGCCCCGTCTGCTGTCTACCAGGCCATCACCAACTCATCCAGCCTCCAGAACTGGCTGACAGAAAGGTCTCGAGTCTCTCTTTCCGACGGCGTATTTGAGCTCTGGGGTCGTTATTTGCCGGGCGCGGCGACCGTCGAACCTCGACCCGGCGGGAAATATGACTTCGGTTGGGGAGGAAACGGACCGATCAAAATCCTGGAACTGGAACCCGACCGCAAACTAACTTATTCTTGGCATCACGATACCGTTGTTAGCTGGATCCTAGAGGACTCAGAGGGCGGCACCCGTACTACCTTGGTCCATTCCGGGTTTGCTAAGGATCGTTCGACGGATGATTACACGGCTGGTTGGTGGAAGTTCGTCAACTACCTGAAGTCGATGGTCGAGATCGGCGATTCCTGGCAAGAGGTTCAGGTCGAGACGACTGAGAATTGCGTTTAGCCGTCAAGGGGCGCAACCAGATGGGCGTCTGGTGGCGCCGAACACTGTGTCCTGGAAGCAATTTGTCATTCGTCGAAGGAATGAGCCGATCACGCCCCATATCATCGTTGTAGCAAAGGCGGACTTGGACGATCTAAAAGAACGACTAGCCCATGATTTGATGATTGGTGAGGTGAGTCCGAAGGAGGCCTATTATGGGAACATACGACGACGACCTTAGAAAATTCGAGGCGGACGGAGCCGAGGCGTTGCCCGTTGCGGATGACGAAGGTTACGTGAGTCACGATGCTGCAACATGGATCCGAGCGGCCCGTTCCCGTCGGTCGCCCTTTCAGGGCGGATTTCGATGGAACTGTCCCAGGCCTGAAGGCCTGGGCTGTTCTGTTAAACCGCTTCGCGGTTTGACTAAGCGGACCGCTTCCGCTAAGCATGCACCATGAGCCCCCCAAACCTGCTCCACCATTACCATTCGGAAGGGGGCGATCCCGCCCATATCGACTAACCGATTCAGGAGGAAGTTCCAGGCGGTGGGCAGTTAGTATGGTTAGCGTAGCAATCGTGCTCTTCAGCGTGCCGGCGATCGTGAACGCGGGTCAGGTGCTGGCCTACAGCTTTAATTCCCAAACACTGGGGCGAGAATGGCGTTACAACGCTTATTTACCCGAGGGCTATGATCATTCCAACCTGCGCTACCCGGTTTTGTTCATGCTGCATGGTTACAGCGAGAACGAGAATGCCTGGGTTTCCAAAGGTCGCATCAACGCGGTCGCCGATCAGCTCATTGCTTCCGGGGACATCTCCCCGGTTTTGATCATCATGCCAGGGTCAGGAGATAACTGGTACCTGGACCTCAAGGAGAAGGTCGAGACGGCTTTCATCCAGGACTTGATTCCTGAAGTCGAGCGCACGTTTCGCGTCATTCCCGAACGCGAAGGGCGGGGCATTGGTGGTGACTCTATGGGAGGGTATGGTGCCCTACGGTTCATCCTCAAGTACCCGGAACGTTTCGGCGCGGTGCTCTTGATGAGTCCGGCTATCTACGTGCCGGAACCGCCACCCACGAGCAGTGCCCGCAAAGGGGACGTGTTCGGCAGCCCCTTCGATGCGGAGGTCTGGCAGCGTGTCAACTACCCCTCCTTGCTGGATGCTTTTTTTGCTAAACACCTCCCCATCGCGCTCTACATCAACGCGGGGGACCACGATGACTACGAGATCGAGTCCCAAATCGCACCCGTCTATAAAATGATGCGCGAGCATAAGTTCCCGGTGGCGATGAGGGTTACCGCCGGCATCCATGACTTTGCGTTTTGGCGTGCCGACTTGCCCGATGCTCTGCATTTCATCTGCAACGAGATGCGCCGGCCGGAACTGATGCCTCCAGCCAAATGATAGTACGAACAAGTCAGGTCAGGCGTTGACATATGACTTAACCTTGCGCGTAGCTGCCTGACCAAGAGATTAATGGCTCATATATTTCTTCAGCCAGACAAGCGCCGGACGCTCGCTTCCGTCAGCGCGCAATAGATAAGCGTTGGGCTTCCAGATCTGATTTTGTTTGTAGCCCCATAAGGTTACACCTTTTACCGCGGAATGGTGCCAGAGGATCGGGAACAGCGATTTATACCGCTTTTGCTGAGAATCGTCGTCCGCAATGTTGAGGTCCAGTTCGGAAATGTAGATAGGCAACCTCAAACTGCCCAGGCGGTTCAAAGAAGAGCGGATAGTAGCATCGCTGACGTTTTCCAGACCGTGACCTTGGACACCTATTCCATCAATGAGGTGTCGTTGTCTAAGAATCTTTATTATTGCGATGTACTGTTTAAGATCCTTTCCATTTGCCAGGATATTGTATTCGTTAAGCAAAAGCCTGGCGTGAGGGCAATACTGGCGCGCCGTAGAGAACGCCCAAATAACCCAGTCCCACCCGGTTGATCCATCGCCGCCCAAGGCCTTCTTGTAATTTGGCGGAACATGGATCGGTTCATTCACGACATCAATAAATCGGGTATTCGGGTAACGCCGACCATATTGGCTGATCCACTTTGTAACTTCCAGCTTTTGCTGATCTGGTGGGAGGCTTTCCATCCAGGAGGGCTGTCGCTCACCCCAGATAAAGTTGTGTTGCTTGAAAGCGAAGCCGTGACTCTGCGCATAATGATACATGGCGTCGAGTGCAGACCATTCCATTCTACCACGTGTGGGCTCTACCGCGCCCCACTTTCCATTGTTTTCTGGGGTAACTTGATTCCAGTAAGTTGCGAAGTCGGGATCAGACTGAGAGCTGCCTAGAATATTACCCAAAAACTTAGCTTTTCCTTGAGCCAGTTGGGCATATAGCGGGTCGCCCAGAAGCAGAAAGATGAAGGAAAATAAAAACGGTTGGCACTCAATACGCCGGCGAGTAAACTCACGATTCATTTGACGCGTTAGCGTTCAACGTATTGTATGGCAAGTTCCTGCAGAGGATTCCTTCTGGCAAGCCGTCTCTTGGCTTGTTGCAGCGACCGGGTTGATCTTTCGAAAACCTATAAGCATAACCGCCATTTTCATAACGCCGCCGGGGGTAAGCCTTCAGTTGAGAACTTACGCTATTCTCCTCCTGAAAATCATTGTATTGTTGACATACCACGATGCAACCCCCGTTTTTCGCCATTCTTCCCGCACTTGATGGGAGGTCTCTCCATCGTAGTCAAGGCCGCGCCGTTGAATCTTTTCAATCCAATACTCATGCGGCTGCTCGTTGACATGATCCAACCCCCCTTGACCGACAGTGGCTGCGCTCATAATAACAACTGGACTGAATTGAGTTATTATCCTAACATAGTTGTCCGCGAGCGACTCTGGCAGATGTTCCGCGACTTCAAAGCTGACGGTAACGTCCGAGTTCCCCTGAATGGCCTCCTCACTTTCGAGATCGAACTTCACAACCTGAATCCCCTTTTCTTGGCACCGAGCAATACCCGCGTCCGAGTATTCAAGTCCTTTGACCGCTAAACCGTGTTGTTTCAATTGGGCCAAGAGTGTTCCGGCGCCGCAACCCACATCTATGACTGAAGCGGGCTTGAATAGACGCTGGATGGTCGCGGCCATGACAGGCGTCGATTTACCGGCCACCGCATCGAGGAAATCATTATAGCGCTTGTCGTAGATCTCCTGGTGACTTGCAGTCTTGGCCGTGGCACGTGCAACCAGCGGGACGACCTGATCTAGTATAGGTGCCTGTCTTATTCTGTTGTTCCACGCCGGTGGCAGTAATTGCCAGACATCCTTTAGTCTTCGGTAAAGTGATTTACGGGTTTTCATGCGATGTTGTTGCAACATTGGATTGGCTTAAATTTCCTCGATGCGCCGTGGGTCGCAGCGGCCGAGGAAAATATCCTTCAGGGCTAACAAGTGTCCTTTCAGTCTGCCGCTCCAATCCAGAGATCGATCGCCTTTCAGCAGTCTCAATAAACATTGCCAGAGGTTCTTCCCAACACAGACCAACCAGAACCGAGTCCACGCCATAAAGGGAGGTAGATGCATCACCCCCTTTTTTAGAAAATACCAATTGTTCGCCACGAACGAGTAACCTCGCAGGACTTCACGCACACGGCCTCCGGGCGTTTCCAGATGAACTCCAACGCAACCATGGAAACGGCCGATGAGTCCGTAACGCTCTAAGCGAATTGATAGATCGTAATCCTCCCCATAGGAATAAAGCGGAAGGTTTTCGTCAAATGTCTCATAATTCAGTACAGCCCTTCGAATGATCATGTTGCAACCGAAAAGAATATGATGCTTTCCGCGGCTGAAGAACATTCCTCGGGGGTCTTCGTGGGGCTGATAACTGGCGATCAACTTCTTTGCTTCCTGTCGGCTGATGCCCCCGCCAGCGAGAAGTCGCCCGGAGATTCCCATAATCGACATATTTGCGTTCATAAAGGCGACCGCTTGTTCCAGATAATCTTCCTTCAACTCAAAATCGTCGTCGAAACACCCGACGTACGGCACCGTGGCTGGAATTGCCGCGATACCCTTGTTTCGCTGCGACGTTAATCCAAGGGGCCCAACAATGTACTGCACCTCCTCACCCCATTCTTTTGCGGGCAAGTCGTTGTTTGAGGGGACGACGACAATGATTTCCCTTGGTTTGAGTGTTTGGCGCTGCAAACTTTCGATAGTTTCACTCACAAAATCGGGTCGGCCTTTGGAAGCGATCACTACGCTTATCGAAGTGCCCACTATGCTAGAACCGATGTGATGCATTACCCGGTGGGTCGATATTTTCTGTGGCTCCGTGATCACTGAGCGGATCGATCGTGGTCCGTGCGTGTTAAAAGACTCGTACAGGCGCCAATGCACATTGCTAGGCGAATTTTGTAGTCTTGATTTTGAAAATGGACGACCGAAAGAAATAGGAGAGCAGGTAGGGACGCAATCAGCTTGATAGGTCGCAAATGAGGTGGAAGAGGAATAGCGCGAGACCGAAAAATGCGAATTTCACTAAACCCTTCCCAGAACGTTCGCCTTAGAATCCATGAAAGATTAAGTCTTTCCCGGCTAATTTTGTGGTAAACTTTGAAGGCGGGATCAAAATCGGCGCGAAACCCGGCATCCAGAACTGTTTTTGTGACGTGAGAATCGTCACCACTGATCAGGCTGCCGCCGACGCGTCCGAGCTTTTCCGAAAAGCCGCCGATGTCTCGCAAGACGCGTCGACGGATAGCATAGTTGGCGCCGTTCACTGGGTAGCCGTCAGTGACTGATCCCGGTCTTTCCGCTTCAGCCAGAGAGAGAAACATTTTCCAACGCTTGCTGAGGTGTTCGCCGTTCATGCCCTCCGGCCATCGGGGATATATTCCCCCGCCAATGACTGCTTGTGATGGAGACGCGGCGGCGATCGTGGCTAACAACTTACTCAGCCAGTCAGAAAAGGGCACGGCGTCGTCGTCCAGGAATACCACCCAGTCAGCAACCGCCAATTGCACGCCGCGATTGCGGGCGAGTGATAGACCGGCCTGATCTACCCGGGTCAACCTCACAGCCGGATAGAGCATTGCCAGCTTCGCCATTTCGGCCTTATCCTCTGGACCTGAAGCGCTGTCGACGAGGATGACTTCGGCCTGGGCGCCGAGCTGTGGAATAAGCGCGCGCAGACATTCCGAAACGTCGGCGCTGCGGTTGTGGCTGCAAATTACAATTGATACGAGCGGACCCTTGCTCATGTGGAAAGTGGATGTTTGAAATGTTTTATGCGAGGCCGGTTGGCGTGCGGTCGCCCATCGTGCCCGAGGTTTGTATCAGGCCCTCGCATGCTATGACTGTTACTAGCGCAGGCTAGCCCCGTAGGAGCAAAATCTTTACCCAAATCGCGGGCGCGTGCCACTAATTACCCAAACGCAATCTTTCGTCGCATTCGACCGCTTTGCCACAACCATGCAGAATACAATTTTGTGTACACTGTCCTAAGCCGAGATTTCAAGACCATTTCGAGTTTCTGGGATCGCTTAGCAGAATAAAATCTTACATCCGATCTATCTATACCGATATTACTTGCCAGGCTTCTCCGGTTTCTCGGTTCTCCCACGAGAAAATCCTGAATGCAAGGCGCAGGAACCCACTGATAAATGGTGAGGTTCTTCATGGTTCTTCGAACGGGATCAAATAACTCGATATCTATGGCTTCATCGAATAAATCAATGTAATTCAAAAAATGTGAGGCTGTTTTCTTATTGACGATATAAGCGCCGGTTCCCCCATGGTTTGTCTCCAACTTATGCGCTCGCCGGTTTCGGACATTGTAAGTTGGTTTCCGCGCCAACGTGACATTGGCGTGAAAAGTTTCCAGTTTATGAACGCAGAACTCGGCGGGATCGAGGGACATGCTGCGAATCAGGGCGCCGAAATCGTTAGAAAAATGAATATCGTCTTCCAGGACCAACCCGTGTTCGTCCTTCGCCTGCGCGATCAGACGCCAGGCACAGGCATGGCTTAACAGGCACCCAATTTCTCCAGCGCCGAGATGGGACCGACGTGGATCGGATGGAACTTGGGTTCCATCAACTGCGGCAATACGGCGATAGTCAAGTTTATGAGCGGTCAGCTGCTGCTCCATCCAACGAAGTCGGTGAACATCTTTATCGAGATTTATAACATAAATGTCCAAAGCGCTTTCCTCGTAGTTCAAGTGATCAGCTTTGCATTCGACGTCGGCACTTGAAGCAGACGAAATCAGTGCAATTCCGAGCTGATTAAGTCCGCCCACTCCGCCAAAAATTTTTCGCGAGTGGCACTGTGGGCATGCGTAACCAATGCGTTCCTGAGCTGATCCCGCTTTCCTTCGTCCAGGGCGAGAACAGATTTCATCGCTTCGCCAATATCCGACACGGAATGCGGGTCAACTTGGATCGCTAAACCATTCACAGCCTCGCTCAGAGCGCTGTTTCGGGAGATGATAGGAATCAGCCCGTGGAGCGCGGCTTCCAGCGCTGGCATCCCGAAGCCTTCGAGCAGGCTTGGCAGGACGAATGCGCTTGCCTCCTGATACAGCCACCGCAACTGTGCGTCCGATACGTAACCAAGCACTTTCACGCCCGGCGTACCCGCTGCAGCCGCCATGACCTCCTCCGAACCGGTCCCTCTCGCACCGCAAAGTACATAGCTCACACCGCGTTTAGCGAAGCCATATTGCCCGAATGCTTCGATGACTCTGCGCTGGTTCTTCCTTGTCTCCAGCGCTCCGACCGTCAAAAAGAACGGCGGTTCTATTCCGGAGATAGGTTCGGAATGGCCGGCGAGGGCGCCGGTGCGCACGTATAAGGGAATCGCCTTGAGAAAACGGAAGTCTGTTCCGAATTGTGCCTCAAAAGCCAGCCGGGACGTGTTGCTAACGAAGACCATACCGGGCCGCGCCATAGCAATCTTCGCGTAAGCCTTTTTGTATGCACCAATAGTTCCGTTATCGTAAAGTTCAGGGTGGCTAATTGGGCCGATGTCGTGACAAAGAACGATATCCGAGGACTCAAGCCTGGAGCGCTTGACGTATAACGGATCCAGAAAAAGCCTCTTGAGCTTTACTGCTTTTGGCTCAGGCCAGAGAAACCTGTCCGATGTTCCAAGGAGAGCGATCTCTCGCAACATCAAACGTCCAAATATCTTCCGGGCTATACCACCAGGGAGTTGCCGCCTTAGCAGCCGCCATCTTCTCAGGATTGCCTTGCCACCGAACGCGAGGGCTAGATCCTCGCTGATATAGTGAGCACCGGTGCGGTTAATGAGTGACAGAGAACAGTCTAACAAGAGTTGGGTTCTTGTTATCCTTGTGCGTAGCTCGCGTTTGTCAGTTTTTCCCATGCTATTCAGTTGAGAGTCCTGTCCATCGCGAAGCGCGCGCGCCAGAATTTGTGCCGATTCCTTCCAGGGGCGGCCGGCGGCGGGAGGCGGTTTGGGCAAGCTGATTGCTCGCAGAATTCCTTCCTTAATTCCATCTAGAGTAGGCTGCACGTAGACTACATACTCGTCCCCTGCCTCCCTCAGCTCCGGAATATCGGTGGTGACCACACGCGCACCACAGCTGCGCGCCTCGAGAACGGGCATCCCGAAACCTTCATATAGCGATGGAAAGACAAGCGCATCGGCTCCGGCGTACAGAATGGGCATCGACTCATCCGGTACATAGCCTACCAGCACCAGGCCGTATTTGCGCGCCTCTTCGACTCTTTGCTTCAGCGCTCGGTTCTTCCACCCCGTAGGTCCCGCCAGCACTAACTGATAATCGCTTAACTTCCCGTCCTTCTTGAGCTCGATAAACGCGTCAATGACCGCATCCAGATTCTTTCGCGGCTCCGATGTTGCCACCGACAACAGATAAGGTCGTTCAACTCCAAGTCGCGACAAATTCTCTCGCAACTCAATTTCACCTACCGGCTGCGAAAGATAAAACCGCGGCCTCACACCGGGCAAAACAACATCGCATACCTCTGCCCCAACCATTGTGCGAATCCGCTCTGCCGTGCCGCGCGAATTGGCGAGCACACGGTCAGCGCTCAGAATGTCTCCACGGAACCAAAGTCGATCCGACCACCGGCTTTGGAACCGCATTGTCTCCGGAACCACCAGGTGATTCAGGTCATGCACGGTGCAGACGGTACGCACGCCGCCGTCAAGCCTGGGGTGCAGGGTGCGTCCGGCCCAGAATACGTCGATCCTGTCCGAAGCGCACAACGCGCGACAGCGCGTCTTGAGCCAAAGAAACGACGGCAATCGCCGTAACGCCACCACAGGTTCGGTGCGCAGTTGCCAGCGTGGCGAGGGCAATAAGACTGCTCCACTCGGCAGTCTGGAGTATGCGATGAACGAAGCCTCGGGTAGTAGCGCATCAAGCTCACGACACAGGTTAAAGATATAGTACCCCACGCCAGAAAGCGGAGTGCGCAACGCGTCCCCATCAATGCCAATGCGCAGCGAAGTCATAAAGCCTCCTTAGTGCTCACTATCAATCCAATCTCGTCTGCTCCGCAGCCGCCAATGCGTGGATCTCACTCTCTTGAACGAGATCGCAATTATCGAAGATGCCCTTTATACTTGAATCGAAAACAGCGCGAATTTTAAAGTAGTTTCCTTCGGTGATCAAAACCCGCTTACCCAAGAGCATTGCTGCGATCGCGACATGGAGACGGTCGGTCGCTATTGCGGAGAACTGATCGATCAAGCGTAAAAATACCAGTGGATCACTGTTGTGACTGCCCAAAGTGCTAATGTCCACGTTTCCCCACAAGGTAGCGAGGCCATGGGTGCGCGCCTCATTATCCGTGCGGAAAGCCAGGCCTAGTGCCTGGCTCGGAGCAACCCGACCAGCGAGAAACCGCTCCGGAGCCACCAGGGCTAAATAAAAAGCCATATCGTGGCAGAACTTCGCATGCGGAACAACCTTCCAGCTCTCAAATCGATCTCGCACGAACACGGGGATTTCAGGTGGCAGTCCAAAATGCTGGAACGTTGTTGGAAGGATAAAAATATTCCTGGTTGCAGCCAGTTGCCTATGGACGTTTCTTAATCCTCCTGTGCAGGCGTCGGCCCAACCTCCGCTGCCGCTATATACAAACAGGTGCCGGTGGCTGAATCGATCAAACAGGCCCTCCCCGAATGCCATGTACCTGTGCATTCGCTTCCTCATGTCATATACCCGATATGGCAAACCTATGTCTTCGAAGAAGCGAACAGTGCCGTATCGGATGAGGCTGTCTCCGTAGTTTCCGGAGTTCTGAAGAAAAATCACCTCACGGCCAGTTGCCGCGTGCACCAGTGCTTCTGCTAACTCATCGAACGGCTGCCGTAGTTTTTCAGGCGCACACAGACTACTCGGGACAACGCCATCCTTGGGCTGTGGGTGTATCGAAGCATCCATCGTTACGCAATTCATAAATGTTCTGTTCCGGGGCAATTGTAAAAACATCGGTCCGCATTCAGCTAGCCGGCACCGCTCACAAATCTTTGAAGATTTGTCAGCGGTGCAGGCACATTATGACCTGTTAGCGTTTGGGAACTAGCAACTAACGAAGCGATGTAGCTGCGCATGCGATCAACAAAAACGGATGTGTCAAACTTACGGGCATGCAACCGGATATGCTCCGGTACGAAAATCTCTTCACAGGACTCGAAGGAGAGAATTGCTTTCAGCAGAGAATCGGCCGTTTGTTCAGAAAAGAAAACCCCAGTGATCAGAGTATCTGGTGCGTTTTTGCGTTCCCCGTCCGCGGCAAAGCGTCCGACGACAGTTTCAAGGGATCCGCCTTTTCCGAACGCGATTACCGGACGTCCATAGGCTTGTGCTTCTAGCGCAACCATCCCAAAATCCTCGTCGGCCGCAAATAACAGGGCCCGGCATCGGGCATACACTTTTCGCAGTGCCGAATCATCAAGTTCTCCCAGAAATGCAACATTCTTTGGCGAACGTCTTTCGAGTTTCTTCCTTTCCGGTCCATCGCCCACAATCACCAAGCTTCTGCCGAGCTTGTTACAGGCATCTATTAGAATATCTGTGCGTTTATACGCAACGAGCCGGCCCACCGCCAGATAGTAATTGTCATGTTTACTGGACGGGTAACTCTGTGATGTATCGATCGGCGGATGAATGATGGTACTTTCGCGGCGATAATACTTGCGGATACGGTTGGCTACATAGTGAGAATTTGCGATAAAGTGATCCACTCTTTGCGCGGCAGCGTAGTCCCAGTTTCGCACATAATGTGAGGCCAAGCCGAATATGGTGCGAGTGAACGGAGACATGTTGCGAAAATATGCCGAATGTCCATCCCAAAGGTAGCGCATTGGCGAGTGACAATAGCAAATGTGCGTTGCCAGTGAGTCGGTCAGCACGCCCTTCATTGGGCCGCTATCTGAGGTAATGACCAGCTCATAGCCGCTCAGGTCTAACATTTCGACCGCCAGAGGGTAGAGTGGTAAAAAATGGCGATGGGCTCTTTGCGCGGCAGGTATTCGGTCCAGGAAGGATGTTGTTACTTTATGTTTGTCTAGAGCGGCCGAAAACTTCTTCTTATCAAGAAAGAGAGTAAATACATCGGCGGTTGGAAACATGTCCGCAATGGCGTCGAAGACACGTTCGCCACCGGCACGGGAGACAAGCCAATGGTGAACTATCGCTACGCGCATGTTGTTCAGCGGCTTTGTCAGCGAAGCCGGCGGGGCTTGATCTATATCCAAAGAGTCCACAAAGTTTTGATTGTGCTGGAGCTGCATCGCAGCGTGCGGCCTTTCTCCGGTTATTGGTTCCGAACTCGTCAGTGGAGGCATCGCCTGTTTCAAACTCTCTCTTTCCAAAGAGCAGCAGATTCGCCGGCGAATCCGCTGCCCGAGCCTGCGTCGCTCGCAAATCCTCTAAGGATTTGCGAGCGACGCAGGCTTCAGCCATTCGCGGCGCCCTGCAAGATGCGCCAGGTATCCGATGCGGCACTTTCCCAGCTATAGTTAGTCGCGCGCTGTAGTCCCGTTTGGGCATAGGACGCACGCGACGGACTGTTCAGTCGTAATAGCCATTCCAGACTACGCAAAATATCTGCCGGCGTGAACGGGTCAAAATACATAGCCGCATGACCACATACCTCCCGGTGCACCGGGATATCGGACACCGCAACGGGGCAGCCGCAAGCCATGGCCTCAAGCGGAGGAAGGCCGAATCCTTCATAGATAGACGGATAGATAAATCCAGCCGCGCCAGAATACAAAGCCGGGAGCACCTCGTCCTCCACCCGACCTAGCATGCGAACAGCGGCCGGCATCGAATCGAACGGCAATTTCTGGAACAAATGGCCGCTTGCTCCCACCACCGCTAGCGTCGCTCCATCAAAACCGCCCAACTGCCAGGCTTCGAGCAACATTTTTAGATTTTTCCGAGGCTCCAGTGAACCCACGAAGAGGATATACGGATTATTGAGGTCAAATTTCCTTTTTACCTGTTCGACAGTTTTCGGATTTGTGGGGCGAAAACGCGGTTCCACTCCATTGGAGATAACGTGAACACGCTCTGGCTCTACATGCGTGCTCTGGACAATTCGCTCCTTGGAGAACTGGGAAACCGTGATGATAGCACGCACCTTCCGAACCAAAAGCGGCAGCAGGGCGTTGTACCATAGCGCGAACTTCCGCTCAAACCATTCAGGATGGTCCAGAGTCGCAGCGTCATGCACGGTTAACACTTGCCGGCTGACCACAATAGGACCCGTATTGCCGGGGCTCCACAGTAGCCGCCGTCGCAATTGGCCAGGAAGATAAATTTGCTCCCAGATATGTCCCTTTATGCCCTGCAATGCCCTTGGGGGCTTTAGAGCATTCAACTCCGAAGGCATGTGAGGCAAAAGACCAAGCAAATACCTTTGCACCCCGGTCAGGCCATATCCTAGGGTGCGCAGGTTAACACACGGTGCGGAAGTCATCATACTCGAATTGGTGGCGCTGCCGGCGTTTGTGGATGTCACACTGCTTCGTAGGGTATATCGATCGGGCGCGGATACGACAGCTACCACCGCTCTAGTGCACCGTCTCGCATATAGTGGTGACGTCGTTGCGTTCAAAATGGGCCGTCGGCAAGGCGCGAGGAGGGCGCATATCTAGATCGATACGTAACCGACGAGCAACGCAGCCGCCGGCCCATTTTCAACGCAACCCTCCGGGCCGCGGCCAGTTGGCTGTTTTTCCGCGTTGCTCGCTCGACCCGTATGAATCCAGATATGGGCGCTTTAGTGCCAGTCCGGCTCGGACCGCCTTGAAAAACAGCCAACTGACCTGCGGCGACGTCACCATTATATGCGAGACGGTGCACTAGCAAAGGTCACAAGGCTAAGTCATACGGCCGAGCAAGCCCTCAACACCGAATTTTCGACATGAACAAACTCCAATTCACAGGCTCTTGGAAAGAATTAGAGGGCAAGCTCAAACAAAAGTATGCTCAACTAACCTCTGGCGAATGGCTTGCCCCAGCGGTGCTCGGCGCCGCAGCTCTGGGCGCTGCTGTCCTTTATTCCAACAGGAAGACACACGAGGCGGAGCACAAGTATCCTCCACTCGGCCGCTTCCTCAGTGTGAACGGCGTTCGCCTGC
>Ga0213872_10001362_pt1 | contig 16105 bp, 13 predicted proteins | sample VelepicomBERX_R2_FD_160071 | JGI IMG/M metagenome (GOLD analysis project Ga0213872, IMG submission 160071) | Rhizosphere microbial communities from Vellozia epidendroides in rupestrian grasslands, the National Park of Serra do Cipo, Brazil - RX_R2 | ecosystem: Host-associated > Plants > Roots >...
ATTCCTCGGTGATCGCCGGCGGTCGCGACTATGACGTCGATTACGAGAAATACCGGCTCCGCCTGAAGGTGGGCTATTACTTCTGAGGCACCCCATGAAAGCGCAATTCTTTCTCTTGCCCGCCGCCGCCTTGACCATCGCGATGCCGGTCCGCGCCGCGGTCTATCTCACGGTCGAGCAGGCGCAGGCCGAGTTGTTTCCCGGCGAGACCTTCACCCAGGATTTCCGCACCCTGACCTCGGCGCAGGCGGATGCCATCGAATCGGCCTCCGACGTCAATGTGCGGGGCAAGGAGGTCAAGGCGTGGCGGACGTCCTCGGGCGGCTGGTTCATCCTCGACGAGGTGGTCGGCAAGCATGATTTCATCCCGATCGCGCTCGGCATCGACACCAAGGGCACGGTCAAGGGCGTGGAAGTCCTGGAATATCGCGAGGCCTATGGCGATCAGGTGCGCGACGCCGATTGGCGCGCGCAGTTCGCCGGCAAGACCAAGGCGTCGACGCTGCAACTGACCAAGGATATCGAGAATATTTCCGGCGCGACCCTGTCCTGCCGGCATATCACCGATGGCGTCAAACGCCTGCTGGCCACTCATGCCCTGGTTCTTGCCGGTGGTTGAGCGGGTCCGGCCTATGCTCGGCACGTTCGTGTCGATCCGTGTCGAAGGCGAGGAAGACGGGCACTTCCTGGACGCCGCCTTTGCCGAGATCGCCTTGATCGACCGGCTGATGAGCTTTCATCAGCCTAAGAGCGAGGTCTCCGGGCTGAATAGGGGGGGGCATCTGGGGCCGATGCCGGTTCATCCCCACACCGCTTCCGTCCTGCGTCTCGCCAGAGAAGTGGCCGAAATCTCGGACGGCGCGTTCGACATCACCCGGGCGTCGCATTGGCGCGAGATCGAAATCGACGGCGATGAGGTGCGCTTCCGCCGCCCGCTGACGATCGATCTCGGCGGCATCGCCAAGGGTTACGCGGTTGATCTGGCGGTGGCCGCGCTCCGGCGCGGCGGCGCGCGGCAGGGTTGCGTCAATGCCGGCGGCGATCTGCGCCTGTTCGGGCCTTCGCCGGAATGGGTGGCTTTGCGCACGGATATGCCGGGATCGGCCGAGCTGCCGGCGGTGCTGCTGTCGGAGGGCAGTCTTGCCAGCAGCGGCGGCGCGCGGGGGCGTTTCGCCTGCGTGGCGGCCCATAATTGCGGGATCGCCGACGCCTTGACCAAGGTGGTTCTGGCTCGCGGCAAGCGATCCGATTCGACGCTGAGGCGCTTCGGCGCTCAAGCCCATCTTTATGACCGGCGTTGGGGCTGGCGCAGTTTGGGAGAAGCGGCATGACCCCTATCGGAGCTCCGTACGCCCCGATCAAGCTGACGCGCCGCCGCCGCATCGCCATCCAGTCCGTGCTGTTCGGTGTTTGGGCCAGCGGCGCGCTGTGGCTGCCTTTGCACTATTTCCTGATGCAGAACACCAAATTCGGCACGGCGCCGCATCCGCTCGAACCCTGGATGCTGAAACTGCACGGCGCCTTCGCCTTCGCCGCCCTGTGGTGCGGCGGACTGCTGTGGGGCATGCACATTGTGGGCGGCTGGCGCAGCCGGCGGCGGCGATGGTCCGGTATCGCCATTTCCGCATTCGGAGTCCTGCTGATTGCCAGCGGCTGGCTGCTTTATTATGCCGGCGGCGAGGAACTGCGCGCCGTCACCTCGATCATCCATTGGGGGATCGGGCTCGGCGCGCCTGTTTCTTTCCTCCTGCATCGTTTCGCCAAGAGGCTGGAAAAGCGCGTCAGGCGCTTCCCATAAACCGGTCGGTCGTCCATCATTCCTGAAAGGGAAGGGAGAGAGTGATGGACGGCGGACAAGACCGGGCCGACCTGACGGCGACCGGAAAGCTGCATTTCGAGGTGCTGGACGGGTTGCGCGGAACGGCCGCCATCCTGGTCGTGCTGTTCCACATCATGGGCATGCCGAGCGCCGGGCCGGATAAGGGGCAATGGCTGCATCACGCCGCGTTGGCGGTGGATTTCTTTTTCGGCCTGTCCGGCTTCGTCATCGCCTATGCCTATGACGAGCGCTGGACCAGCATGACCATCCGGCAGTTCATCCTGATCCGTCTGGTCCGCCTGCATCCGCTGGTTCTGCTCGGCGCGGTTTTGGGACTGCTCAGCTTTCTGTTCGATCCGTCGCCTCACAATCAGAAGAGCTTTCCGCTCGGCCCGCTGCTGTCCTATTTCGCGCTCGCCTGCCTGCTTCTGCCCTATCCGGCGCTGCCCAACCGCTGGACCAATACCCACAGTTTGAACAGCCCGTCCTGGTCCCTGCTGCAGGAATATGTCGGCAATCTGATCTATGCGCTGCTGCTGCGCCGCCTCTCGACCAAGGCGCTGGGCGGGGTGGTGATCTTGGCCGGTCTCGGCTTGCTCTCGATTGCCTATGTCAAGAATTCAATCGATTACGGCTCGGATTGGACCACTTCCCGGCTGGGATATGTCCGCATGGGCTTTTCCTTCACGATGGGCCTTTGGCTCTATCGCGTGCGGAGCCGGGGGCCGAAGTTGCGGCTGGGCTGGGGGGCGGCAAGCGCCATTCTGGCGGCGCTGTTCATGCTCCCCCTGATGCCGGGCTCGCATGGAAATGGCCTCTTTCAGGCGGCCTTGGTGATGCTGGCTTTCCCGCTGCTGATCCTAAGCGGAGCCCATTCCGAGATCGGTCGGCGGGAAATGGTGCTGTGCAGGCTGGCCGGGCGCCTGTCCTACCCGATCTATATGCTGCACTGCCCGTTTCTCTATCTCTATATGAACTATGTGACCTTCAAGAAACCCGAGGCCGGCCAGCAAATCCTGGCGGCCGCGGCGATCTTCGCGGTGGTGCTGCTTTTCTCCTGGGTGGCCCTGACCTGGTTTGACGAGCCGATCCGGCGCAGGCTCAAGCCGGGGCCTGGGCGAGCTCCAGTTCCTTCCGCCTCTTCGCCGAACTGTTGATCCGCCAGGTCAAGAACACGGTGAGCAGGGCGGTGCCGATCACGACATAGCCGACCATGGGCATGCCGACGAGCTTGCCGTCCGGTTGCGCGGTAATGAGCTGGCCGGCGACGAAGGAGGCGACGGCGCCGCCGATTTGCTGGATGGCGGCGCTGACCGCTTGAAACGATCCGCGCTTGGCGGGCTCCGGAAGTGTCGAGACCAGGGTCTGGAACGGGATCATGCGCGAGAAGATGCCCAGGAACAGAACGACATTGATGATGATCAGCTCGATCATCGGCGTCGTGCCGAGATGGGTGTAGATCAGCACCAGCGCCGTGGTCAGCGCGGTGCCGAACAGAAAGACCGGCATCCGGCCGATCTTGTCCGTCATCCGGCCGATCAGCGGCGCGAAGAAGATGGTGCAGAGCCCGGTCGCCAGATAAATGGTCGGCAGATCGGCGTAGCTGATGCCGAGATTGTTCACCGAGAAGGCGCTGCCGAACGGCATCAGCATATAGCCGCCGGTCGGAAGAATCGCTGCCGCGACGAAGGCGAGCGTGAAGCGGCGTTCGCTGACCGTGTGCAGCAGATGGTCCAGCGGGCTGCGTTCCTGCTTCTGCTTGAGATGGTCGGCCACCGGCTTCATCTTGAGCGCGATGACCAGGCCGCCCACCACGCCGAAGGCGGCAATGGCGAGGAAGGGCGTATGCCACGAGCCGTGATTGGAGAGATAGAGCCCAGCCGGCAGGCCCAGAACCTGGCTGGCGGCGAAGGCGGTCTGCACGATGCCCATCACGCGGCCGCGCTGATTGAGCGGGAACAGGTCGGTGATGATCGCCATCAGGACGGAGCCGATGACGCCGCCGAACAGGCCGGTGACGATGCGCGCCGCCAGCAGCAGCGGATAGGAATTCGCCAAGCCGCACCATAGGGTCCCCAGCACGAAGCCCATATAGAAGAACAGCAGCAGCCTCTTGCGGTCGAAGCGGTCGGCGAAGCCGGCGGTCAGGAAGCCCGCGACGCCGGCGCTGAAGGCATAGGCCGACACCGCCGTGCCGAATTGGCGTGGCGTGATCTCCAGCGCCGGCATGATCATAGCCCCGAGCGGCGACATGATCATGAAGTCGAGGATGACCGCGAATTGCAAAAAGGCCATCAGGCCGGCCACGAAGGTCTGATAGGCGGTGAATTTCGGCGTCTCGTCGGTCATTTAGCCTCCTTGTCGAGCCAATAGCACAAGCCCTGAGCGTTCAATTCGAGATCCGTCTCCCAGATTTCAATCAGGGCCTGGTCGGAAAGTTCGCAACCATGGGCGCGGGCCTCGGCGATCAGGTAGTCGCCCATCGCCAATTTCAGATGCTCATGCCGTTTCGCCCCTTGCTCCGTCTCGGCGCGGGCAAGCGCCACCAGATGGTCGAGACGGCGCAACAGATCGAGTGCGCCGCCGGCGACATCGAAGAATTTACCGTAATGGGTCTGATAGACGGCGGGCGGGTCGAGCCTGAGGATGCGCGCCACCGTGTGGCGCATCGCTTCGTGATCGAACTGGGTGGGGGTGGTGGTCGGGAAGATGAATTGGCGGCCCGCCACATCGAGCTCGCGGTAAGAGAGGCCGAACACGTCGCCGGTGAAGATGCCGCCGCTCATGCCGTCTTGGATGAAGATATGGTGATAGGCGTGACCCGGCGCGTCGAAGCAGGTCAGCTTGCGGCCGGCCAGCGACAGTTCCAGCCCCTCGGGCGCCTCGATCACGCGCTCGGCCTCGATCGGAAGGATGTCGGGATAGACCCGCTGGATGTAATCCGCGCCATAAACCGCGGCGGCGGCCTCGATCAGTTTGGACGGATCGATCATGTGGCGCGCCCCGCGCGGATGGACCACGAGCTTGGCGTTCGAAAAGGCCCGCATCATCGCGCCGGCGCCGCCGGCATGGTCGAGATGCACATGGGTCAGAACCACATAATCGACATTCGCCGCGCCAAGGCCGAGTTGGCCGAGCGCATCCAGCAAGCCGGGCAGCGACAGGCTGGTTCCGGTATCGACCAAGCCCACGCGCCCCTGCTCCACGATCAGGTGAATCGCCGCCATGCCGGGCCGCAGATAGCCGGCATCGACCAGATGAATGCCCTGTCCAAAATCGACCGGTTTAACCATCCAATACCTCGCCACACCAGGTAGACCCGCGACTATAACGACCTTTTCCGTTCGCCGGGAAGGAAAGGCGCGTGACGCCCCCGCACTATACGTCAACCTCCTCACCTATGCGCTTTGTGCCGGTCAGCCATTCCAAATCGCGGCGTGTGAGAAAGCTCTGTAATCGTTATCTTGTGCGTCGCAGCAAATCGTTTGATTTGTTGCCTTTCTTGGACGTTTCCTCCCTAAACTCAGGCCGGTGGTTTTCCACCGGCCCTTTTTTTGATTGTTTCACAAGGTTTCCGCCCTTGCGGCCCAACCCGCGCTCGGCTTAGGTTCCCTCTATCCTCAAGGATAAGGTCTTGACCGAGCACATTCTTCATCCGCCGACGACAAAGCGTCCGCCCTCTCCCTGGGCGCTGCTCCTATCGTTCCTGCTCAATCTCCTGTTCGCCCTGCTTCTGGTCTGGGTCGCCATCCGCTGGAAGGAAGAGGCCGAGAAGCTGGCGCGCGAACAGCAGCAGGTCGAGGTCGAGCTGGTGCCGCAGCCGCAGCCTCAACCCCAGCCGAAGGTGCAGCAGCAACAGCAGCAACAGCAGCCCGAGCAGAAGCAGGAGCAGAAACCGGAGGAAAAGAAGCCGGACGAGAAAAAGCCCGAGGAAAAACCGCCGGAACCGAAGCCCCAGGAAAAGCCACCGGAAAAGCCACCGGAAAAGCCGCCGGAAAAGCAGCAACCCGAAAAGCCGCTCAACAAACCGCCGCCGCCGCAGCTCTTGCAGTCCCAGATCAAGGAACACTCCTCGACCGACCGCAAGGACGCCAATAACGGCGCCAACGGCACCAATGTCGCCATCGCCTTGATGGGCGAGGGGCCGATTCTATCCATGCGGATGGACCAGGATGGAGCGCAGGGCCCTCAAGGCAGCAAGGGGCCGGTCGGCGAGGAATTATCGCAGAACGAGCAGGATTACGTCCTCAGCCAGATCCTGCCCTTCTGGAAGGTCGACGTGCACCGTCCGGAAGGCAAGGGCATGGTGCTGGAGGCGATCATCGAGATCAATCCGGACGGCACGTTGCAATATCCGCTGGGGCGCAACGATCCCTGGAATCCGAACGGCATCATCGCCGGCTATGCGCAGATGGCCCGGCTCGGCTATTCTTACAAAAGGGAGGCGCTGGAGGGGTTCCTGCTGGCCTTGCGGCTCAGCCAGCCGTTGCGCGTGCCTCCCGGGGGGAAATGGCCGAAATGGATGAAGCTGCGCTTTGCCTTTGACGATCTCTGAGAAAAGAATCCTCCTCTCCCCTTGCGGCAGAGGATCGAGGTGAGGGGCCTTGCGCCCGAAGGGCGGACAAGAGTCTTCTCTCGTCCCCTCACCCTCCCGCAAGCGGGTCCCTCCCTCTCCCACAAGGGGAGAGGGTAGTATGGCGCCGGTGGATTTTCTCATCGTCGGCGCCTATCTCGTCGGCATTACCTTGTTCGGGCTCTATGTCGGGCGGCGCGACCAGTCGAGCGATTCCTTTTTCCTCGCTTCGCGGCGCTCGCCTTGGCCGGTGGTCGGGCTGGCGCTTCTCGCCTCCAATATTTCCTCGACCACCTTGGTGGGGCTGGCCGGGGCGGCCTACAGCGTCGGCATCTCGGCCTATAATTACGAATGGATGGGCACCGTGGTCCTGGTGCTCTTCTGCGTCTTCTTCATCCCCTTCCTGCTGAGGGCGCGGGTCTATACCCTGCCGGAATTCCTCGAGCGCCGCTTCAACGGCTTCGCCCGGTCCTATTTCTCGGCGGTCACGCTGTTTCTGTCGGTCACGCTGAACGGCGCGGCGGCGCTCTATTGCGGCATGCTGCTGTTCCGGGTGGTGCTGCCCGACGTGCCGGGCTGGGAAGTGGTGATTTTCGAAGCTCTCTCGGCCGGCATCTATACCTTTGCCGGCGGATTACGCTCGGTGATCTATACCGAGGTGATCCAGGCCCTTCTGCTGATCATCGCCTCGATCGCCATCTCGATCGGCAGTTTCTCGCATGCCGGGGGCTGGCACCATGTGATGACGGCGGTCGATCCGGCCAAGATGTCGCTGATCCGCCCCATCGAGGATCCCAACATGCCCTGGACCGGGTTGCTGGTCGGTGCGCCGCTGCTCAGCATCTATTATTGGTGCACCAATCAGATGATGGTGCAGCGGGTCCTCTCGGCCAGGGATGAGAATCACGGCCGCTGGGGCTGCCTGCTGGCGGGCGCCTTGAAGCTGCCGATCTTGTTCGTCATGGTGCTGCCGGGGAGTGCCGCCACCCTGATCTATCCCGCTCTGCCCGAGGGAGACGGGGTCTATGCCCGCCTGCTTTTCGATCTGCTGCCGGCCGGCGTGGTCGGGCTGACGGTAGCGGGCTTCCTCTCCGCGCTCATGTCGTCGGTGGCCTCGACCCTGAATGCCTCCTCGACCTTGATCACCATGGATTTCGTGCACCGCTGGCGTCCCGACCTGGCGGACAAGACGCTGGTCAAGGTCAGCCGCTACACCACGATCCTGGTCGCCATATTGGCGGTCGGCTGGGCGCCGCAGATCGAACGCTTCGGCTCGCTCTGGCAATATGTTCAGGGGCTTCTTGCCTATGTGGTGCCGCCCGTCACCGTTCTCTATCTGGTCGGGCTGTTCTGGCCCCGCGCCAATGGACGCGGCGCGATGGCCTGCCTGGTGTCGGGCCTGGTCTGTGGCATGGCGCTGTTCGTCGCCAACCCGGTTCTCGGGCTGATCCACTTGCATTTCCTCTATGTGGCGCCGCTGCTGTTCGTCCAATCTTCGGCCGTGCTGATCGTGGTCAGCCTGCTGACCCCGCCCGATCCGCCGGAAAAGAGCGAGGGGCTGACCTGGAGCCCGGCCTTCTATCGCGCCGAGACCCTCTCGCTGTCCAGCCTGCCGGCCTGGTGCAATTACCGCGTACTGGGAGTGATGCTTCTTGGCATCACTGCCGGAATGGTTTGGATCTTCCGTTGATCGCTTGTTGAAAGGGCAGGGTGAAAGGCGGTTAAATCAAAATAAAAATCAAAAATAAAGCGGGTGGGGATCCATGATGCGGGTGAAAAGACCGACGTCGTTCGACATCGCCGAATTGGCCGGGGTGTCGCAATCAACCGTGTCCAGAGCGCTGTCCGGCGCCGGCGTGGTCAGCGAAGAAACACGCCAGAAAGTCGCCGAGGCGGCGCGCCAGCTCAATTATAAGATCGACGCGAATGCGAGGAATCTGCGGCTGCAGAGCGCCAAGACCATCGCGCTGCTGCTCTATGAGGATCCGCTCACCAGCGGCTCGCTGATCAATCCTTTCTTCCTTTCCATGCTGTCCTCCACCATCAAGGCGGCGGGACGGCGCGGCTATGATCTGGTGATCTCTTTTCAGGACGACCGCGACGATGATTATGTCGGTTCGCACCGCGCCGACGGCATCATCTTCTTCGGTTATGGCGACTATGTGCGCTATGTCGATCGCATGGCCCGCCTCGAAGAGGCCCGGATCCCCTCGGTGACGTGGGGGCCGGTCGGGACAGGACAGCCGGGCCATTTCATCGGCTCGGACAATTTCGCCGGCGCGCGGGAAGGCGTGGCCCATCTGGTCGGGCGCGGCAGGAAACGCATCGCTTTCCTAGGCCATCATTCCGAGCATACGCCGGAGCTTCGCGACCGCTATCTCGGCTATGAGCAAGCGCTGTCCGACGCCGGCCTCCCCGTGATTCCCGGTCTGCAAAAATGCTGCGACATTTCCGAAGAGGCCGGACATCGCGAAATCCAGGCCCTGCTCGATGGCGGGGGCGGTTTCGATGCGGTGTTCGCCGCTTGCGATCTGATCGCCATCGGCGCCATGAAGGGCCTGCGCGAGCGGGGGTTGAGCATTCCCGGCGATGTCGCCGTGATGGGGTTCGACGACATCATCACCGCCACCTTCACCGATCCGCCTTTGACCACGGTGCGTCAGAATACCGAAGCGGCCGGCGAGCTGATGGTGGAAACCCTGCTCGATCTGATCGACGGCAAATCGGTCTCTCCCCGCAGGATCCCGACCCGGCTGATGGTCAGGGGATCCTGCGGCTGAACCTCCTTACCCCGCCTGGTTGGATTTCACCAGCCAGAGTTTGGCCAGATCGGCGGCGCCTGGCTTTCGCACGGCGCCCAGGCTCTCGGCCGCCTTGTCCTTGAGGCCGGCGGCAAGATAGACCTCGCCCAGCCGAAGGCGCGACAGATCCTGGTCGGGGGTGCCCTTGGCGATGCCATGTTCCATCAGCGGGATGGCCTTGTCATATTGGCCGAGGGCGGCATAGCAAAGGCCCGAGCGCACCAGCGGTTCGCCGTCGGCGGACTTGGCGTTGTCACGTTCCGAGTTGGGCAGAGCCTTTTGGTCGGCATCGGTATCGGCCAGCACCTTGTCGCGCAGGCGCGCCAGATCGGGCGTGTCGGCCGGAGTCAAGGCCCCCTTGGCGGTGCCGAGCTCCAGCACCGCCTTTGCTTCCTCGGGAATGCCGAGCTGCAGGGCCAGCACCATGTAATCGTGATACTGCACGGGCTTGCTCAAGGAATCGGTGGCGCGCATCAGGCGGAAAATCTCGATCGCCAGGGGGTCCTTGGGAAAGCCCGGCCGCCCGATGGTGTCGGCGATCAGATCGTTCCAATTGGCCGGCGTGGGATAATAGCTGGCCAGCTTGGACAGGGCGAAGGTGACATGCTCGGCGTCATTCACCTGCTTGGCTTCGGTGCGGATCGCCTTCAGCAGGACTTCCTCGGGTTTGGTTCCGTTCTTTTCCTTGGTCGCCAGCGTCTCCAGGCTGGCGGAGAGGGCGTTGGGGAAGTCATGCAGCGTGTAATAGCCGCGCCAGATCACGCCTTGCGCCTTTTCCACCTCCCCGCCGCCGATCGCCAGATAGCGCTTGGCGCCGGCGAGGGCGAAGTCCCATTCGTTCCGGCTTTGATATTGGCGCACCAGCTCCAGCAGATAGGCCGCCTTGGTGGCGTCGGCGATCCCCGGCAGCTTGTCGAGCAAGGTCTGTGCGATCTGAGATTTTTCGGCGTGCAGGGCCAGAACGAAGGTCAGCCGGTCTATGGCTTCCTGCTCGGCGTCGCTTTTGCCTTCGATGGCGTTCTCTTCGCCGATCTTGGCAAGTCCTTCCTCGAATTTTCCCGCCTGATAGAGGGCCAGCGCCGCATTGTAGATTTCCTCGACCTTGTCATGCGCCGAGCTGGCCTGCCCCTTGCCCATCTGAGCGCCGCTCAGCAGATCCTGATCGGCGGTCGCCTTCTGCTGGACGATCTGCAGGGCCGAGCTGGAAGGCCCCGCCGCGCGGGCCGGTTCGGACAGGCCCGAGGCACACCAGACCGCCAGAGCGGTGCCGGCCAGGAGCAGGCGGGTAAAAGTCATGGAAATCTCCGGATCAAGAGGTGGCGAGGGAAAGCCCGGGGCGCTTGGACCCGAGGAGGCGGTCGATGAACTCGCGGTGGGTGGGCATTTTCTCCACCGCCTCGCGGATCTGGCGACGGGTCTGGTCGAGCGAGGCGGCGATGCCGGCCGCCGGCACGCCGTTCAGCAACGGATGGATCTCTTCGGGAATGATCCGCTGCCCGAGGAAGACGGCGACCCAGCTCGGTTCGAGAAACAGCTGGCCGACATGGCGGGCGACGCGGCCGCGGCTTTTGAAGATCGCGATGCGATGACGCAAGCTCTCGGGCAGCTCCATGGTCCGCACATGGTTCCAGAACGGCGTGTCGGTTCGTTCGGTGGCGCAGAAATGCAGGATGATGAAGTCGCGGATATGCTCGTATTCCTCGATGCCGAGCCGGTTATACTCATCCTCGGTGGCCGGGTCGTGATGATCGAGCGGCAGAAGGTTCAAAAGCCGGAAGATACCCGACTGGATCAGATGGATGCTGGTCGACTCCAATGGCTCGAGAAAGCCGCTGGCCAGTCCGATCGCCGCGACATTCTTATGCATCAGCTTCTTGCGCCGGCCGGCGGTGAAGCGCAGCAGGCGCGGATCGGCCAGCGGTTTTCCATCGAGGTTCTGCAGCAGGGTGGCGGCCGCCTCGTCATCGCTGATGAAGCTGCTGGAATAGACATGGCCGTTGCCGATGCGGTGCTGCAGCGGGATACGCCATTGCCAGCCGGAATCCTGGGCGGTGGCGCGGGTGAAGGGGGTGATGGTTTCCAGCCCTTCGCACGGCGCGGCGACCGCGCGGTCGCAAGGCAGCCAGTGTGACCAATCCTCGAAGCCGGCTTTCAGGGTCTGTTCGATCAAGAGGCCGCGGAAGCCCGAGCAATCGACGAAGAAATCGCCTTCGACGCGCGTGCCGCTTGCCAAGGTCACCGCCTCGATGAAGCCATCTTCGGCGCGCTGGTCGATCTTGGTGATCTTACCCTCGATCCGCGTCACCCCCAGCTTTTCCGCGAAGCGCCGCAGATATTGGGAATAAAGCCCGGCATCGAACTGGAAGGCGTAGCGCAGCGGGGGGCGGATCTGGATGGCCGGATCGCGCGAGGGCCAGGTGAAGCGGCCCATCTTTGCCGCCATCGCCTCGGTGCAATAATCCTCGAGCTGGCGGACATCGCCCTGGCGCAAGAGTTTCAGCAGGTAATGGTGCAGATAGACCGTGTCGACATGCTCGTTGAAACGGTCGCCATGGAAGCCGAATTGATGGAAATAGCGGTCGCCGAGCCGGGCCCAATTGACGAATTCGATCCCGAGCTTGTAGGTCGCGCGGGTTTCGCGCAGGAAATCGCGCTCATCGAGGCCGATCGCCTGATTGAATTCCTGGATCGAGGGAATGGTCGCCTCGCCCACCCCGACGATGCCGATCTCCTCGGACTCGACCAGCGTGATGGCGGTCGGGCCGCCCCGCATGAAATGGGCCAGCAGGGACGCGGTCATCCAACCCGCGGTGCCGCCGCCGACGATGACGATATTCTTCATGATCAAATCCTCTGGTCAGGCCGGAATACGCGCTTGACCCGCCGGTGCTTCGGGCGCAAAGGCGCTGGCCAGGAAGTCACGGTGGCGCGGCAGGGTCGGCACGTAACGCTGGATCCGCTCGCGTATCAGGCCGAGCGACTGTTTGATGTCCGAAAGCGGGAAGGCGTCGACCAGCGGATGATAGGCCTCCGGAATGATGCCCTGGCCGAGGAATACCGCGACCCAGCTCGGCTCCTTGAACAATTGCCCGAAATGGCGCGCCACGCGGCCGCGGCTCTTGAACAGCTCGATGCGATGCTGCAGCGAGTCGGGCAGTTCCATGGTCCGGCAATGGTTCCAGAAGGGCGAGTCGGCGCGTTCGGTGGCGCAGTAATGCAGGATGATGAAGTCGCGGATATGCTCATATTCCTCGGCGCCGAGGCGGTTATATTCGCGCTCGGTGGCGGGGTCCGGCTTGTCCAGCGGGAACAGCGTGCCGAGCCTTTGGATGCAGGTCTGGACCAGATGGATGCTGGTCGATTCCAGGGGCTCGAGGAAGCCGCTGGCCAGCCCGATCGCGGCGACATTCTTGTTCATCATCTTCTTGCGCCGCCCGGCGGTGAATTTCAGCAGGCGCGGATCGGCCAGCGGGCGTCCGTCGAGATTCTTCAAGAGAATGCCGGCCGCTTCGTCCTCGCTCATGAAGCTGCCGCAGAACACATGCCCGTTGCCGGTGCGGTGCTGGAGCGGGATGCGCCATTGCCAGCCGGCCTTGTGCGCGGTCGAGCGGGTGAAGGGGGTGATGTCCTCGACGCTCTCGCAGGGCACGGCGAAGGCACGGTCGCAGGGCAGCCAATGCGACCAATCCTCAAAGCCCGATTTCAGGGTCTTTTCGATCAGCAGCCCCTGAAAGCCCGAACAATCGACGAAGAAGTCGGCGTCGTATCGCGTGCCGTTCTGCAAGGTGACACCGAGGATCGAGCCATCCTCGCCATGCTGGTGGATTTCCGTGATCTTGCCCTCGATGCGCTGGACGCCCTTGGCTTCGGCGAGGTCCCGCATGTAGCGGCCATAGAGCGAAGCGTCGAACTGATAGGCATGCTGCAAGGGCGGGCCCATCATGGGGACGCCGCGGTCGGGCAGGGCGAAGCGGCCCTGGCGCGCCGCCACCGCTTCCAGGCAGTAATCGGCCAGCTCGGTCCGATCGCCATTCTGCTGCAGCTTCATCAGATGATGATGCAGATAGACCGATTCGTGGCCGTCGTCGAACTGGTCGCCATGGAAGCCGAACTGGTGGAAATAGCGATGACCCAGGCGGGTCCAATTGACGAACTCGATCCCCAGCTTGAAGGTCGCCTTGGTGCGCCGCACGAATTCGCCGAGATCGACGCCGATCAGATTGTTGAATTCCTGGATCGGCGGGATGGTCGCCTCGCCGACGCCGACGATGCCGATTTCCTCGGATTCGATCAGCTGAATTTGCGCGGCCTTGCCCCGCGTATAGAAAGCGAGCCCGGCGGCGGTCATCCAGCCTGCCGTTCCGCCGCCGACGATGATGATCTTACGCATGGCCCACCTTGGGTTTAAACGTGAAAAGAGTGCTGGCCGTCAGGCGGCCCGTCCGTGCATCGTCGCTATGGCTCGACTCGGGCAAGATATCCCCCGAATGAAGAGCGTTGCCCCGATAGACGATGGCACGGTTGAAGGTCGCTGAGAAGCTCGCGATTCGCTCGAACAGCGGGTTGTCGCCGAGCACATAGCCTTGCGGCTCGTAACCGGCCAGTTCCTCCGCCAGCGCTGTTTCGAAGGCGGGTTGCCGGCCTTCGCTTATTCCCTCGAAGCGGGTGCGGCGGTGCCGGTACATCGAGGTGCCGCCATAACCGGGCGGGGCGAGATAATGCAGGATCACGATCAGATTGGGATCCGTCAGATCATAATGGGGCAGTCGCTGGCGCAGCTGCAGCCGATCGGGCGACGCGGTCACCATGCGGAAATCGCTGGCGACGTCGGCGAGATCCTGCGGGGCCACGCCGAAAACCTGGGCAATCGGACCGATGAGGAGGTGGAACAACGCTTCCGGATAAGGGGCCGGGACGGGCGCATGGATCCCCGGATAGAGGCCACCCAGCGGGCGGAACGGAGCGGACGAGGCATAGTCGACCAGGCCCGGCGCCTCGGCGAAAAGATGGTCGGCGACGATGACGGGGTTCCGCTCGTCGCCGACCAAATGCACTGCCATAGAGCAGGCGGGTGATGGACTAAAACCGCTACGCATTGTTGCCCTGGAAGGGGAAAGACGAGGGTTCCGGCGTCTTCGACGCCAGAACCGCTGCAATCCCGTAAATGTTCGATTAGAGCTTGTAGCTCGCGCCGAACATCAGAGTGGTGCCGTACTTGTAGTAGTAATAATGGTCCTTCGAATTGAAGTTCAGGTAGGTGCTGGTGACCTGATCGGTGATGTTCGAAGCCGAGAAGTTGAGGTCGAGACCCTTGGCGGCGCCGTCCGTGAAGCTGTAACCCAGCTGGACGTCGACGATGTTCTCGGGTTCGGCCATTTCCGGATTGACGGCGAACAGGTAGGACAGCTGCTCGTTGACATAGGTCGAGCGGTAGCGATCGGCGATGCGGGCCGACCAGCCATCCTTCTCGTAATAGAGCGTCGCGTTGGACACCCATTTCGAGCTGCCGGGGATACGCTTGCCGGTCAGGCCGATGGCGCCGCTGGCGTTCGACGCCAAGGTGCCGGCAATGTTGGTGTCCTGCAGATTGCCCCAGGTCGCCGAGCCGTTCCACAGGACGCCGAAGCCTTCGAGGGCGGGGTGGATGGCTTCGAGACCGACCGAGCCCTGCAGCTCGAGCCCGTACATGCTGCCGCCATTGCCATTGACATATTCGGTGAACACGCCCTGATTGAAGGCCGGCTTCGGGGTGACGAAGGCGGCATATTGCGAGAAGTCCTCGATTGCCGCGACCTGGTTCAGATAGGATTCGAGGTTCTTGTACCAGCCCGCCACGCTGAAATAGGTGCTTTTCGAGAGATAATTCTCATAAGAGAGGTCGACCGCATCGGCCAGCCAGGGCTTCAGCTTGATATTGCCGCCGTGGCCCGACCAGGGAGAGGTGGCCAGCGTCGTACCGGTCGTGGCGGCGGCCGGGTTGTAGCCGACATAATTGCCACCGGCCATGAAATCCATCTCGGGGCGGGCCATTTCGCGGGCCACGGCGAAGCGGATCTGCTGCTTGCTGTCCAGATGGTAGGACAGGTTCAGGCTGGGCAGGTACTCGTTGTAGCTGAAGGAGTCCATGAAGTTGGACAGGCCGCCGACGCCGGCGAGCGGCGAGTCGGAAGTCTGGGTGGTGTGGACGAGCTGGACGCCGACATTGCCGGTCAGATTGCGGCCAGCGAGCTGCGTGTCGATATTGCCCTTGACCCAGCCCTTCCAGACGTCTTCCGAGATGCGCCAATTGTTGCCGCTATAGTTCCAGGCGGTGTGCGACGAGGTGTAGTAGGGGCTGTTGGCCAGCTTGAACGGATTCACGCTGGGGACGCAGCCTTCGCCGAAATAGGACACGCTGGAGCAGCCTTCGTAATAGGCGGCCGGGATCGGCTCGGAATCGGTCGCCGGATTGGATTTCGGGCCATTGGCTTGCAGCAGCGGGCCGACCTGGCCCTGATTGTAGCTCTTGATGCGGCTGCTGTACTGGAAGCCGCCGGCGATCGCCGACACCGGTCCTTCGAATTCCTTCTCGATGTCCCACGCGGCGGCGCGGATCGAGTCGACGGTATCGATATAGTTCATCGTGCCGCCGCCGCCGCCCCAGTTTTCCTTGTTGGTGCCGAGCGTGAAGGAGTTGGGCTGCTGCCAGCCGCCGACCTGGGTGAAGCCGCCTTGCTCCCAGCCGGAGATGGTCAGATTTTCGAGATAGGGCAGGCCGCCCGGGCCGGCGCCGGCCCACAGCTGCAGGTCGTTCAGATTGCGGACGGCGCTGGAATAGCTGAGATCGAAGGAGCTCTTCAGGCTGTCGGTGATGTTGTATTTGGTGTTGAGGCCGATCGACTTCAGCGTCGCCTTGTCCTGGTTCTCGTCATT
>Ga0213872_10001363_pt1 | contig 16083 bp, 15 predicted proteins | sample VelepicomBERX_R2_FD_160071 | JGI IMG/M metagenome (GOLD analysis project Ga0213872, IMG submission 160071) | Rhizosphere microbial communities from Vellozia epidendroides in rupestrian grasslands, the National Park of Serra do Cipo, Brazil - RX_R2 | ecosystem: Host-associated > Plants > Roots >...
AGGCATGGCCGCGTGGGCGGATAGCACCGGTACCGTCTTCAGTTCGGTCCAAAGCAAGACCAGCGACATCTTCACCAATGTCCGGAATATTCTGATGGTGGTGGGGGCGCTCGGTGTTCTCGGTCTCGCCGCCTCGGCATTCTTCGGCCATTTCAAGTGGAGCTGGGCGGTCAGCCTCTTGGGCGGCCTTGCCCTCGTGGCGTTCGTGAGTCAGGTGATCAGCTATTTCGGCCTGACTGCCCCGAGCGGCCCGTGATCGGGGCGATCGTGAGAACGCTGGTCCTTCGTGTCGTGGCGGAGCCGCCACAGGTGTTCTGGGCGCCGCTGATGCCGGCGGCCGGCAACGTGCTGATCAACATCACTGGGATGCTGTTCGGAATTATGGCCTTTAACGTCAATCCTTTGCCGTTTTTCGTCACCCTGCTGGTCGGTCACGGCCTGATCGCTGGCTATGCCGCGCGCGATCCGCATATCTCTGGTCTGATCTCGGCTTGGATGGTGTCGCGCCGGAAGACTGGCAATCTCATTCCTGTGGCGGGGAACAAATATGTCCCTTGATCCCTCCCTCGGCGCGGAAATGTCTCAGAGCGCCCTGGCTGTGCTCACCAAGGGGCTGTCGCCGGTTCGTGCCGGGCTCAGCGTCATGGGGATGTTGCTGGGAGGAGGCGCCTTCACAGCGCTTTCAGTCCCCGCTGTCGCCCGGTTCGTACTTCCACCTCCCAAAGACACGCGGTTGGCCGACCATCTTCCGTTCGACCGCATCCTGCCGGATCGCAGGACGTTGAGTTGTCGCGACGGGACCTTGGTTCAGTGCGTATTGGTCGAGGGACGGGACATCACGTTTTTGAGTCTGGCCGAGCGGGACGCCCTGTTTCGCTTACGCAAGAACTGGCTCGATTCCATGGCGGAACTGGGCGTGACACTCCGCAGCATGTTGCTGCGCGAAAGGGTGGAATCTCGGCGCGACGACGCATTCGATAATCCGTGGCTGAAGGAAATATCGACGGCATGGAATGCGTCGTTTCAGACCACGTATCATCATCGGCAAGTGATCGTGCTGTCGATCGGGGGCAAAGGACGCACGGCCAGAACGCGCCTGCAAGAAGCCGTTGACGCCACGCTGCATCTGCTTGCGCCTTATCAGCCCAAAGTCATGAGTGATGATGCGGAGGGAGATGCAAGTCTCCTTGCTTTCTGGGGTTTCCTGGCCAGTCCGATTTCTCGGCCGCAGGCAAAGGTCGCCGCTGCCGAAGTTTCCGAGGCGATCGCCACAGACTGTGTAGAGTTCACAGGGGAACAAGGGCTGATCCGCTTCCGGCGCGGCGAGCAGGATTGCTATGTGGCCGCGATCGGGGTGCGCCGTTTCGGCGATTACGTCGATGAACAACTCCTGGCCGATCTCTCCGGGCTCGACAGCGAGTTCGTCGTCATGAATTTGGTCGAGCCTTGGAGCAAGGCGATCGCCGCCCTGAAGGTTGCTCAAGAGGGGCGCATGAGCCGCGTCACACGCTTTAGCGATTCGGCGAACGAGCAGTATGACTCCGCGATAGAGATCATCGAGGGCTTGGACGAAAACCGAGCCTCCCTCGCGAACTATTCGCTCGTCATCTTCCTTATCAACGAGAGCCCACAAAAGCTCGCTGCGCTCGACGGTGAGATCCGAAAGATCTTTGCCGCGTATGGTGCTAGTTCCGTGCGCGAGGGCGTTGCCGCCCAGGCCAGCTGGTTTTCCCAATTTCCTGGCTATCAGCCATGGCCGAGAAGCTATCGGTTCTTCTCCTCGAACATAGCTTGCAACATGACGCTCGACCGGTCGCCACCAGGCTTGCCTCGAAGTGATTGGGGTGAAGGCCCGCTGGCGCTGTTTCGCACGCTCGGGGGGACCAGCTACTCCTTCCAGTTCCATGTTTCGGCCGAAAAAGATGCGGTGGCACATGCGGTCTGCATCGGGCCGACGGGCAGTGGTAAAACCACTGTGATGAGCTTCTTGGCCGGTATGGCGCTCAGGCATCCAAGATTGCGAGCCTACATTTTCGACCGCTATCAAGGCGCTTATGTCTTCACTAATGCGGTCGGCGGACGGTACGTCAGCCTGACACCTGGGGCCGAAAGCCGCGATCAATGCGGGCTCAACCCTTTTCAATGCGCTGATACGCCTGAAAATCGTGCGTTCCTTCGCTTGTGGCTAAGGGCGATCTCAGGCTGCGAAGACGCCGACTCGCTCGAGGAAATCTCGTTGGCGGTGCAGTCGATGTTTGACAGCACCATCCCCGTTGATCAGCGGTCGCTCTCGGTACTTTACGAGCCCTGCTTCAGCGCGGCACTGCCGCTTAAGCGGGAACTCCAGAAGTGGGTCGATCCCGCGGGCTATGGCTCCATGTTCAATGCTGCCCAAGACACACTCGACATGCGGGCGAACCGCTTGGTCACGTTCGATATGACCGACATTTTCAAGGACGAGTTTCTGACTCAAGCGACCCTGTCCTATTTGATGCACCGCATTCAGGCAACAATCGGGGAGGCTAACGCACCCGCCTTCATCTTCATTGATGAGACCGAGCCGATGCTCCGCAACCCGCAGTTCAGGACCTACTACCTGACCATGCTACAGGAATACCGAAAGCGCGGTGCCGCCGTCATTTCAGCATTCCAGCGCCCTGAAGCCATCGCCCAGACGGGAATGAGCGAAGCGATACGCGGTCAGTGCCAGACAATGTTTTTCTTCCCCAATCCTCAGGCCAAGCCGGAGGACTACGCCGATTGGTCTCTGACCGACTCCGAATGGGCTTACGTCAAAGGGGACTTGCCTATTTCCCGCCGGCTCAAGCGGTCGGTTCTGGTCAAGCGCTCTACCGGTGAATCAGTAGTGCTCGACACCGATCTTTCGTCGCTCGGCCCCTATATCCGAATTTTTTCGTCCGGTCGTGAGTCCGTCGCTTTCGCGTCGGATCTGCAGCGCCGCTTTGGTGATGATTGGGTGAGCCACTATGTCGCAACTCGTTAAAACTGCTCGATCTTTATTGACTGTGTTTGCCTTGGCTGGCGGGCTGTCACCCGCCCTGGGGCACGCTCAAGGTATTCCTGTCGTGGATGCTTCGGCGATTGCCGCTGCTCAACAAAACCTACAGATGCTGCAGCAGCAGCTACAGCAATTACAAAGCCTGGCCAGCACAGCGCAAGGTTTAGCCAAAGCGGTTGGCCAGACGGGTCCGCTGTCCGTCGTGCTGCCGCAAGTATTGTCTCAGAGCGGCCTTGATCAGTTCAGCACTGCCATGTCCTCTGCTTTGACCGGCGCAAATGCCGGCTCGCAACTTCAATCGGTTTTAAACCAACTGAGGGTGCAAAAAGGGGCGCCCAGCTCCGCGGCTTCAACACCTGACTTCTCCTCTTTTTCTTCGGCTCAACAATGGGTCAGCACTTCCTTGACAACGGCGCCCTCGGCGAGCTTGACGACACAAGGACTTGGTCGCCAGGCCCGCTCGATGGTGGCTGGGGAGACTGCCGCGGATGGATACGCTCTCTCCCTGTCCGCGCGTCAGCAGATCAGCAGCATGTCGGCACAAACCCAGACTTTGGCGAAGCAAGTCGCGGCGGCGCAGACGCTGCGTGACGATGTCGCGGCCAATACCGCGATCATGCTCGCGGTACATGATGAGATGGCGGAGATACAGGCGCTGCTGGCGTCGCTTCTGGCCGTCCAGAGCAGTGGCCAGATGACCGAGAGCGATATGCAGGCCGGCTCCGCTCAAGCCAGCGGAGGGGCCCAATAAATGGCCATGCTTCGGGTGAGTTTGGGCGCGTTGGCGCTGTTGGTGGCTGGGGTGCTGGCGCGCCCGGCATTGGCGCAGCTTTGCATCGTTGATCCGATCAGTCCGTTGTGCTGCCCGTCTCCCTGTCCCATCTTCGATCCAGTCAGGGTCCCGAAGCTTCTGGGGGATGTCGAGGCACTCGGAAAAGCGGTCGGCGTCGATGCCCAGATTGTCCAAAGCGCCTCTGAGATTAAGCAGTCGATCGGTGAGGCTCAGGCCGCGGCAATTGCGATTGTCCAACAATATTCCAGTCTTGCCGGAACGCTGTCGAGCGAGGTTACCGCCATCCAGTCGGGGCTCTCGGCAAACCCCGCCGAAGCATTGAACGGGATCAAGCAGACGCTTCTTGAGCCTGCGAATACGGTGCTCTCGGATGCGACCCAACTGGCAAAGCGGCAATCAGCCCGAGCCGCGGCGGTACAGGGAGAACAGGTCGCCGCCTTTGCTGTCAGCCTGATGCGGACGCAAGCGCTTTCAACGAATTCAGCCCAGCAATCGCAGCTTTCTGCTGCCGCGTCCAATAGCCGGCAATTGCAGGGAGACCTGGCAGTCAACTCGACCTCGCGGCTGGCCATTTATCAGGATGTCGGCGCGTTGCACCAACTGGTTTCGGCCTGGGTGGCGCAACGCTCAATGCAGTCGGCGGCCGTCCACCCCACGGGGGATTGGGGGCCGACCACCTCGACGGCCTCTGCCGTTGCAACGCCTCCCTCAGCAAATGCGCCTCCACCGCAGAATGTGTCCGGCGCTTTAGACCAATTGGTAGCGTTGCATGACGCCCGGGTGGCCGCGCAGGCAGTTCTCGCAACTTATCCGGCCCTCCAACAGTCAGTTGCTAGCGCTAGCTTGGCTAGTCAATTTGCGAGCGATGCTGAATCTAGCTTGCGGCGAAATTTGTCGGATATCGGCATTTCCGACTCGACCAGCCTGTCCACGGTAGAAACAGCACTGAAAGCCGTGGATTCTACCGATTGGCTCGATAGCGCCAAAACGCTGAGCGCTCGCCAGGCCGTGTCAAAAGTGTCTGCAGGGTTGACCGATGGAAATATCAGCCAGGTGGCATTGGGCGGCCTCCAGACCGCGATGCTCGGATGGCTCGATGCCGACAAGCAAAGCCGGTACTGGACAGGTCAGGCGACCCAGGCGCAACAAAGCATGTCGGCATTGGACGCTCACCTCGGGACGTTGAGCGATCTGGCAGGGGTGGACGTGACCGGTGCGCCGGGGCGTCTCCGTGAGGAGGCCTTGATCTCTTCGCTGTCGCGAAACCCCGCTGCGGCGCGATGGAGGCCATTGCTGACTGCGGCGGCGAAGGACGGCTCGGCGCAATCTGTTCTCGGCTACTCGGTGGCGCCATGAGGGTATTTCGTCGATCGCTCTTTGCCTTGGCTTTGTTATCGGAGCCGGCAATGGCTGATCCGGTATGGGATCCCACAGAGATTGCACGGCTTTCCCAACAGGCGGCGCAGATGGCGACCAACCTGTCCGTTACCATCGATACCTTGCGAACCGCTGATAAGCTGTTGATTCAGATCGGTGCAACCGGAGCCAGGCCGTCTTTCAGTTCGCCTGTGCCGGCGACATTGGCGCGGTACTCGGTTATGTCGGCAGGAAACGCTCCGCCTGCCTCGGACGCCACAGCACTCATGTCGAGCGGCTCTCTCAATCTGACTCAATTGAACCAGCGTCGCGCCAAGTGGCAGACCGCTTCCCAGACTGTGGCGGCCGAGGGGCTAGCTCTGTCCCAGGTCGCAAATCAAGACGCCGGAGAATCGATGAGCCGATCCAAGGCATTGGCATCCCTTGCATCGGGCACACAAGACTTGCGGGGGGATATGCAGGCCAACAGCGCGGTCGGACTGGCCGTTCTTTCCGAACTTGGAGCGGTGGAGGCGGTATTGGCTCTTCTGCTTGAGCAGCAATCGTTGATGCGGCTTACCACCGTTGCCAATAACGGAGCAGGTTCATGAAGTTGTTCCGCTATCTACTGGTGCTGCTCCCTATAGGGTTGTCGGGCTGCGGCAGCATTTTTAGCCCAGATCCGATTTCCATCGGACGAGACCGGGATGAATTGAAGCAAAGCCCGTGCGCTTGTTTCGAGATTCATCAGAACTACGCTGCCTGGGTGCTGCCGGGATGACGTTCGGCGTGTTCAGCAAGACTAAAGCGAGGGCAAGCAAGGGCGCTCCGTTGATCGAGGAGAGTGCGCAATCTTCGACTATGGATCGCTTAGGCGTGTATCCGGCGGAGCGTGACGTGCCGGCTCTGGAGGGGCGTCGCTACCTCTGGATCGCGCGCGCCTTCGCCATCGGCATGTTCCTCAGCCTGTGTCTCAACGTAGTACAGGGGGTAGCAATTGGCGCATTGTCACCCTTGGTGCGAGTTGAGCCGATGCTGGTGACCTTCAAGGATCACAGCGAACAACTCGTCAAAATCGAGCCCTTTGAACGAGGGACCTCGGGCTTTGAACTGATGACCGAAGCCCTGGTGCGAGACTATGTGCTGTCGCGGCACGAAATAGTGCTGGATGAGTCCGAGTTGCGGCGTCGGTGGGGCGGACGAGGGCTCGTCGCTCATCGCTCATCCCCTGAAGAATATTCCCGCTTCGTGTCGGAAACGGCACCCAAATACGATGAAATTCGCCAGAAACGCCTGATGCGGACGGTATCCGTCCAAAGAGTAAGTAAAATCGCTGACGGCTATTGGCAGGTCGAGTTTGTTACCCAGGATTTTACGAGCGGCACGACCAAGATAGGGGAACAGCGCTGGGTTGCGTCCCTGACGGTTGGTTACATTCCGCGGGAAGTAAGCTGGGAAGATCGCTACATGAATCCACTAGGGTTCATCGTGACTGGCTATTCTGTGGCCGCGGAGGGCTGAGCATGCTCCGCATCATCATTTCATTAGTGATCGGAATACTGACGATAGGGCACCTCTGCCTGGCACAGGAAACGGGGGCTCATCTTTATAGCGGTGGCAAGCTTGCCACCCAGTCAGCCGCGGGAAACGGGGCGATTTTGCCGCAGCCCGTACCGCAATTTCCCGGTTTGCCAGGTCCTGGCTCGGCGACCGCGATTCCCCCGCCGCTTCTCAACAATACGGAAGCCGCAATAGATCAGGAAAGCCACGGCGATTTTCCTGCCATGTCCCGCAGCCCCTCGTTGCCGCTCGGAACCCTGCAACGCAGCTGGGATCGGCCTGTGGCGGCCAGTGGCCAAACTGCGCCGGGGGTAGTCCACTATCTGTGGCAGACCGATTTCGTCATGGGAGTGCGGACCCGCGATTTCATGGTTACTACCTTGATGCTGCCTGCATGGGAGCGGATTACCGAGTTCTACGTCGGCGATCCGGTCGTGTTCGAGGTTAAGAAAGTCAAAGGCAATGTTTTTGCGGTTCGTTCCCGCAATGCTGGCGCGGACAGCAATCTGGCCCTGCTGGGGACAAGCGGGAATATCTACAATTTTTACGTACGCTCCGAGGCTTGGAACTCCAGCCAGGTGACCGATCTGGCCGTGTATGTCGACGCGCCACATGAGCTCGATGATCAGGCCGGTCATGATGAAGTTTCGCCGGCCCAAGCCGGTATGCCCGACTATGTTCGGAGACTCGTCAAGCGCCCCGAAGATGTGCGCTTCGATATGAAGCTTTATGCGCAGCGCCCCTCGGACGGGGATATCGCTCCTCTTCGTGTGTTCGAGGACGGAATTTTTACTTATTTCGACTACGGCGACCGGGCCGAAACGGTCACCCGTCCTGTCGTCCATCAGGTCGTCGACGGGGTCGACAGTGCGGTTAACTCCCGGACGGTGGGGCCGCGAGGATCGGTCCTTGTTGCTGAGGCCGTGGGGGACTTCACTTTGCGTAGCGGCAACCGGGTTGTGTGCGCGAAGCGTCTCCCCGTGAGGGCGGGCGAGGGAGATGCCCGATGACCTACGCCCGTTCTCTTTGCCTGATCGGTTGTCTTGTCGTGCCTTTGGTCGCGAGGGCGAACCCTGCTACCGATGACGTGGCTGAGAGGATTGCCGCTCATTTCGAGGCTGCGTCGAGCCGGCTCCGCTCTGGGGATACCGAGTCGTTGGAGCGATTCGTGGCCCGGGTCAGGAATACACCCGGCGCCAAACTCGCTGTCCTTGTTCCAATCACCAGCGACCCAGTCCATGCCCGCTTCGTTGCGGCACGGGTCACCGAACTTGAACGGCAGGTGCAGTCCCTGCCGGAAGCGGTGGAATATCGGCGGATCGCGAGCAACTCGAACGCAGATGTTCTCTGGCTCGCCCTCGTGTTGGAGCCGCAGGGAAACAACGAGGTGAAGCTAGCTCGAGACGAGGGGGCGCCGCAATTTTCCGAGACTCCGTCCACCAGCGCGCCTCAGGCGCTCACTGCACCTGCGAGCTCTCCTGCTGTCGAGCCCCGCATGGCGGCCCCAGCTGATTTGCGATTGAACGATTGGGTTGTCCGGGGCGTGAAGCGTCGCGCCGAAGGGGGTGTTTCCGCCTATGTGATCCGCCTTGGCATGGGCGCCGTGCCCCGCGAGGTTTTCGAGCACCAGGTAGACCGCGATCTCGGCCTCGTTAAGGAGATTAATTTTTCCGCAGAGCTTGGCTGGGTGGTGCACACCGAAATCGGCTGGATCGGGCAGAACAGCCCGCCGGGCAGTTCTTGATGAGGTGGGAATAATGGGAAGGGAAAATCAACTTCGGCAAATAGTAAGGCCGTTGAGCTTGGCAGTCCTGATTGCCGCGGCACCAGCGCGGTCAGCAGTTCCCGACGGTCCAGTCGAGGGGTTTGGGACAGATCTCCCGCTCACTCAGGCTGTCGAAGGGATCGTACCGGTGGGTCTGCATGTTGTCATCGCCAATGGCGTCGATCCCTCCACATCAATTTCCTGGGATGGGGGAGCCTCTTGGAGGGAGGTGTTGCGGAGCGCTTTGGCCAAGGCCGGACTCGCACCTAAAATCGAGGAAGCTGAAGTGGTGGTCGATTATGCGCCCCCTCCCGCGCAGACCTGGGATGTTTATGAAGGGGAGACCGTGGTCCAGACCGTCCAGCGCTGGTCGCGCCAAGCCGGTTACACACCCGTTCCCATCTTTGCGGCTCAGGATCGATGGCGTTTGTTCGTGTCCGATCATTTTTCTGGAAGCTTTGAAGAGGCCTTGGAGTGGCTGTCTAAAGGCTTCTCGCGTCAGCCCAGCAAGCCGATCTTCTATCTCGGCGCCAACAAGACGATCGACGTCCTTAGTCAACCGACTGGTACCACGCCTGTCGATGTCGGGGCGGGGAGCTTTTGAGCGTGACTCGTACTGCTTTATTGGCGCTGGCCTGCGCGATCGGCCTGTCCTCATGCCAACAGGCTCATCGAGCGGAGGAGGGCTTCGGCAAACGGACGGAGCAGGTCGATCAGATCATGGCTCGCAAGCAGCCCACCGCCTCTCTTGGGGGAGTGATTCATGGCGCAGACCCACAACTAGGCACGCTTGAGCGAGCGTCCGAGCACGGAGACCCGCTGCCGCCTCGTTGTTCGCGTGCTGTCACCCTGCAGGTCTCCGAACCTAAAACACTAACTCAACTGAAGGAGCTGATCACTCAGGAGACAGGGTTTCCGGTGGAGGTTGACCCCCGCGTCTACAACGATCCGGAAGACAAATCCTTGGTGAACAACGGAGTGCAAAATCAGGTCTCTTCGGGAGGCGGTTCGGCGACCTTCCCGTTTCTGGGCAAGCCGCCGGTCGGAGTTGTGCAGGCTGTCCAGGCCAATGCAACGATCACGCCCAATTTTCATGGTTCCTGCGAGGAGGTGTTTGACCAGATCGCTACAAGCTTCGATCTGAGCTGGCGAATCAATGGGCGAACGCTGTCTTTCGACAAGTACGTCACCCGAACCATCGTTTTTCGTGTCTCCGATGCCAGTACTAAGACGGAGGCTACGCTGTCAGCCGGCGGAAACAACGTGTCCGGAGGAGGTGGTGGAGGCTCCGCCAATGGATCCGGGGGTGGGGCGCAGGGTGGCAATACCAGTCAGACCGCTAGCTACGAAATCAAAACCGACGTTTGGACGGACATCGAAAACGGCATCAAAGCGATCCTGCCGCGGGGGTCCAGATACACGATCAGCCGCACTGCCGGCGTGGCGACCATCACGGCGACACCACGCGTCGCCAAGGAAGTCGAGCAATGGGCTGATCAGATGAACGCTATCCTCGGGGCGACCGTGTCGGTCCAGGTCGCCGCGATCTACATCACTGTGAATGACAATGACAACTATGCCCTCGACCTGGCGGCTCTTTATCAGGCCGGAACACAAGGCGGCCTGACGGCGGGGTTAAGCGGTTTGGTGCCTAGCCTATCCACCACTGGCGGCAGTGGCAGTGTTGCGATTCTCTCCCCCAAGACGGGGGGAAACAACTTCAATACTCATTTTGCCGGTTCGCAGATCTTTCTGAATGCCGTCAGCACCAGCCAGCGCTTGGCCGATTATCGCACCGCGACGGCAACCGGGCGGAATGGCGTTCCTATGCCGATCACCCTGACCACCAACCAGGACATTGTGCGCTCCCTGACTAATGCCGTAGGCCTGCAGACAGGTACGACATCGATAACCGCGCAGACCAGTACGATCAATTACGGCTTCTCCCTGACCGCGCTGCCGCGGATTGTCGCCCCGGGGGTCGTCAATGTCTTTCTGTCGTTCTCGGCCAACGATCTGACAAACCTGGAGAATTTCCAGGTCGGGACCACCGGGACGGTCGAGTTGGCCACTATCGATAATCGGACTGTCTGGACGGAAATGCCCTTGAAGTCGGGCCAGACGCTGGTCCTTGCGGGAACCGAACAGGAGAAGGTCACCAAGACCGACCAGGGGATCGGCGACAGCTTGAATTTCCTGCTCGGGGGGCAGCGGGTTGGCGGTGTGCTCAAGACGCGGCTGGTTCTGCTCGTCACCCCGACCATCATGGCGGCTCCGAAATGACGACGATAGCTGCGCTTTCCACGGCGATCTTTTATCGCGTCGACGGAACCAACTTCGCCTTCGGGCTGGATTGGATGACCGCCGCTGCCAATAAGCAATCCATAGCGCAGGCCAAGTTGGCGGCCAGGCGGCAGAACGCGACCCATCTGGCATGGCGCCTGGCGAAGGCTCAGGTAGGGCTCACACGGTTAGAGGGTGACCTGCCTGAGCGTTCTGTCTTCAGCCCCTGGCGATCCGCGGCCGCGGCGTTTGCGGACCTGCCTTATTCGTCGCTCCTGGCCGCCTTCAAGTTCCGCGATGGGAAAACATGGATTCTGGCGGCGACCAATGGCCGAATTTATGCCAATGGAGATCGCGTTTTCACCGAGGACGAGGCGGCGCGACGCTATTTCGACGAACTGTTCGCGCAGCAATATTGGAACGATATTTTTGCTCCAGCCGATTGGCAGCCGCGCGCCAAGCAGATCGACCCGCTCGCCGTACTGCGCCGGCGGCGCACCGAAGGCAAGATTGCCGGCATGATCCAGGGACTAGGGGGAGGGCTGGGTCTTGTGAGCCGGCCGGGAGTTCCCCTTCAGGCGATGTCAGGGGCCGGAGCAAAAGGGCCGTCCTGGTTGCTGGGAGGAGCCGCTGCAGCGACTCTGCTGGCCCTTAGTGTCGTTGGCTACACGAAATGGCACGCAGCCCACGTCCGGCGGCCGGTTGCCGCTCCGGTAACTCCCTTCTACCCGGAGATCGCCGCGGGAACAAAGACACTCGCGGCCTGTGTCGAGTTGTTGCCTTTGCTGTCCAGCCGGTATCAGACACCGGGTTGGACCTTGGTCGAGGCCTCTTGTACGGATCGGCAGGCCTCAATGACCTTGCTGCCGGAGCAGAATACCCCGCTCACCAGCATGATTGCCTTTCACCCGGAGGCCGATCTGCAGTCCCGGAAACAGGCCGTCATCACCGTGCCTCTTCCCGCCGTGGAGGAGGTACCTCTCTCCCTGCCGCTTGCGACCGAGGAGAGATATCAAAATGTTTTCGCTGTGATCGACGAGCATGCGAACTCGACCAATGTGATTAGTCCGGCGGTTCCCCCGAGTGGAGCGCCGCCGCTTGCTAATGGACGTCCACGTCCGCGGCTTTACAGAGTGTCGCAATGGAGTTTTGAGACCACTGCACCACCTGTTTTGTGGGCGCGGGATTTCTCCTCAATACCCAATCTCGAAGTGAGCGGGATTGCCCTAAGCATTTCGGAACATGGCCTAGCGTGGAGGATCAAGGGAAATGCCTATGTCGCCCCGTAGGATTTTCGGTGTGCTCGCCGTGCTCTCACCTCTTCCGATATTGGGGCAGACGCCAGATCTTCCGCCCCAAAATGAAGGACAGACAGGCCCTAATCCTATATCGCGCCCTCTGGCCGATCGCGGCGCGCCGGTGCTGTCCGGAAACAGCCAAAGCGGATTGCAATCCTTCCTTGATCCTCAATCCGAAATGGATCGCCGCAGAATGCTGGATAAGCAACAGCGGACCTTTCAGCTGGAGATAGATGGCCGCTACGCCAAGGCTTTGAAAGCCTACTGCGATACGGGGTATGGGGATGAGAGATGCGTTCGGCCAGAACTCTCCAAGCCGGTTCCTCTCCCGTCCCCTCTGCCTGCGCCGGCGGTAAGCGGGGCCGCAGGTGCCTTATCAAAAACTCATCTAGCCCCCGCCGAGGGGCGAGAATTACCAACCGTCGCTCAAATCAGCGGGTTTGGCGATGACCTCAGCGCTGTCCTGGTTTTTGCCAGTGGAAAGCGCCTGCGCGTTCTCGGGCCGGGCCCTACGGGTCCTCGATCGCAACTGCCGGACGGTGAAGTCGTCGTCAGCATTCATCCAGGTGAAGTGCTGGTCAGTCGGCCCGGGGAGGCCAAGCCAGTGCCGTTGTTATTCCAGGCGGTCGCCGGTCTCGGCGCTTCCGAGTGATCGGACTTGGAGGACGGGGAAGATGTTGAACGTCTTCAAACGAAATGGAACGACGACGGGAGCCATAGTTCCCGAACTCGTTGTGCATGACGACGCGGTGCTTGCATCCTCCTCACCAGCCAAGGAGGCCAAGCCTCAGCGGGCGACTCGCAAGCCGGATGGTGTACTGACCGCTCCGGGGGGCGAGCTATATCACCTCGACCCTTCGTTGGCTGAAAAATGTGCGCTCGTGCGAGAGGACGGAGTCCTTACGCTTCATGTGCTGGCATCTTACCAATCGAGTGCCGAGATCGATTCATTTCGGCGGGCAGCAAGCCTTCATCTCAATGAGGCGATTCCCGCACCGCAAGTGGCAACGCTAAAGGTCATTCGTGACTTCAATATCGCTGAGGCCGAGGCTCAGTTGACCTTGAGTACGGGGACCGGCAGCCGCGCCAAGCTGAAGGATATCATCTCCTTCGCCGCTGCTACCCATACCAACGACGTCAAAATCGATAGTGTCGAAGACCATGCGGTTGTCCGATTGCAAAAGGACAATGCGCTCTCGGGTGGCGTAAGCCGCTACGACATGACCGCTCAGGAAGCCAGTTCGCTGATCACATCCGCCTTCAATTATGCGGATCAAGGTGATCCGGTCGAGAAGCCGACTCAGGACCAGAAATTTACGATTACCGATCCAAGGAAATTGCCGGCCAACGTGCAGACGATTCGAGGGCAGACGGCGGTGCGAGAGGACGGGCGCCGGCTGGATCTCCGCTTTATCTATAAGTCGACTGAAGTGGCGGGCCGCACCTTGGCGGACATAGGACTGCTGCCGAAGCAGCTTGAAAGCCTTTATTTCGTTCAGAATGTCGGAGCCGGCCTTTTCACCATCACCGCGCCAACCGACAATGGGAAAAGCACCACATTGAATCTTTTCTGCATCGACATGGTGCAGGCGCGCGGTGGGCACATCGACGTTATCGGAATTGACGACCCGGTCGAGTTCATGGCGCCGGAGATATGCCAACTCGCCATGTATGACGTAGGCGAAGGGGGCGACCCGTTTGCTCAGAAAATCCACACAAGTCTGAGGTTGGCGCCGCACGCCATCAAGATTGGCGAGTGCCGCACCTTGTCGACCGCCGAGGCTTCGATCGACGCCGCGGTGACCGGCAAGCTAGTCATGACCACGCAGCACACTACCGGCGCTTTCGGAGTTCCCTTCCGATATGAGCGCATGGGCGTCAGCCGCCACGTCGCTTACGACTCGAGCATTCACGTATGCTGGATGAGCCAGCGTCTGGTTCCCGCATTGTGCCCCCATTGCCGCATATCCCTTTTTTCCGATCTGGCAGGGTTGGACCCACGGCGCATGGCAACGATTCGCCAATTTCGCGAGTTGCTGGAGGATGTTGACGGAACCTTTTTCGTCAAAGGCCCTGGTTGCGCGAATTGCCAGGGCAACAAGCTGTTCTCCAATCCTGGCCTCAAAGGTCGAGTATTGGCAGCCGAGGTAATCCTTCCGGATCGAGAGACTTGTTCCCTTTTGGCTTCAGACAAGGAGTTCGAGGCTCGCCGGCGCACGATCGTGGAGGCGGGGACACCGACCATTGCGCTCCATGGGTTTCTGTTGCTGAGAGAGGGCAGAATAGGTGTCGAGGAGTTCATGAACGCAATCGCTCGCCCGAGCGTGCTGCGTGACGATCTCGCCGCTGAGGAAGAGCGGCGCCGTACCCAAGGCGGCCCCAGAACCATGACGCCTCCTAGCCGAGTGGTGGCGGTATGACAGCCTCGGCCGAGAGCTTTAAGGCGGAACTGGTCTCGATAGAGCAGTTGGTCGAGATGGGGCGTAGCGTGCCGGAATGGAAGCTGGCGGTAGCCCGTCTGTTCTTTTCTCCGGAAGTCCGCTTGAGCTTCTACCGAGCTTTCTCGATCTATCAGAGCCAGGGCATCCGAGAAGACATTTCGTTGGCAAATTGGTGGAACGTGATCACGCGCCGGGGCACCAGGAAACGCTGGCACCCAATGGCGCTGCTCATACCGGTTCTGCTCTACCGTATGAATGAGGTGGGCGAGCGTTGGCAATCGGCCATGATTCCATGGCTTCCTGCCAACGATGCGATGTTGTTCAGGGCGTCGCGCCAGTCAGGGATTACGGCGAAACTGATGCGCCGGCTGACCGAAATGTCGGTCGAAGGGCGCAGGTGGTCGAAGGAAATTCGGAAGGCCGTAGCACCGGCACTCGTCAACATAGTCTATATCGTGGTGTTGGTCGCCTGCGTTGGTCTGTTCTACTTTCCCGCTTTGCATCGACAAATGCCGAACATGCGAATCACCGGCGGTGCCGCCAAACTTCAGGCTCTTTCCAACTTCGTGACTTCGTATGGCCTGCCGATGCTGGCCCTCATCGCGGTGCTTCCCTTTCTATTCAGGCGTTTCCTTGATTCCGCCGGGGCACTCCGGTCCCTGTTCGACGGCTTGGTCGGGTTCAGCCTGTATCGGCAATCCACCGGAATGACGTTTCTTCTCGGCCTGTCCGCGGTGCTCGAGACGGGGGCCAAATTTGAAGAGGCCTTGGACCTCCTCAAGGAGGACGCGACACCGTACGTGCGGGAGAGGCTGGAGGCCGTTCTGGCCTACGACGATCTAAAGCCGGCGGATGCTTTGGCGGCGACCGGATATAACTGGCCTGATGAAGAGACGCTCGAACTTCTTCAGTTATACATGGAAATGAAAAATCCGCACGAAGGAATAGACGTTCTGGTAAGCGACTGGTTTGAGCGCGCAATCGAAAAATACATCATTATCGGAAATACGATTTCTACTATATGTCAGTTCGTGACCTGGGGAATAGTTGCATGGCTTTACATCGTTAGTAACGAGCTGACGACGAATGCCGCAAGTTTTGCTCATGGCGTGGCGCATTAGGAGTTGGAAGAATGCAGCAATTATTGGGCTATGTTCTGGGATTGATTCTCACTGGTCTGGCGGCCTATGGGGCCTATGAGGCTTACAGCTCCGCCATGGACGGTCAGCACATCGAGTCGTTGCAGACGCAATTGAGCTCCATGCAACAGCAGATCACCACGCAATATCAACGGCGGCCCGGCCGCTACACCTGGACCAGCTTGCCGACCTCTACGGTGATCAGCAGCAAGATCGCTCCCCAATCGGCCATCAACGGAACCGCGGTCACCAATCCCTTCGAGGGAACCTATGTCGTGCTGGGGAATAAAGGCGGGGCGGTGTCACCGCTCAGTACCTTCTCGGTTATCGCCGACAACATTCCGGAAAGCGATTGCGAGCAGATCATCAAATCGTTCGGCGCCGGCGGCGGGCTCAATGGCGGCCCGATATATGGCTATGCCGTCACCG
>Ga0213872_10001364_pt1 | contig 16082 bp, 18 predicted proteins | sample VelepicomBERX_R2_FD_160071 | JGI IMG/M metagenome (GOLD analysis project Ga0213872, IMG submission 160071) | Rhizosphere microbial communities from Vellozia epidendroides in rupestrian grasslands, the National Park of Serra do Cipo, Brazil - RX_R2 | ecosystem: Host-associated > Plants > Roots >...
AAGGAAGCCTGTCCGCTCGGTCTTGCGCCGACCACCAGCACCACGGCCCAACTGGCGCTCGGCGACGCCCTGGCGGTGACGCTGATGAACGAACGCCAGTTCCGCGAAGAAGATTTCGCCATGTCGCATCCGGCGGGTTCGCTGGGCCGCCGGCTGCTGGTACGTGTCGGCGACGTCATGCACAGCGGCGACGCCTTGCCCTGCGTATCGGCTGGCGCTTCGTTGAAGGAAGCGCTGCTGGAGATGTCGAAAAAGGGTTTGGGCATGACCGCGGTGGTCGACGCGCAAGGCGCGCTCGTTGGCGTCTACACCGACGGCGATTTGCGCCGCACGCTCGACCAGACGCTGGATCTGTCCGGCATCCGCATCGAGGACGTCATGACGCGCTCGCCCCGCACGATCGAGGAACATCGCCTGGCCACCGAAGCCGTAGAGCAGATGGAGGCCGCCAAGATTTTGTGCCTGTTGGTGCTTAACGAGCGACGGCAGCTCGTCGGCGCGCTCAACATGCACGACCTGTTCAAAGCCGGCGTGGTCTAACCCCCGCCCGACTCAAGGAATAACATGCAAGCGACTCACGATCTGGCCCGCCGCGTCCGTCTGTTTATCATGGACGTGGATGGGGTGCTGACCAACGGCACGATTTTCATCACCGCCCAAGGCGAAGAGCTGAAGGGATTCAATACGCTCGACGGCCATGGCCTGAGAATGTTGCAATCCACCGGCGTCAAACTCGCCATCATCACCGGCCGCGCCGCCGCGTGCGTCGACAAGCGCGCGCGCGATCTGGGCATCGACTATTACTACGCCGGCATTCAAGACAAGCGCGCGGCGTTTGCGGAGCTATGCGCCAAAGCCGGCGTCACCGCCGAACAATGCGCCTACGTCGGCGACGACGTGGTCGACCTGCCGGTCATGCGGCGTGTCGCCTTGGCCATCGCCGTACCGGAGTCGCCCAGCGTGGTGCGGCAGAACGCGCACTACGTCACCGGCGCCAGCGGCGGCCGCGGCGCGGTGCGCGAGGCCTGCGAATTGATCATGCAGGCGCAGGGGACGCTCGACGGCCTCATGGCGGGTTACCTATCATGAGATTGGGACGCCCCGCCCGCTTGTTTCCGATCGCCTTGGTCTTGCTGATGGCTTTATTGACCATTTGGCTCGATCAGGTATCGAAACTGGGCAGCTTCGGCCGCGATCTGGATCCGTCACGGCCGGAGTTCGTTTCGGAAGAAGTCGACGCCACGCGCTTCGATATCCAAGGGCGGGTCGAACAGCGCATGGTGGCCGATAAACTGTGGCAATACCCGAATCAGAACGATCTGTACTTCGCCAACGGCACCATCGATCTGTTTCGGGACGGTCAGCAGGACTATATGCTCAGTGCAGAAAGCGGGCGCTACAACACCCAAACCCGCATCGCCTTCTTCGACCGCAAGGCTCACCTGTTGAAACCCGCCGCCGCAGGGCAACCGGAAGTGACGCTCGACAGCAGCGCCATGACCGTGGATACTGCGCGACGCTACGCCAGTTCGAAACAGCCGACCATCATCCATTACGGAGACAGCGTCGCCAACGCGACCGGGTTCAATTACGACTACAACGCCGGCGTCGTGAACTTGCTTTCCTCCGCTAGGGCAACATATGTCAAATAGATTCACTCCGTTCTTGATGCTTATTGCACTATCCGCGCCGCTCGCGCACGCCGAAAAAGCGGATAGCGACAAGCCCATCCAGATCAGCGCCAACCGCGCCACGCTGGATCAGCTCAAGGGTGTGACCCAATGGGAAGGCGATGTGGTGGTTATCCAAGGGACGCTGCAACTGCACGCCGATCACTTGACCGTCACCCGCGACGCGCAAGGCAACCAGACGATGCTCGCCACCGGCAAACTCACGACTTTCCGCCAAAAGGCCGACGACACCCCGGAGAAAAAGAACGTCTGGATCAATGGCCAGGCTAGCCGGATCGACTACAGCACGGTCACCCATACCGCGATATTGACCACCAATGCCCGCGTCAAAAAGGGCGACGACCTGCTGATCGGCGACGTGATCGTTTACAACACCGAGACGCAGATCTATCAAAGCCAGGGCGGTGGCAGCAACACCGCCAATAAAGGCAGGGTAACCGCCATCATCCAGCCGCAGAAAAAGAACGCCAGCGGCGGCGCAGGAAAGCAACCATGACGGAAAACCTACTCACGGTGGAGCGACTGAAAAAGCGGTATAAAAGCCGCACAGTCGTCAAAGACGTATCGCTCGACATCAAAAGCGGCGAAGTGGTCGGCCTCTTGGGACCGAACGGCGCCGGCAAAACCACCAGCTTCTATATGATCGTCGGGCTCGTCGGCGCGGACGACGGCAACATCACGCTCAACGGGCAGACGATCACTCACATGCCGATTCATCGCCGCGCACGGCTGGGACTCGGCTATCTGCCGCAGGAAGCATCGATTTTCCGCAAGATGACCGTGGACGAAAACATCCGCGCCATCCTGGAAATTACCGGCTTCAAAGACGACGAGCTGGAGAAGGAACTCGATCTCCTGCTCGACGATCTGAACATCGCTCACCTGCGCAACAGCAACGCCTTGTCGCTATCCGGCGGCGAACGACGCCGCGTCGAGATCGCCCGCGTGCTGGCCACGCGCCCTCGTTTCATTTTGCTAGACGAACCCTTTGCCGGTGTCGACCCCATCGCGGTCATCGACATTCAGAAGATTATTTCCTTCTTGAAGGAACGCGGTATCGGCGTACTGATCACCGACCACAACGTTCGCGAGACGCTGCGCATCTGCGACCGGGCCTATATCATCAGCGACGGCGCCGTGCTGGCCTCGGGCGTGCCCTCGACGCTCGTCAGCGACGAACGGGTGCGCAAGGTTTACCTCGGTGAGCACTTCCACCTCTAAGCCATGAAGCAAAGCCTCCAGCTGAAAGTCTCGCAACAATTGACCTTGACGCCGCAATTGCAGCAGTCAATCAAATTGTTGCAGCTGTCGACCATCGAGCTGCAGGCCGAAGTGGAACGGTATCTGTTGGAAAACCCGATGCTGGAGCGCGCCGACGACTCGCCGTCGACCGACCAGCCCGCCGATGCGCCGCAAGCAACCGAACAGACGGCGACGGACGACGGCGCTACGCAGACCGACGAGCCTGGCGTGTCGGCGCTGCAGGACTGGGGCAGCGGCGGCGGCGGTGGCGGCGGCCACGACGAGGATTACGACCCGTTCCACAACGTCCCCTGCCAGCCGACGCTGCGCGAACAGCTGCTGGCGCAACTGGGCGAGGTTTCGCTCGCGCGCCGCGACCATGCGGTCGTCCAGCTGTTGATAGAGGAATTGGACGACGACGGCTACCTGAGCACGCCGCTCGCCGAGCTCGCCGCCGCACTGCCGGACGAGCTCGACATCGACGAATCGGAATTGGCCACGGGCTTGCGCATGCTGCAGCAATTCGACCCGCCCGGCGTGGGTGCGCGCGCGCTCTCCGAATCGCTGGCGCTGCAACTTGGCCGCCTGGACGACAGCACCCCGGGGCTCGCGCTGGCGCGCACCATCGTACGCGACCACCTGGACCTGTTGGGCGCGCGCGACTACACCCGGCTGCGCAAGCAACTCGGTTGCAACGACGATGCGCTGCGCCTGGCTCAAGCCTTGATCGCCACGCTCAACCCGCGGCCGGCCACCGGTTTCGACGCCAGCGACACGCACTACATCACGCCGGATGTCACTGTCCGAAAAAGGAAAGGCCGTTGGGTGGCGGAGTTGAATGCCGGCGCCGTGCCGCATCTGCGCGTCAACCAAATCTACGCGCAAATGCTGTCGGAAAACCGCCAACAATCCGGCGATCTGTCCGGGCGGCTACAAGAAGCCCGGTGGTTGGTCAAGAACATCCAACAGCGATTTGACACTATCCTGAAAGTGTCGGAAGCTATAGTCGACAAGCAGCAAGCGTTCTTTGAACAAGGCGAAGTGGCCATGCGGCCGATGATTCTGCGCGACATCGCCGAAGAACTTGGACTGCATGAATCCACCGTTTCCAGGGTCACCACCCAGAAATATCTACTCTGCCCTCGCGGACTATTCGAGCTGAAATATTTCTTCGGCAGCGCCCTGGAAACCGACAGTGGCGAAGAATGCTCCGCCACCGCCATCAAGGCCCATATCCGTAAATTGATCGAGGAAGAGAATCCGGCCAAGCCCCTGTCAGATAGTGCCATTGCCGCGCAGCTATCCAGCCAAGGCATACTGGTTGCAAGACGTACCGTTGCCAAGTATCGTGAAGCCATGCAGATAGCGCCGGTCAACCAGAGAAAGACTCTGTAATCCCCTATTCGGCCGCGCGGCCGACCCGACCGCGCAGTCTTTATGGCAACAAAAAGGAGTAAGGGTTATGAACATCAAAGTGACTGGTCTTCACCTCGAGATCACCCCGTCGCTGCGCGACTATATCGAGAACAAGCTCGAGCGCATCAGCCGTCACGTCGACGATCTGATCGATGTCTCCGTCACCCTGTCCGTGGACAAACTCATCCAGAAAGCCGAGGTCAACGTCCATCTGTCCGGCAAGGACATCCATGTCGAAACCACCGAATCCGACATGTATGCCGCCATCGACCTGTTGATGGACAAACTGGATCGCCAGGTATTGAAGTTCAAGGAAAAACAGTCCGAACATCGCGGCGCCCATCCGGAAGCCTCGTTGTAAGGCGGTAAACCGTGTCGCCGGGAACCTTCGGGTTCCCGTTTTTGTTTGCCTGATTTTTTTCGCCCAACGCTATGAAACAGATCGGTAAAATTCTCTCGCGCGATCACATCCTGCTCGACCTCGACGTCAGCAGTAAAAAACGTGTTTTCGAGCAAGTCGGCCTGTTGATGGAGAACACCTGCGGCATCGCCCGCAGCGAAGTCTTCGACTGTCTGTTCGCCCGGGAGAAGCTGGGCTCGACAGGCCTCGGCCAGGGTGTCGCCATCCCGCATGGCCGCGCGCACGGCCTCAAAGAGGCCGCGGCGATCTTCATCCGCCTCAAGGTGCCGATTTCCTTCGACGCGCCGGACGGCAAACCGGTGCAAAGCCTGTTCGTGCTCCTGGTGCCGGAGCAGGCGACCGACCTCCACCTGCAGGTATTGTCGGAGCTCGCGCAGCTCTTCTCCAGCCGCCCCTTGCGCGAAAAGATTCTCTCCGCCCAGAATGTGGACGAGCTCTATCAGATCCTCCTCGAGTGGTCGAACAACCATGCCTAGCATAACGGTGCGCAAGCTGTACCAGGAAAACCAGCAAAAGCTCAATCTCAGCTGGGTTGTCGGCACAGCCGGCGCCGACAACATCATCGGCATCGATGAACAGCGGCCGACGCTCGCGCTCGTCGGCCACCTGAATTTCATCCACCCGAACCGAGTGCAGGTATTGGGCCTGGCGGAAGTCGACTATCTGAACCGCCTGGAACAATCGGCGGCTAAAACCGCGCTCGACCAACTGTTCCACAAGAGCATGTCGGTGGTGATGGTGGCCAACGGCCAGCCGGTGCCGAAACTATTGCGCGACTACTGCCATTCGCACAGCGTGCCGTTGATGTCCACGCCGCTGGAAAGCCCGTACCTGATGGACGTGCTGCGTATTTACCTGGCACGGGCGCTGGCGGTCTCCACCGTGCTGCATGGCGTGTTTCTCGACGTGCTGGAAATCGGCGTGCTCATCATGGGCGACTCGGCCATGGGCAAGAGCGAATTGGCGTTGGATCTGATCTCCCGCGGCCACGGCCTGGTGGCCGACGACGCGGTCGAGCTCTACCGGATCGGCCCGGAAACGCTGGAAGGCCGTTGCCCCCCGCTGTTGCGCGACTTTCTCGAAGTTCGTGGCCTCGGGATTCTGAATATCCGCACCATCTTCGGTGAAACCGCCGTGCGGCCGAAAAAAGTGCTGAAGCTGATCATTCATCTGGTCAAAGCCAACGATCAGGCGATGCAGGCGCTCGATCGCCTCAACATCCAGTCCGAGACACAGGACATTCTCGGCGTCACCGTGCGCAAGGTAGTGCTGCCCGTCGCCGCCGGCCGTAACTTGGCGGTACTGGTCGAAGCGGCCGTACGCAACTATATTCTTCAATTGCGCGGCATCGACAGCACGCGTGAATTCATTGAGCGTCACACCAATTTCCTCAAGGACCAGGAGCATGCAACTGATATTGATTAGCGGGCAATCCGGCTCCGGCAAATCGATCGCTTTGCGCGCTCTGGAAGACTCTGGTTTTTATTGCGTCGACAATCTACCCGCCACCATGCTGTCAGAAGCCGTGGCGCTTTATCAGGATTACGGCTTCGACCGCATCGGCATCAGTGTCGATGTACGCTCCAGCCCCTCGCTCGGCGCGCTGCCGCACGAAATGAGCAAACTGCGGGAGCAGGGTGTGGACGTTCGTCTGCTCTATCTTGAGGCGCAGGACGATATTCTCGTCAAACGCTTTTCCGAAACCCGGCGGCGCCACCCATTGGCGGGCAACGGCTTGTTGACCATCAACGAGTGCATTCTGGCTGAAAAGGAGATGCTGGCGGGCATTCAGGAACTGGGCGCGCGCTTCGACACCACCGATCTTCTACCCAACACCTTGCGCAGCTGGGTCAAGGATCTGGTCTCGGCCGACAGCAGCCGCCTGACCCTGGTGCTGCAGTCGTTCGGCTTCAAGCACGGCGTACCGCTCGATTTGGATTTCGCCTTCGACGTGCGCTGCCTGCCCAACCCGTACTATGTTCCGGAATTGCGGCCGTTGACCGGTCTGGACCAACCGATCATCGATTATTTTCTGCGCGAGCCGGCGGTGGCCGAAATGACCGAGGACATCCGCCGCATCATCGCGCGCTGGCTGCCGGCCTTCAGCCAGGAAAGCCGCAGCTATTTGACAGTCGCGATCGGCTGCACCGGCGGGCAGCACCGTTCGGTCTACATTGCCGAACAATTGGCGGCAAGCTTTCCCGACCAGCAGATCGTTATCCGTCACCGACAATTGCAGCAACCGGAATAACCCGGCCGCGCGCGGCCGGCAAAGAGCCCGACAAAAATATGCGCCCCATTCAAACCGTCACCGTCGCCCTCACCGGCGCCTCCGGCCTGCCCTATGGCTTGCGCCTGATCGATTGCCTGATTGCCGCCGACGTGCGCGTCTGGGTGCTTTACTCTCAGGCGGCGCAAGTGGTGGCCCAGCAGGAACTCGGCCAAACGCTGCCGGGACGTCCGGCTCAGGCCGAGCGCTGGTTCGCCCAAAGAAGCGGCGCCAAGGAAGGACAACTGCGCGTGTTCGGTCGCGAGGAGTGGTTCGCGCCGGTCGCCTCCGGCTCCAACCCCGCCGATGCCATGGTGGTCTGCCCCTGTACCATGGGCACGCTGGCCGCCATCGCCCAAGGTCTCTCCGATAATCTGATCGAACGCGCCGCCGACGTGAGCATCAAGGAGGGGCGCAAACTGATCCTGGTGCCGCGCGAGACGCCGTTGTCGGCGCTGCATCTGGAAAATATGCTCAAGCTCGCGCGTTTGGGCGTGGTCATTCTGCCGCCGGCGCCAGGCTTCTATACCCACCCGCAAACCATTGACGATCTTGTCGACTTCGTGGTCGCGCGCATGATGGATCAATTGGGCGTGCCGCATACGCTGATGGCCCGTTGGGGGGAGGCGCAGTGAGCACCGCCATCTACGGCGTTACCGCGCTGCGCGCGCTGGAGGCCCGCGCGGCGTCGCAAGGTATCGACCTGATGGCGCGGGCGGGACAAGCCGCAGCGGACTGGGTAGCCGCACGCTATCCGGTTGGCGCGCGCATTCTGCTGGCCGCAGGTCCTGGCAACAATGGCGGCGATGCACTGGTAACGGCACAACGATTGGCGGCAGCCGGCTATCAAGCCCAGGTGCTGCTGCCGCAACCGCCCCAAACCGCGGCGGCCCAACGGGCGCTGGCAGATTGGCAGGCCTGCGGCGGCGAGGTGCTCGCGGTGTTGCCGGCCGGCTCGACGCGCCCGGATCTACTCGTGGATGGGCTGTTCGGCATCGGCGCGGACCGCCCGTTCAACGACGCATGGCGCACGCTGATCGCGCAGCTGAACGCGTTGGCGGCGCCGGTGTTGGCGCTCGACACGCCGACCGGTCTGGATGCCTGGCGTGGGGTCGCGCGCAACGCCGTCTTGCGCGCCGACGCCACCTTGACCTTTTTGAGCCACAAACCCGGCTTGCTGACCGGCGATGGGCCGGACCTGGCCGGCGACGTTTTCCTGCAGACGCTGAACCACCCAGGCTGGGGCGACGACACGCCAGAGGGCGAGGTCTATCAGCCATCGGCGCTGACAGCCCTGATCCGACCGCGCAACAGCCACAAAGGCAGCTATGGCACGGTCGGTATCGTCGGGGGATGCGAGGGCATGCTGGGGGCCGCGCTGTTGGCGGGACGCGCCGCATTGGCCGGCGGCGCCGGCAAGGTGCGGCTCGCGCTGCTGGACCCGCGCCTGCCGGTCGATCCCCAGTCGCCCGCGCTGATGATGCACGCCGCCAAGGGCTTGCCGGACTGTGAGGTATTGGCGCTGGGGCCGGGCATGGGCCAGGACGCCGCGGCGCTGACGCTGCTCAAGGCGGCCATTGCCGACGCGCGCCCGCTACTGCTCGATGCCGACGCGCTGAATCTCTTGGCGCGCGAGAGCGCGCTGCAAACCCGCCTCGCCGCGCGGCGCGCGCCGACAATCATCACGCCGCACCCGGCAGAGGCCGCCCGCTTGCTATCCACCGATGGCGCCGCGATCCAAGCCGACCGTATCCGCTCGGCACGCGCGTTGGCCTCGCGCCTGAACGCCGTCACGGTGCTCAAAGGCGCGGGGACGCTGATCGCAACGCCTGGCGGCGATTATCTGATCAACACCAGCGGCGGTCCGGCGCTGGCCTCAGCGGGCCAGGGCGACGTATTGAGCGGCTTGATCGCGGCCTTGCTGGCGCAACACCTCTCGCCGCTGGCCGCCGCGGCATTGGGCGTGCATGTGCACGGTCTTGCCGGCGACACTTACACGCGCGACCGCGGCGGGCCGATCGGACTGACCGCCGATCTGACCGCGAGCATGCTATCCGACGAGCTGAACCGATTGGTGCGGCATGCACCCCGCTAAGCAGACCGGCGCTTATGCCGCCGGCCTAGCCGCGGTGCTCGCTTGGTCGACGGTGGCCACCGCGTTCAAGATCAGCCTCGCCTACCTGACGCCCTCCCAATTGCTGCTGTGGGCCAACCTGGCCTCGCTGCTCTCCCTGCTCTCCCTGCTCACGATTCAGGGTCGCCTGCAGGAGGCTGCCGCCACGCTGCGACAGCATTGGCGCCGGTCACTGCTGTTAGGCGCCGTCAACCCGTTCGCCTATTATCTGGTGCTGTTCCAAGCTTATTCGCTGTTGCCGGCGCAAGAGGCCCAGGCGATCAACTACACCTGGGCGTTGACGCTGACCATCCTGTCGGTGCCCGTGTTGAAACAACACCTTCGTCCTCACGACATGCTGGCTGCGCTCGTGTGCTATGGCGGCGTTCTGGCCATCGCCACCCGGGGCGATCCGTTCGGCCTGCATTTCGACAGCCCGCGCGGCGTGGCGCTGGCGCTGTGGTCGACCCTGCTCTGGGCCGGCTATTGGCTGGCCAATACACGCGACACGCGCGACCCGGTGATCGGCTTGGCGCTCAATTTTGCCTGCGCGCTGCCCATGATCTTCTTGTGGTGCGCGTGGCACGGAGAATTGAGCCTGCCACCCTGGCGGGGACTGGCGGGGGCAGGCTATGTCGGCGCGTTCGAAATGGGATTCACCTATGTGCTGTGGCTCTTCGCGCTCAAGCGGACCGACAGCGCAGCGCGCATCGCCAATCTGATCTTCTTGTCGCCGCTGATCTCGCTGCTCTTGATCCACTGGCTCTTGGGGGAAGAAATCCTGCCCTCGACCCTGGTTGGGCTAAGCCTGATTCTGGGCGGATTGTTGCTGCAAAAGTGGCCGGCACAGCGTGCCGCCACTGCCTAAGCGCCGAAAAACCGGCTCTTTTTTATAAAACACGCATTTTTAATTGGATTTTTGCATTTTACAGCCACCTTATTTACGATGAGAGAGAGTGAGGAAGCCGCCCATCATGATGAAAAGCATCAAGGCTCAACTAACTGTCTGGCTCATCGTCGGCATCACCGTGATTCTCACGGTGACCGGCTACGTGTCGTTCAGCGCCAGCAAAGCGCAGGGCGAGGCCGACTATCAAGCGCTGCGCTCCGCATTGAAGGAGCGGTTGGCGCTATCGCTCCCTCATGGCGTTTGGCAGCTGGACGACCAGTACATTCAACTGACCCTGGACGCCGAACTCGGCTGGCAGTCATTGATTGCCATTCGCATTAAAGGTGATGCCGGGCTGAATATCGGCCGAATCCGCGACAATCACGGCCTGCGCGACATGACGCCCACCGAGGAGCCCGCCGCCGACGACGTGCTGACCATCCCTATCGTCTACCAAGGCAAGGAAAAGCTCGGCGTGGCGCAAGTCTACTTGTCGCGTCACGATCTGAACGCCCAGCTGCAAAGCCGCTTGATGGAAAGCCTGCTGCAGATCGTGGTGTTGGACGTGCTGATTCTGTTCCTGATGAGCTACGCGCTACGTCATTTCGTCTTCCGTCCGTTGAAAGAACTCCAGGATGCCTTGGATCGGGCGGCCAGCAGTTCCGACCTGGAGTCGGCCACGATCACGGTCAACCAGCAAAATGAATTCGGCGAGGTCATGCACAGCTTCAACCGCATCGTGGCGCGGATCATGGATGACCTGATGCTGCGCACGCAGGCGGAAGCCAGCGCGCGCGAAGAAAAGGAAAAGGCGCAGGACGCCTATCGCCGGCTGGTGCAAACCCAACAGACGCTGGTCGAGTCGGAAAAACTGGCGTCGCTGGGCGGGCTGGTGGCCGGCGTCGCGCACGAAATCAACACCCCTGTCGGCATTTCGCTCACCGCGGCCTCCCATCTGGCCGCGGTAACGCAGCAACTGAACCGCGAGCTTGAAGCCGGCGCCATCAAAAAGAGCGACTTCCAAAACTATCTCGCCACGGCAACGGAAAGCTGCGAGCTGATCTTGTCCAATGCCGAACGCGCGGCCGACCTGATCCACAGTTTCAAGCAGGTGGCCGTGGACCAGACGAGCGAAGCGCGGCGAGATTTCCAGCTTGCCGATTATCTGCAGGAGATCATCACCAGTCTGCGGCCGAAGTTCAAACGCACCCAGATCGATATCCAGATCGACTGCGAGCAGGACCTGTTGATGGACAGCTACCCCGGCGCGCTGTCGCAGGTGATGACCAATTTGCTGGTCAACGCCGTCACCCATGCGTTCGACGAGGGGCAACTCGGTCAGATCGCCATTGCCGCCCACCGCTTGGACGACGGGCATCTGTCGTTGACGGTCAAGGACAACGGCAAGGGCATCGCACCGGCCAACATGGGCAAGATTTTCCAACCCTTCTTCACGACCCGCCGCGGCAGCGGCGGCAGCGGCCTCGGTCTGCACATCGTCTACAATATCGTACGACAGCGGTTAGGGGGCAGTATCGACGTGGAAAGCGAGCTCGGCGAGGGCACCACCTTCACGATCACCCTACCCTGCAATGCGCCAGACATCGCGACCAAGGAGAGTTCCTGATGAACAACAATAACGACCTGCCAGACGAGGACAACTGGTTGTTGGACGACGCGCAGGAAGCGAGCGACGATACGACGCAGTCTCCGCTCAAGCGCCCGTGGAAAGTATTGATCATCGACGACGAGAAAGACGTGCACACCGCAACGCGGCTGGCCATCCAGGACATCCGATTCAAAGACAAGGCCCTGGCTCTTTTGTATGCCTCGTCGGCGGAAGAGGGCTTCCAGGTCATCGCCGCCAATCCGGACCTGGCGCTGGTCCTGCTCGACGTGGTGATGGAAACCGACGATGCCGGTCTGCGGCTGGTGCGGCGCATCCGCAGCGAGCTCAACAACCAGACGGTGCGCATCGTGCTGCGCACCGGCCAGCCGGGCCAGGCGCCGGAGCAGGAGGTCATCCTCGATTACGACATCAACGACTACAAAACCAAGACCGAACTGACGGTGCAAAAGCTGTTCACCACGGTGATCGCCTCGCTGCGCGCCTACGAAAATCTGCTCACCATCGAAAAGAACCGCCAGGGCCTGGCCAAAATTCTGGAAGGCGCGGGAGATCTCTACCAGCTGCACTCGCTCAAGGAGTTCGCCTCGGGCGTGCTCAAACAGGTCAGCACCCTGCTGGACGTCGGCATGGACGGCATCCTGTGCGTGGAAAACGGCAACCAGGCCAATGGCCGGCTGGCGGTTGAAGTGCTTGCGGCCACAGGCTCCTACGAATATCTGACCCACACCAACGATTTCAGCGCGCTGCCGGAACTTGCCGAGGCGATCACGGAATCGCTGAGCAAGAAAAAGAGCATCTATCGCCATCCCTACGACGTGCTGTACATCACTTCGCAGAACAATCGCGAATTCGTCGTGCATTTCAGCCCGCCATGGCCGCTGGAGGACATCGAGCGCAATCTATTGGAAGTCTTCTGCCAGCGCATATCGGCCGCCTACGACAACCTCTACCTGTACCAACAGTTGCGCAAGTCGCAGGAGGCGACCGTGGTCGCGCTGGCGGATCTGGCGGAATTTCGCGATTCGGATACCGGACAACACGTGTTGCGCGTGCAAAAGCTGACGGACGCGTTGGCGAATGAATTGAAAAAAATGAAGTGCTACCCGCAGGATCTGACGTCGGAATTCATGGAGATGGTCGGCATGGCCAGCATCCTGCACGACGTCGGCAAGGTCGGCACGCCCGACCATATCTTGTTCAAGCCAGGCAAGCTCGATCCGGACGAGCGCACCATCATGGAGCAGCACGCCAACATCGGCGCGCAAATTCTGCACAAAGCGAGCTTGATGGTGGAGGGAAACAGCTATCTGGCCTTCGGCAGCGAGATCGCCGGCGGCCATCACGAGCACTATGACGGCAGCGGCTACCCGCAGCGTATGCGCGGCGGGGACATCCCCCTCTCCGCGCGCATTGTCGCGGTGGTCGACGTGTTCGACGCGCTCCTGCACAAACGTCCGTACAAGGAGCCGTGGACGCTCACGGAAACGATGGACTACATCAAGGCGCGCGCCGGCAGCCAGTTCGACCCGCATGTGGTCACGGCGCTGGTGGCGTTGGTCAGCGAAAACCGGGTGCCGTTCGACATCCCCAAGATTTAGCACGACCGCAGTAGAGAGCGAAAAAGAGCGGGACCCTGGCGCCGCGCGTGTTTGTGGCGCACTGCCTTCGGCGAGTGCGCCCTACGCGAGCGCGTGGGGCGGGACGGTCTTCCGCCCAACGCCGATTCAGACGTAGAACATCACGCAGACAAATTGGCACAGACTGCCAGCCAGCACGAACAAATGCCAGATGCCATGGCCGTGGCGGATTTTCTCGTCGTTGACGAACCAATAGATGCCGATGCTGTAAAACACCCCGCCAAGCGCGAGCCAGACGAGCCCCGCCGTCGCCAGCGACGACACCAGCGGCCGCATGGCAATCAGCACCATCCACCCCATCAGCACGTACAGAATCATCGACAACAGCCGCGTGCGGCGGCCGATGGTGAGTTCCTGCACGATGCCGAACAGCGCGAGCCCCCAGCTCAGACCAAACAGCGTCCAACCCCATGGACCGCGCAGCGTGACCAACGCAAACGGCGTATAGCTGCCGGCGATCAAGAGATAGATGGCGGTGTGATCACATTTCTGCAGGATGGCTTTGGCCCGGCCGCGCACGCTGTGGTAGAGCGTCGAAACCAGATAAAGAATGACCAGCGTGCTGCCGTACAAGGAAAAGCTGACCACTTTCCAGGGGTCGCCCTCCATGCCTGCTCGCGTCACCAGCACGGCCAAACCGGTAATGGCCAGCAAGGTGCCGACCAGATGGGAGATGCCGTTAAAGCGTTCTCCGTGATACATAAACCCTCCGTACGGGCATTGTCATCTTGCCCTGATGACAGTTTACCGACTCGCCCGCCATTGTGCGTGAACTCTCTGATAAATATCGGCAAAACAATGATTTTTAAAAGATAAATTTGGCACACAAGAATAAAAAAACCGCCCATGGGCGGTTTTTTTATCCAGCTAGGATTAAGCTCCCAGTGCTTTCAGAACGTTGTCACGCACAGTATCCACCGATTGCGTGCCATCGATCTTGATGTATTGCGGCGCCTTGGCCGTCGTGGTCGCCAGTTTGGCGTAAAACGACACCAGGACTTCCGTTTGCTCGTGATAGATATGCAGGCGCTTCTTGACCGTTTCTTCCTTGTCGTCGTCGCGCAGGATCAGCGCCTCGCCGGTCACGTCGTCGATGCCGTCGCGCTTGGGCGGGTTGTACTTGACGTGATAGGTGCGTCCCGACGCCACATGCACGCGGCGGCCGGACATGCGATCCACGATCAAGGCGTCCGGCACGTCGATCTCGACCACGTAGTCGATGTCCACGCCGGCATCGCGCAACGCTTCCGCTTGCGGGATGGTGCGCGGAAAGCCGTCGAACAGGAAGCCCTTGGCGCAATCGGCTTCGGCGATCCGTTCCTTCACGAGTCCGATGATGATGTCGTCACGCACCAGCCCGCCTTCGTCCATGATCTTCTTGGCGGCCAAACCCAGCTCGGTGCCCGCCTTGACTGCGGCGCGCAGCATGTCGCCCGTGGAAATTTGCGGAATGCCGAACTTCTCTTTGATGAAATTGGCCTGAGTACCCTTGCCGGCGCCTGGCGCGCCCAACAGAATCAGTCTCATGTCTCCCTCCAGGAGTGGGTTATGTTGGCTTGTCTTTATGATCAGGTTCAGATGAAGAGCCGGCGAACGCGCTCCAAATCCTCGGGTGTGTCCACGCCCGCGGCGGGCGCCTCGTCCACGACCGCTACCGCGATCGCATAGCCATACCACAACGCGCGCAGTTGCTCCAGCGCCTCGAAGGTCTCCAGAGGCGAAGGCGCCAGCGCGGCATAGGTCTTCAGAAAGCCGGCGCGATAGGCATACATGCCGATATGGCGCAGTGCGGGCAAACCGTGCGGCAGATTGTCGCGACCAGCGGCAAAAGCATCGCGCGCAAAAGGAATCGGCGCGCGGCTGAAATACATCGCCCGCCCGGTATGGTCGAGCACCGTTTTGACCACATTGGGATTGAACAGGTCGGCCGCCTCATGGATCGGATGCGCCAAGGTGGCCATCGGCAGCGCCCCATCCTCGAGCAGCGATGCCAAACGGTCGATCAACGCCGGATCGATCAGCGGCTCGTCGCCTTGCACGTTGACCAGCACCGCCTCGTCCGTCAAACCCAGCAATTCGGCCACCTCGGCCAAACGATCCGTGCCGGAGGCATGGTCGGCGCGCGTCATCAGCGCCTCGATGCCATGCGCCGCGCAAGCTGTCTGCACATCGGGGTGATCGGTCGCCACCAACACGCGCGCCGCGGCGCTCTTCAGCGCCTGACGCGCCACGCGCACCACCATCGGCAGGCCGGCGATGTCGGCCAAAGGCTTATTGGGCAGACGGCTCGACGCCAGACGCGCTGGAATAACGACCGTGAAGGCGGTCATTCGATCTCTTCCTCCGGCGCGAGCTCGCGCGCCTCCTCTTCCAGCATCACCGGAATGTCGTCGCGAATCGGAAAAGCCAAACGATCACCTTTGCAAACCAGTTCTTGCTGCGGCTTGAGGTAAACCAGCGGCCCCTTGCACACCGGGCACACCAGGATGTCGAGAAATTTAGCGTCCATTGCTTGCCTTCAGTCTTGCCAGTATCCAATCGGCCAGATCGGGGACGATCTGCGCCCTGATCGGCAGAACCCACAGTTTATCATGATTGAGGTGGCGCATCTTGACCGCATCCTTGCCGGTCATGATGATGGCATCGACGTCGCGCGGCAGGTCCGCCTCGGAAAAGGCATGATGATCCGGGAAGGCCAGTGTGCGCGCGAGCGGAATATCCAGGGCGCGCAAGGTGGCGAAAAACCGCTCCGGATGACCGATGCCGGCGAGCGA
>Ga0213872_10001365_pt1 | contig 16080 bp, 13 predicted proteins | sample VelepicomBERX_R2_FD_160071 | JGI IMG/M metagenome (GOLD analysis project Ga0213872, IMG submission 160071) | Rhizosphere microbial communities from Vellozia epidendroides in rupestrian grasslands, the National Park of Serra do Cipo, Brazil - RX_R2 | ecosystem: Host-associated > Plants > Roots >...
AACTTCACGCTGAGATCGACACCCGCCGTCAGCGGCTGGTTGGTCACCGTGCGGTTGAAGGCGGCGCTGGGCAAGGTTTCCTGCCACAGATATTCCAGTTGGGCGTGTTTGTTCAGCAGGTTGTTGACGAACAGCGAGGCGCTCCAGCCATCGTCGCTCTGCACCCCGGCCCGGATATTGGTGAGATCGTAGGACGGCAGCGGCAGATAAGCGGCGTTGGTGGTGTAGCCGATCGGGAAGGCGATCGAATAACGCTGGCCGACATAGGAATTCTCGATCAGGCCGGTCAGGGTATATTTGTCGGTGATCGCCTTGGTGTAGCTGAGCGACACATCGAAGGTCACCGACGCCACGTCGGGCAGCTTGCCCTTGGGCGCGATTTGCCAGTGCGGCCCGGCATCCAGATTGACATGGGTGAAGCCGGCCCCCGCCGATGCCTGGAAACCGCCGCCCAACGACGCCTTGGCGTCGATCTCGCCGCCATAGAGAGTGGCGCGGTTGCCATTGATGTTCTCCGGCCAGTCGCCGGGAACGGCCTCCAGCTGGATGTTGCTCCAATCCTCGTAGAAAACCGACGTGTCGAGGGTCAGGCGGCGGTCGAAGAAGCGCGCCTTCTCACCCAGCTCGTAAGACCACACCGAATCCTGCTGATACGAGGTCGGCCATTTGCCGCCCGAGAAATTATAGGGGGCGAACACCGCGCTCCAATAAGGCCCGGTGGTCGGATAGAGCGCGTTGCCGCCGCCCGGACGCGCGCCCCGGGCAATGGTGGCGTAGCCCATCAGATCGGTGTCGAAATCGTAGGACAGGCCGAACTTCGGATTGACCCCGGCGGCATATTGCGTGACCAGCCCGGTCTGCGACGGAGTCGCCGCACCCAGCGCCGAGCCCCAGCCGCCGATGGTCGAGGAATAGCGGTAGTCATAGGCATACCAGCGCAGGCCCACCGTGGCCTTGAGCGCGTCGGTGACGGCGTAGGTGCCCTCGCCGAACGCGGCATATTGGATCAGCTGGGTCGGCGAATAGGCGTCGAACCAATGGGTCGTAGTCGCCGGCTGGTAGGTGCCGATATCCATATAGGCGCCGGGATTGTCGGTCTTGCCCTGGAAGTTCCACACCGAGCGGAAATTGCTGAAGAAGGCGCCGCCCACCCATTGCAACGGCCCGTCGCCGATCGAGGATAGGCGGAACTCCTCGCTGAACTGGGCGGAAGGATCGGTCTCGTGGCCATATACCTGACCCGAACCGCCCGGCCCGTAATAGCCCGGATTGGCCAGGCCGTTATTGGAGGCATAGGTGACGCCGGTGGTCGGGCTGTTGAAGTTCTCGCTGCCATCCTCGCTCTGGGTCGACATCCGCGACCAATAGGAGGTGACCGAAGTCACGTCGAAGGTCGGAAGGACGTAAGTGGCGCTCAGGCTGTAGATCTTGATGCGGTCGGTCAGCGGCTCGGCGATGTCGAAGGGCTGGTAATGGGCCAGCGTACCGGGCGTGCTGTCGAAGGCGCTGATGCCGTCCTGGTGCGAGGATTGGTAGAGGACGGACGGAGTGATGGTCAGATCGTCGGTCGGGCGCCATTGCAGGCTGACGCGGGCGCCATAGGTCTGCTGCGCGTTGGCGCCATGGTAATCCTTGATGACCGGAGCGTTTCGCACGTCGCCGCGCGTTGCGCCATCGGCGCTGACCAGCGGGAAATTGCCGGCCACCACGCGGTCGATGAAGCCGCTGGTGAAGGCCTCGGAGCCCACCACCCGCAGGGCCAGCTTGTCCTCGACCAGCGGCAGATTGACCATCAGATTGTCATTGTGGTTGAAGCCGCCGCCCTCGGTGCCGGACAGGATGCTCTGGGCACTGGCGTGATAGGCCGAATTGTCCGGCTGGTTGGTGATCAGGCGCACCGTGCCACCCATCGAGCCTGAGCCGTAAAGCGTTCCCTGCGGCCCGCGCAGCACTTCGATGCGGTTGAGGTCGTAGAGATCGGGATTGATCACCACCTTGCCGTTCTGGGCGCTGGCCGGAGCGGTCAGCGGAATGTCGTCGAGATAGAAGCCGACCGTCGGGGAATTGCCGCCGCTGGCGGCCATGCCGCGCAGCTCGATCTCGGTCTGGCCCGGCCCTTCATTCTTCAGGGACACGTTCGGCGTCGCCGCCGCCAGCACGCTGAAATCGACCATGCCGCGCGCTTCCAGCTCGTCGGCGCCCACGGCGCTGATGCTGATCGGCGTCTGCTGAACCGTCGAACTGCGCTTTTGCGCAGTAATGATCAGCTCGGAAAGAGGAGCCGCATCCTCCGTTTGCGCATAAGCAAAGGACAAAGAGAGAGCGGTGCCGCCCAGACAGGCAGCCATCGTAATCGTTCTGGAAAAACCCATGATTCCCCCGCGAGTAAACCCGCCTCGCTCCCGATATGCTTATTGTTTGCGCACATCCTAGGCATGCTCAAATAGTGCGCACAAATCAAATCGGAGTAAGGGAAATCCTCGGTTTTATACGGATTCTTTACGCGCAAAAGAAAAAGGCCGGGAAATCCCGGCCCGTGATGTAAGCGCTGCGTAAAAGTCTATTTTCCGCCACAACAGGAGCACGCCGGATCCTGCTTCAGCCGCACTTTCCGGAAGGATGCGGACAGGCCATCGACCAGCAGCAAACTGCCCGACAGGCTGTCACCGATGCCGAGCACTTCCTTCAGCACCTCGACCGCCTGCAAACTGCCCATCAGCCCGGCCATGGCACCGAACACGCCGGCCTGACCGCAATTGGGCGCATCGGCGTCGGACAGATCGCCGGGATGCAGGCAGCGATAGCAGGGGCCGCCCGGCTTGAAGGTCGAGATCTGCCCCTCGAAACGCAGCACCGCGGCCGAGACCAGTGTCTTGCCCTCGGCCCGCGCCGCGTCATTGACCAGGAAACGGGTGGAGAAATTGTCGCTGCCATCGGCGACCAGGTCATATTGCGCGATCAGAGCCCGCGCATTCTCCTCGGTCAGGCGCAGCTGGTGCGGCACCAGCGTCACGTCGGGATTGATCGCCGCCACCGCCCGTTTCGCGCTCTCCACCTTGGCCGAACCGATGCTGTCGGTAACATGCAGGATCTGGCGCTGCAGGTTGGACAGTTCGACCACATCGTCGTCGACCACGCCGATGGTGCCGATTCCGGCGGCCGCCAGATAGAGGATCAGGGGCGAGCCAAGACCGCCCGCCCCGATCACCAGAACCTTGGAAGCCAGGAGCTTCGCCTGGCCGACCCCGCCCACTTCCGGCAGCAATATGTGCCGGGCGTAGCGGTGAATCTGTTCCTCGGTGAAGTCCAAGATCTCAGCCAATGCCCTCGAACAGGGCGGTCGACAGATAACGCTCGGCGAAGGACGGGATGATGGCGACGATCATCTTGCCTTCGTTCTCGGGACGCGCGCCCAGCTCCAGCGCCGCGGCGATGGCGGCGCCCGAGGAGATGCCGACCGGAACGCCTTCGAGCTTGGCGGCCTTGCGGGCGACCTGGAAGGCAGTCTCGTTGCCGATCTGCAGGATCTCGTCGATCACCGAACGGTCGAGGATGGCGGGGATGAAGCCGGCGCCGATGCCCTGGATCTTGTGCGGGCCGGGCGCGCCGCCCGACATCACCGGGCTGTCCTCGGGCTCGACCGCGATCATCTTGACCGACGGCTTCCTCGCCTTCAGCACCTTGCCGACACCCGAGATGGTGCCGCCGGTGCCGACGCCGGAGACGACGAAATCGACCTTGCCCTCGGTGTCCTGCCAGATCTCCTCGGCGGTGGTCGCCACATGGATCTCGGGATTGGCCGGATTCTCGAACTGCTGCAGGATGATCGCGCCCGGGATCTCCTTGGCCAGTTCCTCGGCGCGGCGCACGGCCCCGGTCATGCCCTTGGCGGCCGGAGTGAGGTCGATCTCGGCGCCCAGCAGCAGCAGCATCTTGCGCCGTTCCAGCGACATGCTTTCCGGCATGGTCAGGATCAGGCGATACCCCTTGGCGGCGGCGACGAAGGCCAGGGCGATGCCGGTATTGCCCGAGGTCGGCTCGATGATGGTGCCGCCCGGCTTCAGGCGGCCAGTGGCCTCGGCGGCTTCGATCATGGCCAGGCCGATACGGTCCTTCACCGAGGAAAGCGGGTTGAAGAATTCCAGCTTGCCCATGATGTCGGCCTTGACCCCGGCCTCGGCGGCGAGACGCTTGAAGCGCACCAGCGGCGTCGCGCCGATGGTGTCGATGATGCTGTCATAAATGCGCCCGCGCGGCGGGTTGGCGGTCTTGGCCATGTGCTTTCTCTCCCGATCTTAAAGCTTAAATGGTGAAGTCCATCTTCTGCGCAACCTCCGAGAGGATGCCGGCGCGATGGGCGCTCATGCAGAGTTCGTCGATGGTGATGCCGTCCAGGCGCTGCATGATTTCCTCCTGCAGCGAATTCCACATGGGATGGATCACCTGCAGGCCGAGCGCCGAATTCGGCAATTCCTCAGGCCCCTCCTCGCCCGCCTCCAGGCTGCGCACCACGCGGACGATCTCGCCCACCGAGATGCGCCGTCGCTCGCGCGCCAGGCGATAGCCGCCGCGCGGGCCGCGCACGCCGGTCAGCAGGCCGGCGCGGACCAGCTGCTGCAGGGTCTGCTCGAGATAGCGCTTGGGAATGTCCTGGCGCCGCGTGATCTCGCGGCTCTGCACGGGCTCGCCGCCGGCGTGATAGGCGATGTCGAGCACCGCCTCGATGGCATAGAGCATCTTCTTGGAGGGGCGAAGCATGATCAGCTCCCGGTCGATCCAAAGCCCCCGGCACCGCGCGCGCTGGCGTCCAGCGTGTCGGTCTCGGCCCAGGAGATGCGCTCGACCTTGGCGATCACCAATTGGGCGATGCGCATGCCGCGCTCGATCTTGAACGGCGCCTTGCCGTGATTGATCAGGATCACCTTCACCTCGCCGCGATAATCGCTGTCCACGGTGCCGGGGGCGTTGAGCACGGTCACGCTGTGCTTGGCGGCCAGGCCCGAGCGCGGCCGCACCTGGGCTTCGAGATGGACCGGCAAGGCAAAGGAAAGCCCGGTGGGAACCAGGGCGACGGCGCCCGGCTCGATCACCATCTCGGCCTCGACCGCGGCCAGCAGATCCATGCCGGCGGCGCCCGCCGTCTCATATTTCGGCAAAGGCAGGTCCTGCGCATGGGCAAGACGGGTAACGGGGACGGAAAACTCACTCATGACAAACGCTCCGACAATGCTTGGGCCAGCCGCACCGCCACATCCCGCTTCGAGAGGGGCGGCCATTCGGTGACCCTATCCTTTTCCACCAGCCAGACCCGGTTGGCGTCGCCGCCGAACGTGCCGGTCCCGGCTGAAACGTCATTGGCGACGATCAGGTCGCATTTCTTGGCCGCCAGCTTGGCCTGGGCATGCTCGACCAGCTTCTCGGTCTCGGCGGCGAACCCGACCAGCAGGCGCGGACGCCCCGCGCCCATCGCGCCGAGGCCGGCCAGGATGTCCGGGTTCTGGACGAAATGCAGGGCCGGCGGCTCGGCGCCGGCCTGCTTCTTCAATTTCTGCGGTGCCACCTCCGATGCGCGCCAGTCGGCCACGGCGGCGGCGCAGACGGCAATGTCGGCCGGAAGCGCCGCGCGGCAGGCCGCTTCCATCTCCAGCGCCGTCTCGACCTTGACCACCCGAACGCCCTCGGGATCGGGCAGCGAAACCGGCCCGCTGACTAACGTCACCTCGGCGCCGAGAGCAGCCAAGGCGGCGGCGATGGCATGGCCCTGCTTGCCCGACGAGCGGTTGCCGATGAAGCGCACCGGATCGATCGCCTCATAGGTCGGCCCGGAGGTCACCAAAGCCCTCTTCCCGGCCAGCGGCCCGGGCTGCGCGAAGAATTTCTCGACGGCGGCGACGATGTCCATCACCTCGGCCAGGCGCCCGTCGCCCACTTCGCCGCAGGCCAGATCCCCAGCGCCCGGCCCGACTTGCAGCACGCCGCGCTGGCGTAAAGTGGCGAGATTGGCCTGGGTGGCGGGATGGATCCACATGAACTGGTTCATCGACGGCGCCACCAGCACCGGCTTGTCGGCGGCCAGCAAGGTGGTCGAGGCCAGATCGTCGGCCAGGCCGTGCGCCATCTTGGCGAGAAGATCGGCGGTGGCAGGCGCCACCACCACCAGATCGGTCTGACGCGACAGATTGATGTGCGCCATGCCGTTATCGTCGTGCGGCGAAAACAGATCGTCGGACAGAGGCTGGCCGGACAGGGCCGCCAGCGACAGGGGCGTGACGAACTCTTTGGCCGCCTCGGTCATCAGACAGCGCACCGAGGCGCCGCGGTCGCGCAGACGGCGGATCAGATCGAGACTCTTATAGGCGGCGATGCCGCCGGCGACGATCAAGAGAACCCGCTTGCCGGACAGCGTCACCGGGCGACTCCCAAATTACGAAAAAAATCTGTGTTAAAATAGAAAGCCACAGAGCCTTCTGCAATAGAAGTCGAATTCAACGGCGCAACAGCAGGAAAAGCAGGACGAGGCTCAGCGCCCACGGCAGCCAGGCGGGAAACAGGCCGCGCCGCGCCATCGCCTTGGTGGTGTCGCCATGCAGCTTGACGCCGCCGCTGCGCAGCGCATTGACCGTCTCCTCGGCATGGGCGACCAGGCGCGGCAGGCTCTCCAGCGTGGCGAACAGGCTGCCGATATTGTCCTTCACCCGCGCCGCCGGGCCGAGATTGTCGACCATCCAGGCTTCGATCAGCGGCCGCGCCAGCTCCCACATATTGACTTCGGGAGCCAGGCGCCGGCCGATGCCCTCGGCCACCAGCATGGATTTCTGCAGCAGCAGCAATTGCGGCTGCGCTTCCATGGCGAAGGTCTCGGTGGTCTCGAACAATTGCCCGAGCAGGCGCGCGATCGAGATTTCGTTGGCGGGGCGCCCCAGGATCGGCTCGGCGATCGAGCGGCAGGCCTGGGTGAACATGTCGACCGATTTGTCGGCCGGCACCCAGCCGGCCTCGAAATGCACTTCGGCGACGCGACGGTAATTGCCGTTCAGGAAGCCCAGCAGCATCTCGGCCAGGAGCTTGCGGGTCGAATGGTCGACGCGCCCGACGATGCCGAAATCGACGGCGATCAGTTGGCCATCCTCGCCGACGAACAGATTGCCGGGATGCAGATCGGCGTGGAAGAAGCCGTCGCGGAACACCATGCTGAAGAAGGTGGCGGCCGCCTTGCGCACGATCTCGACCGGATCCTGGCCGGCGGCCTTCAGCGCCTCGACCTCGTCGATCGACACGCCGCTGATCCTCTCCAGGGTCATCACCCGGCGCGCCGTGCGCTGCCAGTCGATGGCGGGAATGCGGAAATCGTCGTCGCCGGTGAAATTCTCGGCCATCTCGGCGGCGGCGGCGGCCTCGAAGCGCAGATCCATCTCCTGAACCACCGTGTCGGCGAAGGTGGCGACCGCCTCGGGCAGGCGCAGGCGGCGGGCCGCCGGCATCACCCCTTCGACCACGCGCGCCATCCAGCCGAACAGCTCGATGTCGCGGCCGAATTCGGCTTCGACGCCGGGGCGCAGCACCTTGACGGCAACCGGATCGCCCTCGGTGGTGACGGCGAAATGCACCTGGGCGATCGAGGCGGCGGCGACCGGAGCCTCCTCGAACGAGGCGTAAAGCTCTTCCAGCGGGGCATCCAGCTCGCTCTCGACGATGGCACGCACCTCGGCGAAAGCGAAGGGCGGCAACCGGTCATGCAGGTCGGACAGATCGGCGGCAACCTCCTCGCCGACCAGGTCGGGACGAGTCGACAAGGCCTGGCCGAACTTGATGTAGGTCGGCCCCAGCGCTTGCAGCCCCGCCACCAGGCGCTGGCCGGGCCGAAGGGCGGCGAATTGCGGATCGGTTCTCCGCAACAGCCACAGCCGCCAGGACGGGCCGCGGCTTTCGAGCGGAAACAGCGCGCCATGGCGCAGAAGGACCCGCAGGATGCGGATCAGGCGGAACAGATTGAGCGGAGCGCTGAAAAGGAACATTGAGATCAGAGCCGCCAACCGCTGTGCAGGGCGGCGATTCCCCCGGAAAGATTGCGATAAGAGGCCCGCTCGAAGCCGACCGCGGTCATGCGTTCGACCAGGTCGGCCTGGCGCGGGAATTTGCGGATGCTCTCCGCCAGATATTGATAGGCGTCGCGGTTGTTGGCCACCAGCTTGCCCATCAGGGGTAGCACCTTGAAGGAATATTGGTCATAGAGCTGGGCCAGGCCGGGCAGCACCACATGCGAGAATTCCAGGCACAGGAAGCGCCCGCCGGGTCGCAGAACCCTGCGGGCCTCGGCCAGGGCCAGATCGATGCGGGTGACGTTCCTTAGGCAGAAGGCGATGGTCACCGCATCCACCGAGCGATCGGGGAACGGCAGGGTCTCGGCATCGCCGCACACCCAGTCGATACCGTCGAGGATGGCGCGGTCGATGGCGCGGTCGCGCCCGACCGACAGCATCTCCTTGTTGATGTCGCACACCGTGACCGGCCCGCCGCCCTTGGCGCGGAAGCGAAAAGCGATGTCGCCGGTGCCGCCGCCCAGATCCAGCAGCTTCATGTCGGGCCGCGGCTTCAGGGTGTTGATCAGCTCGGCCTTCCACAGGCGATGGATGCCGCCGCTCATCAGGTCGTTCATCAGGTCATAGGAAGACGCCACCCCGTCGAACACGGCGCGCACCATCGAGGCCTTGTCTTCCTCGCGGACTTCCTGAAAGCCGAAATGGGTGGTTTTGGCGGAACTTTGGGCGGTTTCGTCTGTCGTCATGATGCCCGACCATAGCTCATGCGTTTGACGTGTGCCACCAAGACTACTTTTCAGCCATAAAGTGTGTTACACAAAGATGCCAATGATAGAGCGCTTTCCGACCGGCAAATTAATAAACTTGACCGGCTATCCCGCCCCGCCCAGACTGCCTCTCAAACAGGCATGAATTGGCGACCGCGCACGGCGCAAAGCGGATCCGCCCCAGTCTATAATACAATCGTCAATATCTCTTGAGCTATTTTTGACATTGTCTTGTATTCAGGAAGCGGAGTCTGTCGTTGTCGCAAAATGCAGCCGAAGCCCTGGTAAATCCCACCGCGAATAGTCTGCGTATATTATACGTTGAGGATTCCCTCGCCGATTTCAGCTTGGCGGAGCGGCGCTTGCGCAAGGAAGGCTGGGATCTGCGCTGCCTGCGTGTCGACACGCTGGAGACGCTGACCGACGCCCTGGATTTCGGCGATTGGGATCTGGTGCTGATCGATTTCAACGTTCCCGGCCTGCCCTTCGAGACCTCCTACGCCGCCATCAGCGCACGCCTCCCCGACATTCCGGTGATCCTGGTGACCGGCAGCGTCGGCGAGGAAAGCGTCATCGAGATGATGCGGATGGGCGCCTGGGACGTGGTGCTGAAGGTCAATCTGGCCCGCCTGTCCGCCTCGATTCGCCGCTGCCTGCGCGAGGCCGGCGAACGCCGCGCCCGCCGCGCCGCCGAGGCCGAGTTGAAGACCAACGAAGCGCGCCTGACCATGGCCCTGGCCGCCGCCGAGCAGGGCGCCTGGGAATGGAACGTGGTCACCGATGAGACCTGGTGGTCGCCGCAATGCACCGAGGTTCTGGGGGGACGTATCGAAGGGAACAGTTTCAGCGATCTTTTGTCCTGGAGCCATCCGGCGGATTCGCTGGCGTCGCAGCAGCGTATCACCCAGGCGATACAGGACCGCCAGCCCTTCGAGACGGAATTGCGGCTGATCGGCCATGACCACCAGGAACGCTCGATCACCTGCCACGGACGGCCGCATTACGACGAAGAGGGCCGCCCCGTCAGCGTGATCGGCGTGGTCGGCGACATCACCGCCAAAAAGCGCCAGGAGCGCGAAAAGCGCCAGGCCGAGGCGGTCTTCACCAGCGCCCAGGAAGGTGTTTTGATCACCGACCGCGAGGGCACCATCCTGTCGGCCAACCCCGCCTTCTGCATGTTGATGGGCTATGAGCCGGACGACGTGATCGGCCGCAATCCGCGCCTCTTCAAGTCGGATCGCCATGACGACGAATTCTATCGCGACATGTTCGACCAGGCCCGGCGCGGCGGCAGCTGGCAGGGAGAGATCTGGAACCGCCGGGCGGACGGCGCGGTGGTGCCGGTGTGGTTCAGCCTGACCGCCGTCAAGGACGTCGCCGGCACCGTCAGCGGCTATATCGCCACCTATAACGACATCAGCCACATCAAGCGGTCGGAATCCCAGCTCGAATTCCTCGCCCACCACGACCCGCTGACCCGCCTGCCCAACCGCACCCTGCTGTTGTCGCGCCTGCAGAGCGCGATCGCCCGCGCCCAGCGCGACGGGGGGCACGGCGGCGTGCTGTTCCTCGGCCTCGATCATTTCAAGGCGATCAACGACGCCTATGGCCATCGCGCCGGCGACGCGGTGCTACAGATCGCCGCCCAGCGCTGCCGCGAACGGCTGCGGGAGGGCGACATGCTGGCCCGCCTGGGCGGCGACGAGTTCGTCGTGCTGCTGGACAGCCTGCCCTTGTCCGAACATGCCGGGCTGGTGGCGCAAGGCCTGATCGACGCCCTGTCGCAGCCGATCCAGCTCGACGGCGTGGGCGAGATTTTCCTCGGCTGCAGTGTCGGCGTCACCTTGTTTCCCGAGGACAGCACCAATTCCGAGCGCCTGCTGCGCAACGCCGATTCGGCCCTGCTGCAAGCCAAGAAGAGCGGGCGCGGCGGCATTCGCTTCTACACCGAGCAACTGATCGCCGCCGCCACCGAGCGCATGACCCTGGATTCCGGGTTGCGGCGGGCGCTGGAGCGCAGCGAGTTCGTGGTGCATTACCAGCCCCTGGTCGAATCCGACACCCGCCGTCCGATCGGCGTCGAGGCGCTGGTGCGCTGGGCGCGGCCCGAGGAGGGCCAAAAGGATGTCATGGTATCGCCCGGGCAATTCATCCCGCTGGCCGAGGAAACCGGCCTGATCGTGCCCTTGGGCGCCTGGGTGCTCGACACAGCCTGCCGGCAATTCACCGCCTGGCTGGCCGCCGGCCTGGACCTCAAATTGCTGGCAGTCAATCTGTCGCCGGTGCAGTTCCGCCATCCCGACATGGTCGAGATGGTGGCCGCAACGCTGATCGACACCGGCATGCCGCCCGAGCGGCTCGAGCTGGAAATCACCGAAAGCGCCCTGATGGACATCGTGGAAACCGAGGCCAAGCTGAACGCGCTGAAAGACCTCGGCGTCCGCCTGTCGATCGACGATTTCGGCACCGGCTTCTCGTCGATGGCCTATCTCAAGCGCTTCCCGATCGACAAGCTGAAGGTCGATCAGAGCTTCGTGCGCGACATCCCCGACCAGCGGGCCGACATGGAGATCGTCTCGGCGATCATCTCGCTGGCCAAGGGCCTGAACCTCGACGTGCTGGCCGAGGGGGTCGAGACCGAGGCACAGCTCGAAGCCCTGAAAACGCTCGATTGCACCTTCGCGCAGGGCTATCTGTTCAGCCGGCCGATCGCCGCCGACCAGATTCCGCGCCTGTTGCAAGGCGGAACCTAAGCAGCCATCTTCTCAGCATCATGCCCGAACTTCCCGAAGTCGAAACCGTCCGCCTCGGCCTCGAACAGGCGATGGCCGGCCGCGTGCTCCTCCGCGTGCTGCAGCGCCGGCCCGATTTGCGCCGGCCGTTCCCGCCCCGCTTCGAGGCGCGCCTGACCGGACGTCGTATAGAGACCCTGTCGCGGCGGGCCAAATATCTGGCGCTGCATCTCGATGACGGTGCCGCCGTCCTGGTCCATCTCGGCATGTCCGGCCGCATGCTGGTCGGGCGTCAGAGCAACGATCCGTTCGGCGCGCACGATCATGTGGTGTTCGACCTCGACGATGGCGGCCGGGTGGTGTTCAACGATGCGCGCCGCTTCGGGCTGATCGATTTGACCGAAACCGCGCAGCTGCTCGAACATCCGCTGTTGCGCGACATCGGGCCGGAACCGCTGGGCGAGGCCTTCACCGCAAAGGTGCTGGCCGGCCGCATCGCCGGCAAATCGAGCGCCATCAAGGTGGTGCTGCTCGACCAGACGGTGGTGGCCGGCATCGGCAACATCTATGCGTCCGAAGCGCTCTACCGCGCCGCCATCAATCCGGAACGCGCCGCCAACAGCCTGAAGCCGAAGGAGATCGCCGCCCTGGTGCCGGCCATCCAATCTGTGTTGACCGAAGCGATCGCGGCGGGCGGCAGCTCCTTGCGCGACCATCGCCGCCCGGACGGCGAACTGGGCTATTTCCAGCACGGCTTCAAGGTCTATGACCGCGAGGGCGAGCCCTGCCCTGACTGCACCTGCCGCGAAGGCATCCGGCGCCTGATCCAGGGCGGCCGTTCGACATTCTATTGTGCGAAGAAGCAGCGTTAGGTATGACTTTCGCCATGTTGCGTCGTTTCTTAGCGATCTTCTGCCTGATCCTGGCTCCCCTCGCCGCTTTCGCCGGCGAAGCGTTCCTGACCTCGATCGAGGATGTACCCCTGGCGCCCGGCCTGACCGAGGCCGCGACCGGCGGAATGGTGTTCGACAGCCCCTCGGGCCGCATCGTCGAAGCCGCCGCCACCGGCGCCGTCACCGCCGAGCAGGTCGCCAAATTCTATGCCGAGACGCTGCCCCAGCTGGGCTGGCAGGAAAGCGGCAAACTGACCTTCAAGCGCGACACCGAAACCCTGCGCATCGCCATCGAGCCCGGCCACGGCCGGGCGCCGCTGACGGTGCGCTTCAACCTCGCCCCCAACCACTGACGGAATTTCCCATGGCCTTTGATACCATCATCGCCGACTCCAAGGGCTCGGTCGGGGTCATCACGCTGAACCGCCCCAAGGCGATGAACGCTCTGTCGCAGCAGATGGTGGCCGAGATCGGCCGCGCGCTGGACGCGTTCGAGGCCGACGACGACATCGGCGCCATCGTCATCACCGGCTCGGAAAAGGCCTTCGCCGCCGGCGCCGACATCAAGGAAATGGCCTCGATGACCTTCGCCCAGACCTATCTGGGCAACTTCATCACCAAGGGCTGGGAAGCGGTCAGCCAAGCGAGGAAGCCGATCATCGCCGCGGTGGCTGGGTACTGTCTGGGCGCAGGCTGCGAAGTGGCGATGATGTGCGACTTCATCCTGGCCGCCGACACCGCCAAGTTCGGCCAGCCGGAAATCACCATCGGCGTCATCCCCGGCGCCGGCGGCACCCAGCGCCTGCCGCGCGCGGTCGGCAAGGCCAAGGCGATGGAGATGGTGCTGACCGGACGCATGATGGACGCCGAAGAGGCCGAACGTTCCGGCCTGATCAGCCGCGTCGTGCCCGCCGCCGAGCTGATGGCCGAAGCGCTGAAGGTCGCCGGCCGGATCGCGACCATGGGCCGCGCCGCCGCCTATGCCGCCAAGGAAGCGGTCAACACCGCCTTCGAGAGCAGCCTGGCCGAGGGCATCCATTTCGAGCGCCGCATGTTCCACGCCATGTTCGCCACCGAAGACCAGAAGGAAGGCATGGCGGCTTTCGCGGAAAAGCGCCAGCCCAGCTTCAAGAACCGCTGAGGACCGGGCTGGAGCGCGCCGCGTTCCAGCTCCACAGGCCGCGGACGGCCAGCCCGATGAAGAAGGCGTAGAGCCCGGCCGTCAGGTAAAGCTCCTTATAGAGAAACAGGCCGGTATAGATCACGTCGACCGCGATCCAGACCCACCAATTCTCGATCCAGCGGCGCGCCGTCCAATATTGTGCCATCAGGCTGAAGCTGGTCAGGCCGGCATCGAGCCACGGCACCGCGGCGTCGGTGAAATAGGCCATCACCCCGCCCAGCAGCACGGTTCCCAATCCGCCGGCGGCGACACCGATCACCCAGTCGTGCGGCGAGACGCCGCCGACCGCGACCGCCCCATCCGTCGCCCCCGCATTGCGCCGCCAGCCAACCCAGCCATAGACGATCATCATCGCGAAGAAGCCCTGCAGCAGCAGGTCGGAATAGAGCTTGGCGTCGAAAAACACCTTGGCGTAGAGGATCACCGAGGCCAGCCCGACCGGCCAGCATAGCGGCTTGCGCTGCGTGGTCAGCCAGACGCCGAGGACGGAAACGATGACGGCGACGATCTCAAGCGCGGACATGGGCTTTCCTCAGATGGGCCAGCAGCTTTTGCCCCTGTGCCCCGGCAAACCAGTCGGCATGGCCGAGCAGATAGGCCTCATAGGCGAGGTCCGCCCGGTCGAGCGCGCCGAGGACACCCAGGAAGTAATCGGTCTCGTTGAGGGCGAATTCCACATGCACCACCGGCAGCAGGGCGGCCAGGGCCTCGATCTCCCACTCCGCCAGCGGCGTCAGCGCGCGATAGCCGTCGAGCAGCGCATCGAGGGCCGGATAATCGACCACATCCGCCCGGGCTGAGGGCAGATCCAGCCAGCGCACGATGTTGCGCTCAATGGCCGTGGCCAGGTCGTGCAGGGCGCAGGTGCGATCGGCCAAGCCGAAATCGAGCACGGCGCTGACCTTCCCATCCCGCCACAGCAGGTTGGAGGCGTGCCAGTCATTATGGGTCCAGAGCGGCGCCAGGCGGTCTATGAAGGGCAGCAGGCGGCGATGGAAAGGCAGCACCGAACGCGCGATCTCGGCCCGCCAGTCGCGGGAGCCGAGATAGCCGGCCAGAGCCGGCCGGGCGGCGGCATAGGCGGCGATCGCGCGTAAGGGATCGGGCGAGCGCATCAGGGTGAAGCTGGTCACCAAGGTCGCCGCCCGGCGCGGCGGCGCCTCATATCCCGCCGCGGCTCGGTGCAGCTCGGCCAAGGCGCGGCCCGCTTCATAGGCGTGCCCGGTGCTTTGAAAGGGCGACCAGGACAGGGCGTCGCGATAGAGATCCTCGCCCGCGCCCAAGGGCTGCACCTCATAGATCCAGTCGCCGTCGGCCAAAGCGGTGGCGCCCGTCTTATCGGCCAGCAATTTGGATACCGGCGCGCCGGCACGGCGCAGATGGGCGACGAAATCATGCTCCTCGCCCAGCCCCGCCACGTCGCGTATACGCCGATGACTGCGCTTGACGAAGAGCGGCCCGGCATCGGTCTCGACGATGGCGGCCGAGGAAAAGGGCCGCGGACTGTGCCAGGCCAGGCGATGGCAGCGCCCGGTTCCGGGATAGCGCCGCAAAATCCGCTCGGCTTCATCCTCGGTCAGCGGCGCCCAGTCCGGTTCGACCGGCTCGGTGCCCATCCCATGCCCCATTTTTCCGTGCGCCGTCTTGATCGCCGTCATCAGAAGCCGGCGCTGATGGTGACCGACGCGGCGAACCCCGCCCCGATATAATAGGTCGGCGCGGCGCCCGCGATCGTGGTGCCGCGCAAGCCGGTCACGTCGCCGGCATTGGTGGTGGTGGAGGCGATCCCGGACAGCACCTTGCGGTCGGTCAAATTCAGCAGATTGACGCGGATCGTCGGATGCTTGGCGTAGGACCAGTCGCTGAATTCATAGCCGACCGAGGCGTCGAGCTGCGCATAGCCGGGGATCTTTTCGTCATTCATGAAGGTCGCATATTGCGAGCCGAGATATTTCACCGAGAAGGACCCGGACAGATGATCGTCCTTGTAGGACAGGCCGGCGGCGCCCTGGAAACGCGGGCTGCGCACCGCATTCTTGTCCTTGGTCGGCAGCACATCGTCGCCGACCGCGATGTTCGAGGTGATGGTGGCGTCGAGATATTCCGCCGACAGATAGGGGGTGAAGCCGTAAATCGGCGGCAGGCCGATCTCGGCGTCCACCCCGCGCGAGGTCTGGCCGCCGGCATTGATGGTGGCGTTGATCAACGCCCCGCTTTGGTCGACCACGGTGGCGATCTGGCGATCGGAGAAATCGTAATTGAAGGCGGTCAGCGAGGCGAGCACCCCGTCCCGCTGATAGCGATAGCCCACTTCCTCGGCCACCGAACGCTCGGGCTTCAGCGAGCGGCCGCTGGCCGCGCCCTGCACCGCCCCGCCGGAATAGACAGTGTAGAAGTCATATTCGTTGGGTGCGCGGAAGCTGGTCGTCACATCGGCGAAGACCTGGTTGGCCGCGTCGATCTGGT
>Ga0213872_10001366_pt1 | contig 16077 bp, 14 predicted proteins | sample VelepicomBERX_R2_FD_160071 | JGI IMG/M metagenome (GOLD analysis project Ga0213872, IMG submission 160071) | Rhizosphere microbial communities from Vellozia epidendroides in rupestrian grasslands, the National Park of Serra do Cipo, Brazil - RX_R2 | ecosystem: Host-associated > Plants > Roots >...
AATCCTAATTTCGCCAAGCTGGGCGTCGAAACGCATGCTACGGCCGGTCAGGCTGGCGGCAACATGGAAGGCAAGGAGACCCGATTCGGCATCGCCGCGTCCGCTCTATTTGCCACCGTCACCACGGACGCAAGCTGCGGCGCCGTAAACGGCATGCACGACAGCTTCACACCCATTGGCGGCCTGGTGCCGCTTTTCAATATACAGACGGGCGAAGTGATTTTCGGCGGCGTAGGCGCCGGTCTTTACGGGATCCTGCTTTATGCCATCCTGGCGGTCTTTATTGCCGGCCTGATGGTCGGCCGCACCCCGGAATACATCGGCAAGAAGATCGAGCAGAAGGAAGTCAAAATGGCGATGCTGGCGCTGCTCGCCACTGCTTTCGCAATCCTGGTCTTCGCCGCAATCAGCTCGGTCATTCCGTTTAACTCACCCACAAAAGACGCCAAGGGACAAGCGGTGGCACAGAGTTATTGGAACCCGCCTGGCCCCGCGACGGCGAACTTCAACAACAACGGTCCGCACGGTTTCAGCGAAGCGTTATATGCGTACACCAGCGCGGCCGGCAACAACGGCAGCGCCTTCGCGGGAATCAATGCCAACACACCCTGGTATAACTTCACCCTTGGCCTGGCCATGCTGATAGGCCGCTTCCTGTTCTTAATTCCGTTACTTGCTGCCGCCGGGAGCCTGGCGAAAAAGAAGAGAGTTCCGGCGACGACCGGTACATTCCCGACCCACGGGCCCATGTTTGTCGGCCTGCTGGTCGGGACCGTTCTCCTCGTCGGCGCGCTGACCTTCTTTCCCGCGCTCGCGCTCGGTCCGATTGTCGAACATTTCCTGATGCAGGACGGCAAGTTCTTCTCGCTGCTTGCGTTCCCTCTTTGGAGCTAACCATGGCCACTTCTTTACAAACTCCAGTCGCTCCACCGAGCACAGAACCTTCGCTTCTCCCAACCAAGCTGACTCGCGCACGCCCCCTGTTCGATCCGGAGATCGTGCAGCGCGCCACCCGGGATTCGTTCCGCAAACTCAACCCGGTAACGCTGATGAAGAATCCGGTCATCTTCGTCGTAGAGGTAGGCGCCGCGCTGACCACGGTTTTCCTGGTGCGCGATCTGGTCACCCACGCAGCGGGAATCGGATTTGAGATTCAAATCGCACTGTGGCTCTGGTTCACCGTGCTCTTTGCGAATTTTGCGGAAGCGATGGCCGAAGCTCGCGGCAAGGCGCAGGCCGACACGCTGCGTAAGACCAAAACCGACTCCATCGCTAAACGGGTTCTGCCAAAGGGCAACATAGAGACGGTTCCCGCCTCGAGGCTTCGTTCGGGCGACATCGTCATTGCCGAAGCGGGAGACCTGATCCCGGGCGATGGCGAGGTGATTGAAGGCATCGCGACGGTAGATGAATCGGTAATCACGGGCGAGAGCGCGCCGGTCATCCGCGAATCCGGTGGAGACCGCAGCGCCGTAACCGGCGGCACCAAAGTTCTATCCGATCACGTCCGGATCCGCATCACCTCAAATCCGGGTGAGACGTTCCTGGACAAAATGATCGCGCTGGTGGAAGGCGCCGAGCGCCAGAAGACGCCGAATGAGATCGCGCTCAACATTCTGATCGCCGGTCTCACCCTCATCTTCCTGCTGGCGGTTGCCACTCTCGATCCGTTTGCGATCTACGCGGTTTCGTCATCGGGAGCGGGCCATGTACCTACCATCGCGGTGCTGGTATCGCTGCTCGTCTGCCTGATCCCAACCACCATCGGCGGCTTACTTTCGGCAATTGGCATCGCCGGCATGGACCGCGTGATGCAGCACAACGTTCTGGCAATGAGCGGGAAAGCCGTAGAGGCTTCCGGCGACGTGAATACGCTCCTGCTGGATAAAACAGGAACGATCACGCTCGGCAACCGGCAGGCGGTAGAGTTTATCGCGTTCGAGGGCGTCACGGAAGCGGAGCTTGCCGATGCGGCTCAGCTTTCGAGTCTTGCGGATGAGACGCCGGAAGGCCGGTCGATTGTAGTGCTCGCCAAGGAAAAGTATGGCCTGCGCGGACGCGAGATCGCCGAGCACGAAGCGAACTTCATTGCATTTTCGGCATACACGCGGATGAGCGGCGTCGACATCGATGGCCGCATGCTGCGCAAGGGAGCGAGCGGCGCTATCGCGAACCTGGTAAAAGAGCTTGGCGGCCGATTGCCCGCCAACTATGAAGAGATCTCAGACCGCATCTCTCGCGGAGGCGGCACTCCGCTGGCGGTCGCCGATGGGCCGCGCGCGCTCGGCATCATTCACTTGAAAGATATCGTCAAAGGCGGGATGAAGGAGCGCATCGGCCAGTTGCGCGCCATGGGCATTCGCTCTGTCATGATCACGGGCGACAATCCGCTGACAGCGGCCGCTATCGCCAGCGAAGCCGGAGTTGATGATTTCCTCGCACAGGCCACCCCTGCCGACAAGCTCGCGTACATCCGGCGCGAGCAGGGCGAAGGCCGCCTGGTTGCAATGACCGGCGATGGCACGAACGACGCTCCCGCCCTGGCGCAGGCCGATGTCGGTCTTGCCATGAATACCGGGACCATGGCCGCAAAAGAGGCCGGCAACATGGTGGATCTCGACAGCAACCCGACCAAGCTCATTGAAGTGGTGGCCATCGGCAAGCAACTGCTGATAACCCGCGGCGCCCTCACCACTTTTTCCATCGCCAATGACGTGGCGAAGTATTTCGCCATCATCCCGGCCATGTTCATGGCTACCTATCCCGCGCTCAGACGTTTCAACATCATGGGATTGCATACGCCGGAAAGCGCTGTTCTCGCGGCCGTGATCTTCAACGCGCTGATCATCATCGCGCTGGTTCCGCTGGCTTTGCGCGGCGTGAAATACCGCGCCGTAGGGGCCGCCTCGCTTTTGCGTCGGAACATCTTGATCTACGGCATCGGCGGCATTATCGTGCCTTTCCCGGGTATCTGGATCATCGATCAGATTCTGGTCTGGCTGCATCTTGCGTAAGGAGCGGAGGAGAAATAAATGTTACAGGAACTCAAACCGGCACTCAAAATGGTTTTGCTGCTCACCATTGCAACGGGTCTCGTCTATCCAGGTGTTATCACCGGCCTCTGCCAGGTTTTTTTCAAGAACGCAGCCAACGGCAGCCTGATCCGGCAAAACGGCCATGTCATTGGCTCTGCTCTGATCGGGCAAAACTTCACCCGGCCCGAATACTTCCATCCGCGGCCTTCCGCGGCAGGAAACGATGGGTACGACCCGACCGCATCAAGCGGCTCGAATCTCGGTCCCACAAGCCAAAAGCTGTTCGATCGGCTGAAAGCGGCGGCGGATCAGTTTCGTAAAGACAACCCTGACTTTAAGGGTCCGATTCCAGCCGATGCTCTGACGGCGTCCGGCAGCGGGCTCGACCCTGAAATCAGCGTTGCCAACGCACAGGCGCAAGCCGCGCGCGTCGCCAAGGCCCGAGGCATCAGCGTGGATGCAGTTGACAAACTTGTCGCCTCTGCGACCGAGGCGCGTTCACTGGGGTTCCTTGGGGAACCGCGGGTCAACGTGCTGGGGCTCAACCTCGCACTCGATCAGCAGTTTTCCAAAAAGTAAACGCAACAGATCTGCGATCGTGGTAACGATCCTCAGGGGGAGGCTCCATGCTGCGTCTTCACTCCGTCTCTGTGTGTTCTCTATTGCTTCTTTCCCAGGCCGGTGGCTGCCTGGGACAACAGGTTACGCCTGAGGCGCCCTCGGCCCTTGCGAACCACAATGAAAATCAGGCGCCGCTCACGGATCGTGAGCGCATGCTGCTCGAGCGCATTGCGAATCTGGAACAACGGGTCAACGCGCTCGAGAACAGGCTGGCGGCCGCAACCGCCTCAGCGCACGCGGACCCAGCTCCAGTGACAGCGGCGCCAGCAACAGCAGCGGTACAAGCGGCTGCCACGGCGCCTCCGCAGGCGGCCCCGGCCAGTCAGGCCGCCCAGACCAATGCCGTCGCGAATCCCAATCCACCGCCGTTGACCTTCGCCGGCGGCACAACTCTCAACTTCCTCGTGGATGGCTACTACGGGTACAACTTTAACCAGCCCATAGGCCGTGCGAATCTGCTGCGTGCTTACGATGTTCTCAGCAACGCCTTCAGCTTAGGGCAGGCGGCAATGGTGGTCGACAGCCCGGCCGATCCTGCAGGGGGCAAGCGATTCGGCCTGCGCCTCGACCTACAGTATGGCCAGGCAACCGAAACGCTGCAGGGCAACCCGGCCAACGAGCCTCGCCCGGACATCTACCGCAACGTCTTTCAGGCGTACGGTACCTATGTTCTTCCCATTGGAAAGGGCTTGTCCGTCGATTTCGGCAAATTTGCAAGCTCGTTAGGGGTCGAGGGCAATTATACGAAGGACCAGATGAATTACTCACGGTCTTACTGGTTTAACTTTCTGCCCTTCTATCACATGGGCGTGCGCGCGAACTACAAGTTCAACGACGTCCTGGCGCTGAACTACTGGATAGTGAACGGCACGCAGCAAACGGAGCCGTTCAACGGCTTCAAGGACGAGTTTTTCGGCTTGGCTATACAGCCCCACAAGAATGTCACGTGGAACGTGAACTATTATTTCGGCCAGGAACACCCGGACGTACAGTATTTTCCGAACGGCGGTGCGCCTGCGGATGCGCCGAGCATCCAAGGCGTTCCATTTGAACCTATAGTCAACCCTCCTAAAGGAAAACTACACATCATCGATACATATGTGACATGGAACGTGACGCCGAAACTTACACTCGCCGCGGAAGCCGATTGGGAACAGAGCCGTCTCTATGAATCTTCTCCTCCCCTCCATACGGATGGCGGAGCGGCATACGCGCGGTACCGGTTCACCCCCAAATTTGATCTTGCCGCACGCGCCGAATATCTTTCCGATCGGGGCGGTCTTTTCAGCGGGCTGAACCAGGCGCTCAAAGAGACCACGCTTACAGGTGAGTACCAGATGGTGCAGGGCTTCGATGTTTTTGTGGAATGGCGCCGCGATTTCTCCAATCAGCCCTTTTTCTACACGAGCACCTTGGGCGTTCTATCGAATCAGCAGAACACCGCCACTCTTGGCCTTGTGTGGTGGCTTGGAGGCAAGGAAGGTAGCTGGTAGTAGCAGCCGGAAGTCCGCCTGCCGGATAATAGACTTGTGGGGATCGTAACAGACCGCAGACCAACGCCTGAGCAACTCCTGCAGCAGTTGGAAAGCGAGGAAGAATACCAGACGCACGGCCGTCTGAAGATCTTCCTCGGATATGCATCCGGTGTCGGCAAAAGCTTTCGGATGCTCGATGAAGGCCGCCGCCGCGCCGAACGCGGTCAGGACGTCGTTGTCGGAGCGATTCAGCCGAAGCTTTCAAGGGAAATCCTGAAGACTATTTCCCATCTTGAAGTCATTCCGCTCAAGGACGTAAACGGCATTCAGGTAATGGACATGCCCACCATCCTGCGCCGGGCGCCCAAAGTGTGCCTGGTCGACGGCCTTGCTTATGACAATCCGCCCGGATCTGTCCATGAAAAGCGCTGGCAGGATGTGGCGCAGTTGCTCGAGGCAGGCATCTCCGTCATAACCTCGGTCAATTTGCAGCACATTGAGGAGGAGCGGGCAAAGGTCCAACGCATCACCGGTAAGCGGGTAGACCAGGTGGTTCCTCTCAGCTTCCTTCAGACCGCGGACGAGATCGTGGTCGTCGACGCGCCGCCGGAAGCATGCTTGAGCGCCACGGACGACTGCCCCGGCTCGGCTCAGAGGCTTACGCAACTTCAGCTCTCCGAGCTTCGTGAAATTGCGCTCCTGCTGGCGGCTGACGTTATTGATAAGCAGCTTGAACGCTATCTGGCGCGCCACGGCATCGAACAGACCTGGGGCACACAGGAACGCATCCTCGTCTACATCACTCCGCAGTCAGATTACCAGCGCATGGTTGAGACTGGGGTCCGTAATCGCGACCGCTTCCATGGCGAGCTGATCGCGGCGCATATCGATCATCCCGAGTGGTCCGCAGAGGAACGCAAGCGCATCGGAGAGGGTTTGCAGTTAGCAAGGCAGCAGGGCGCCGAGATAGCCGAAATCGACGGCGTCGACCCGGTGGATGCCATTCTCCACTTTGCACGTCATCGCGGTATTACTCAGATCTTCGTCGGCCATAAAGGACGCGATAGCTGGTGGGAGCGTGCCTTCGGCAGCGATCTTGACCGGTTGATACGCTCAGCCGACGGAATTGACGTGCGCGTCTTTCCTCATTCGCGCTGAACGCTGGCGCCGGCCAGAAAGAACACCCGCCCGAATCCGAGTTCGGACACGACCCCGGCATCACGCGATTGCACCGCTTCGACGCCCCTGAAACCTGCTTCCGTAAGAGCAAGCAGAATTTCCGACTGCGAATAGCATTGCTGCTTGACAACACTTCGGTGCTGCCGCCAGAGGTTATCCTGGCCGGTTCGAACAAACCAGATCAGCTCTGTGCGCGCCATCTTCGAGATCGGATCGAAGACCCCGCGCACCAATCCAACCGAAGTGTCACTTATATCCACTGCCCACTGCCTTAGATCCGCCGAGTAAGCCTCTTCCAGATTCATGTCGAACAGGAACAACCCGCCCGGCTTCAGTGACCGCTGTACGCCTGCAAAAACGCGCCGCAAGCCGTCGAGTTCGAGGATATGGTTGAGCGAATCGAACGTCGAGAGCACAGCATCGTACCGCTTTTCGAGCTGCAGGTCCCGCGCGTCCTGCACACGAAAATCGACGCCTGGCAGATTCCGTTGAGCGATGGCTATCAGTTCGGCCGAATTGTCGACCGCGGTCACCTGGTAACCGCGCGCAACCAGTTCTTTAGTGACGTGACCCGAACCGCAACACAAATCCAAAACGCACGCCCCGTGCGGCAACCGCGAAAAGAGGAGTCGCTCAAGCGCGGGCATTGCGGCTGGCAGATACCAATCGGCCCATAGCTCGTGGTACATGCCTGCGATCTCGTCGTAGGAGGAAATGCTGGTGTTTGCCATGCCCAAGAGGAGTGTGACGCGAGGCGGGGCCTGCACGCGCCTCATTGATGAATTTTTTGAGGCGGCTCGTTCACGAGCTGCTGCAGAATGCCCTGGGCAAGAGATTGGGCCTCTCCGAACACTTGTAGATACTCCTGAAATTTGTGGTTCAATTCCATCGCGTGGCTTGGCGTAAGGCGTGCGCGAATGATCATATCCCGCACATGGACCGGATTCGGAAGCGTAGCGTCATCCTGGAGCTCTTCCAGAGCGAGAGCAGGTTGGTAATGATACATGCGGGGGCCTCCCTACAATTCTATTTTGTAGAGCCGTCACGAGGCCTGCGCTAAACGACGCTATTCTCCTGCAATTCCTTTGTTGCGGACAGCCGCGAGAAGCGTTTCAGGAGAAGCGTTATCGCCAAACGTGCGGTTTAAATGCACGTATAGGTCCCGGTTCCCTGGAGCGAACACAAAGCTGGCGCCGAGTTGAAAAGGGTTCTGGCCCAGACGATGCTGCCTGTGTCCCGCAGCACGCGCGCGAGCTCTGGCTTCGGAATTATCGCGTCGAAGGGTGTGCAAAATATTGCCGGTCTTCAGCCCCGCGGCTTTATAGGCGATTCGTTTTTCATCCAATAGCAGCGGAAAACTGATACCAGTCTCCTCCCGAAAGAGATTTGCATAGGTGAAGTCGCCCAGGCCGACGGCCGCGATCTGCGCTCCCGCCTCTTTGAAATGAGCCTCGTAATCGCGCAACTGCGCGACGTGTTCACGGCAAAAAATTCAGCCATAGTGGCGAAGGAAAACAAGGACCGCGGGACCGCCCTCCCAAAGCGAACCTAACCGCATCTCGCGTCTGCTCGTATCAGGCAGAACGATCGGGGCCAGCGTTTCGGCGAGGGAAAGGGGCATAGGCCTGTTTAGCTTACTTCGCGAATCGGGCTATAAGAGAGCATAAACCGATGCGCGAGCTGGTAGACGCAAATGGAATGGATGCCGCGTGCGGCCGCTGACATCCCAAAAACGGACACCGTCCGGCGCAAGCCTCATCGTTTCCAAATGGAATATGTTTCGAATGAATAGTTTCGGAATTCGGCTTGTCCGGCATTCAAAGTGCTGCCCTCACTCTGGAAGATCCTGGCCGATGATTCTTAATGATGTTCGCTTGGCCTTACGACAGATTTTGAAAGCGCCCGGTTTCGCCCTCGCCGCGATTCTGTCGCTCACTTTAGGAATTGGGGCCAACACGGCAATCTTCAGCGTTGTAAATGCCGTGTTGCGTCACCCTGCCGGCGTCGACCACCCGGAGCGCGTCGGTATGATGTATGTGCGCTATAAGCAGTTCGGCCTGGATGTCCCCTACATCTCGGTTCCCGACTACGCCGATGCCGCGTCGCTAAAGGACGAAGTCGAAGTAGCCGCCCTCGAGAGCGATACCGCATACAACGTCATTCATGACTCCGGTATCCAGCATCTTTCCGCTGCACAAGTGTCGTGGCGCTGGTTTCAGGTCTTCGGCGCCAGCCCCATTCTGGGCCGGACCTTCTCTCCTGAGGAAGATCAGCCGGGCGCCGCGGCCGTTGCGGTTCTCAGCTACGGAACCTGGCAAGGTGTCTTCGGCGGGCGGCGCGATGTGATCGGCCAGACCATCCTGCTTGACCAAAAGCCGTACCGCATTGTGGGCGTCATGCGCAGCGATTTCGACTGGCCGCGCGGCAAACAAATCTGGACGCCCCTGGCTCTTGCCCCTGCGGCCTTCTCTGTGAAAAATCGATTCAACGAGAGCTATCAAACCGCTGTCCGGCTTCGGCCGGGCATATCGCTCGAACGCATGAATGCCAGCTTTGCGGCAAGGATAGGCGAGGAGCTGCCCCGCGAGGGAAATGCCGCATTTGCGGCAAGCTCCGGCTGGTCCGTCTACGGCGCTCACTTAACGGAGTACGCCGCAGGAACATTGCGCAAGCCACTGTATGTCTTGTTTGCGGTGGTTGTTCTCGTGCTTCTGATTGCCGCCGCCAACGTAGCCGGATTGTTTCTCGCACGGGTGTCCACGCGCGGCAGGGAATTCGCCATTCGCATTGCCCTGGGCGCGAATGCGCGCGCCATGACACAACAATTGCTGGTCGAAACGCTCCTGCTCGCGGCCGCCGCGACCGCTGCCGGCATTGCCGCGGGTCCCGTCCTGGGCAGACTGCTGCTTCTCGCGGTTCCGCATAATTTAGCCGAAGGCTTCACTGTGAAGATGGAACCGGCAGTGCTTGCCTTCACTGCGGGCGCGGGGTTACTGACCTGTTTGATCGCCGGCATCGGTCCGGCAGCAAGAGTCATCAGACAGTCCAGGAATCTGGCATTGCATGAAGGCGGCCGCAGCGTAACTGCGTCTGCCGATAAGCAGCGACTCCGCAGCGCTTTCGTCATTGGTGAAGTAGCCCTGGCCTTTCTTCTGCTTGCAGGCACTGGCCTCTTCTTAATCAGCCTCCAGAAGCTTCAGCAGGTGAATCCCGGCTTCAACCCCCATGGAGTGCTGGCCGCCAAGGTAGCCTTTTCCGGAGCGGATTTCAAAAACAGCCAGCCGCGCCAGGCCGCCTTTGTGAATGCGGCCCTTGCAAACCTCTGCGTGCAGCCGGGAGTGCGGGCAGCGGCTGCGGTGGCACCTCTGCCATTCGGCGACGGGAAGGAATCCAGCTCGTTTGGCGTCGAAGGCCGAGCGGTCGGCTCGAACGATCCGGGACCGCACAGCCAAGTCAGCCTGGTCACGCCGGACTATCTGAAGGTCATGCAGATTCCGCTTGTTCGTGGACGCTGGTTTACCAGTGGAGATCGCGCCGGCACTGCGCCCGTTGTGGTGATTGACGCGCGTTTGGCCCGCCGATACTGGCCCGGCCAGGATCCCATTGGCCAGCATCTGCGCACCGATACCGATTTACCCTGGGCGACAATCGTCGGCGTCGTCGGCAATATCCGGTTCGATTCGCTCGAAGACGACACGAGTGACGGAATGCGCTACTACCCCTTCGCACAGCAGAGCAGCGGCCGCTATGCCAACTTTGTGATTCGCACCGGTGAAAATCCAACTTCGCTCATGGATCGCGTGAAACGTGCCACTCGAATGGTTGACGGTACACAGACCGTTTCGGATATTCAGACGCTGGATTTCCTGGTCTCAAATTCTCTTGCGGGACGCCGGCTTATCGTATGGATGCTGGCCGCTTTCGCCGCGGTAGCGCTGCTGCTGGCAATTGTTGGCGTATATGCCCTGATCAGCTATCTCACTGCCCAGCGCACCATCGAGGTGGGGGTTCGGATGGCCTTGGGCGCACAGCGCAGCGACGTGCTCGCAATGGTCCTGAAGAGTTCGATGACTCGTGTGCTCACCGGACTCGGCATCGGGGTAGCTCTATCCTTAACGGCCACAGCGCTGCTCCAACATTTCTTTGGCGCCATCGGTCGAGGCGCACCTCCGTCGCTTATATTCGCCGCTCTCGCGCTTCTCGTGGCAGGAGGCTTCGCCGCGCTGATTCCCGCTGCCCGCGCCGCCTCTATTAGCCCTATCCGGGCGCTTCGGAACGAATAAGCACGCGGCCCGGCAAAGCCATCGCGTCCGGCGCTTGGCCCATGCCTGTCTGCTTCCACACGCGGCTGAGCGGAAAGCGGCGCATCCAAAACGCTGCCCGGTTCGGTCATTCGTCGGCATTTAACGGCAATTCACCGATCTGGCGGTGCGGAAACCATCAATAGCACCTAGGATCAAAAGCGAGGCAGGACAATGGACCGCGAACGATTCACGAATTGGAACCTCGATTGGCAGAGCCTGGCAGCACCGGTGGTGTTAATCGTGACCGGATTGCTTCTGGTAGCCGGCGCCAGTCTGGGAGTGCTGTCCCTGGCGAGGATTGAGGATTTGTGGCCGGTGGCGGCAATCCTGATCGGTCTCAGCGAGCTGGCGGGACCAGCACCGTCAAGGCCGCACTTGCTAAGAACGGAGAAGCCGGAGGACACTGCAACCAATGGCCGGAGATGAACGCAACACGCAAAACGACGAGTTGCGATACTCGCGAGCCGGCGAGACCCTCCAGGCGCTGCTGCAAAAGCGGAGAAAACACCGTTCCCCGCCGCTTTTTGCCGCCATCTTTCTGATAGCTGCGGGAGTATTGCTGTTTCTGAATAGCCTGGGCTGGCTGCCCGTCCGCAACATCTGGGATTTCTGGCCGCTGATTTTCGTGTGGATGGGACTGGGCAGACTGCTCAATGCACACGAACCGGCCGGAAGAGCCTTTGGAATATTTTTTGTCTGCGTCGGCGCGCTGATTTTGCTGTTTACATTGCATGTCCTGTCGATAACGACAAGGAACGACAGCTGGGCCCCCGCGCTGCTCTTTATCCTGCTCGGCTTCGCTTTACTTTTCAAAACATTGGAACGGAACGCGCGAGGTCAGCGATCGATTGGACTGCCGATATCGGGCCGCTATAGCGTGGATCGCGTCGACGACACGGCCATTCTCGGCGCCATCAAACGCAAACTGGATACGGCAAAATTTGAGGGCGGCACGATCACGAGTTTTATGGGCAGCGTGGAGATTGACCTGCGCCGGGCACAGATCGACAGTGCGACGCGATCCGCAACCATCGAAGTATTGGCAAGTTTCGCGTCAGTGAAGATGAGGATTCCGGAAACGTGGCGGCTGGATATTCATGGTGTCGGCATCTTTGGCGTATTTGAAGACAAGACGATCTCGCCAAATACAGGGCCGGATGCGCCCGTTCTGGTAGTTACCGGTTACTCGGCGTTTAGCAGCGTCGAGTTTGAAAACTGAGGTGTGCGGTGCATCCACTGCTCAAAAGCTGGAAGCATCTGTTGAGCTACTGCACGGCCTGGGTGCCGGTGGGGATTATTTTCGGGCTTGCGCTCGCGTTTACAGGACGGCTGTCCTGGCAGGAAACCGCAGCGATTACGATTCCCACCACGATTTTGCTTGCAGTGCTTTGCACGTCGGCTTGGTTCGTAGCACGGTCTTTACCGCTCAGATCTGCGCCGGCCTGGAAACTGCTTGTGAATCAAACCCTGGCAGCGGTATGTGCCAGCGCCGTCGTGCTGGTGTTCGGGCATCATTGGGTGGAACTGTTGAGCCGGTTCTTTCCGGGGCTCATCATGCGATTCAAGGCATCCCTTCCAATACTCACGGCCATGACGTGGCTAATCTATTTGCTGGCCGTCGCACTATGCCACCTGTGGATCGCAATCGAGTCATCGCGGCGGGCGGAGATTCTATCGCGTGAGGCGGAATTGAGAGCGCTGAAAGCGCAGATCAATCCGCATTTCCTGTTCAACAGCCTGAACTCGATTAGTGCCTTGACCAGCGCGGACCCGGCAAAGGCGCGCGATATGTGCATCCGGCTTTCGGATTTCCTCCGAAGCTCACTCCGGCTTGGAGAGCGCACCAGCATTCCATTCGGCGAAGAACTGGCGCTCACCAAATCCTATCTGGATGTGGAACAGGTGCGCTTCGGCCAGCGGCTGCGCGTGACGCAGGACTTCGACGCCGGCTGCGCAGACTGCGATGTGCCGCCGCTGCTGGTGCAGCCACTGGTGGAAAACGCGATCAAGCACGGGATTGCGATGCTGTCCGAGGGCGGCGAGATTGCTATGACAGGACAGCGGAATGACCATCATCTGCGGGTCACGGTGGAAAATCCATTTGACCCGGACGCACCGGTGATGGGGAAGAGCGGCTTCGGATTGGTAAACGTCCGCAATCGACTGGAAGCGCGGTACGGCAGTGCGGCGAAACTGGAGGTCCAGGTGGATCAGCGGCGATATCGGGTCGTTCTCTCGCTGCCTTGCGGAGAGCGGCGGGAGCAGAGACAGGCATGATACGGGCGGGCATTATTGATGATGAAGATCTGGCGCGGCAGATCATCCGTGAATACCTGAGCGGCGAAAAGGACATCGAGGTGATCGGGGAATGCAGTAACGGGTTCGATGCGGTAAAGTTCATCGCCGAGCACAAACCCGATTTGCTGTTCCTTGACGTTCAGATGCCGAAGCTGGACGGCTTTGAAGTTCTGGAACTGGCCGGGAATGGGCCGGCCGTAGTGTTTGTCACGGCGTACGATCAATACGCGATGAAAGCATTCGATGCTGCAGCGGTGGATTACCTCCTGAAGCCGTTCGATATCGCACGATTTCAGACTGCGCTGCAGCGGGCGCGGCAGCGGCTCGCTGAAAAAACAAGCGGCGTGAGCGCGGCGGAGCTGAGCAATGCCGCCCGGCCGCCGGGACAGTATGCGCAACGGATTGTGGTAAAAATCGGCACGCGGGTACACATCATCCCAACGGAACACCTCGATTATGCAGAGTCGCAAGAAGACTACGTGGCGCTGCACAGCGGCGGAAAGAGCTACCTGAAGCAACAAACGATTTCGAGCCTGGCGGAATCACTCGATCCCGGGCGCTTCGTGCGGGTACACCGCTCGTATCTGGTGAATCTGGATCGCGTGCGAAATATTGAGCCGTATACCAGGGACACACGGATTGCCGTGCTGGCGAGCGGCGCACAGGTGCCGGTGAGCCGTGCGGGATTTGTAAGACTGCGGGAGCTCATGGAGAGAGCGTGAACGTCGCGCATCGGCGCTTTCCCCTCTGAGCAATGACCTCCTCATCGAAACTTAATGGCTCGCCGTGTTAGCCCTCGTTTCGATGGGATGCAGTATCAACTTTTGCACCCGCCAGTTCAATAGCTCAGCAACATAGATTTCGTTTTCCGATGGACACGCCATTTCGTGAATCCAGCCAAATTGCTTCAATTGCCGCCCTGACCGCCCTAGCATCCCCAACATCTTGCCGTCGAGGGATAGCTTGTAAACGCGGCCGGGAAAACCGTCCGCAGTATACAGATACTGCGTTGGCCCGGGAGTAATGCAAATCGCCCAGGGCGCCCCAGGCTGCATGGTTGTAGGTCCATCCGGCGCGGGCCGGGCTCCCATCCACGGCTGCGCATCCGGCGACGCCGGCACATCAATCTTCATCTCACGCAGAAAGACGCCGTCATGATCGAATACCTGGATGCGCCGGTTGCCGCGATCGGCGACATAGATATTCCCATGCGCGTCCGCCGCAATGCTGTGAGGCGTATTGAACTCTCCGGCTCCCTGGCCGGCGCGGCCCCATTGCTTCACCCAGTCGCCGTTTTTGTCGAACTTAGCCACGCGTGAATTGATATATCCGTCACTGATAAAAATATTGCCCTCCTGGTCCCACGTGACGTCGGTGGGCTGCCGGAACTGGCCGTCCACAGCGGGCCGTGGCGGATTGACATGAGTCCATGGGCCGCTATTCTCGTCCGAAGCCTCCTTCTTTCGTCCGAACACCATGACTAGTCGTCCTTCGGGATCGAATTTCACGATCATGTCAGACCCCTTGTCGACGACCCAGACGTTGTCGTCCTTATCTACACGGACCGCGTGAGCGAAAGACCAGGCATAGAGATTTTTGCCGATCTCGCGGAGGTACTTGCCGTCGGCATCGAACTCCAGCAGTTGCGCCGCACTGGCACCATAGGCAGGACCGGTCGTATTTCCGCGCGACAGCACGAAGATGTGTCCTTTGGAATTAACCGCCACACCCGCAGCTTCTCCGAGATAAAGATCGGCCGGCAGTTTCACGAAATTATGCTCCGACTCATACGGAATCTCGGGCGCGGATTGCCGACCGAATGCTGCCGCACTAAACACCACCAGTACAATCATCAAAAGGCGCTTCACTCAAACCTCCAACTTGAAACAAATCGCTCCAAGTGAGCGTACATCAAGCGATCTCGACACATGTTCGATTTCACGCATAAATCAGTGCTCGTTACCGGCGGTACAAGCGGCATCGGCCGGGCCGTCGCAGAAGCGTTTGCAGCAAGCGGCGCAAACGTTATAGCGGCGGGCCTGAGTTCCGACGAAAACCTGCCGCCCTCCGTTGCTAGCGAGCTTCTCGATATCACCGACAACGCGAAGATCGACGAACTGCTGGCCAGAATTCCCAGTCTCGATGTTTTGGTCAATGCTGCCGGAATCATTCGCCGGGATGAAGAGTTCGAAACAGAGGTCTTCGCCCAGGTCCTGGACGTGAATCTGATCGGCGCTATGCGAATTTCTACCGCCGCATATCCGAAGCTGAAAGAAAGTCGCGGGTGCATAGTTCACATAGCATCGATGCTCAGCTTTTTTGGCGGGCCGCGCGTTCCGGCCTACAGCGCCAGTAAGGGAGGCATCGTGCAACTCACTCGGTCGCTCGCCGCAGCCTGGGCCGCTGATCACATTCGCGTTAACGCCGTCGCCCCAGGCTGGATCACAACTCCCCTGACACAGGCGCTTCAGGACGATCCTGAACGCTCCGCACAGCTCTTATCCCGGACCCCGATGCGACGCTGGGGCCGGCCGGAAGAAATAGCGGGCGCAGTGTTATTCTTGTCGTCCGAAGCGGCATCCTTCATTACCGGAGCCATTCTTCCCGTAGATGGGGGTTATTCGGCTGTCTGAACTTTGAGCAGAGGGACTCATGCAGACTACTCATCCCTTTCGCCCGCCCAGATCGTAACCTGTGCCATTCCTGAAGACGAGCGTGTCTGGGTCCCACAAGCGGCAAGCGTGTGGTTTCGGCCTCTCATGATGAACACGCTGAACGGTCAATGGTGCAACCTTCTTCGCGTACGCCGCGCGGGAATTCTCAGCCGGCACCGCCATCCCGCGCCAGTGCACGGCTACGTGCTTAAGGGCTCGTGGCGCTATCTGGAGCACAACTGGGTGGCACGCGCCGGCGACTACGTTTTTGAGCCGCCCGGCGAGACTCACACCCTTACCGTTGATGAAGACGTGGAGGAAATGATCACTTTCTTCAACATCTCCGGATGCATGTATTATGTCGACAAACAGGGCCGCAACACGGGATTCGAAGACGTTTTCACAGAGATCGATATGTGCCGGAAGCACTATGTCGCAGTGGGCCTCGGCGAGCGTTACATCGATCAGTTTGTACGATGAGCGACCCAATCGATCCGTTCTTGGCCGCAGC
>Ga0213872_10001367_pt1 | contig 16072 bp, 3 predicted proteins | sample VelepicomBERX_R2_FD_160071 | JGI IMG/M metagenome (GOLD analysis project Ga0213872, IMG submission 160071) | Rhizosphere microbial communities from Vellozia epidendroides in rupestrian grasslands, the National Park of Serra do Cipo, Brazil - RX_R2 | ecosystem: Host-associated > Plants > Roots >...
GATCTGTTGGCAAATTGAGTTGCGGGACCTCGTGCAGGTGTTTCCGCCAGAATTCCAACTGTGTCTGAAATGAATTCCGGCGTTCCCACTGCCAATGGCTGTAGTCTGCGTATTGAATAGAAAGATCCGCAAGCGGACTGGGCAGAGCGGCGGCGAACGCGGGATAAAGCTCGCTCAATTCGTTGACGAGCACCGCCATGGACCATGCATCTGCCACTATGTGGTGCATCACCAGAACGATGACATGTTCCTGATGGCTCAGTAACGCGATGCCCACGCGCAATAGTGGGCCCAGTGCGAGATCGAACGGAAGTGCGGCCTGTTCAGCTGTGAATCTGCGAACTTTGGATTCTCTCTCCTCGATTGATACGTCCGACAACTCAAGCACGCAGATCGGGACCTCGATACGATCGTGGAGACACGGTTCCGGCCCCTCGCCTTTGTCCTGGAACGTGGTTCGAAGCACTTCGTGCCGCCGTACAATTTCTTTGCAGCAGGCCGTGAATACGCTGAGGTCGAGAAAACCATGTAATCGAATTGCGGTGACGATATTGTATACGGCTGATGCCGGACTGAGCTGATGCAGGAACCAAAGCCGCCTTTGGGCAAATGAGACGCGCTGTGTCAAATCCGGCCGGCGAGTGATCTCGTCTCGGCGAATATCGGTGATTCCCTCTGCCTCTAGGAGGAAATCAAGGGCGGCGCGATCGTTGCTCTGGATATTGTCAGGGGAGAGCATGACTGGAATCAGTACGCTTTCAGGTCAAAAACATTTCTCGTTCTCCGAAGAGACGTTCGGAGGCCAGTCCGCGCTGCCGGCATTCGGCGATGAGCTTATTAGACGCGATGATCGGATTGGACTCATCCGTGTATTTAATGCTGGTGATGTAGCTGAGCCACGGTTCCTGTCCCATCGCATAGACGTACACTTCCGTGGGTTTCAGTTCGTCGATAATGGCCATTCCGCGTTCGTAGTTCGAGCCGGCAAGCCGACGTGTACGATCCTTTTTGCGATCAATCGGCTGGGTGTGGAGCGCGCCATAAACCCAGCTCATTGGCGCGCCGTCGCACTCCATACCGAGGAAAAGGACTTCAACTCCTCCGTACAACTTGGCGAAATGGCGGTAGAGAGCGGGTTCGATGTTACACGAATCGGCAGCGAACAAGAGCGTATGGCCGTCAACCTCGACGCGATAGGCCAGTTTCGTATGAATGTTGAGGTCGGCGTGTTCGCCGAGGAATGGGACACCTAGAATGGAACCACTCTTGGTCGGAATGCTTTCAAGTTCGGCCAACTCGATGACGTTTTTGAATCCAATCTGCTGCAGAAGGAGACGTAGCGAGGGATCCTGAAGCGCGCCGTTACCGTTTCGCGGCACGACAATGTGGCGAATCTTGTGGCGCAACTGCAAGATCGTCTCAAACAGAATATGATCCTGGTGGTTATGAGTGATCAGCGCGTAGTCGATCACCTCCGGCAAATCTGCATACGTGTACCGAGGAACCTCGGCTTCGTAGACGTAACTGAGCATGGGGTCCAGCAGGATGGTTGTGGTCGGAGTCTCGACGAGAATGCAGGCATGCCCGAAATATCGCCAGCGCGCGGTCGGCCCCTCGTAGACCTTATAAGAAGCCGGCGGCTCCGGGGTGAAAAATTGGTGGAAATGACAATCGTTCTCATCAGATATCCCCAAGGCGTCTTTGATGAAACTGTACGACTGCGGCTCGCGCTTCATCTTGAAAAGCTCATCGAGCCCCGGTGCCTTAAACGGAATGCGCAAATGAACGTCCTCCGGGTCGCCCAGGCGTGGCGTACTAAGGACGAACGGCCGGTGGTCGTGCAGCACCAGGGAGAACATCAGGCTCTGCGTAGAGTCATTGTAGAAATCACTCTGGTAAAGGAGCGGTTCGATGAAGCGGAACGAGGCGCGGTTGTTCAAATCGTAAAGGAGTTCGACGTACCCGCGAAGGGTCTCCGGGACCTTTTGGTAGAACGGTTCCAGAGAGAAGCCGTCCGGTTCCGTGCGAAGCATTGTGTCCAGGTCTTTGATCGCCTGGGCCAAAGCAAGCATCTGGGTGCGTTCACGGAGCGTGCGCTCCTTAAGCTCCTTCATTTCATCGACGCGTTTGCGCTTGTAATCAACAAAGGGCCCACCGAGCATCTTGGGATTTTTAACCGCACTCTCGTGCAAGTCCGGAGACTCGATATACGAGTTCATGATGCGCAAATGGCGCTCGCAGATGTTCATCGCCGCGGTGGCAGGCGAGATCAGGTGAGCCCAGGCATACCACTGGTCCACCAACGGTTCCATCAACACGTTCTGCTTCAGGTAGAGGTTTTCGTTGGTCATGGCAGTTTGAGGTTATTGGACGGTAACTTGACCGGCATGTTCCCGTGCTAGTGCGATCACCGCTGATTTTTCTTCTTCCGAAAGGCTTTGGTACCTGACGACAACCCTGGCAACCTTCTCCAACTGGTCGGGCACAGCCTGTTCGCGAAGCAGCCGTGCTGCCAGTTCCTCGATACCGGGTGATTCAAAGAGCGTGGGCACAGACAAGTCGACCCGCAGAAGGTCTCGAATTCGCGATACGGCCTGGGTAGCCATGAGCGAATTGCCGCCAAGATCGAAAAAGGAATCATGAAGGCCAACTTTTGCGAGACCTAAGACCTTCGCGAAAACGCCGGCGAGTACGCGCTCGAGATCCGTGCGGGGCTCGGTCAGTGCCGCGGTGTCTGATCCCCTGGGACTTTCGAGTGCGGGCAGCAGCTTGCGATCGATCTTGCCCGCTGCGTTCAGTGGGAATGCCGATACTTCAACGAACACGTCCGGGGTCGAACTCTCCGGAAGCACCTTGAGCAGCTGGGTTCGAAGCGCTGGAATGGAGAGCGGGCTGCTGGCCGCTAAAACGTAGGCCATTAGTCGCTGGTTTCCGTCGGGTCCGGCATGGACCGTGACGATTGCCTCTCTTACGTCCGGCAACTGGTTCAGGGCGGTCTCTACTTCGCCAAGTTCGATCCTGTGCCCGCGGACTTTCACCTGTTGATCCTTGCGACCCAGGAATTCAATCTCGCCGTTGGGTAACCAGCGGGCCAGATCACCGGTATGATAGAGCCGGCCACCAGGATTTGGGCCAAATGGATCCGGACGGAAGACATTTGCTGTCAAGTCGGGTTGATCGAGATATCCGCGAGCGAGTCCCGCTCCGCCTACGCAGAGTTCACCAGGAATCCCGATGGGAGCCGGATTCAGTGCTGCATCAAGGATGTAAAGCTGATCATTAGAAATTGGCCGTCCGATTGGAACGCCGGCCCGGTAGTCTCCATCAGGCGAGACGGCGTGACACGACACGCAGACCGAGGCCTCGGTCGGACCGTAGGCATTGATGCACCGGCCGGTCCGCGCGATCTCGGTGCAGATATCTGCGGCGGCCGCTTCACCCGCAGTAATCAAAAGACGGATTGGCCCGAGCGCTCGAGCACCGACCGTTCGCAGGAACGAAGGAGGCAGTGTCCCGATCGTTATCCGCTCTGTTTCCAGGAACCGAAGAAAGCTTTCGCCCTCGCTGGAAGCACCGCGCGGAATCGGAACGATGCAAACCCCGGCAAGAAGAGCGAGGAAAAGCTCGTACATTGATGCGTCAAACGAGATACTTGCGAACTGCAGAGCCCGATTGTCCCCTCGAATACAAAAACGCTCGATCTGGTCGCGGATCATGTTGGTGAAGCCGCCATGCTCGACGAGGACGCCCTTGGGCTTTCCGGTTGTGCCCGAGGTGTAGATGAGATAGGCGCCGTTCCGCGGCAGAAGTGGCAGGGCTGGATTGTCAGGAGATGCCGAGGCGATTTGGTCTTCCCACTCGAGGTCGAGATTGATAGCGCGCGCGAGATAGACCGGTAGATGATCTTCAAGATCAGAGTTTGTCAGAATGACAGGAGGCCGAGCATCGGCCAATAATTGTGCAACGCGGTCGAGCGGATAGCTAGAGTTCAGCGGGACATAAACCGCGCCGGCTTTCATCACCCCGAGCAGCGCCACCAACCAATCGACCGAACGCTCGAGAAAGACGCCGACGCGACTCTCAAGCCCGATACCTTGGCTGATCAGGTAGTTTGCGAGCCGGTTGGCCCGGGTATTCAACTCGGCGAAAGTCAACCTGGTCTCATCACAGGCTACGGCCTCCGCAGCCGGATGCCGGGCAACCTCTGCCTCAAACATTTCAACAATAGTCGTCTCTGGCCAGGAGACCTTCGCTGGATTGAAGCCGGTAAGAATTTGCGCCTGCTCCTCTCGCGCCAGCATGGTTATTCGATCTATTCGCTTATGCGGGTTGCAGAGAACCTCTTCGGCCAGGCGCCGCAGGTGCGAATGCATAGCCCGAACGCGTTCTACGCGAAACAGGTCAATGTTGTAAGTCAACCCGCAATGAAGGCCAGTCGCGTCAGCAATGAAATCGTAGGAGAGATCGAGCTTGGCGGATGACGTTTCGATCGGGAATTCCGAGATTAGCAGGCTCCCAAGATGGAGCTCCGCAACATCGATGTTGCGGAGATGAACTGAGACTTCGAATACAGGTGCCCGACTAAGGTCGCGACGAACGTTCAGCTCGCTGACGAGCTGGTCAAATGGAAATAGTTGGTGGTCATAGGCCTCTGCAAACGATTCCTTTTCTCGCTCAAGCAGGGCGCAAAAACTGTCTCCAGCGTGGACGCATTGCCGCAGTGGAAGGGTGTTTGCATAAAAGCCGATTTGGTTCTCCAACTCTTGCAAATCACGGCCGGCCACCGGGATGCCAACAACGATATCGTTCTGATTAGTGTAACGGAACAGCTGCACCCTTGCTAGAGCGAGGAGCACAAGAAACAAGGTGGTCTTTTCGGTGCGAGCAAACTGTTCTAATCTGTGCAGGAATTCGGGCTCCCAAAATACAGCGAGGGTCCGGCCAGCAAACGTCTTGATAGGCGGTCTCGGAAAATCAGTTGCCAACTCCAGGGTGGGCAACTCGCCTGCAAACTTTTCGAGCCAGTATTCGCGGTGTCTGGCAGCATCCGGGCCCGCTAATTCTTCATTCTGCCAAGCGGTAAAGTCCTTGTATTGGAACTCGAGTGGCGGCAACGGATTTGGCATTCTGCGCGCGCGAGCGGCATAGAGTGCGCTCAATTCGCGAACCAGGACCATTTGCGACGTGTCGTCGGTGATTATGTGGTGAAAGTTGTAACTGAAAACGTGACTTCCAGCCTGCAAGTGCAGCAGCTTTGCTCGGAAGAGCGGCCCGCGCCCGAGATCGAACGGTTGCTTGAAATCGTGAGCTATAAGTTGTCTGGCGGCTGAGTGCGGGTCGGGAGTGGAACTTAAGTCGACCTCCTCAAATGCCACCGCAGCCTCGAAATGCACCAACTGGCATAACTGGTCACCGCGCGCAGCGAAGGTAGTGCGGAGAGATTCATGGCGATCAACCAAATCCTGGAGCGCGTTCGCGAAAGCGGCGGCGTCCAGCGAACCTTCAAGTAAAATCGCACCGCAAATATTGTACGCAGCCGAGGTTGGATTCATTTCTTGCAACACCCAGAGACGTCTTTGGGCGTGCGAGACTGCGTACGCCTCCAGGCCGGTAAAGCCAGTTGATGAAGTCGAGCGACTTTGAACGTTCATAGGTCCAGATGTTTCAGGAGTTCGCTTTCGGAGATAACGCTTCGTTTTCCTTCCGGCGCTATTGGCTGTGCTTTCCCAATCCGGCGGGGGCGGCTGGAGAGCCTCTCCGTAGGCGTGGAAGCCTCTATCATCGCGGCGATCTCGGCGATTGTCGGTTTAGTGTAGAGATCGCGCAGTGTGAGCGTTACCCCGAAATCCCGTTGCACCGAAGCGATGATCCTGGTTGCGCGGAGACTGTGCCCGCCCAATTCGAAAAAATTGTCGCGGATCCCCAGGCTTTCAATGCCGAGGACCTCCTGCCAGAGCAAGGCCACCTGTTTCTCGACGGGAGTTTCGGGCGAAGCGCGGATAGCACCTCGGCCCAGGTTTGTTTCCGGGACGGGTAACGCTCGGCGGTCAATCTTGCCGCTCGGCGTCAGTGGAAGCTTCTGCAATCGAACAAACGCAGCCGGCACCATGTACGCAGGAAGCCGCTGGGCTAGAAACTCGCGGATGTCCGCCGGATCATGGCCTGTATTCGAAACCAGATAGGCGGCGAGAGCGCGCTCCCCAGTTTTATCGGAGCGCGCAACGACAACCGCATCCTTAACTTCCGGATGGTCGCGCAGAACAGACTCAATTTCGTCCAATTCGATCCTGAACCCACGTATTTTAACTTGGTGATCACGTCGCCCGAGGAATTCGTAGGTTCCACCTTCAGCGGCTCGAACGAGGTCCCCAGTTCGATACATTCTGGTACCTGGCACCGTCGAAAACGGGTTGGGGAGAAACTTCTCGGCTGTTAGATCCGGACGGTTCCAATAGCCACGCGCGACGCCACCCCCTCCGATGAAAAGCTCCCCGGGCACTCCAATGGGAGCGGGCGCAAGAAGTTCGTCCAGGACGTAGAATTCCGTGTTGGCGATAGGAGGACCGATAGGTTCTATGGGAAACGCCCGGCTGTTCCCAGCCGGCATGGACGGGATGCGATGCGCCGCTGACCAGATGGCGGTTTCGGTTGGACCATACAGATTCCAAACCTCTTTGACGCGTGTAACCAAATGTCCCGATAGCGCCCGCGGCAACGCTTCACCGCCGCAGAGAGCGCGCAACTTTGGAGACCGTTCCCAGCCGGCTGCAATGAGCATGCGCCATGTTGCAGGGGTGCCTTGCAACGTGGTGGCGTCTACGCTTCGGATCAACTGGCGGAGCCGGTTGCCGTCAGCCGAGGTTTCGCGATCAGCCATCACAAGTTTGGCGCCAACGCAGAGCGGCAGAAATAATTCGAGCGCAGCAATATCAAAGCAAACCGTAGTCACCCCGACCAAGACATCCTCCTCGTGCAGACCAGGTTCTGCTTCCATGCTGTGAAGGAAGTTTGCGAGAGAGCCGTGAGAAATCTGGACCCCCTTTGGACGCCCCGTTGATCCCGACGTGTAGATCAGGTACGCAAGATCCTCCCAGCCGGGTCTGCTAACGTTTGATGTGGTGATCGAGTCAACCGCCAAGTCGCGCTCGAGGCAGATCTTGGAGAATGGGCCGGTAGGCAGTAGGTCGCGAGACACGGAGTCGAGCAAGACAAATCGCGCCCCCGAATCTGTCAGCATCGCGGCGATCCGGTCGGGTGGGTAGGAAGCATCGAGAGGAAGATAGGCTGCACCGGCGCGCATCACGCCGAGCAGCGCCGCAACAAGATCGGGAGAGCGTTCGATCATGACGCCCACGATGTCACCACGCGCCGTCCCCTTGGAGTGCAGAGTTCGAGCGATCGCCAGTGAACGGGACTCGAGCTCAAAAAACGTCAATGATTGACTGCCACAAACAATCGCCGTCCGGTCCGGTACTCGGTCAACCGTAGCCAGAATGCGGTCAATCACGGTTGTGCGTGTGAGCGTGACCCTGGTTTGATTGCGCGTACGAATCAGCTGGTTCCAATCATCCTCCGCTAGAAGCGGTAGTAAGCGTATCGAGAGTGTCGGGTCGTGCAGCGCCGCCTGGAGCAGCCTGCGCAGATGTTGGCCGATTTGTTCAATGCGGTCCGCTTTGAAAAGGTCCGCATCGTATTCGATACCGATCTGAATGAAGTCCTGGCCTTCCTCGCAATCGAAAGTCAAGTCGAACTTGCTCGTATGCGAGGCTTGTGGCAGATGCGATACGCGGAGGGAGCCCATCGTCGTGTTTAGGCCTTCGGCGCTCTGACTGACGATGATGACGTCGAATAATGGCGACCGGCTTAGATCACGAGCCAGCTTCAGCTCGTCAATTAAGTGATCGAAGGGGTAATCTTGATAATCCAGCGCTTCCAGCATCGTCTGGCGGACTTGCCGAACGAACATGTCGAAGGATGCAAAGGGATCGATCCGATCACGCAACGCGATCGTGTTCAAATAACAGCCAACTTGGTCTTCGAGTTCCACGCGGCTCCGTCCCGCGACGGCTGTGCCGACGATGATGTCGGTCTGGCCCGTGTACCGGTAGAGTAACACTTTTATGAGAGCGGCGAGAACGGTGAACACGCTGGACCGGCGCGATCGAGCATAGTTACGCAGATCGGCCGTTGTGGCGGCGTTGAGCCGCACCGCATGACCGGCGCCTCGGAAGCCCTGAAAAGGAGGGCGAACGAAGTCGAGCGGCAGGTTTAACGCTGGCAATTCACCGCCGAGTTTTCGCAGCCAGTAGTTTTGCTGGTCGCGTAGACTGCCTGATTTCAGTGCGCGGTTCTGCCATGCTGCGTAGTCCCGGTATTGTATCTTCAAAGCCGGAAGATTGGCGGACCCGTGCGTCGACGCTCTTTTGTACAAGGTCGCGAGCTCCTTCATGACAACCCGGAGACTCCAACCATCGCTGACTATGTGGTGGATTGTGAAGAACAGCAGGTGGCGCGTCGAACTTGCTCGTACGAGGGTAACCCGCAGCAGCGGACCGCGTTCCAAATCGAACGGTTCGGCCGCCTCGGCGTCAGCGAACGCTCGGATTCTTTCCTCGGGGTTGTGCTCGCTGGAAAAGTCAAGTTTGCGGATTGAGGCTGGATAGGGCGCGTGAACGACTTGGCGGGGCTCGTCGCCGATCAAAACAAACGTTGTCCGGAGCACTTCGTGGCGAGCCAGCAATTGGGTTAAGGCGTCCACGAGCACGTCAGGCTCAAGATGGCCGTCCAGGACAAGGCGCAACGGAACGTTGTAGGCGGTGGAAGCCGCCTCTATTTGAGCTAACACCCAGATTCTGCGCTGTACGTGCGAGACTTCGTAATGCGGTTGATCAGGTACGGGGAGAATCTCACCGCGACCATGGGATGTCAGGTAACGAATCAGTTCGGCTTTATGTTCCTTGAGCTCGATGGTGAACTCTGGTGTGAGCACGCCCGCCGGGGCGCGATACCGGAGTTGTTCGCCATCGGCCCACAGCTCAATTCCGCGGCACCGGAACTCATCAACGAGAGCGATCGCAGACCTCATATTGCGCCCTCCTCGTATGCCGTTAGATTGGGGCTCTGGATGCGTGCCGTAGGTGGCGGGGAGCGATCCCCAATCTGCGCAGCTAACTCCCGAATTGTTGGATATCCAAAGATCAGACTAATTGGAACTTTGGTCTCAAACATTTGCTGCAACCTAGCCATGACCTGCGCAGCAAGCAGCGAGTCGCCGTTCAGTTCGAAAAAGTCATCCTCGATCCCGATTGGCGCCACTCCAAGGAGTTCTTCCCAAACAGAAGCAATGACCCTTTCGGTGGCGGACTCGGGAGCCTGGAACTTGGTCGTTAAACTCGGACGTTCGTGTGTGTTCAACTGCGGTCCGGGTGTCGCAGTGGACGCGGACTGCATTTCGATTGCGTCTCGAACAGCTTGTTTGTCCGTGAATGACAAAATAACTTTGCCGATATGATGTGCCCGAGCCATGTACTCAAATGCTTCCTGGCTCTTCGAAGCAGCAAACATCCGGTAGGCTAGGGGAGCTAAGGTCCCCGACTGAAGATGGGTCGTGACTTCGCGCCAAAGGTCGGCAAAGCCCGGCAGGTCAGGGCCCATGTCGACCGCAAAGAAAGCAATGTAGTTAGCAAAACTTCTCAGGCCTAATGGTGCGTTCTGGAGTATGTCGCGTTTGCCAAGTTCGACAAACCGTCCGTGGCGCCTTAACAGATCAAGGCTCTTCGGGATAAAATCACCACTGAGAGAGTTAAGAACCACATCGATGCCGTTTCCCTTCGTAATTTCGCGTACCTGGTCGGCGAAGAGAAGCGATCGAGAGTCCATCACGTACGGGACTCCCATCTGCTGCAGGAACTCCCGTTTCTTTGGAGAACCGGCCGTCGCGAAAATCTCGGCACCACGCCACTGCGCAATACGCACAGCTGCAAGACCAACACCGCCTGTCGCAGCGTGTATTAAGATGCGTTCGTTGCGCCGGAGACGGGCCAGGTGGACCAGGCTATACCAAGCGGTGAGGTAAGCTGCCGGAAGACCAGCGGCTTCTTCGAAAGAGAGCGAGTGTGGCTTGAAGGCGACCGTCGATGCGCTGAGCCGCGTGTACAGACTAAAGCAAGCGGGTCCGTAGCCGAAAACCTCTTGGCCTGGCTCGAACAGACTTACAGAATCACCTACGCGGGTCACGACACCTGCGCACTCCTGCCCAAGCGCGACCAGACTACTTTCTTCAACGCTTGGCAGCATTTTTAGGGTGTAGAGCACTTCGACGAAGTTCAAACCGGCCGCACGGACTTCAATCTCCACCTCATCTGAACGTGGGCCGAGCCGGGGAGCAGGTCGGTAGCGCAGGCTCCGTAAATCTCCAGGGGAGGCGATCTCCAAACGCACGTTTTCAGGAGCTGCGATTCCGACTCTTTGAGTGGCCTTGGCGGTTGCGAGACCATGACCCGCTCGCCGGAGAGTATATTCGCCGATTCGGATGATTTCCGTTCCGTTCAGGTCAACAACGGAACCGGCAAGGATCAAATGATCGCCGTCGAAAACGCTTCCAAATACACTGGCACAAGTCGAGGGGACCTTATCGAACACGATGACGCGCCCGAAACCGAATGGCACAAAGGGGTCAAATTCGCGACGAAAGGCCAGGAACCCAGTTGCGGTATCCAATAGCGCCGGGTGGATCGCAAACCTTGATATATCTTCGGTAAGATGGGTCGGCAAGGAGAAGCGGCCGACGCCCTGTTTCCCGCCGTAAACAAAGCCAGAGACATTTTGCCAATGCGGCGGAAAACCTTCAATGCGTTGCCAGAAATCACCGAAATCCTCAGAGCTGGTTTTAACCTGTTTTGCCAAGTCGGTCTCGATTGCTTCCAGATCAACCTTCTCACGGTCGATTTTGGGCGACGCCTTCTGGATGCCGCCCCTCGCATGTTCTTGCCAGGAATGGTCTGCGAGTTGGGCAAGAACGCGGAATTCGCTGCCCTCAACTCCCCCTTGCAAAATGACTTCCACTTGCTTGCATTCGCCCTCTGCGAATTTCATTGGCGTCAGGAAAAAAACATCCTGAAGTTCCACGGTGCAGCGGCCATGCAGCTGCCAAAACGCGGTCACTGCCAGGTCGAGGTATGCTGTTCCTGGCAACACCGGGTGCCCTGCGATGCGATGTTCATCAACCAGCCATGTTCTGCCGGCAATAATGGCTCCCGAGAAGACGACGAGTTGCGCGCTTTTCCTTGTGCATGTGCGGAGGATGGGATGACTCAGCGACGAACTCGGGGCCGCAGTACCAGGTGAATCCACGAGACGCCGCGGGCTAACGAGAAGCTGTGGAGGGGTATTGCTGTGGAGTATTCGCGCGAAAATGTCGATCCCTCGCTGGGACCAGCCGGAGGACTGGATTTCCTTCAACTGCGCTTCCTTGACCGATTGAGGAATGCGGGCGGTCTCGATCATCCCGAGTTCCTGCCAGAATCCCCAGTCAACGGACACTGTAAGCCCCTTGGACCTCGCGGCTCGGAATTGAGCAAAAGAATCAAGAAACGAGTTTGCCGCGCTATAGGCGAATTGGCCGGGAATCGGATCGACTGAACTCAACGACGAACATAGGAGGAAAAAATCCAATGGCCGGCTACCCAAAACGGAAGCGAGGCCGATCGTCCCATCGACCTTGGGTGCTAACACTCGCTGGATCGAGTCCGGTGTTTCATCGTGAATAAGGGTTTGGCCCAATACCCCCGCTGTGTGAATGACTCCATGAATCGGACCTAGCGCCGTCTCAACGGATTCGACAGCTCGTGCCACATCGACGGGGCTCGAAATATCGGCTTTTATCACGCAAACCTTCGCTCCATCCGCCTCCATTTGCCTGATGCGTTGTCGAACGTGAGCGACTCGTTCCGCAGAGTATCTACCGGTAATCGCGCTCGTCGAAGTTGCCGGTTCCGACGCTACCCCGATAATTAAACCGGCAGTAGCCTGTGTCCGCGCGCTCGAGTCCCGCGGGAAGCTTGTGGCGCAGTTGAAGCCTGACTCAGTTAGAATCTTTTCCCATGCTTCCAGTGACACTAGGGGCGACCATTCACGTCGTTGTCGATCGGTGAAGGACCACCATCCGTCGGTTAGTCCCCAGATCATATCGATCCAACGTGGGGCGTTAACGCTCTCTATGAGCACTAAACCGCCGCCTTCGAGGAGCAGAGAACGCAGATAAGTGGTAGTCCGGACTAAATCGGAAGTTGCGTGAATGACATTATAGCCGAGCACCAGGTCGTAACTGCCGGATTGAAAGCCTTGTGGTTCCGGAGCGCGTGAAATGTCGAATCGCGAAAAGGTTATATTGTGAAACCCTCGCTCTGCTGCTTTTTCCCGGGCTTGCGAGACAAATGCCGTGCTGATGTCTGTGAAATGGTAGAAAACCTGCTCTTGAGCGATCAGTTCAACTAGATGGGCAGTAAGATCTCCTGTGCCGCCGCCGACTTCGAGGATACGTATGGGTGCCGTTCGAGTCTTAACCAACTGCGAGACGAGATCGGCCGCCGCACGCAAATAGACAGAATCCGCGCTGTAGTGCGGTATTTTGGCCGTAGCGCCGTCGAGCCAATGTGACGTTCCGTCAGGATAAAGCGCTGTGACCCCGGGGATCTCACCGCTGAAAGCCGGCGCATAATGGCGTGCGCAATGCGAGACGAGATCGGCTAACGGAGTAAACTGTGGAAAACGAGCCGCCAGCTCGTTTGCGAAGTCGTCGTAGCAGGGGATTTGTTTTATCTCGAGGTGAGCACCTGATTGCGCAACTATGCCGTCCTCGACAGCCCATCGCGCAAGCAGTGACATAAACTTCCGAAATTTGGGCAGTACGCCTAAGCGCAGTTGTACTTCTTCCAGAGAGGCGCCCGCACCGGGATGCAAGGCAACAAAGCCGCCGGAAAGAAATTGCCACGCCAACGCCGAGCAACATCGGTTAAGCAATGGTTCGAGGCCAGGGTAGCTGGAGAGTGGAACCATGTTGGAAGCTGAGCGCGCGACGCGCTCAGCTTCCTCGATCGCGCTTACGCTAGTAAGAAGAGGAAAACGGGGTTTCCTGGCAGCGCGGCCAGTATTCTTGTCCCCATGACTTTCAATGGGCGAACTGCCGAGTTCAGTTCGGCTCACCAAAGCCAGACGGGCCTGAACCGTTCGGGCCAAGTACTCGGCAAACGCCAGGGCCATTGACCCCAAGCCACCCGTGATCAGATAAGTGCCCCCCTGACGGATTCGCGGCCCTTCCGCTGGCGCCAACTGCACTGGTTCGACGCACTGTTCCCAAATCGTGCCACCTCTCAGCGCCAAATTTCGGGCTGAGGAGGCGAGGCCTGCGATCAGTTGGGTGGCGACCTGCGTTTTCGAAAAATCTTCAAAATCACGGCAATCCAAGTCGCAAGCTTGGCATCGCAAATTTGGGTATTCTTTCTGAACAGCCCGTAACGCACCCCAGAGCGTCGCGATTTCAGGGCGCCGAACTTCGCCATTGTGAACCGCTTGCGCGTTATTGGTGATCACAGACAGTCTCTGCCGCGAACCTGCCAAGCTTAGCGCCTGAACAAGGGCTAGTAGGCGCGACATTCCGATCAACGCTGACTCTGAGCCCGGCTCCCACAAATCCGGCGTCTGCGGCTCTGCCAATTCGAAAAGAACAACGTTCGATTCAGCCCAGGCAGGTTGATCGAACACTTTCCACATTTTCTGATGCGAGCCTGTGTCGCTGAGTGGGAAGACAAAAACGTGCGAGTCGGGCTGCGAAAAGAAGTCTCCATTTCGTATAATGGCAACTTTCGCGCCGCTCTGGCGGAGGATAGAGGCTACGGCATCCGCGATACCCAAGCCGTCCCCTATAAGAATCCAGGCAGTCTCCAGCAGGGGCGGGCCCTCGGGCTTGGGTGCTTTCATCCATCGCGGGCCATAAAACCATGAGTCGATTGGCGATTGGGTCGGCTTTACTTCATCCGGTTGACGCGCCGGTTGCGATTCACCAACAGGGGTTGGGGGATCGATCCAATATCGCCGTCGTTCAAAAGGGTAGGTAGGGAGAGGTACCCGTCGGCGTTTTTCAAATTTAAAAAAATTGTTCCAGTCCACCGTCACGCCGAGGGACCAGAGTTCTCCGAGGTTTGAGAGAAGGCTGCGATCGGCCTGATCAGCTGAATTGAGAGCAGCTGAATCTGGCTCCAATGTCTGCGCCTCTGTGATGCCTGAATCCCTTATGGAGGGGATGACCCAAACTTTGCCCAGGGCGATCTCGATCCCCACCGCATCGGGGAGCTCTGGCAAATGCTTCGCCGGATTAACTTGTGAGGATGATGTATAGAAGGGATCAGTCCAGTAGCCGGCATCAGTAGCCTGTTCAGAGGTAATCCATTTCCCGGTTAGGTCGGAGACAAACGAGATCCGCGGCGGGTTGAATTTCACGTTTCGGAGGAATTCCTCCGAAACGTCCGACATTGTTCCAGCTCGGATCGAATTCGGTGAAGGCGACGTTTGGTGATAGGCCGACAATCTCTGAACTCTCCGCTCGTCGAGCTTAGGTGAAATCAGGAGCCGCCGCGCACAAAGCAACGTCAGGCCGTCTGCCAGAGAAAAAACACCGGATAAAACTGCAGCGAGATATTCATCGAGTCCTTTGCCGATCAATGCGCATGGCTCGATGCCCCATGATCGAAGGAGAACTGAAAACGCATATTTGAGCGAGAATGATCTCGCCAGTGCCTCGGTAGTTTCGAGTGAGCCGGCCCCAAATACCTCCCCGAGTGCGCCGGTCGGAGAGACGAGATTTGCAAGGCTGAGGCCGAGTCGATCTTCCAAAACGGCTGCGCATGCGTCGATCGCCTCTCGGAAGGGCGGCTCGCTCTGATACAATTCAAGGACGCCACTTTGAATCCCAGACGATGGCCTTGCAGCAAAGAAAAATGCGACCCTGATGCCTGAGGTCGAAGTGTGAGCAGCACTCGGCTGCCGTGAGCGCAATTTGGCGATAGCCTCCTCGCGGTTCGCGCAGACAACAGCAAAGCGCTCTGCGAATGAGCGCCGGCCGACCGCCAATGTAAAACTAACATCCGCCAAACTCAGATCCTTATTCCGCTCCAGATGATCCGCGAGATTCTGGCGAAGCTGGTAGAGAGCATTCCGCGTCTTCGCCGATAGCACGAGAAGGCACTTTGGACGCAGCGTTGATCCCGATGGCTGAGGCGGTGCCTCTTGTAGCACGATGTGCGCATTGGTTCCGCCAATGCCGAATGAACTTACGCCTGCCCGTCGCGGGGAATCTGCGGTCCAGGCGTGCGGGACATTTGTAATGAAAAACGGGGTGTCTTCCAGGTTCAGCGTGGGATTCGGATTCTCGAAGTGTACCGATGGCGGCAAGGTATGGTGCTGAAGCGCAAGAACCGCTTTTATTAACCCAGTGACTCCGGCGGCTGCGTCTAAATGACCAAGGTTGGCCTTTATTGAACCGAGAGCGCAAAACTGCTTTCGCGCGGTGTCGCGCCGAAATACGCGTGTAAGTGCGGCGACCTCAATTGGATCACCAAGGGGCGTGCCGGTACCGTGCGCCTCGATGTAGCCGATGCTGTCAGGAGAGATATTTGCAACGCCTAAAGCTTCCGCGACCACGGCGGCTTGGCCAATTTCGCTCGGCGCCAAGAAGCCGACCTTGCTGAGGCCATCGTTGTTCACGGCTGAACCAAGAATGATGGCGTGAATGGTGTCTCCCGCTTCGAGCGCATCTTCCAAACGCCGCAAGGCGACCAGCGCTACGCCGCTTCCGGACACGGTGCCTGCGGCTCTTGCGTCAAAAGGCCGGCAATGACCGTCTGGTGACATAATGCCGCCTTCCTGGTAGACGTATCCTTTGGAGGAGGGCGCCTGAATAGAAACGCCCCCGGCGAGGGCAAGGTCGCAATGATAGTCGAGCAGGCTTGTGCAGGCAAGATGGACGGCGACTAGAGAGGTCGAGCACGCTGTGCCGATGGTCAGGCTCGGGCCTGTC
>Ga0213872_10001368_pt1 | contig 16070 bp, 15 predicted proteins | sample VelepicomBERX_R2_FD_160071 | JGI IMG/M metagenome (GOLD analysis project Ga0213872, IMG submission 160071) | Rhizosphere microbial communities from Vellozia epidendroides in rupestrian grasslands, the National Park of Serra do Cipo, Brazil - RX_R2 | ecosystem: Host-associated > Plants > Roots >...
CCACGCGCCCGTGTGGGGCGCGACCAGCAAACAACGACGGTGGCGCTGAAACCGGCGGTTTCAATCCACGCGCCCGTGTGGGGCGCGACGGAACGCACTCTATAACCTCCTGCAACCGATCCAGTTTCAATCCACGCGCCCGTGTGGGGCGCGACTGGCGGCGGTACTCGCTTTCAAGGCGTTCAGCAAGTTTCAATCCACGCGCCCGTGTGGGGCGCGACACTTCGAGCCAGTAACGCCACAGACGCCCAGGCACGTTTCAATCCACGCGCCCGTGTGGGGCGCGACTTTACCGCAACAGGCCGTTGTTTTGATTCGGTGTTTCAATCCACGCGCCCGTGTGGGGCGCGACGCGCCCGTATTCGTCCACACCCAAAGCGTGCTGAAGTTTCAATCCACGCGCCCGTGTGGGGCGCGACTGACGCCGGCTGCTTGACTTCCCGCGAAGATCCGTTTCAATCCACGCGCCCGTGTGGGGCGCGACCCCGCCTTCTCTACATCGGGTTCATACTTGGTGATGTTTCAATCCACGCGCCCGTGTGGGGCGCGACCTGGAGCCTGCTTGCCAAGAGCGTACCAGTAGGCCGTTTCAATCCACGCGCCCGTGTGGGGCGCGACCCACCCACGCCGCATTCGCGGACTCCGGGATCGTGTTTCAATCCACGCGCCCGTGTGGGGCGCGACGCCGATCAGCGAGAGCAGGGCCAGGCTGATGTGGTTTCAATCCACGCGCCCGTGTGGGGCGCGACAACTGCCGGACGTAAACACGCAACACTCACACTGTTTCAATCCACGCGCCCGTGTGGGGCGCGACCGGCTACGCCTCATTCTCGCCGGCCAAGGAATTCGTTTCAATCCACGCGCCCGTGTGGGGCGCGACGAGAACCGGATTCCATATTCAATGCCGTTGATGTCGTTTCAATCCACGCGCCCGTGTGGGGCGCGACTGCACGACGTTTATCGTGCCTGATTTCACCAGGATAGGCTGGCCGTTCCGCGAATGTCGGTCCATCGTGGGGATGATGGGTATCGACGACGATATAACTGCGTCCTAAGTGCTGTCGAATGTTCGAATTATGAATTGCGCGAATCTGCCGGGGAAGGTGCGATCGCTCCGGGTCCGCGCTAAACGATAAGCGGGCCTTCCTGGTCAAATGACGGCTTGGCGCCGGTGTGCTCGATCCGGTGCCGCCAGCCATTACCGAGGAAGTAGAAACGAAGACTGTCCTCCGCTTCGTTAATCTCGGCCACCAGGCTCGCTTTGAGCTTCACCCATTGCGCGGAGTCGACGATGCACTCAAATACGGAGTTCTGTACGCGCTGGCCCCAATCCTCGCATACTTTGGCCACTCGGCGCAGCCGGCGGCGGCCAGCTTCCGTGTCGGTCCGGACATCGTATGTAACGAGAATCAGCATTCTATTTCCATACCAGCGCCGGGTACGCGTCCAGATCGCCTCGCAGATGGCGAGCGAGGAGCAGAGCCTGGGCATGCGGATAGAGTCCTAAGGGAATCGTCTCGTCGAGGAACGGATGGCGCGCCTCTTCCTGCTTGCGCTTCTGCCACGCCTCCAGCACCGTGCGCCGCGTATCCGTGTCCATCGTCACGGCCCCGCTTTCCGCTCGCTCAAAGCCCTTTGGCGAGACCTGCTGCCGGTTGATGATGCTGAGGACCAGCCGATCGGCGAGAATCGGGCGGAACTCCTCCATGAGGTCGAGGGCGAGACTGGGGCGGCCGGGCCGGTCGGTATGCAGGAAGCCGACGAACGGATCGAGTCCGACGCCTTCGAGGGCGCCGCGCACGTCGTGAACGAGCAGGGTGTACACAAAAGAAAGAAGCGCGTTCACTGCATCCAGCGGCGGCCGGCGGGACCTGGTCCGGAACGCGAACGTCTCGCGATTTGCCAGGATCATGGAATCAAAGACCGAAAAATACTCCTGGGCGGAATCGCCTTCCAGGCCGCGAAGCCGTTCGGCCGAGTGCTGCTGGCGCATGAGGGTTTCGAGCGTTTTCCCGAGACGGTCCACCGCCTGGGTCATGCGGGGTTCAGGTGTCTTGAGATCGCGGATCGCCCGCATCAGGACATTCCGGCAGTTCGCGATTTTGGCCATCACGATGGACTGGGCGATAAGCGAAGAGTGGGCTTCGTCGTCTGCAACCCGGTGCTGCTGCCTTCGAAGCAGTACGTTGCCGGCGACGGGTCCCTGCACGCGTGCCAGGAACTCGCCGTGCTCGGAGAGGAAGCTGACGGAAACGTTGTTCTCCGAGCACATGCCCATCGCCGGCGGGCTCAGGCTGACTCTGCCGAAGCAGACCAGGCCATGGAGCGTGTGGATGGGCACGCGAAGAAGCGAATCTTCCTCCTTGCGCACCACGATTGCGTCGCCGTCGCGGTGCACGTAGGCTCCTTGCGTGGTGACGTAGAGAGTGTTCAGCAGCTTCTTCATGATTCTGTTGTCGGGTTGTCGTGGTGTTCCAGTGGATCGGAGAGGTTTGCGAACAGAGCGCGACGGAGGAAGGTGCGGGCGCTGCCACGCGAGGATAAAGCGGCGGGCTGGCACACTTGCAGCAGAGAACACGCGCGGCAGCGTTTATCAAGGCGCGGCGCCGGAGTGGCGCGCTGCGAGTAGAGCGCGTGCATGCGGCCGGCAAGGTGTTCGGTTCGCTCGCGCAGTTCCGCATCGATGGGAACGATGAGGCGGCGGCGTGGCGCCGCATAGAAAAGGCAGCCTTCCGGAACATCGATGCCGAGCATTTCCTCAAGGCAAAGGGCTTGAGCGCACAACTGGACTTCATCGGAGCCGTCCCGTTTCGCGCGGCCACGCTTATACTCGACGGGTACCGGAGGCGCGCCATTCAAGGGGAATTCGACCACGTCCGCCAGCCCGACGAGACCGAGCCGGCGCGAATGAATGGGGAGAGCGCGCACGATGCGGACGCCTGCTCTTGTCTCGGCGGGGCCTTCATCCGCTTTGGCATGCAGCAGGCGTCCCTCTGCGGTGAGCCGATTCTCCTCCCACTGCTGCTCAATGTGAATGAGAGCCCATTGCCGCTCGCAGAAGACGAGGTGCTGCAGGCCGGAGAGCGGGAGGAGATCGGATTCGGGGTACATGAGTCAGGCGCTGATGAATTCGCCCGCCATCGCAGCGTTGGTCTGCAGCACACCTTCCATGTACCCGAGGAAATCCGGGTCATAGGCAAGCGTCCAGGCGAACAATTCGCCCTTATGATCAAGCGCACGTAATGAATATTTGCTTTGCAGATGCTTTCGGATGCGCACGCTGCCTCGAACCATTTCGCTGGGATTCAGTTGCCTTCCGCTCTCGAAGGCGGATAGGGTCTGGCCGACGAGCACGATCAACGTCTCGTCTTCAATCACCCGGTATTTGCTGGAAACCTCGGGAAAGTTCTTCTTGTGCTCCAGATCGCGAATCACTCCGAGCTTTGCTTCAACGGCTTCATTGAGTTCCATGCGAAGAGCCTTCGTGCAGAGCTCGGATGCGCCCAGCCGTGCCATATCGCCGCTGGCGAAAAGACGCTCGAGAACGGCCATCGAAATCTTCAATGCGGGATTCTGCGAAGCTCTTGAATCATCGAGCGAGAAGACCCGCACCGGTGCAGTCTCTCCATTTCCATGGCGGTTTACGCGGCCGCCAATCTGAATGACGCTCGTGACCGAGGACAACTCACGGAACGCTGTACGGAAGCTAAAGTCCAGACCGGCCTCGACACAACTGGTGGCAATCAGAACCCAATTCATGTCGGTCTGATCACCGAGCCGTGCTTTTATTCGCTGTACAATCGGCTCCCGGTCCAGCGGCGCCAGAGCAGTGGACAAATGCAGAACATCATGCCCGGCCGTTTTGAAAGCACGCGCCAGTACTGCTGCCGTTTGCACGGTATTTACTACAACGAGGTGCGGCCCAGCATTCTGGCTCTCGAATACACGTTCGATCAGTTCGCCAATACTGAGGGGCTTGTCTTCGCGAACATAGCGCACACGGGTCCGTTCACCCTCTTCCGTGCCGCGTCGGACAGATTCGGGCAAGATTTCTGGAACGGTCGCGGGCGGCTGCACGAAATCCTCGTGCTCCCAAAACCGCACCAGCGATCCCGATGCAAACACGAAGTGGCATCCCCAGTAGCGGGTCAATTCCTCAATCCACAACCAGGTCTGCGGCCATAGCCACGCAGGAAGCGCCGCATGCGCCTCGTCGATGAAGATGGCCGAACCAGCAAGCTCATGCAACTTCCGGAGTGGGCCTGGGTTCGACGCCGCCATTGTCTGAAAGAACTGGACAGCAGTAGTGACCGTTATTGGACAGTCCCAAAGCGTTGCAAGCTGCCGGAGTTCCCAGGATTCGAAGTCCGCTTGATGGTGATGTGCCGCAACAACCCGTTCCGGGTCTTCCCCGTCAAGCACCAGGGCATTACGGTACGTGTCGACCGACTGATTGATGATATTCGTGTACGGGAGCACAACGAAAATGTGCCGCAAATTGCGATCTCTCGCAACCCGGAGCAAGTGCGCCATGACCGCAGTAGTCTTACCCGTCCCGACACCGCTGTCGCACGCATACATCTTTTCCGCAGCATCGAGATTGCGGCATCCCTCGTAAACCGCTTGCCGCATTTGGTTGCGGCCGGTTGCGGCGTCCGGCTTCTTCTGAAACTCGGCCACATAGCGATCCAAAGCCTGGATGCGCTCATCCCAGCGCCCCTTTAGCGGCTGAACCGCCGCCGCCTTGCCATAGTGTTTGGCGGTATCGAAGTGATCGGCATCAACGAGACAAGACAATGCAAAGCGCCAAGCGAGCCCGGACCGCCGCTTGGCTTCCAGCTTCCAACTGTGTTGGGCGAGACCGGGCTCCCCGTTCTCGGGAATCGCCGTCAGATGCCCGGCTACAAACTCCGGCAGAAACTTCCGGACACGCTCCAATGCGATGTCGTCGAAATCTTCGAAGGGAACATCTTCATAGAGCTGTTCCGAGAAATTCGGTAGACCGCGGTGGTGGGAATAGACAAGCGTAGCCGCTGACCCCTGCTGGCGTTCCCGCAGATATCGGACCCCGGCATACTCATGCTGGACTGGAAGTGCATCCGCCTTGCCGCTGGCCAGGACCCGTTGATTTTCCGGATCGGCTTTTCCCAGGTCATGCCAGCACGCGGCCAATCTGATGAATTCAGCGAAGCCAGGGTCGCGGCAAAGCTCAATCAGTTCGAGAGCAGAAGCATGTGCGTGCCGCACAACGGCGCGCACATGCTCGCAGTAGAGTTGCTCGGGGATACCTCTTGATCGCCGTGCGCTATGCGCCAACAGCGGCATACACTTCCGACATCAGATCGCGCAATCCGGAAACACGCGCCGCGATTTCATCCGGAAGCTTCGCCGGAACGTCGTAATCACGCCAAGACGTTGATGGCAGATCAGGGTCGGTCTTCTTGCCCGGTCGCAGTGCATCAACAATCGCGAAATCGCCCACAGATCCGAGCGGCGATTTATGCTCCACGTACCATGCGTGCCGTATCTCAACTGTGTTCCTCACGTAAGAAGCCGTTTGCGAGTAGGCGAACGGAAGCACAGCCTGGAGCACTTCGATGTCACGTTTCGTGCAGCCCGTCTTGCGCGCCGCCGACGCATTCACATAAAAAGGCATCGTATATACGGCGTGTTCTACAACCCGGAACCCCAGGGGAGCCATACCCCTGTCCTTTCCTTCCTGCACTCCGCTCTTGTTCGTCGTTGTCATGCGCTCAACCCGGACCGGTGCGATCGAGAGACCCAAGCCGAACTGCACCACGCCGCAACGAATGTGGTCCGACAGCTTGTCTTCCAGAAATGTGTTGCCGAATACTCGTCCGTCCCAATACTTGTTTGTGAACGTACCATCGGCAATCTCTTTCTTAATAGCTTCGCGGTCTCTACCGCGGCTCTCCAGAATTGCGAAATGTGCCGGATCAAGCTCGGGCTGAAATTTGCCTCGGATTTCCTTCCAGACGATGCCTTCCTTGTCCTCAATCAAATCGCGAATCTTACGCTTGAGCGACACGGGCGAAATCTCGCCTCTCTCATCGGGCCTCACCCGTGGATCGCTTTCACGATCCGGATCACCATTCGGGTTCGAACCGATCACCTCAATGACCAGCAGGCCCGTACCCCGGTGCATGCTTGCCTCATTGTTCGTCATTAGTGTCTTCCGTCTCCTTTGCTCCGCGGGCCAGATAGCCCAGCATCATCTCTGCCTTTTCGAAGTCCTTCAACCCCCGGTCGGGCAGTTTCCCGTGCAGTTCGTCCGCAACCGCGCCCATCTCTTTCACAGCCCACCTTGCAATTCTCACCGCCGCCTGTAGTTCGCCGCCATCCCTTGCTGTCTGAGCCCATGCCCGGTAAACCCTCAACCTCTCGCCGAGTACGGCAAAAGCCCGGTGCGGGCGTTCGGCTGCCATCGAGTAATGCTGATTTCCCAATAATTGCGGCGGAAGATCTCCACCCCGGACGGCCCGGCAATACTGTGCGTGCAGGACATCAGAAAGCGCCAGCATGCGCCCCAACAAAAACGCGGTCTCCTTCATGTATGACTCCTTTTTTCGTCCAAGCTTGAATAGCGCAATGCCCAGCAAACTTACCGCAGTGACGGCGTCGTATCGGGCAGGAACTTTCAACTCCCGCACACTTCTGCCGAAGCGCGTTAACTGATCGCCCGTCAGAAGCAGGAGCGGGGTGCACCCTCGCAGCACGCGCTCGAGGACCGAACTCGCGGCTGCCGTTGAAATGGAACCTTCGCCGAGGTACAGATCGTACACGCTCGCCAACGAAAGGCCTGTAGTGGATTGGCGCTCCGTGCCGCCTCGGATCCAGGTCCATTTCGTGCCTTCGACGATCTCGCCGGGGAATAGCACACGCGGGCTAATCAGCCTCGCCCGGTTCCCCTTGCCGGCAGGAACTAACAGGCTCAGCGGAGGAGCATTCGCGGCTGCCTCCGTCCACTGGAGCAATGCCTCACGAATGCGGTCGACCTGGTATTGGCGGCTGACCTCAACCTGCACTTGGCCTTTCGAGATGCGCCGCAGAACCAGGGTATGGAGGACAGCCGCAGTCGCCAGCTTGCCCTGCAACTCATCGATGGCCTTTAGCACACTCGCGGCCTTGCTCTCGAACACGCCCTCGCGTTCTACGATGTCGGAGTCTGAAAGCAATTCGGCCAGATCCGCATTGAGATCCGGGTGCAGATCCAAATATGCAAGGACCAGATCGCGTCCGCTGTCATCGCTTCGCGGTACCAGCGACCAGGTCTTGGCTTTCCGCTCCGTGGCCGTGATCCAGAGCGCCGTACTGTTGAGTTTCTGCGCTACCTGCTGTCCGATTGGGAACGCCCCAGCTCCTATCAGTTCGTAGCGTTGGAGGCAAGGAATGTCAGGGTTCGCAGAAAAGAGAATAGTGTCTGCCAATGCGGGCAGCCTCGGGCTCGGCAGATTGCCCCGCTCCAGGGCTGTGAACTCACCCGTGATCGCACAGACTCCGTCGGGCTCGCTCCGGTCGCGTTGCAATAACGCCTTGCTGTAAAATATGCCGGTCTTTGCATGGGCAACCCTGACAAAGTCATCGCCGGGTTCGCGGAACACATCGAAGACCAGTGGAAGATCTTCGTCATCGAGTTTGCCGTTCTTCTTGACTTCTCCGATGAGCACGAGCTCCGCCGTTTTTGCGTCTTCTCCGCGCTCCAACGCAGCGAGCACCCCGTCAGCCAGTGCGCGAAGGAAGCTGTGGGAATCGAAGTCGCACTTGAGCAGAACATCCATCAAGCGTGCCAGGGCAGAAGATTCCGGCAACACGTGATTCAACAGGCCATGCAGCTCGCTTGCAAACTTTACGACTTGACCCAAGCGCTTCGCGTTCTTCTCGACGGACGCGAGCGGCGCCTGGGCTATAGCTTCACGGGCCAGGGAGGCACGCTCTCCGTTCGCGAGATTCTTGCCCTTCAAAGCGGTTCTGACTGCTGCATCAGCACCGATCTCGAACAGGGGACACGCCAACTTGAAAGTCGGAAATGCATTCTGGTTATCCTTCTGGATTTTCGGAATGCCTGTAGCGTCCGAATCGCTTCGGATTTCGACGGCACGAACCGTGCCGGCTCGGTCGAGGTTCGCGATCAAGAATGAGCCCTTGCTGAGCGGCTTTACCCACGGATGAACCTCAGGAGTCGTGAGGCCGAAGCGGTCAAGACTTCCCGCAACCTCGTGCAATTCAGAGAGCATATTCCAGCACCCCGTTCTTGATCTGAACGTTCTGAACGAAGCGCGGCGCTACCTTGCCCGCGATGGCGCGGTCAAAGACTGAATGGAGCATTGACGGGATGGTCACGTTTATCGAAGTCTCAACTTCGGTTGCTTCGCGGAATGGGCCCCAGTACGATGCAACAAATTCCGACCACCCAAGACACACGGGCCGAAAGCACTGCCCCTTCTGCAAACGCCGGTTGAACATTTCTTGCAGTGCATGCCGGTGGTTGGTCGAACCGGGTGCGGGAGTAACTTCGTCCACTTCGCCGTAAAGGCGGTAGCAGACGCCGGCGAGTACGACTGCCGGCAACTGAAAGGCGTCGCCGCCCTTGATCTGGCTGTTCTTTCGTAAGGGACCTTGATAGTTTGTTGTGTACCTATAGGTCTTTATGGGTGCACAGATTTCCACGCGCGTCGGCCGTATGTATGCTGACTTCAGTCGTGCAACGGATTCGAAAATGCCCTTGGCCGCCGACCAGCTCGGTGCAGTTCCACTTATGACAGCGGAACCGGTATCGGGCCGCGCCCACATTGCTGAGGGCCCTTCCACTTCCATGCAAACGGGGTACGTCTTAGCACTGTAAGAACTACGTGTGTTCGGCACCACACCTACTGTATACCCAGGCAAGCCAGATTACGGATGAGGAGGGATTTCGGAGTAATCAGGTTGGCGGTCTGCTGACGACCCTATGCAGGTCGGGACGTCAGAAAACTGATCCACTCAGGCATGCCCTGGCCGGTCTTCGATGACACTTCCAAGATGCGCATGCCCGGGCGGACGGCCTGAATGTTGTCCTTCGCGGCGGTCCAGTCGAATTCGACGGCGTCTGCCAAGTCGATTTTTGTGATGACCGCGACGTCCGCGCTGTTGAAGATGGTGGGGTACTTGAGCGGTTTGTCCTCTCCCTCGGTAACCGAGAGCAGGACTAAACGCAGATTCTCGCCGAGATCATATGACGACGGACAGACGAGATTGCCGACGTTCTCGATGAAGAGAAAATCCAGATCAGCGAGATTCCATCCGTCGAGCGCGGTTCGCACCATCGCCGCTTCCAGGTGGCAGAGCGTTCCGGTGGTGATCTGCTTTACGGGAGCCTGGCTGCGCGCCAAACGGGCGGCATCGTTACTGGTGGCGAGATCGCCGACAAGTGCGGCGGGATGACATTGCCGATTCAGGATGGTAAGGGTCTGTTCAAGGAAGGCCGTTTTGCCGGCGCCGGGACTGGACACGAGGCTGACCACAAAGACGCCCGCTTCGTGAAACTCCTCGCGCAGCTCGCGCGCTACTTCGTCGTTGTGTTTGAGGATGTTCTGACGGACTTCGACGATGCGAGGCGTGTTGGTCATTCGAGTAGTTCCAGTGCGGAAATCTGCAGTTCGCGGCCGTGCACCACCTGGCAGCCTGGGGTGTCGCACTCGACGCAGCGGAAGCTTTGGATGGATCGAACGGGGCGTTCCGCCCGGCATTGCGAACAATAGATGGCGATGGGAATCTCTTCGATCACGAGCCGGCAATCGGCCAGAGGCGTCTGTTCGGAGGCGAGCTGATAGGCAGTAAGGAGCGCTTCCTTCACAACGCCCGATAAAGGACCGACCTTGAGATGAATGGCTTCCAGCCGGGCGGCGTGGCCGCGGCGCTGGGCTTCTTCTTCCGCAAATTCCAGGATGCTCAGCGCGATGGAAAGTTCATGCATCGGTCTACCGGCAGCCGCTAAATGCGGCCAAAGCAGCCTGGCCTAGGCTGATACCGCCATCGTTCGGAGGGACGGCTGCATTCATCCAGACGCGCAGAGGTTTGGCGGCCAACAAGCGTTTCAATTCGCCGAGCAGCAATTCGTTCTGGAAGACTCCGCCTGAGAGAACGATGGTGTCGATGCCGTGCGATTCGCACGGAGTTTCGGCTGCCTGGCAGAGGGCTTGCGCGATGGCGGCGTGGAAGGCCCGGGCGATCTGGGCGCAATCACGGCCGCGCACCCGGTCGTGGACTACGGTTTGAAGCAGCGGCTGGAAATCAAGCTCCGCGCCGATAAGGGGGAACGGATAAGGCTCGCAACGCGATGCACTGCGTGCAATATGCTCCAGCCACATTGCTGCCTGCCCTTCAAAGCTGATCTCGCGCGTAAAGCCGAGCAGTGCGGCAACCGTATCGAAAAGCCGTCCCATCGAAGTCGTCTGGAAGGTTCGCACATGATTCCGAATCAACTCCGCCGCATGGTGATAACGCGGAGGAAAGTGAAACGGCGGCGCCGTGAGATCCGGAACATCTGCCATGCCGTAAAGAAAACCGGCCGCACATTGGACCGGATAGCGAGCGGCAGCGTCCCCGCCGGGAAGGGAAGCGGCGCGCAGGTGCAACGCCCGCTCGAAACCTTCCTGCAAGCTGCCAATAAAGAACTCGCCGCCCCAGATGGTTTCGTCGTCCCCGTATCCGGTGCCATCGAAGCTCACGCCGACGACACGCTGGTCCCACGCTTCCTTCTCCGCCAGGACGGAAGCGATGTGAGCACGGTGATGCTGAACGGCGATTCTTTGCTGCGAGGGAACCTCGACAGCGTGAGCGGTGGACGCGTATTGAGGATGGCTGTCATGCGCGACCAGCAGACGATCACACTCGATTTCGTACATGGAGACGAGGTCTTGAATGGTCGCGCGAAAGGCCTGGAGCGATTCGTAATGCTCCAGATCACCGATGTGCTGGCTGACGAATGCCTGGCCATTCACCACCAGCGTGACGGTGTTTTTCAGGTCGGCACCCACGGCCAGAATCGGCCGGTTGACAGGCAGGGTGGCAGCGGTGCCGGGTGCATATCCGCGAGATCGCCGAAGGATGACCGGGCCGAAGACCCCGGCACGAGCGACAGAATCTTCCACGCGGCGCGCGATGGGCCGCTCTCCGATGAGAAATGCGTCGGCGATGCCGGAAAGCCGGCGGCGGGCGTCTTCGTCCTCATACGCGATGGGCTCGCTGGAGCGGTTGGCACTCGTCATGACGAGGACAGACGGCGCGCCAGCGGCAAAGAGGAGGTGATGCAAGGGTGCGTAAGGCAGCATCACGCCGAGCTCATCGTTATCGGGTGCGATTCCAGAGAAATGCATTTTCGCTGGTACCAGGACGATGGGACGCGCGACGGAGGTGAGCAACGCTTCCGCTGCCGGAGAAAGCAGGGCGACCTCGCGAGCAATTTCGAGCGACGGAACCATTACGGCGAATGGTTTTTCCTTGCGATACTTGCGTTCGCGGAGTTGGCGAGCGGTTGCGGAATTACGCGCGTCGCAGGCCAAGTGATAGCCGCCGATGCCCTTGATGGCAACGATGCGGCCGACGTTGAGCAAATGAACTGCGCGCTCGATGGAGGGCGCGTCGCCGAAGATTGTACCGGCGGCAGATTCGAGAAAGTAGTGTGGTCCGCAAGCGGGGCACGCGACGGGTTGCGCGTGAAAGCGGCGATCGGCGGGATCACGGTACTGCGCGGCGCAGAAGCCGTCGAGCGGCCAGCGGTGCATGGTGGTGTTGGGCCGGTCATAAGGCAGGCTTTTAATGACGCTGTAGCGCGGGCCGCAATTGGTGCAGTTGATGTAGGGATAGAGATAACGTGGGTCGCCTTGTTGGAAGAGTTCAGCCAGGCACGCGTCGCAGACAGGCAGATCAGGAGAGATGCGGACCGAGGGGCGGCCGTTGCGGCGGCTCTCACGTATGGTGAAATCACTCAGGCCGGCAGCCGGGGAAGGCTCAACGCTGATTTCGGTGATGCGGGCACCGGGGGGAGATTGCGCTGCGAGATCGGAAACAAAATCGTCGAGTGCCGGTTCGGCGCCTTCGATATGAATGTCGACGCCGTCCTGCTCATTCAGCACCCAGCCGGTGAGGCGCTTCGCATGGGCCAGGCGAAAGACGAAGGGACGGAAGCCGACGCCCTGTACGATACCGCGTACGCGAATGGAGCGTGCCGCAATCACTTTTGCGGGCCCCCAGCTACTATACAGCCGCGGCCTTGCCAACCGATGTGAGTTACTCGCTCGTCTTCGAGCAGCACGGGGACGGTGCGTTGTCCGGTTGCGGCGAACATTCGCGCGCAGGCTTCGGCGTCGGCTTCCACGTCGAATTCGATAAACTCGCGGCCGTGCCATTCGAGCCACTCGCGGACCTCTTTGGTATACGGACAGCTCGCGGTTCCGTAGAGCTCAATGGTCGGCATAACCGGCTACCTCAAAGAGCTCGCGCAGGATGTGATAGATGGAAGCCTGCACTTCCTGAATGCGCGGAATGTAATCGGATCGGACAATCAGCGCGTGCTCTGCCAGGCCACGCCGCAGAACTTCGCCGCCGTCGTAGCCCAGGAGAGCGACGGTGAGGAGGCTGCGCTTGCGAGCCTCTTCAAGCGCCACGATGATGTTGCGTGATCCGCCGCTGGTGGAAATGGCGACGGCAACATCCTCTTTTCGAGCCTGCGCGATAAGCTGCCGCGAGAAGATTACTTCGCTTCCGATGTCGTTGGCAAGCGCGGTAATGTTGGCGGGTTCGAGCGAGAGCGAAATTGCCGGAACGGAGCCATAGCCGGCAGGGGGAAGAATACAATCGAGCGCCAAATCGTTGGCATCCGTCGCTGAACCGCCGTTGCCGAAGAGAATGAGCTTGCCGCCGCGATCGATTCTTTCGCGAATGGCGAGAGCCGCGTTTGCAATCTGTTCCGACTGGTCGGCTGCAACCTGCGCGCGCAGTCTTGCGTCCTCGGCGGCCTTCATTTGGATAGACGCAGCGACTTCGTCCACAACGGCGGACGTCTGCTGTTTCTCATGGCCAAGGAACGGATAAAGGAAGCCTGCTTCGCCCGCATCGTGCCCCAGTTCGCGGTGTTCGAAAAAGACGTGCACCGTTTCCCAGAGCGTGTGATAAAGGATCTCAATCATCTCCTGATGCATGAATGGATCGGAGGTGACGGGAGTGAACCCGTATGAGCCTTCACCCGGGAGGGCGAACGTCATCGCGCCGCGTTTTTGCGCCGCGCGCAGCGATGCCGCAACCGCCAGATCACCGTCAGGAGGGGCGAAGCCCATCACGATGTCCTCAGGGCGTGTGATTGTTTCAAGCCACACGTCGAAGGCGATGGATAAATCGAGCGCGGGCAGGGCTCGTTTCCCGACGATCACGGGGTGAACGAATTCCACTGACACGTGCTGCGCGTCGGTAGTGTAGGGGCCTTTGCCGAAAGCCAGCAGGCGGCCGCCCCGGAGAAAACGATCTGACATTTCCTGGCACGCCGAGGCGAGACGCGGCGCCTCACGCGCAAAGAAGCGGTCAAACATCGCATTCCTCGCGAGGAGGCTTGCCTCAACACGGGCGGCGATCTGGAATGCGCTGGCCAGCATATCAACAGATGCGGGGCAGGGGATCGCCCACCAGCATGTCGACCACACGCGTACCGCCGTAAGCCGTAGCGCCCAGAACGGTGGCTGCCGGTTGCTCACGAATCTCACCGATGATGGACGCTTCGCTGCCGCCTGGCGTCTTGCGGAGGACTTCCAGCGCGGCATCCGCGCTTTCCGGTGCGATCACGGCGAGGAACTGTCCTTCGTTCGCGATGTGCAGCGGATCCAAGCCAAGCAATTCACATGCACCGCGAACGGTATCGCGGATAGGGATTCGATCTTCGAAAACTAGGACGCCGAGGCCGCAGTCGCGTGCGAGTTCGTTGAGCGAGGTGGCGACGCCGCCGCGCGTGGGATCGCGCATCCAGCGAATAGCGGGTCCGACGGCGCGAGCCAGCGCCTCAACGAGCGGAAGTACGGGGCGGGTGTCAGAACAGAGCTCGGCTTCGAGATCGAGTTCGCCGCGCGCGAGCAGGATCGTGATACCGTGATCTCCCACGGGACCGCTTACGAGGACTTTGTCTCCGGGCCGAACGGAGGCGGGTGAGATGAGAAGACCTGGAATGAGCCGGCCGATGCCCGTGGTGGTGATGTACATGCGATCGGCCTTACCGTGCTCTACGACTTTTGTGTCGCCGCCGGAAATGATTACTCCAGCACGGGCGGCGGCATTGCTCATGGCGCGCACTTCCGCTTCGAGGATGTCGGTGGGCAAGCCTGCCTCGAGCACGTAAGTAACTACCAAGACTTCGGCCGAGGCTCCTGAAACGGCCAGATCATTGACGGTTCCGTTGACAGCCAGCTCACCGATGGAGCCACCTGGGAACCTGAGCGGCTTGACGACAAAGCTGTCGGTGGTGATGGCGAGGCGCATGCCGTCGATGTTGACATGTGCGGCATCGCCCAGCGGTTCGGTACAGCCGCCAAACAGGAGCGGCGCGAAGAGGCCTTCGATCAATCTACGGCTGGCCTTGCCTCCAGCGCCGTGAGCCATCTCGATTTGCGAGTCGCGAAAGCGGATCTTTGGGGGTGCGGTGCTCATGCGAGTCCCCCTTTTAAACTGCAACTTGAAGTTTCGTCAGAACCTCGCTTTTGCGGTGCTCGTAGTTGTAGTATGCGGCGCACGATCCTTCGGAAGAAACCATTAATGCACCGACCGGGTGCTCCGGAGTGCACTCCTTCCCGAAGAGTTTGCATTGTACAGGTTTGAGCACGCCCTTCAGCACTTCGCCGCATTGAGCTGCCTTTGGATCAGTTACACGCACACCAGGGACTTCGAACCGGCGCTCCGCATCCCAGGCGGCGTAGGTGTCGCGGATGCGAAGAGCGGATTGAGAAATGAAGCCCATGCCTCTCCATTCGAAGTAGGGGCGCAGCTCGAAGACTTCGCCCATCGCCTTCAGGGCAGCCCGGTTGCCTTCCCATGGGACGACGCGTTTGTACTGATTTTCAACTTTCGCTTCGCCTGCCCTGAGCTGTTGGAGCAGCATAACGATGGCTTGCAGCACATCCACGGGCTCGAAGCCGGAGACTACGATCGGCTTGCCCTCTTTTCTCGCGATCCATTCATAGGGACGGCAGCCAATTACGGTGGAGACGTGGCCGGGGCCGATGAATGCGTCGATACGCATGTCCGGCGAATCGAGGATGGCGCGGATGGCGGGAATGATCGTGACGTGATTGCAGAAGACCGAGAAATTCTGTATGCCTTCGGCCTTCGCGCGCATTAACGTGAGGGCTGTAGATGGCGCGGTTGTTTCAAAGCCGATCGCAAAAAAGATCACGTGCTTTTCGGGATTTTTGTTTGCCAGCTTGAGTGCATCAGCAGGCGAGTAAACGATACGCACATCCATGCCGCGAGCCTTGTGCTCCAGCGGACTGCCCTCCCTGCCGGGCACGCGCATCATATCTCCAAAGGCGGTGAAGATGACTTGCGGATCTTTGGCCATGGATAGCCCGTCGTCGATTCGTCCCATGGGTAGGACGCACACGGGACAGCCGGGGCCGTGGACCAGTTCGATATTCGGTGGGAGAAGATCTTTCAAACCGAAGCGATAGATGGCATGGGTGTGACCGCCGCAGACCTCCATGAAGCGGTAATGCGTAGCCGGATCTAGAAGCCGGCGGATCTCTTCGGCGGCCTTGGTTATGACGCCAGGTTCGCGGAATTCATCGACGAATTTCATGAGGACATTTATGGCTACGGAGAACCATTCGGCTCGTCCACGCTATAACCTTTTACCTCTTCCAGCGCTGCCGCGTGTTCGCCGAGCGCTGTCAGCGTTCTGATCTGATCGATAGCCTGTTCCTCGCTGATTTTACTCATCGCGAAGCCAACGTGGATGAGGACCCAATCACCCTGCCGGGGAGGGTCATCGCGAAGGAGACCTACATTGATCTGGCGCCGCACGCCGACCACCTCTA
>Ga0213872_10001369_pt1 | contig 16066 bp, 11 predicted proteins | sample VelepicomBERX_R2_FD_160071 | JGI IMG/M metagenome (GOLD analysis project Ga0213872, IMG submission 160071) | Rhizosphere microbial communities from Vellozia epidendroides in rupestrian grasslands, the National Park of Serra do Cipo, Brazil - RX_R2 | ecosystem: Host-associated > Plants > Roots >...
CGGATTGCCCCGACCTCGACCGCGCCGCCGCCTCGGCTGCGGGTGCCATCTTTTACAATATGGGCGAGATGTGTACGGCGGGCTCGCGCCTCTTGGTGCATCGCGATATCAAGGATGCGTTTATCGCCAAGGTGCTGGAACACGCCCGCAAGTGGGTGCCAGGCAACCCACTCGACCCGAACACCGGCATGGGCGCCATCGTCGACCATATCCAGCTCGAACGCGTACAAAGCTATATCGAAGCGGGCAAGGCTGAGTCGAAGCTGCTGACCGGCGGCAAGCGGCTCAATACGATTGACGGTGGCTACTATCTGGAACCCACTGTGTTCGAGGTCGAGCCTGGGCATAAGGTCGCACGCGAGGAGATCTTCGGCCCAGTGCTGTCGGTCATCACCTTTGACAACGTCGATGACGCAATTCGCATCGCTAACGACAGCGAATACGGCCTCGCCGCCGCAGTATGGACGGCCAACCTGACCACCGCACACGATGTCTCGCGCAAGCTGCGCGCGGGTACCGTGTGGGTGAATTGCTACGACGAAGGTGGCGACATGAACTTCCCCTTCGGCGGCTACAAGCAGTCTGGCAATGGTCGCGACAAGAGTCTGCATGCGCTGGAAAAGTACACCGAGCTCAAGTCCACGCTCGTTCGCTTGCGCTGATCGGCTGCTTCATCACGCACAACAGCCTCGGCATTTGCCGGGGCTGTTTTGTTTTAGGCATCACGATCCCATATAAGCCGGTGATCTATACAACAAGCAAATCGGCCGCGCACAGCGTAGCGATGCCGCGCTATGCTTCGTGCCTGACTGCAGAACAATAATCGGCGGCCCCTGTTATCCACGGTGGCTGGCCCTACGAGGAATGATCATGCGTATTGCTTTGGTCGCTGCCCTGTTGACCGTTTTTGCCTCCGCCAAGCCTCTTGTCGTCTGCGCCGATGCCGACCCCGATGGCTTCGACCCAGCCCAGTCGGCCAACGTCACTACACACGCCGCATCGGCCTTCAAGCTCTACAACAATCTGATCGAGTACCAGCCCGGCCCGTTCAAGTTCACACCGAGCCTCGCCGAGCAATGGTCCATCTCACCCGACGGCCTGGTGTACACCTTCAAGCTGCGCCATGGCGTGAAATGGCAGACCACCGATTGGTTCAAGCCCACGCGCGATTTCAACGCCGACGATGTGCTCTACACCATCCAGCGGCAAATCGACCCAAACCACCCCGGCGCCAAGGGTGCACCAACCGGCTTTCCTTATGCGCTGTCAGGCGACTGGAAAGGCTTGTTCAAGTCGGTCGACAAGACCGACGACTACACCGTGCGGCTGACGCTCAACAAGCCTTACTCGCCCCTGATGGAACGCTTTGCCCACCCTGCGCTTGCGATCATCTCGGCCGAGTACGCCAATCAATTGACCAAGGCAGGCACGCCGACGCTGATCAGCAGCCAGCCCGTCGGCACCGGGCCGTACATTTTGCGCCGCTTCGATAAAGGCGCGCAGATCCGCTATGACGCGAACCCCGCCTATTTCCGTGGCAAGCCTGCCATTGAGAAATTGGTCATCGCCACGGTGGCCGACCCAGCCGTGCGCGTGCAAAAGATGCTGGCCGGCGAATGCCAGCTGGCCGACAACATCAAACCGCAAGACCTGCCCAAGATCGTAGCTTCGCCGCGTCTCGCGACGACGCCGCTGCGCATCCAGTCCAGCAGCCAGCTGTTCTTCAACACCACGCGTAAGCCATTCGACGATAAGCGTGTGCGTGCGGCGCTGGCCCTCGCCATCGACCGCGCAGCAATAGTGCGCACGGTGTTCGACGGTCGCGCACAAATCGCTACCTCTCCCTATTCACCCCGCAGCCTATGGGGTGTCGATAGCGTCCCCGCCACGCCGCCCGATCTTGCCAAAGCGCGCAAACTGCTGGCCGACGCGGGCTACCCAAATGGCTTCGACGCCGAAATGTGGGTGCGCCCGGGCGGCTCTGGCACCAACCCCAATTTCGGCCTCACCGCGCAACTGATCCAGTCCGACTGGGCCAAGATCGGGGTACGGCTGAAGCTGACGACCTTCGACTGGGTCGAGCTCACCAAACGCGCACGCGCAGGCGACGCGCCGACCATGCTCTCGGGCTGGAGCGGCGCGCTGGACCCGGACGGCTTCTACAGCAACCAGGCCAGTTGCGACGCGACCCATAACGGATACAACTTCGCGCAATGGTGCAGCGTGAAGGTCGATGCCGAGCTTGAGGCCGCCCGCATCGCCACGCTGCAAACCACGCGCGACAAGCTGTATCGCGACGTGCAGCGCATCTTGCAGGACGAGGTGCCGTTTACCACGCTGGCCTACGCCGAACCGGTTGTAGTCTACGACCGCGCTTTGGCCGGCGTCGAACCCACCGCCAACGATAGCTACAAGGTCGAGCGCCTGCACTGGAAATAAGGTATTGAAAACGAGGCCGGCCAAACCGGCCTCGTTTTACTGCCCCCGCTTGAGCTGCATCTTCAGCTTCGTCCCCCTGGTGCGTACCTTCCACGTTGCGACTTCTTGCTTGCGTTCCAGCGGTGTTTGCTTGTCGCGGGCCGCCTCGCGCATCAGCTTGTGGTAGGTATTGAGCCGTTCCGCCTCCACCGTATTACGCACCGCGCAACCGGGCTCGTTGCGGTGGCTGCAATCGCGGTAGCGGCATTGCAGCGCCAGGGCCTCGATATCGGTGAAGGTGGCGGCCACCGCCTCTTCGTTCAGATCCAGCTGCAGGGTACGGATACCCGGCGTGTCGATGATGCAGGCCCCACTCGCGCACTGATGCAGCGAACGGGCAGTCGTGGTATGCCGGCCACGCCCATCGCCGTCGCGCACCCTGCCCGTCAGCTGCACATCGTGCCCCAGGAGCGTATTGGTGAGGGTGGATTTACCTGCGCCACTCGAGCCAACCAGCACCAGCGTCTGCCCTGCCTGCAGCCAGGGCGCCAGCAAGTCGGCCGTCGCGGCCGCCATCCCGTTGACCGCAAACGCCGCAATGCCCTCGGGCACACGCTGCCGAACCTGCTCCAGCCGATGCTCCGCGTCAGCGCAAAGATCCGCCTTGGTCAGCACCACAACCGGCGTCACACCGCTGCTGAGCGCCAGCACCACATAACGCTCCAGCCGGCGCACGTTGTAGTCAGCGTCGAGGCCCATCACCAGCAGGGCCGTGTCGATATTGCTGGCCAGTACCTGGCGCCGACCATCGTTGGCACGCCGTACTAACTGGGTGTCGGCGGCCAGTACTTCGTCGACCCAGCGCTCGCCAAGTGCATTGTGCTGCACACACACCCAGTCGCCGACGGCAAGCTGATCCTCGGCGTCATTCAGCCGCGCCAGCAAGCCAGGTCGAACGCGAACCGGGTGGCTTTCGCGCCCATCGTGGACCTGCAGCCAGTCCCGTTGTACTTCAGTCACGCGCATCAGCGCGATATTCGAGCCTTCCGGCCCGTCCATACCAGCCAATTGGCTGGCCATACTTTGATTCAAACCAATCAGGCGGAGTGATGCAAAATCGATGTCGATCATGGTGATCATGGGTATCCAGTTGATCGCCCGCGCAAGCGCAAGCCGGGCCGCATGTCTACGAGACATGGGCAACGCAAACGAGGTCGGCCGCGTGGAGCGGGCGAATCAGCGCAACTGGCTAGATGGAACCGTCGACCGGGTACCGGTCAGACGTGGTAAGACAAGCGCGGCTAGACAGCCTGCTGGATCAGCGGCCGACAGGAGAAAAGGTCAGATGTACGCATGGCAACCTCCTGTGGTGTGAAATGAGCCGCCAGTCTGCGGCCAACTACATTGTACCGTCAAGCAAGCGAGTGCGCGCTGTTGCGAGCGGGTCGCCGCCGCGTCGATAGATTGGTGGCAGCAGTCCGACTAAAGAGCATTGCCAAAGGAGCTTTCAATGCGTCACCTCGCGCTATTTACCTTGCTCAGCACCAGCCTGCTCGCCAACGCCGCCGACGCGCCCGCCTGCCGGAGCCGCAGCGCCACCAGCACTGGGCACCAAACCGCCTTGCTGGAGCTGTATACCTCCGAGGGCTGCAACAGCTGCCCACCCACCGAGAACTGGGTCAACGGACTGAAGGCGGCCGGGTTTGGGGCCACCCAGCTTGTGCCTGTCGCGTTCCATGTGGATTACTGGGACTACCTCGGCTGGAAAGATCGCTTCGCCCAGGCCGCCTTCACGCAACGCCAGCAAGACCGCGTCGCCAAGACGCATGGCCGCTTTGTGTACACGCCCGAAGTGATGTTGAACGGCAAGGAATGGCAAAACGGCACCGATGCCCTCCGCGCTGCGCTGGCTGCCCCGGCGACCTCAAGCGCAACGATTCAGGCGCATACCGACCCAATCCCGAGCGGTCTGCGCCTTGCATTGACGGTCGACCGCAAAGCACCGCACCCGGACGACGCGGTCTATATCGCCTTGGTCGAGGACAAGCTCACCAGCCACGTCGCGGCGGGCGAAAACGCCGGCGCCACGCTGCAGCACAATGCCGTGGTGCGCAAATTGTTTGGCCCCTTTGACTTCAAGGACAAGCCGCAACTCGCTCAATCGGTCGATATCCCCTTCGCGTCAAGCCAGATCCCGCAAAACAGCAGCATTGCCATCTGGGTCGAAGACGGGCAATCGGGCCGCGTGATACAGGCGCTGTCCGTCGATTGCAGCTAATCGCTGCCGCATCAGTCGTATAGAATCCCGCCTCCACCCACAGAGGCGGGATTGCCATGCTCTACCTGATCCGACACGCCGAGCCGCTCAATGCGCTTGTCGCAGGCGATGCGATCCTCTTATCTGATGAAGCCAGCGTGCTCACGCCGCACGGCCACGCACAGGCGCAATCGCTAGCGACCGAATTCGCCAGACTCGGCAATGCGAAAGTCTTCAGCAGCACCATGCCCCGCGCCCAGCAGACCGCAGAGCCGATTGCAGCAGCGCTCAGCGCATCCCTCCAATTCGACGCGCGGCTGGCAGAGCGAGACTTCTCGCGGTTGACCGGCCTATCTGCACAGGCCTCGCAGGCCTTGCAATTGCAGAATTATCTGAGCCCAGGCGCTTCCTTGCTGGGCGAAGAGACGCTGGCCGCGCAGCGAGCGCGTGTGAGCGCATGGCTGGCGGACCATGCTGCCGATCTGGAAGCCGCGATTGAGCAATCGGTGATCGTGGTCTGCCACGGTGGGACGATCGAGCATCTATTTGCCGAATTGATCGGCATCCCGCTCGCCGCCATGGCGCGGTATTTCCTGGCCTGCGATTACGCGTGTTTTCTTGCCGTGAGGCCGATGCGGTTTGATGGGCAGCTGGTGTATCGGGTGGATGGGGTGAATTTGGGTAGATTGCCGGAGAATCGCTGAGTTCTTTTGGCTTAGCGGCTTTGCCGTGGTACGCCCACACCATGAGCAGTTCAAAGCCGGAGCACGGATACTTGCGACGAAGCTCCTTACCCCATCACTCATATGGCGCATCGCACGTCGGGTGGCGACGCCCTACATGGATTCATCCAACGTCAATACGCCACCAGCGTAACTACGAAGCACCCCAACCCCATCGCGCCACCGAACGAGCACCACAGCCTGACGCGGGGCAGTCGGCGAGGACTGTCTGAGCCTTGGCACCGCCAAGGCGAGTTCCGCTGCCGCCGCGACAGGCGAGGAGCGCAGTGTGCCCGCAGGGACGGGGGTGCTGGGTCGCATTTCTTTGCTTACTTTCTGCTCGTGCCCCAACGGGGTATGGGCGAAACCAAAGAAAGTGAGGCGGCCGCGGGACGCACTCCCGCCCTAAACCGCACGCAGTGAGGGCACTCGCGGCGAAGCCGCCACACTTATCGAATATGCCACAGCCAGAAGCGCTACAAACTAGTACTGCTCAAGCTCTTGTTCCAACACCACCCTCAGATCACGCGCAGACATCGTGACGGCTCGTCCGCCGGGGGTAGGAAACACAGCGACTAGTACCCCATCGCGTTCCATACTGGGCAACCATTCGGCCAAGAAGCCTTCGAGATCAATTGAGGCAGGCTCTGAATCCACCCATTCATTGCTCGCGCAGAGCAGCGCATAATCAGGATGCGGCCAAACCACAAAAGCTGCGAGCTCATCAACAGCCGCCTGCCCTGCAACCCACCCATCCGGCCCGCGTAGACTCCATACGTTCCCCCAATCAGCTACTCGCTTGATGAAATGCTGAAATCTCTTCGCACCATCTAGTTCAAGAACTCGAGAACGTTCAATTTCCGTCAGTCGATAGCTCATTTGGCGCCTTGTTATCGTTGCCGAAGGAGGGCCTTTGAACGCAATAGTCCGGTACCCAATCAATCATCCTCCAACGGCACCGGCACCACCAACCCCCGCTTCACCACGCTCAACGCCACATTGGTCGTAAACCGCTTCACATTCGGATTCTCGCTGATCATGCGCGACATCAGAAGGTCGTACGTTTCCGTATCCGGCGCCGTCACCACCAGGATGAAATCCGCCTCTCCCGTCACATAGAACACCTGCTGGATATGCGCCTGGTCGGCAAGCCACTGCCGTAGCTGCGCCATCGGCTCGGGCCGTTCGCGCTCGATCTGCAGCGAGACAATGAAGGAAGTCATGCGGCCGACGCGCTTGGGATCAACCACCGCGACAGTACGGGTGATCACCTCCGCCTCGCGCAAGCGGCGTAGACGGCGTTGGATGGCCGATGGCGAAAGCGGTACCTGCTCAGCCATCTGCTCGGCGGTCAGGCCGGCATCGTCCTGCACGAGGTTGAGCAACTGGCGGTCGTAGCGATCAAGTTCCATGGAGGGGCCATTTGGGTCGATAAGCATGCAGCTTCATGATACCCAAACATGTTCCCAATCGACGCCATACCGATCCACCACGCAGAGTTCACGCAAATTCAACGCATTTTTTGCATAAAAACGGCGCAACGTCGCGCGTTATCACCGATTCACTTATTCCTGGCGGTTGCAAAATACCTCGGCTGGTTCAAACCCCGAACAGCGTGCCATCGCCCCAAGTGCTGGTGGCGCAATTCAAACCCAGGAGTTGATCGTGATTGAACATGTCTCCCTCGGCACCACCCGTTATGCCGACGCCGTCGCCTTTTACCAACGCGTGCTCGCGCCGCTTGGCATGGAATTGCTGCGCGATACCGGCAAGGAGGCGTCGTTTGGGACACCCTCACATTGGTGCTTTTTCCTCTATCCCATCGCGCCTGACCAAGCTGTAACAGCACCCGGCATGCATGTCGCACTCGCCAGCCCGTCGCGCCAAACCGTCGAGACGGTCCACGCGACCGCACTCACCGAATCCGCTCAAGACATCTTTACCCCGCGTGAACGGCCAGATATCAGCCCGACCTACTATGGCGCGATGTTTTACGACCTGGATGGTCATCGGCTGGAAGTGCTGACGAACGCAGCACCGTAAGGCGCACCAGCGAAGTCGGTGCGCCGCATGGGCGTGTCACGGTAGCGGCGAGCATCTGTTTGCATGCGGCGTATCGACTTCGCTGGTGCGCCCTACTTGCGACTTGCCACCCCGGTAGCAGTCACAGGCATAAAAAAGCCCGGTACGTATACCGTACCGGGCAAACAGGCACTTACAAGTCACTCTCTCGATTTACTTCATCGTCGGCATCACGAACTCTGCACCCGAGCGGATCGACTGCGGCCAGCGGGCCGTCACTGTCTTCATCCGCGTATAGAAGCGAATGCCTTCCGCGCCGTAAGCGTGGTGGTCGCCGAACAGCGAGGCCTTCCAGCCACCGAAGCTCATAAAGGCCATCGGCACCGGGATCGGCACATTCACACCGACCATGCCCACCTGGATGCGCGAGACGAAATCACGCGCGGCGTCACCATCACGGGTGAAGATCGCCGTGCCGTTGCCGTAGGCATGGGCATTGGTGATGCGGATGGCCTCGTCGTAGGTCTTCACGCGCACCACACACAGCACCGGCCCGAAGATCTCTTCGCGGTAGATGGTCATGTCGGTGGTCACATTGTCGAACAGCGAACCACCCAGGAAGAAGCCAGGCTCCGTCTTGGTGATCGGTGCATTGCGGCCATCCACCACCAGCTTGGCGCCTTCCGCCACACCGGTATCGATATAGCCGCGCACTTTTTCGCGGTGCTCGCGCGTCACCAAGGGGCCCATCTCGACGTCGGCCGAGCTATCCCACGCGCCGATCTTGAGCGTCTGTACCTTGGGCGAGAGGCGCGCGATCAATTCGTCCGCCACTTGGTCACCCACCGCCACCGCCACCGAGATCGCCATGCAGCGCTCGCCCGCCGAGCCGTAGGCCGCACCCATCAGCGCGTCGACGGCTTGGTCGAGATCGGCATCGGGCATCACCACCATATGGTTCTTGGCGCCGCCCAAGGCCTGCACACGCTTGCCGTTGGCGGTGCCCGTGGCATAGATGTACTTGGCAATCGGCGTGGAGCCGACAAAGCTGACAGCCTGAATATCGGGGTGGGCCAGGATGGCGTCCACCGCCACTTTGTCGCCATGCACGACATTGAATACGCCATCAGGCAAGCCAGCTTCCTTGAGGAGGCGAGCCATCAACAGCGAAGCCGACGGGTCGCGCTCGCTGGGCTTGAGGATGAAGGTATTCCCCGCCGCCAGCGCAATCGGGAACATCCACATCGGCACCATGGCTGGGAAGTTGAACGGGGTGATGCCAGCGACCACGCCCAGGGCCTGGCGCAGCGAGTAGCTGTCGACCGAGGACCCAACGTTTTCGCAGAATTCACCCTTCAGGAGATGCGGTGCGCCACAGGCAAATTCGACCACTTCGATGCCGCGGATCAGCTCGCCGTGCGCATCGGCCTTGACCTTGCCATGCTCAGTGGCAATGGCCTCGACCAGTGCATCTGCATGACGCTCCAGCAGTTCCTTAAACTTGAACATCACGCGGGCGCGGCGCAGTGGCGGCGTGGCCGACCAGGCCGGGAAGGCGGCATGGGCGGCAGCCACTGCAGCGCCCAGCTCTGCCTCGGTCGCCAGCGGTACGCGTGCCACGACTTCGCCTTGTGCCGGGTTGTAAGCATCTGCAAACCGGCCCGAGATGCCCGCAACTTCTTGTCCGTTAATCCAGTGATTCAGTGTTTTCGCCATGATGGTGTCTCGATAAAGTATTCGGTATCCGTTTCGAGTGCTGCTTAGCCCGCAGCCAAAATCGACTCGCGCAGCACATCCGTCATGCGGCCGATTTCCTCAGGCGTAGAAATGAATGTCGGCCCCATGGCGATGATGTCGCCCGTGAAGCGGAACAGCACGCCGCGCTTGAGCGCCTCTTCGAACACGCGAATGCCACGCAGGCCGGGCTTGCCGTCCATCGATGCAAGCTCCACACCGGCGGCCAGCTGGCAGTTGCGGATGTCGATGATGTTGGCCGTACCCTTAAGGCTATGTACCGACTCTTCCAATACCTTGGAGAGACTGTTCACGCGGTCGTAAACACCTTCGGTTTCGAGCACATCGAGCGTTGCGTGCGCAGCTGCGACGGCCAATGCGTGGGCCGAGTAGGTGTAGCCGTGGAAGAACTCGACCGCATAGTCCGGGCCGGTCATATAGGTGTCGTAGATCGCCTTGGTCGCAATCACGCCGCCCATCGGCACCATGCCGTTGTTCACGCCCTTGGCGAAGGTGATGAGGTCGGGCGTCACGCCGTAGTAGTCAGCGGCAAACGGCTTGCCCATGCGGCCAAAGCCGGTGATGACTTCATCGAAAATCAACAGAATGCCGTGCTTGGAGCAGATCTCGCGCAGGCGCTTGAGGTAGCCGACCGGGGGCACCACTACGCCGGCCGAACCCTGCATCGGCTCGACGATGACGGCGGCGATGGTCGACGCGTCGTGCAGCGCCACGATACGCTCCAGCTCGTCAGCCAGGTGCGCACCCCATTGTGGTGAGCCTTGGCTGAATGCCATTTCCTTGAGGTTGTGGGTGTGCGGCAGGTGGTCCACGCCTTGCAGCATGCCGGCCGAGAACATCTTGCGGTTGGCCACCATACCGCCGACCGAGATACCGCCAAAGCCGACACCGTGATAGCCCTTCTCACGACCGATGAAGCGCGTCCGGTGCGCTTCACCTCGCAGGCGGTGGTAACCCAGCGCCATCTTGAGCGCGGTATCGACCGCTTCCGAGCCTGAGTTGCAGAAGAACACATGCTCGAAGCCTTCCGGCGCCATATCGGCAATCCGCGTGGCGAGCCGGAAAGCGTCTGGATTACCCATCTGGAACGCAGTCGCGTAGTCCATCGTATCGAGCTGCTGCTTCACGGCTTCGACGATCTTGGGGTGACGATGTCCCAGGCCACAACACCACAGGCCGGACAAAGCGTCGTACAGCTTGTCGCCCTCCGTCGTCGTGTAGTAGCTGCCTTCCGCCTTTGCCAGCATGCGCTTCGCGTGATGCTGCTTGTAATAGCGATTGTGGGAGAAAGGCATCCACATTGCGTTCAAGTCGAGCTCCGCTGCATTACCCAGGGTCATGGTCGTCTCCATTTGAATCTGTGTAGAATCTGTATTGGTTGATGTACTGGTCGCTGCTGTATCGCATCCAGCGCAATTGGCTTACATAGTGCTGGGCGGCAAGGCGTTTCGCCATATACATGATGGGTAGCAAATTTGCCTGATGTACTGGCACCGAACCCAGTACAGTTAATTGAACACCTCCGAGACCGTCACCATGCTGCAGCTCGATGCCACTCTGACCACTTCGCTGACCGACCAGATTGTCGAGGGAATAGCCGACAAGATCCGACGCGGGGTATTGGCGGAGGGCGTGCGCGTGCCATCCGTCCGCAGCCTGGCGCAGACGGTTGAGGTCAGTCCTTTTACCGTGGCCGAAGCCTATAACCGCCTGGTGGCGGGTGGATGGATCGAAGCCCGACGTGCGCGTGGCTACTTTGTCAGCGCCCAGCGCCGCAATACACCGCATGTCACTACGCGTCCCCAGGTTGACGACACTTGGCTATTGCGCCGGGTCTATGAAGATGAAGGCTTGCTACTACAGGCCGGCGGCGGCTGGCTGCCGAGCGACTGGTTGTATGAGGAAGGCATCCGCAGCGCATTGCGCAACATGGCCAAGGCACCGGGCGACCACCTGACCCGTTATGGCCACCCGCAGGGATTGCCCGATTTGCGCAAGCACCTGCAGTGGCGGTTGGCGCTACGCGGCATCGAGGCGCCTGCCGACCAGATTATCCTGACCCACGGCGCCAGCCAGGGTTTGGACTTAGCCATGCGTCTACTGGTGCAACCAGGCCAGACCGTGTTCGTCGATGCGCCTGGTTACTCCACCTTGCTGAGCGCCCTGCACCCACACGGCGCCAAGGTGGTCGGCATCCCGCGCACTACGCAGGGGCCAGATGTTGCGGCGCTGGCGCAAGCCGCCGCCCTACACCGACCGGTCGCGTTCTTTACCAACAGTGCCCTGCATAATCCGACCGGCACCACAACCTCGGCCCAGACCGCACATCAGATTCTCAAGCTGGCCGATCAGTATGATTTCCAGGTGGTAGAGGACGACCCCTTTGCCGAATTGCTGCCGCAGGCCATTCCCTCGCTCGCCAGCCTTGATGGTTTGCAGCGCGTCATCTACCTGGGTAGCTTCTCCAAGACGATGTCTCCAGCATTGCGCGTAGGCTATCTCGCAGCCAACGCCCAAACCGTCGCACGCGCCGCGCAGCTCAAGATGGCGACGACGCTGACCAGCTCGGAAATCAACGAAACGGCAGCGTTACTCATGTTGACCGACGGCCACCACCGTACCCACCTTGACCGCCTGCGTGATCGGCTGAGCGAAGCACAGGCCCGCGTCGCGAAGCGTTTGATGGAACTCGGCTGGCAGGTATTCCATCAACCCAACGGCGGCCTGTTCCTGTGGGCCGCGGCGCCCAACGGGCTGGACCCACGCCGGCTGACTGCCGCGGCAGCAACAGCGGGCATCACCCTCGCACCCGGGCGCTTTTACCAGCCCAATGGCGAAGACACGCCCTACTTCCGTTTCAATGCAGCATGGTCGGATGACAGCCGCCTGTATGGTTGGTTGGCGGCACAGGCCGAGGGGACGCGACACGCCGAATAGCAGCTCACCTCGCCGGGGTCACATCGGCGGCGCTGAGACGCGCTCCGGATCATGGTTGGTGGCAAACCTCGCCTGCGCATGAGACAGGATCTCATGCGGGTAATCGAGCTTTGCCATCAAAGCGAGCGCATATCGATCCCGGCTCACGCCGGGCCGCAAACGATAGTCGTACCGGAGCTCGCCGTCGGCACCATAGCCTGACGTGAATTGCACCTGCTGTGCATCGTCCAGATCTGCGCACAGCTCTGTATCGTGCGTGGACAGCATGAAGAACGCGCGTCCCGCCATGTAGTGCCCCACGCCTGATAGTGCCGCCAGACGCTCTGGACGGTTGGTGCCTTTAAACGGCTCATCGACGAGAAAGAGCGCTGGAACCGATCGTGACGCGTCATCGATCATCTCTCGCAGGCGGGTAATCTCTTTGAAGAAATAACTTGCCCCCTCCTGAATCGTATCGCGCAGCGAAAGGGAGCTACGCAGCCTCACCATTGGAAATGTCGCTTCACTTGCGTGACAAAATCCAAGGCTCCGTCCGAGTACGTAGTTCAAGCCAAGGCATTTCATGAAGGTGGATTTTCCCGCCATATTGGCGCCAGTGATCACCACCACTTGCCGCAGCATCGCGAATGAATTGGTCACAGGATGGTCGATCGCCGGGTGATAGATTCCGTTGACCGACAACATCTCATTGCCCGAGATAACGGGCGCACACAACGAATCGTAACGCGAGACATACGTGACCAGCCCTTGCAGCATGTCGAGCTTGGCGAGACTCATCAACAACGCCTCATATTCCGCGCGCTTTTGCACGATGCGGTCGGCGAACAAACCGTAGCAGATCAATTCCAGCAGCAGGAAACTGTTCAGGTATTCAAGTAACACGCCGTTTGGCGTATCTGCGGACATGGACTTGTCCATTGTCATCCAACGGATACGCCAGTCAGGTCGAACCTTGGTCGTCACCAGCCCGACATCCTCAATCAAGCCGCGGTGCTCCGCTACAGCCTTGTCGCGTGCAATGCGAACGGCCGCTACAGCCATCCGGTTGATATAAGCCAATTGGCCCATATCCATCTCGACCCTGCCTTCGTAGAGTCGAGCCGTAATGAAATTGATCGCAAGAGATAATAACAACCAGGGCGCAGCGGCCGTGGTGTAGGCAAGTGAGGCAAGGACCGCCAAGGGTACGATACCCAGTACCACCAGCAATGCGGTTGGCGGAACAGCTCTCACATGAAATCGGTGAATGAACGAGAGGACATGAAAACCCGTCCCGCCGCGCAGCAGATAGAGTGCTTGACGCACGCGCTGGTGGAACGCATCGTCGCCAGCGAGCCGCTGGCAGTGTTTGAGCGTATCCGCAGTACTGCTGCCGCCGCAGCTTCGCAAGCAGTGATACAGCCATTGCTGTCCAAGCGGGCTAACCGTGTCGTCCAGCAGGCGGAAGTGCGCTTCCAACTCCAGATCCTGCCAAGTCTGGTCGTCGAGCATATCGCTGTGCTCTCCCGCGCCAAGCCGCTGATGCAGCCGCTGGATCAGGTCAAAATCCCACTGTTTCTTTGGCGCCTCGAAGGCCACTGCGAACAGTCGCTTGATTGCGTTCATCAATTTGGGCATCAACAGTCTTTCTGACGAATTGACCGACAGCATCAAAATCGTGCCGCTTTCCTTGGGTGCAAGAGTCGCCGTCGCGATTCGTGCAAAACAGTGCTCCTAGCCATGTATTGGTTGGCATTTCAATACAGGATTCTCGATTCCCGGTGCCAGCGTTCTCCGATCACCCGACAACCCTCGCTTGTCAGGCTAGCGCGCGGGGGGGACAATTCGCGCCATCATCCCTTTTGTACCGACTTCGCTATGTTCACCGGCATCGTCCAAGCCGTCGCCACCATCGACGCTATTGCAGACCGCCCCGGTCTGCGTACCTTCACCCTGCGCTTCCCTGAAGGCTTCTGTACCGACCTGGCTATTGGCGCCAGCGTCGCGTGCGATGGCGTCTGCCTGACGGTCACCCAGCTGCTCAGTGACATTGCGGTCGAATTCGACGTGATGCAGCAGACTCTCTCGATCACGACTTTGGGGCAGTTCAAGCAAGGCGACAAGCTGAATGTGGAGCGTGCAGCCAAAGATGGTGCGGAGATTGGCGGCCATCCACTCTCGGGCCATGTCGATTTCAATGCGACGCTGGCCGAAGTGATCGAGACTGAGAACAACTACCGCTTGCGCATCGATGTGCCCGAGGCGTGGCGCAAATATGTGTTCGCAAAGGGTTATATCGCCATCAACGGCGCCAGCCTTACGGTGGCGGACTTTGACCGCGCTTCGGGGCGTTTCGATGTCTGGTTGATCCCCGAAACCCTGCGCATGACCACCTTTGGTGAAAAGCAGGTCGGCAGCGCGCTGAATATCGAGATCGAGCGTAGCACCCAGGTGGTCGTGGATACCGTGCGCGCCACGGTGGCCGAAACACTCGGCCCGCTGATGCCTGCACTGGAAGCTTTCCTGGCCCAGCAAGGGAGCAGCCTCGAGCTGTTGGGCCAGAAAAGCCTGAGCGTATCGGACCGAAAGAATTAAGCGTTTTATCGATGTTGACCAAGGGGCTGCAGACCGCGCAGCCCCTTACAATTTTCTACCCCATTGATCGGGTCGTATCGTCTACGCCACGCCAAACTCGTCGAAATTGGCGGCGTCCCGCATCGCGCGCTACAGTCGAGCCTCTTTATCTATTTGAATATATCGAGGTCTTTCCTGCATGTCGCGTATCGCCCCACTGATGCTTGCCCTGTGCCTAGCCTACCCGGCTTTCGCGCAAACCAACGACACACCGCCACCGCAGGTGTGGGATCTTCGCCAGCTCTACAGCACGCCCGACGCCTGGGAAGCTGATCGCCTCGTAATCGGTAAGGATATCGACGCGCTCTCCAGCATCAAAGGCACCTTGGGCCAAAGTCCGCAAAGCCTGCTCGAAGGCCTTGATCGGATCTCCACTGTTCGACGCAAGCTGGTCAAGCTCTATAGCTACGCCAATTTGAAAGCCGATGAAGACAAGCGCATCGCCGAGAACGACGCTCGCTTGCAGCTCGCTCACAGCATTGATTCCAAGATGGATCAGGCGGTTTCATTCCTGAAACCAGAAATCATCGCGCTCGGCCGAGACAAGGTAGCCGCCTACGAGTCTGCTGAACCCAAGCTGGCCAAGCATCGCTACGCGCTGGAAAGGATTCTGCGCAGTGGCGACCATACGCTATCGCCGTCAGAGGAGGCACTTCTGGCAGAAGCGGGCGAACCTCTCGAACAGCCATCCAGCATCTATGGCCTGCTGGCCAATGCCGACCTGCCCTGGCCAAAGATGACGATCGGCGGCAAGGAAGTGACACTGGATTTCAGCGGCTACACACGCTATCGGGCCGACGCCGATCCCGCCGTGCGCAAGCAAGTCTTCGACACGTTTTGGCCAGCCTACAAATCATTTGAGCGTACGTTGGGCGCGATCTATCTCGCCAACCTGCGCAGCACGGTATTTGAGTCCAAGGCGCGCAAGTACCCGAGCTCGGTCGCGATGGCACTGGCGCCAAACAATATTCCCGACACGGTCTACCGGACCATGGTGGCGGAAGCAAACAACGGCTTGCCCACGCTGCATCGCTACTATGCGCTCAGCAAGAAGATGCTGGGCCTGAAGGACTTCCGCTATTCCGATATGTATGTGCCGCTCGCAGCCGAGCCGCGCAAGTACACCCTGGGTGAAGCCGAGCAACTGACGCTCGAAGCGCTCAAACCAATGGGCGAGGAATACACCAAGCAGATGTCGGTGGGCTTCGCCAGCGCCTGGATGCACGCACAGGCTCAGCCAGGTAAGCGCTCAGGCGCTTATATGAACGGCCAGGTGTACGACGCACACCCCTACGTGCTGCTGAGCTTCACCAATGGCTTTGAAAGCGTCTCGACGCTGGCC
>Ga0213872_10001370_pt1 | contig 16056 bp, 21 predicted proteins | sample VelepicomBERX_R2_FD_160071 | JGI IMG/M metagenome (GOLD analysis project Ga0213872, IMG submission 160071) | Rhizosphere microbial communities from Vellozia epidendroides in rupestrian grasslands, the National Park of Serra do Cipo, Brazil - RX_R2 | ecosystem: Host-associated > Plants > Roots >...
GACGCCCGCCGGCGTGCCCATCATCAGCTGATCGCCAAACAATTCGAAGCAGCTGGCCAGCCAGCCGGTGAAGCGGCACCATGCGCCGTGCACGGTGTTTTGCACATACTGATAGGTGCCGGTAGTGGCCGGCACATTCACGATGAACTTGTTGCCGATGGGGTGCAGGATCAGCTGCCAGCCCTGATTCCCGGAGTAGAGCTGGACGTCGGTATTCACTAGGTTCACGATCTTGTCCGAGAGCGCGTCGTTGCGCTGCGAGCGATCGGTCAGCAGTGCCTGCGACATCGGATAGACGCCGTCGGCACTGATCACGGCCACATCGGAGCCAATGCGCGCATAGCAACGCCTTCCAACTGGTCGCCCGATCCGGAAGGAGCCCTGTAGGAACCAGCTAGAAGCATAGGACGGATCGGTGCCGGTGAATAGAAGTACCTCGCCTTCGCTGGTGATGAAGGCCGCGCGCTCATCAATCCCGCCAGCATTGTCCACGGTCCAAGTAATCATCGCCATCAGGTAGCCGCCCAGCTTCGTGTACATGCTGAAATCGAGCTGCGATGCCGCGCCGCCTATCGAGTTCAAGGGAAGGAACCAGGCGCGCATCGAGTTCTTCTCGATCAGGAACACGCGGCCCTTGAAATTGTTCAGATGGATGATGTTCGACGTGGTGATGCCGGTGATCGCGATGGGCGCGCTCACGCCAGTCACCGTCTGCCAAGTGGTTCCGTTGAACAGCTGGATGCTGTCCGCGCCATTGGCGCACATAAGGTACTGGCCGCCGCCGGCCTGCACGTTTAGGTGCTGCCACCAGTCGCTGGTCTGCCCGGAGACAGAGGGAGCTGGCAGCGCGCCGGCGGAGGTCACATCATAGATATTCCCGTTGGCGGCGGCGAACAGCTTGCGCACGCCGCTGGGCGGGGAGTAGCACATCAGCGTCTTCACATTGAAGCCGGCCTGCTGCACCCATGCCGAATAGCCATTACGCACGGCGACATTCGACGGGCTCGGGAACCAGTTGTCCAGCACTGGCGCGTCTGTTTCGGGCATCTGTGCCAGCGCATCGCGCGCACTTAGACCACCGACAGGAGCAGGAATGGACCGCTCAATGGCGATCTGCTGCCGTTGCTTGGGACGATTTGCCATTACGTGATCCCATATCCCGTATCGGGAATTTGCTGCGTGGACAGCAGGCGGATGCCCGAGGCGCTATGGTCAAGTTGCAGCGCAGGGGCCGAGGCATCGCGGCCAAGCTCGCGCGTCAGCACTGATTCGTAAAGCGCATATTCCTCGGAATAGTCCAAGCCTTTGGCGCGCTTATAACGCCACAGCATCCCGAGGATCATGGTGTCATCCGGCAGCACATAGATATCGGTGTCGGCGGTAAAGGCCGTCTTTGCTGAGCCGTCCGCACCCGTTGCGAAGGCGGTCGAATAATACTCGTACACCAGCAGGTTGCTGTCGTACGGAATCGGGTCAAGATAGAACGCGCCCAGCATGATGCGGAAGCGCCGGCGCGGCCCGGTCGGCGATAGGCCGGACTTCAGCGACTGCCATTCCTGCGGCGTCAGCGGTCCAAGTAGCGGCCAGCGGAAGCCGCGATCCCAAGGCGTGCCAGCGATCATATAATCGTAATCGCTCGGCAGCGGGTAGGACTCTTGGCCGAACGCCATGGCAACATTGCTGTTGTCCATGCTGGCGGTATTACTGACAGTGATGCTGGACCCGTTCACGGCGGTGACGTAGGTCGGATAGGAGAAGCCGGTGGCATTGGAGCCGCCTGACGTGGACAGCACCCAACCTACCTTTGGCGCCTGGGTCGGGGGCGTGCCAATGGTGATCACATTGCCGTTTTTGCTGTACGAGCAGCCGGGTATGACGCCCGTACTCTGCACCTGAAACACGTTCTCCTTGCGCAGCTGGCCCCAGCCGCCGGAACCGTTGGTGCGCGCGCGGCACTCCTTGGCTTCGCGGTTGGCCAGCGCCAGCATCTGCACAGCGGTGCTGTCCTGCGAATTGACGACGGATGCTGGCGCTGGCAAGCCCATCTCACCAAGCGCGGCCGTCATCATTTGCAGGATTGTCAGCTTGGCCATGTTATGCGCTCAGGATAGTGTAGAACTGAGTGGAGCTGACGCAGCGAACTTCAAGCGATTTGCCAGCTGCCAGGCTGAATGCCGTATTAGCACCCAGAGCGTTGATCTGGCCGCTAACAGGTGGATAGACCGACAAAGCATTAGCGCCACCATTGAAGAAGAACTGCGTGTCGCCAGGACCTGCTGCTGGGCCTTGGAAGATCACAGTACCAGTGGAAGCCGCAACGGTTGCGAAGACGTTGGTATCAGCCGTAGCAGCCAATGCAGTTGCCTGAGTGCTGCCAGTAGCAACAAGGCCGGTTGCTACATCAGCGCCAGCGATTTGCTGCGCGGCGGATGGTGGCACGCCAGCGCCGACCATTTTGGTGGTGCGATTGCTCATGATTTATTCCTCTTTCGGTTTGCGCTTGCTGGCGGAAAGCTCAGCAAATTGGCGCTTGAGGGTTTCGATTTCCGAGCGCAGATGCTCGTTCTCTTGTTGAAGCGCCATTGCAGCAACGCCTTTTTTGCTTTCCACCAACCAGATTTGCGCTTTGTCGCGCATTTCACGCGCGCCCATGAAGCTCAGAGCATGGTCAGCCATTTCTGCTAGCTGTTCGACAGTGTGAATGCCAAGGCCTTTTAAGGTGAGCGCCATCGAACGAGTCATGGGCCCCCATTCGGTCAGCGGCATGCCAGTCTGCACCTGAATAGCCTGCTGTTGGAATGCGGCCCATTGCTGCGGCCAGCGCTGCGGGTCGGATGGCTTCGTATCGCTGCCTTTCATATCGACAGGGCGATACACTTTCTTGGTATTGTCACCAGGGAAAAGAATGCTCACATGCGGGATGTCCTTGTAGACAGGATGACCAGCCTGATCGGATTCATGACCCTGAAGAATGGGTTCCATTATGAATTCGACATACAGACCTTTGTCATCGCCGTGTGTCACATGGAGCTGATTTCCGCTTTTATGCACGGTGGCGGTTGCAAATTCTGACATTTCGCTATTCCTTAAAAAAAGAACCCCGCCGAAGCGGGGCCAAAGTGGCTACTGCTGGGGAAAACTTAGGTAATCGCGCCCTGAGCGAGTGGGAACGTACCCCAGATCACGGCGACGTTAGCAGGTAGCGTGATGGTGCCGGACGTGCCGGAACCAAAGGTTGCGCCAGCTGCAGAAGCATATTGCGTACCCTGCATCTGCTTGGAGGCAACCGCGCTTGGCGTCACCGCGCCGCCAGTCGAGGAACCGCCGCTGACTGCCCAGTAAGTCTGATTGCCGATGGCGGGAGCTCCAGCGGTATAGCAGACCATCGCGCCGCCGATCTGGAACCAGGCATATTGGCCGCCAAACGGATTGCTTGGGATAGAACTGGTGGTGGTGGCTAGGGCATTGGACAGCGCCACGCCCAGGGAAAGGCCCGAGTTTGCTGCGCCGGTCCAGACCTGCGCTTGCAGGATCAAATTGCCAAACGTGTCCTTGGCATGCACGAACTGCACAACCTGGCCAGCACCGATACCAGGAACATACGTGCCGACGGTAGTAGCGCTGACGGTGGGGATGTTCGGATTGGTCGGGTTAATCACATTCGGATTGTTCGGATTCCACCGAGGATCAGTGAACGTCGCTACCGAGAAGGTCAGAGTGGTCGTCGAGGGAACGGTGGCCACGGTAAAGATGCCGTTGTAACCAATCGGCAAAGCACCAGCGATTTGGATCACCGAGCCAACCGACAAGTTGTGTGCAGAGCCGGTAGTCATAGTCGCCGTGCTGCCGGAGATAGTGATCGAGCTGATCGTTTGCGCCGTGATGGGCGCAACTTGGGCGAATGTTGCAATTCCGCCCCCGAATACCGGGTCCACCATGTCTGCAAAGACGGACGGATAAGCATAGCGACCCATCTTACCTGTAGACGTTCCTACCAGCGAGTAGGCGCCCCCGCCTGCGTTATCGACCGTGTACGGATCGACTGCGCCAAGCAGGTTATCTTGAAATGAGAAAGCCATTTTCTTGCTCCTTAAAGTTAAGGGTTTGCGACCGCTTAGGCGACCAGCACGCCCTGCAGGAAGGCATTGGACATAGTCATGTTGCCGGCGAAGCCGATTAGCTTGACCATGGCATCCTGATTGACGGCGTAACGGTCGTCGCCAATCGGCACGAAGTTACGCGCAGCAGCCGGGCGGAAGTAGATGTAATCCGTATTCAGGAAATACATCGAGTTCGTCGGCGCGCCGCCGCCATAACCACCATCCAATACGACATCGGCGTTCATATACTTCAGGGCGTTGAAGCCCGCCATGGCCGAGTCTTCTGATGTGATGCGCTGGATGGCTTGCAGGCTTTCCAGATACAGGCGGTAGTAGTTGTTGTCAGCTACGATCAGATCAGGCTGATCTGCGCCGCGAACCAGCTTCACAAACAGACGGTTCATGTAGGACTGAATATTGGCTGCTGTCACAGACGAGCCGCCGTCAGTGACGCCCGAGAATTTCTGGTTGCGCCAGAACGACCAAGCCGAGCGGTCAATGCCGCCGATGGTGCCAGTGGTAGGCGAAGACGAGATCAGCAGCTGCAGGCCACCGATTTGACGGCCGCCGTCAGCGGTGCCATCGCTGTAGCAGTCGAGAGCGATGTTGTTGACCAGGGTACGTTCAGCGTTGCCGATGCGCGATTCCAGCAGGTCGATGATCTGTTCTTCGCCCGAGTTTTGGATTTCTTCCAGGCCCGAGATCGAGATTGCTACCGCCGCCTGGGCGTAGTTGTACTCGGAAGAGGTGAACACATCGGATGGCGAAATGTTCAGCGCCTCGTAGCCCGAGTAACGCTTGAACGTGCCGTTTTCGGCGTATTCCATTTCTTGCACGATAGTACGGCCGCCGTTGACAAGCTTGACCTTGCCCTTTTTCTTAATGCGGTTCAGCAGTGCGTTGTTTTTGGACACGTTATCGGCCAGTTTCCCGGTTCGATTACGCAGCGTGGTGGTGACAATTTCAGTCATCGCGGTGGATGGGTTGATGAGAGACATGCTCTGCTCCTATGACGTAAAGTTAGAGGCGGCCACTGTGTTCGCGCAATGCGGCACGCAGTTGGTCACGCAGGGAGGCATTTGGGTCAACAGTTCCAGGCATGGCAGATCCAGCCGGTGCGCCAGTGACCGAAACACCCGCAGCGCGGGCCTTTTCTGCTTTTGCCCGGGCCTCTGCCTGCTTTTGCTGTTCAGTCTGTTGAACAGACTGCTGCATCAAAAGTGGACGGATATCGGGACGCGCCCAGCAGGCCATGTCGTAGGCTTCCTGCAAATCCTTGGCCCGCCCTGCACTCATCAGCGCGGCCATTTCAGAGCGCACATTTGAGAAGTAGGTGTTCTTCGGATCAGAGGCGAAGCGTTCGATTTCGGCTTTCAGCTGTGCTTCTGCTTGCGCCTCAGCGTTTTGGCTGCCCTGGCTAATCTGCTGCTGGAGTTGCTGAAGCTGCTGTTGCAGCTGAGCGACTTGCGGCGGAGTTTGCTGGGCACCTTGGCTAAGGCGGTTGAAAATTCCTTGCATGTTTACACCGAACTGGTTGGCCAGCTGGATGAACATTTGTTCTTTCTGTTCCGGGCCAGCGGCACGAAGCGTGTATGCGGTTTGCAGCAGACTCTGCACTGCGCTAAGAGGGTCACCACCTTCCGCCCGGATCATAGGTAGATATGGGGTCACCAGATCATTGAAAGCTTTGCCTGCCTTGCGCTGATCGTCCTGCGCGGTAAAGCCCTTATGCACCTCGGCTTCGCGACGGTTGATCTCTGCCTGAATATCGGCAGGCAACTCAGCGAACTTGGCCTTGGCTGCTGGAGACCATGCATCGGGTGCCTTGATCTGCTCAACCTGCTGCGTTGCACCGGTTTGCGGCTGCTCTTGCTGCTGTTGCTGTTGATTGACTTTTTTCTCAGGAGTCTGCTTTTCTGCTGGATTTGCCGATGAGACTTGCTCTTGCTGCTGTTCTTGGTCTGCCTTGGCGAAACGCCCTTGTTCATCCCGCTGGCGTTCGGCAACTTCCTTGCGGGCTGCATCAATCGCGCTACGCAGGTCATCGCTGGAGCTTTCGGCTTCTTGGCCGGTTTGGCTCTCGATTACTGCATCATTGGTATCCATCAGGCAAAGCCTCCAATAAAAAAGCCGCTCTACGCGGCTTGGTTGTCAATTCTTGTACTTTGGAAGTACTTCTTGCACTGCCTTTTTCAGTTCCTGGCGCACATTAAAGTCGCCTTTGACCTCGCGTTTACTGGTGTCGGGCATTTCGTTGCCGACTTCCACGTAGCCGTTTCGTTTGAGGTATTCGCGGTGGCTGCTGCGGCTGGTAATCATCGGCGCGGTGCCGGTTGCCACATCAATGCCCATTGCCTGGTATGGCGCGATATCGGCAATCACTGCTGGAGCGCAGATTTTGCGATGCATCAGCTCGCCGCAGCATTGCGGCAAGTCTTCATTCATGCGCGCCACTGAGCGGTAAATGTCTTGCTCCTCGCCGCAGGTATCACATATCAGGCGATAGATGGGCATGTTAGGCCTTGGGCAGCACTTCAAAGGTATAACCTTCGAGGATTAATAGGTCTGCTGTTGACACAAGTTGCCCATTAATTTGTGCAACCTTGTCGGTGCTGAAATCAATATTGAAGCGCCCAGGAGCACTGGCAGAAGGGCTTCCGTCATTTGAGTAGCCTGGCGCGACTTGTATATTTTGAGAGCCACGATTACGTAGTGTTTTCAAGACCCCGGTGCCCGCATTCGCAGTTGAGAACGAAATATTCGAGGCGATTTCAGTCCCTGACACGTAAAAGCCGTGATTGACAGAGCTTGTGCCGCCTGCGTTGCGCCCTACCAAGTAAGTAACACGGAGCGCCCCATTGCCGCCCATGGATCCCCCTGGGATTGGCACGGAGGCCAGCGTCACCTGTGCCGTACCACTGGTATAAGCACTCGGCGCGATCCCGGACGGAGTGATGGTCGCGGCGGCATCCAAATACAGCTGGCATGCCGTGGTGCTGCTAAAGGTAGCGTAATACAGATTCGCAGCCAGACCGGCTTGAGCGAAACAGTATACGCGCACTATACCGCTCGGCTGGTACGGCAACGCAGTAAGGCCAGTGATCGCGCCGGTCGCGGAAATGTTGGTGGCCGCCGACAGCAGAATGACCGGAACAGCCGACTGAGCCAGAATGTAGGGAGAAGTCAGCACCGGCTGAGTCGCTGGGCCAGTATCCACTATGCCTAATTCGGGCGCCACAATGCCGATCGCGGCAGCTTTGTACTTGTCTGGGACTGGTGCGAGTTCAGACATTTGAATCTCCTTCTGCCGCGCGTGCGGAGTTCATTTGGGCGGCGTCCAACGTGGCGCTTGCGCCAATCTCTGCCACCTCGATAGCGGCGGCGCCTTTTAGGTGCTGCAAGATGACCTGCATATTTCGGTCAGCCTGAGCGGCGCGTTCTTCCATCACCATGCGCAGTTGTTCGTTGCGCTGCTCCTGGGCCTGCTCAATGGCTTTGTAGTGCGCTTCCATTTTTGCCTGAGCCTGGGCCTGCTCCTGCTGGGCTTGCTGCTGTTGTTGGGCCACCCAAGCGTCAAGCTTGGCCTGGAACATTGCCAGCTGCTGCTCGCCTTGTTGGCGCTGTTGCTCAAGCTGCGATTCCTGCTGGCGCTTCTGCTGATCGGTCTGCGCTTTAATCTGCGCCACTTGCACAGAAGGATCAGGCTTCGGCGGCTGCGGCTGGTTAGCTTTTGCCACAAGCTTATCCATCGCCTCTTGAAATGCCGATTCAGTCGGCCGACCGACGCGGTAAGAGCGCAGCACGAACATGAATGTCTCTGCCATGGCCGGTGCCAACTCGGGCGCGTTCTGCATGGCCTGCTCGGCGCCTTGCAGGAGCTTTCCTACGACTTCAGCGAATTCCAGGCGGCTGGTGCGCTCCTGCTGCTCATCCTGAGCAATCGTGGAATCGGTTTCAATGTCAATGCGGAAAGAGCGATGCGCATTATCGCGTAGCAGCGCCTCAATTTGCTCCCAGCTGGGCTGCTGCAACAGTTTGAGCTTCTGCGGATCAGATGGCTGTGGAGGTTGGCCTGCCATCATCTGCGCACGCTGCGGATCGATCTGACCATTTTGCACCATCTGTTGCAACTGCTGAGAGCGCTGCTGGAATGCTTGAGCGGCCTGAATCTGCTGCTGGAGCATCATTTTGTCCTGCTCAGTCAACAGGTCGACCCCGGACATTACCTTGATCGTGTCGAGCGAAAAATGCTCACAGATAATCTCCCCCATGATCTTAATCAAATCGCGGGCAAAGTTCTGCACGGCGCGCTGCATGTCTTTCAGCCGCACACTGGCATAGTTCGACTTGATCTGCTGAGCCGTTGCGGTTTCTTCTGGGTCGCTAGCGCCGCGCAGAAGGTCATTCAGGCCAGAGATCTCCCACAGGTCTTGCTTAACCTTATCACGAGCATCGTAAAGCTTGAGCAGCACATCGGCAACTACGCTCACGTCGAGAAGCTGCACAGCGCCTTGAAGGCCGCCTTTTTCAGCAAACGCGGCCCATGCATCAACTGGGACGAGGCGGTTGTCAACGCCCTGGTTCAGCAGCTGAGCAAGCGCCGGCACGGACGAATCGTACACGCCGACGACTTTGAGTGCCTTTGTCAGCATGGCGATACGCGCTGTGACACGATCCAGCTCCCCAGCCTGATCCGACCACATGTAATAGTCGGCCACTGGGATGACGGAATTGCTTGTCGTAGTACCTTGCAACGGCAGAGGGCAAGGCCAGAAATCCTCAAGGTGAAGCGGGTCATCGCGCACATCAATTACTTCCTGCATGCCGCGATGCAGCCAGATCACACGCTTATTGCGCTTATCCCAAATCTCGTAAATCTTGGCCTTGAACTGCTTATTCTCGCCCGAAACCTCGTTCGGCGTGTCGCCCCGCATGGCTTCCTCTGGCTTCTCATCCAGCGGAATTTGATATCCTTTCTCGTCGCCAAAGCGCTTGCACAGCTCATCGCGGTCAAGGTAAGCAATGCGCCATACGGCCGGAACTTCTTGCCAGGTTCGCGCTACAATATGCCCGAAATCGGTCCAAGGGACGAAATCGGGGATTGCTTCTTCCCACGTCACCTCTTCCACTGGCGTATCGTCAGATACCTGCGATGCATCATCAGCAGGCGGTATTGCTTTGATGTATGGCATGTAGCGCACCCATGTCACACCACGCCCGGGAAGCAGCCGATCCAAGACAGCCTGGCGCATGATGTCGCCAAAACGCTTTTTCTGGATCGTATAGTTCAGGCACCGCTCAAGCACGTCAGAGGCAACCCGACCCACTGGGTCTTGGTCCTTAAAGCGGCGTTCGACTTCGGGCTTAGGGTCTTTTGCATAGAGAGCTGGCGCTAACGTCTGGATATTCGACCAAAGCACGTTATATTGAACCTGCGTACTGGTTTCCTCACGCTTTTCAGAGGTGTAGCGCTCAAGCACGCGTTTGCCCACGCGATGGAACTTCATTGCCTTGCGCTCGTAGCGCTCGATTTCAAGCACCCAGCTTGATTGCAAGCCGCGCTTATCTAGCTGGGGATTAGCGATATTGCTAGCTTCTTCGCCAGGCGACTGGGTTACTGATTCCATACTTAGCACCGGAACCATTTGTTAGCGGTGGCCGACCAGCAATATGCTGTACCAAGGGCATTCGCCGCAATCGTCGTGATAGCGCCAAGAATTGAACCTGCTGCAGAATTCAATGTGAGCGCCGTCACGATCTGGCTGCAAGCGATCACCACTCGCTGACCATCAGAAGCCGCAGGAAGGGTGATGGTCAGTGTGGCAAGGGTCCCAGCAGGGTCAATGATCACAAGCAGCTGATTTCCGTTAAAGCCGGGTATCGTCACGGTATTGCCGGTTGCAGGCTGCGCATAATATGGCGTCGTGACAGTCAAACTGCTGGACCCACTGCGGGTAGTTCCGGTCACGATCCTTCTCCCACGTAAAAGTCACCGGTAGCCGTGCCAGAGCGCGTAATAGCGCTGACCCATTTTGCGGTGTCATTGGGGATGGATACGGTGTAATCACAGCCAGGGCCAGCCCAGCACGCCGTGGTGACGCCGGTAGATGGCAACGTAGCGACTGCGGCCGCTTGCGTGTCAGCGATGGCAAAGAAGAAACCAGTGGTGCTTTCGTTCACCACGCGCAGGGTATTGCCTGCAATTGGCAGCTGCGCGGCACTCGATGCAGAGGTCGTCACACTTACCGAGACCACTTTTGCCTGAGCGGGGAATAGGTTTTCAGTCTGGGCCATCTTAGTATCCGTCGCTTTCTCGTGTTTGGTGATGTTGCGGCCAGAAAATCTCGTTTGCGGTCATGTCTTCAAGGAAGCGCGGCCGCTGATCCTTTGGGGCTGGAGGCTTGGCCATTTCCATGACCTGGCAGCCATAGCTAAATGCGTCGCTTGGGTGGCTGGCCCAATCATGGGCCGGCTCCTTGCTCATTGTCTTGGTCTTGCTGTCGTAATCGTAGTGCCAGCTGGTGAGGCCGCTGATACCATCCGCACATTCCAACTCATCAAAGCGGCAGCGCTCAATTACCCGGCGCGCAGCGTTGACCCGGTCTGCAATCTTAGTCTGCGGCACTACATGCACTCGCTGAGCTCCGAATGCCTTCAGGAAACGTTCCATCGGGCTTTCTTTCGTGGCGAATGTCTTATTCCTGGCATCGTGTGGCAACCAGATGGCGCCAAGTTCCATACTCCGCTTGGTCAGATATTCCTTTAGCTCCTCGATCCATTCATCGGCATCGAGGCCAGAGCGCCCGGTATAGCCCACCAAGCCATAGCCGTCAAGGCGCGGCTGCCAGAACCACCAGCTGGCGGTATCGCGGAAGCCAAGGTCGGAGGAAATGACGATGGGCGCACCATTCGGATCATAGACTTCACCGTCTTGGATGCGACCAGTTTGTCGTGCCCGGCTTACCCAGCGGCCCAGCACAGCGCCAAGGATCGCAGCATCGAAGCTGCACATGTATTCCTGGTCAAACATCGCTTGACCCATCTCCGGGCCGAATTCAGCGATATAGGCTAGTCGCTCAATCTCTAACTGTGTCGCATTGAATACCTCAGTGTCATGCGCCGTTAGCAGCTGAGCGAAGGCGCCGGGGGCCTTGCGGGCAGCATTGAATGTATCGTGCGCGTGATTCTTTCCGCGCGGCGTAGTGATAAAAATCTGCCACCCGTTGTTCTCGGCAATGATCGGGCGCAAATAAGCGCGGGCTGATGGATCCGCCAGCGCCCATTCGGAATATACGATGCCGGCTGGCGTCGAGCCCACAAGGCTGTTGAAGTTGTCCGAGCCGACAACCTGCCATGTCGAGCCATTCTTGAACTCGATCTGCATCTCGTGGTTGCGCGTTGCCCTGCGAATCTCCAGCGGAAATGCTTCGTCAATCCGCTTTTTGCCACTATGCGGATTAACTGCGTCCCAAATCGCCTTACGCGCCTGGCCAGCCTGCGGCAACATGTGCCAATAACCTGCCACACGTTCAAAAGCTGCGCAGGCTGTGCGGTGCAAGCTGATTTCGTCCTTGCCGCTTCTGCGATGCCAGATTAGCTCGGCATGCCTTCCGCCGTTCTCCAGATACTGCCATGCAGCCATTTGATAGCTGCGAGGCGTCCACCCATTAGGCAGAATTACCCGGGCCAAAGCGGCGAATCTCCACTGTAATGGTGCCATCATCGCCAGTGCCCTGGATTGTCATCGGGAGTACCTTCCCAACCAATGACATGAAGGCAACGGGATTCTTATCGGCTTGGTCAACCAGATAATCCATGCCGCCCTTCTTGTCGAGCGCGCCGAGAATCATTTCCTTCAGCGCCATCGTCGTCTTGTTCGGAACCCCCTTGGGGCGGCCTGGTCCAGCACCCATTGCAGCAGCACCAGTGGGTTTTCGTTTGGTTTTTTTTACCGTTTCCATTTTTTATTTGCTTCCCTTTCGGGTGGAGCATCCAAAAAAATACCCCGCAGGGCGCGGGGCTAAATTTCAAACAGGAGGAGAATTCTTGCAGACGCCGCTGGCTCCCATAGCGGGAACCGGCCACGCTGACTAGCGGAAATAAATTGTTACCGGCAATTTTAGGCAGCAGATTTACCGTTGTCAACGAGACTTTTTATTTTTCCGTGTGCGAACGCCAATTTTTCCTCAAAGACAGTTGTTGGTCTAGCTGCGTAACCCATCTTACGGCAAATGAAGTCGTTGTGCTGCTGCCTGATATATTTCCACCATAGCAACAATCGCCATTCAGTCTCAAGAAAGCGCATCATCTTCTCGATGAGGACAGCATCGTCATTGTCGGTGGTGTCGCGCACTGTATGGCCTGACCAAACGTTCCCCAGCGCAGCGCGGCGCATGCTTTCACAAACTGCACCGGTCATGGAGGCTGCTGGGCGTGGGCCTGAAGCGGTGGCCCAGCGCGCCCAGTTCTCCAGGCGCATTTCTATGGTTTTCGAAGTTGTCATTATTTTGATTTATTCCCGAAAGGAATGTGAAATTGGACCTTATGAAAGTCAACTTTTGGCTTTCCATCAGGGCCGCGCACGAAGGTCTTTTCTTCGAATACGACGGTTGATCGCGTCGTCGCACCAGTAATCCGGGTGGCCAGGGTTGGCCTGGTTGGCGAACGGATCAGGGTGCAGTTCGCGCCAGCGCTCATCGGCGCGGCGGCAGTAGGCGGCGAACATGCCCACGGCGAGGCACAGGACGACACCCAGAATGAGCAAGCACATGATATGGCGCAGACCCTCGTCGGTCAGCAGGTATTCAGTGAAGTCCATGATTTTCCCCTTAGCCAATGGATGGGATGGCGGCGCGCTGGGCCTGCAGGCGCGCGTACAGCGTTTCGCGGTATGGGTCGATACGCAGCGGCGTAAAGACAGGCGCGCGGTCGGCGGCACGCTGCATTCCGGCCAACTGGGCTTCCGTGGGGATCATGTAGGCAGTGCGGCCGATGTAGTCGCCCTTGTGGATCAGGCCACGCGCTTGCAGGCTTTCCAGGATAGGGGTCAGTGCGGCAGTCTCGCAGCGCAGCGAGAGTGCCATGTGGCATGGCCGGGAGTTGACGCCTTTGCGACGGGCCAGGTAGTGCATGACCTGCTCTTCTGTTGGGATTTCCTTCGGTGCTTCAGCTTTGGACGGCTTTTTCATCTTCTTCTCCTTGTGGTGGGACTGCAATTTCTTCCTGGCGCGCCTGTGAGCAGGCAAAGCGCAGAGTGTCTTCCAGCCGGTACAGCCACTTTTGCAGCGATTCGTGATCGCCGCGCAGCAGGTGAATGGACTGGTTCAGGCGGATTTCCTTGGCGGCGGCTGCTTCAAGCTTGTCCCAGTCGCGCTCGCCGCCGCGCGCCCGGATGGTCTGCGTGATCTTCACCAGCCAGCCTAGGCGCTGCAGCTCGTTGGTGATTTCGTGCGCGCGGCCCGGCTTGCAGCCAAAGTGCAGGAAGCAGTAATACTTTGCGCCGTGGTCCCATCCAGCTGTGCTGTTGGACATGGTGCCAAAACAAGGGCATCCATTTGCCTCGCAGAATCTGTTGTGGGTATTCTGGTCGGTCATTATTCGATATCCCAGAATGGCAGCAATGGCACCATGATGTTTTGCAAGCGCATCATCAATGACCAATAACGGCGGCTATGACCCTCATAAGAATCTTCCCAAGCTGCCTCGCGCAAAATTCTGGCCGCTCGATGGAGGTCATTATTCTTTCTTTCTCCTTCGCTTTGCAGGCGCTCCCAAGCATCACAGCGCGCCGCATATGCATCTCCGGTATACATCATTCAGCCTCTGGAGGTGGAAGGGTTTTAGGACGGAAGGCGACCAGAGCTTCCAGCGCGCCGGGCGGCGGGTTGCTGTGGCCCAGCTGCGGCGCGGCGGCGGGCGCCCAGGTCGAATTGAGCAGCCCCAGGCGAATGCCTTCCTCGCGTACCTCGTTCTGCTGCTCCAGCGTGCCGCCGGGGGATACCCAGTGGCGCGGCGGCCGGTTCGCCAGCTTTTCCTGGGCCACCAGACGGTCGTAGGCAGCGCGGAATGCCATGCGTGCAGCGTTCATATCCGGGCGCGGCTGGTCAATGAACTGCGCAGCAGCTGCCAACGCGGACGCAGTGACTTGGTTCAGGATGCCCGGTTCAGTTTCAAGCTTTGGAACCTGCGCCCATGCTTCGTCGGCGCTGATCCACTGCACTGGCTCGCGCTTCTCGATCTGCTCGCGGATATCGTTCGGGACCGGAGTGAACGTGCCTTCGCGGCAGTGCGCCGCCAGCGCGCCGCTGACTTGCTCCAGCGAGTAGTGTTTCACAGCGTTGAAAAACAGCGCCTTGCTGCCAGCGCTTATCACGCGCGCCGCCGGGGTCTTGCCCAGAAGGTCATAGGCAGCGTCCAGCAGCTCGCTGAAAGCCTTGAAGTCTTCATTTTGCATTAATGGTCCTCGCTTCGTCGTCGTCGGTGGTGATGCCGAGAAGGCGCATTGCATCCTCGGTGTTCTGCTGGCGCTGGGCGTCCAGGTCATGCACTTGCGCGCGTGGCGGCATGTTGCCGCGCCCAGAAGTCGCCGCGCTTTCCTTGCGCACCCAACTGCGCCAAGTTGCGGACCAATCTGCTTTCCGGCCAGCAGAGCCAGCCTTGGCGATCCAGTAATCGTAGAAATTCGTAGCCACCAGAGAAGGCCGTAGGTCTGGACGCTCGGTTTTGCAATACTCGATATCAGCCTCAGACGGCCTCCAGTCGGCAGGCAACCGGGTTCCGGTTGCAGAAGCCTTTGACTTTGCCTTTTGTGGTTCTTGGTTCTTGGTTTCTGGTTCCTGGTTATTGGTTATTGGTTTATGGTTAGTTGAAGTGCCGTTATACGGCTGTTCAACGGATGTACCAACGACCGTTGAATTCCCGTTGAGTGCCTGTTGCTTTCTCGCTGCCCTTGCCGCTGCCGAAGCCCTTCCAGCGATAGCTCTCTGGCTATTGGATTTTCGGTAGGCATCAAGTTCATCTTCGCACCTTGCGTGAAACCAGCCGGTAGGTGTTGACACAAAAAACTCGTCCAGGATGGCCAGAACAGCAGACTTTTCTTCTTCAGAACGGGCAACAATTTTGCGGCAGAGCGTCGCGATATCGGCTGTCAAAGGCTGTTCGGTGTCGTAGTAGACGAACATCAGGTCAAGGTAGACGCTGCGCTCGATACGTGTCAGATGCCGCGTGGCCCGGTCAAAATCCCCGATGTGATGGGAATAGTAGTTCATCAAAGCACTTTCTGGAGAGGCTGGGTAGTAAATCCAGCAAGACGTAACCCCGGACGAGAGAACAGGCTTGCGCCTTTGTCGCTCCAGAAAATGCTCTGTGTGATTTGCATGATTTGCGCTCTAGTCTATGGGTGCCGGATTACTAGCCCAGCAGTGAAATTCTTATCCTACGGCAGAGTTTCGTCAAGGACTTTCTTGCGTTTTTACATTGTTTTGGTGAAAAAGTGCAGCCATCCAGCCGCAACCCTTCGCGTCCAGCTTCTCGCGGCGGTACGCGCGGCGTGCCGATGCGTTCTTGATGTCGCGGTGGCGGCCAGGGTGCTTCTTTTCAAAGCGAGCCAGCATTTCGGCCTGCGTGAACGTGCGCGGCTCTGGCTTGTCGTTGCCTGGACCTGCGTGGTAGACCATCTGCTTTGCTCCCTGGCTGCGCCGCCAGCCGCCGATGTGGATTTCACCGGCAATGTGCATCTGCTTGAGCCAGTAGCGCGTGCTGCCGCCGCTGGCTCCGGACTTCTTCGCCACCTGCTTGATGGTGCCAGGCAGGGCATCAAAGACGGCTTGGCGGACGGATGGGCGGCCTATCTTGGACATGACTGCAACTCCTTCAGCTTTTGCTTGTAAAGCGCCTTGATACGCTGGCAATCCTCGACGGTGTACTTGACCGGCGCACGATCCTGCTCAAGCCATTC
>Ga0213872_10001371_pt1 | contig 16046 bp, 12 predicted proteins | sample VelepicomBERX_R2_FD_160071 | JGI IMG/M metagenome (GOLD analysis project Ga0213872, IMG submission 160071) | Rhizosphere microbial communities from Vellozia epidendroides in rupestrian grasslands, the National Park of Serra do Cipo, Brazil - RX_R2 | ecosystem: Host-associated > Plants > Roots >...
ATAGACCAAAGAGGCGCTCAATCACGCTGTTTTGAAAAAGGGCTTCGAAAACCCGCGACTGGAAGGAGAAGAACTCCAACTGCTCTGCGGTAAACTGCCTGGATTTCTCACCCGTAGCTTCCCCGAGAACCACACACGAGATGACTCCGTGGATGTCGCCGAGGAAATTAAACGGGACGATCATCATCGCCTCGGTCCGCTGACCGAGCGCATGGTCCACGCGTTTGCTGTGGTCGACGTTCTTATAGACGTCGTTCTCTACGAAGGACTGGCCGTTGGCAAATACCAGAGCCACGAGGCCTTCCCCCATCGGCTGCCGCAAGACGCCGACGAGGTCTTCGGCCCGCGGGCCGGTGTTGTAAGCAGGAACAAGATTTTTTCCCTCCACATCCGCAAGCCAGATCGTGCCTTCATCCGCGCCGACATGCCCAAAGAGCCAGCGGAGGAAATACTTGCAGTGGAGAGGAAGTAACGAAGCGAATGCTTCCGGAGTGATGGCCGCTGCAGCCTGAGAGAGGCGCAGGCGGACAGCTGACCGGAGTTGCTCCGCGTCGGGAGAATCTAAATCAAAGGCGAGAGTATCCATATAATCACAACGGTAGGGTTTCCGAGAAACTTCTCACTCGCTGTCATATACAAAGACGTTCGACTGGGCCCTCCTTGCAGATTTTCTTAGGAGAACTCATTGTGAAAGGTTACAAAGGTTAGACGTGTTGAGCGCCGTGCCACAAGTCAGCTATCACCCGGATGTTAGTTTTCGTCGTTGATCGGCCGACAGAATCATGAGCCTGTTCTCGGCGCTCGTTTGCATGGATACTCATCACAACCCGGCCACGTCTTCACCGGGTTTGGCGACGGGAATCGGTCAAGAAGTTAGTGTCGGTGAAACACACCCAGCGATCGAGCCGAGAAAGATGCAAAAGAACGCCGCCAGTTTGGAGAAGCATTCACAAATTAGATGCATGGAATGCACACGAAAGACAAGCAGATTCAAGCCGCCGGTGGATACGTTCCACAACTACCAAAAGTTGTTATAGTTTTGCTCTGAATGTTACTAGCCTGCATCGCTCCCAAATCTCTGAAGATTTGGGGCGATGCAGGCTCAGGGTGCACCCTGAGAACTCATAATGAATGGCCCGGCGAGTTTGACCGCCTGAGCCAGCCCTTGCTCGGTGCGCAGTTTTACGAGCCAGTTGCGTTGGACTTCGGCTAAAGCCTGGGGCGCGTTCCCGCTCGTGTGCGCAGCTTCGTAGAAGTCGCGCATGATTTGGATGGTAGTTTCATCGCTGATTGGCCAGAGCGTCATCAGCAGGTTCTGTGCACCCGCCTGGATGAATCCCCGGCGTAGCCCCATGACGCCTTCGCCGGCTTTGGCGTCGCCCGACCCCGTATCGCATGCTGAGAGACTAACCAACCAAGTCCCTTTGAGATCGAGTGCTGCGACGTCCTCAGCCGTGACAATGCCGTCATTCTCCACCGGAGGTGTTTCCCCTCGTCCCCAAGCTTTCAGTGTGTCATTGGCTCCAGCTAAGACCAACCCACTGCGATGCATTGGATTTTGAAAAAACTTTGACTTAGCCATGCTCGGTTCAAAGCTATCGAGTTGTTGGTCACTCAATTTTGAGACCCGTTCGTCGGCGGCCTCGAAGAATCCGTGTGTTGCAAAATGCAGAATATAAGGGGAGTGAACGAGGAAAAGCGCCTCCTTGCTCGCATCCTTACCGGTAAAGGATTCTGCTTGCCAGTGCCAGGCTTCGAATAAACCTGTCAACTTGTCGCATTCTTTCTGGGTACCTTCTAACCGATTGAAGCTCGAGCCCTCCAGCCCTCTCTTTTCCGTGTTGGCCATCGAATCGGCAGATGAGTTCGAGGCAATATTATCTGCCTGGGCAACCTCTTGACTCGAGGCCAACCTGAAATCGGGGTTAGCAAAAATAACGGCTACGGCGCCGGGCGCAGGTTTGACCTCTCGCAGCAGGTCGCGTCCGCTTGCGGTGTACTGCACAGTGTATTTCTCAGCGAGAAAGCGTTTGTTAGCATCAAGTAGTGTCGCAAATGATATAAAGTTGAGTTGGCCATCAGGACTGATAATTATCCGCTTCGTATCCGACGGCGTGGCTTGTTCGATCGGTGCCCAAAGTTCCTGGTAGAGTTTCTCCAAGTTCGCCGAAAGTTCTTCCTGATCAGAAGCATTGCGCACGACACGTTGATAGCGGCTAGCCAATTTATCGACGCCGCTTGCTTTACCAAGGGGAATCCAACGAGGTCGGCCGGTAGACCCTAGCACAATGGCTCCGTAGCATTGTTCGAGCCTCCCTTTGCCCAGGTAAAGCAGGTATCGCAGGTATTCGACCAGGACGCTATCCTTGGGAATCACTGCTTGCACCTGCTCAACCGTGACGGTCAATGCCCATCTAGCGCGTCCGAGACCGGAAACATTTTGAGCGAGCCGGCCCTCGAATTGTTCGACTTCGTGCTCTAGGTTCTGAATCCTATTGTTAGGCTCCGCGGATGGCCGGCTAGGGGATTGTAGTAGCAGTTGCCCTAACAGCCTTTTGTCCGTTGCAAGTCGCCCGACCAAATCCCGGTCTTTGCTCTCCTTACTTGCCTCCGCAACCAAACGGTCTTCGATGATTGAATCCAGAACGACGCCCTTGTATCTCAGCAGAGCTAGGGCGAGATCCGTTTCACTTTCTTTGAGGACCGCAAAAAGACTGTATGGGTGAACTGTATCCTCGTAGGCCAGCCGCTGTTGCTCAGAGGTGAAGGATAAAATCTTCGAAAGGATCGCTAACCGAGCTTTGGCACTCAGACGTGCGAGTGACTTCGCCTCATCGATTTTCCCAAGGTCGAATTCCACGATGGCCAGATTTTCAAGAGCAGCTGCGGTGTCCGGGTGATCTGGCCCGCTGGCCTTTTCCACGATGCGGAGGGCTTGCTGATAAAGTGGTTCAGCCTTGGTATAATCCCCCATATGTTCATAGAGACCCGCCAGGTTATTGAGGGTTAGCGCAGTGTCTGCGTGTTCCAGACCGAGCACTTTTGTCCTGATTCGGAGAGCTTCCTTATAAAGCGGTTCGGCCTTGGTGTAATCGCCCATTTGTTTGTAGAAACCCGCCAGGTTATTGAGGCTCGCGGCGGTATCCGGATGTTCGGGACCGAGAACCCTCTGCAGGACCTCGAGCGCTTCCTGGTAGAGGGATCCGGCTTTGGCGTAATCACCCTTGACTCGGTACAACTCGGCCAGGTTGTTAAGACTCCGGCCAGTTTCGGGGTGTTCCGAACCGAACACTTTTCTCATGATTTGGAGAGCTTGCTGAAGGAGCGGCTCGGCTTTGGCGTAATCGCCCATTTCCAGATACAGCCCGGCCAGGCTATTGAGGCTTCGGGCAGTGTCGGGATGTTCTGGACCGAGCACTTTTGTCCTCATTTGCAAAGCTTGTTGAAGGAGCGGTTCGGCCCTGGCGTAATCACCGATGTCGTTATAAAGACCCGCCAGGTTATAGAGGCTCGAGGCGATGTCCGGATGTTCCGGCCCGAGAACCTTCTGCAAGATATTGAGCGCTTCCTGGTCGAGAGGTTCGGCTTTGGCATATTCACCCATCGCTCGGTACAGCTCGGCCAGGTTATTGAGGCTCTGTGCCGTATCGAGATGTTCCGGTCCGAGGATCTTCTGCCGGATCCGCAGGGCTTCCTGAAGGAGCGGCTCGGCTTTGGCGGGTTCGCCCATGGCTCGATAAAGGCCCGCCAGGTTATCCAGGCTCGTCGCGGTGGCTGGATGCTCCGGACCCAAGGCTTTCTGGCGGATCCGGAGTGCCTGCTGAAATAGCGGCTCGGCCTTGGCATACTCGCCCATATCCTGGTACAACGACGCCAGATTATTGAGATCGGTCGCCGTGTCGGGATGTTCCGGCCCAAGCACCTGCCGCAAGATCCGGATAGCTTCCTGGTCGAGCGGTTCGGCTTTGGCGTATTCTCCCTGATCCTGGTACAACGCAGCCAGGTTACTGAGGCTGATTGCGGTGTCGGGATGTTCTGGGCCAAGGACCTTCTGCCGGATTCTCAACGCTTCCAGGTCCAGCGGTTCGGCTTTAGCATATTCGCCCATATCGCGGTACAACTCAGCCAGGTTACCAAGGCTCTGCGCCGTGTCGGGATGGTCTGGCCCAAGAGCCTTCTGCCGGATCCGCAGCGCTTGCAGGAAGAGCGCCTCGGCTTTAGCGTATTCGCCCGTAGCTTGGTACAGCTCAGCTAAGTTGTTAAGGCTCGTGGCAATACCTGGGTCCTCAGGGCTTAGCTCCTTTCCCCGAATGGCGAGAACCTTTTCGGCAATGGGAATTGCCTCCTTGTATTTGCCTTCTGCATACAGTTTCTGAACTTTCTGAGCCAGCAGACCAGGACTCTCATCCTCTGCGATAGACTTGGGAGACTCGCCGATGAAGAAGCCCAGTCCAAGCAGCAAGGGGATCAAACTAATGAGCTTTTCGACCATACCTTTGATTCCTCCGCGAAAGCGGATGCTGGTCATCTCTTACCTCGCGCGTCTCATGAGATCACGTCGAACGAAGCACGCAAGTCATCCGGAATCCTTCGTGGTCGGCCGCTTTGGCGATCCACGTAAACCCAAATGGTTTCGGCCTCGACCAATGCTTGCTGGTCGCTGGCTCGCCGGATCAGATATCGTCGTGAGGAGCTGCGCTGTTTCAATTCGGCAACCCAGGTGCCAAGCGTGATCGTTTCGCCGGCGAAAGCCGGTCGAAGGTATGTGATGAAGTGGGAGCGTACCACCCAGACCGCTCCGTTCTCAAGATAGCGCTCCACGGGCCAGCCTCGTGCGGCCGAATGTTGAATCGCGATATCCTGCATCCAGGCAAGGTATTTCAGATTGCTGACATGACCCAGCTCATCGATCGCATCTTCCGGCACTGAGAAGGTCCGAGCGAAGACTCCCGGCGCGTCTGCAATTATTCTCCAAGCCACGAAGCTATCCTAGCCGGCATCGCTCACAAATCCCTAGAGGTTTTTGATGACTATCTGGTCCCGATCTGGCTTGGAAGATTTTTAACCCAGGCAGGACGCCTCTCTCATCGTCCTCGTCCTCGAACTCGTCCTCGTCCTCGATCTTTGGACCTTGCGCGGGGTTTAGACGGAACTGCCGTAACTTCGTGACTTAGACGTCCGCCCCGGTGCACGGGCGGGGATACCCATGTCACAATGAAGCCCCTCTGGTTGCATGACAACGTCCCAAAGATCGAGGACGAGGACGAGTTCGAGGACGAGAACGATTTGGTTCCGGTCACGACGCCGCGGTACTCCCGCATTCTCAGCGAGAGCCCTCCTTCGCCCGCGCCATCGCCGCTTCTTGCTGTGCACCGGCAAAAATGAAGAACGCGATGAAGATCAGTAACGGATTGGAAGGATGACCGAAAAGCCCAATGACGCCAAAGACAATGGCCAGACCCTGGCCAATCCAAGCCGCAATCTGGGTCGCCCGAGCATAGGGCATCGCCATCGCCAAAAGCGCGCGGAGCACTCGACCGCCGTCCATCGGGAAAGCCGGGATCAAGTTGAACAAAACCAGCATCACATTCACGGACGCCAGCTTGGCCAATAACTCAATTCTTGGACTTTCCAGGTACTCAAGTTGCTCAAGCGTAGCACTGCGGTGGATCACAAAGATCAGCACCGCGGCGATGACCACATTAACGATCGGTCCGGCGATCGCGACAATCAGTTCCTGCCAAGGCTTGTCCGGAATGCGGTTGAGGCGCGCCACACCGCCAATCGGCAGTAAAGTAATGTCGGGCGTCATGATGCCAAATCCGCGAGCCGCAAAGGCGTGGCCGAACTCGTGCAAAAGCACGCATAAGAACAGGGCCAGGATAAAGAGCACCCCTTGGACCGCGCCTGCAAACCCGCCTACCTGGTAGTAACTGAACCAAATCCAAACTAGAAACAGCAGGAATGTGACGTGAATGCGCACATCGATCCCGAATACAGAAGCTATTTTTATGGATGAGCGCATGCTTTGGATTGGATACTCTCGCCTGATCTGTTCCGCAGCAAGGAAAACGATTCGCGGTAGGGCGAAGCTCCGCCCGCGGCGCGTGATGCAAAGTAGGCGAAGCGTCCCGCTTTGCACTCTTGGGAGCTAAAGCAAAGCGGGACGCTTCGCCTACGTCGTACCGCGTCACGCGCCACGGCTCGGACGGCCGCCGTCGTTCCGCGGACGCGGAACTATGGCGCCCCTGCGAGCCCGACGTAGCAAGGGGTTACAGGGGCGGAGTCGGGAGCCTCGCCCTACCGGGGTTTTTTTGCAGCCGGCTTTCTCACCGAACGCCTGGCGGTCTTTGCCGGCGGCTGTTCGAGCGCAGCGCCGCTCGTAATAGCAGGCTCCCCGGAAGCGGACGCCGCGGATTTCGGTGGGTCGGCATATATCATTCGAAACGCCTCAACGGTCGCGGCGTTTCCCGCATCGACCAAAGCACGCAAAACGCCGTCGTCTTCCGTAAGCACGCGAAAACCAGCCATTATCTCGGTATGCTGCTGGGAAACCGCTGCTAGCAGGGACGTCCTTGGAGGATTCGCGGTGATCATTCCGGCATATGACTGCCGAACCAGGCTCTGAACGACGGAAGTTAACAACGCCAAGTTCGCAGCTGCGAAAAGGTCCTTGTAAGCTCTGTGCCCCAAACCGATTATATCCTGCTGGCGGGCCTTAAAGGCTTCGAGGGCCAAGCCAATCTGTGGGATAAGGTCCGACATGTTGCCAATCCCTACAACGACCGTCGCGAGTTGTCAGTCTTATTCGAAACCGCCGCTAGCTCGGCTTGTGGTAGGCACGCGCTCCCGCGCGTCCCGGGCAGCCTGGCCGCCAGACGCGAAACGCGCACGCCCGGACACGCCGGAACGCATCTCTACCGATGGCTAAAGTGGTTATCCTGGGTGCGGGCGTAATGGGGTCTGCCATGGCTGTGGTAGCAGCCGACAGGGGGCACAGTGTGGCCCTGGTTGGCACTCACCTCGATGAGCCAGTGATAAGTTCGATCGAAGCGACCCATCTGCACCCGAAGCTTGGAGTAACACTGGCTTCGACCGTCACAGCTTATCGGTGGGACAGCTTCGGCGAAGTACTAAAGGGCGGTATTGATCTCCTGATTCTCGGGGTATCCTCAGCCGGCGTCGGGTGGGCAATCGACCGCATCACCGAGACCCTGGAGAGTGCGTTGCCGGTTCTCATGATTACAAAGGGGCTCGTGGCGAACGAGGCGTCGATCGAGGTGTTGCCTCGATTTGTAGCGCGGCAGTCCGAGGTGCGCGCAGGCCTGCGGCTGCCCGTCATGGCCGTCGCCGGTCCTTGTATAGCGGGCGAACTCGCGGCGAAGCGCGACACTAGCGTGGTGATAACAGGAGACAATCAGAAAGCTCTTGATTACGTTATTGATTTGCTGAAAACGCCCTACTATCACGCGCACCCGTCAAAAGATGTGGTGGGCGTTGAGGCCTGCGCCGCCTTCAAGAATCTATATGCAATCGCTGTTGGCTCAGCAAAGGGCGCACTCGAACGCGCGGAGCGCGCTGCGAATGGAGCGCTGATGCATAATCTTGCCGCCGCCCTCTTTGCCCGGGCGCTGACCGAGCTCTCGGTTCTGGTCGATCATCTCGGCGGGGATCAGGCGAGCGTGGCGGGGCTTGCGGGTGCGGGGGATCTCTACGTGACCTGCCAAGCCGGGCGCAACTGCCGTCTCGGGCGGCTATTGGGGCTTGGACTAACCTTTTCACGTGCCAAGTCGGATCATATGGCGGGTGATACAATCGAGGGCGCCGAATTGGCTATGACAGTCGGTCCAACGTTGGATGCAATGATGATGGCAGGCACACTTCCCGCTGAGCGGATGCCGCTGACCCGCGCAATCATCGATGCAATCTGTCGTGATCAACCGTTCATATGACCAAAAGTGCTTAGGGCTTCAGCCCTGTGTGGCACGGGCGTCTCGCCCGTGGTCCATGGCCCATCCACGGGCGAGACGCCCATGCTACAGAGGGCTGAGGCCCTGGAGGCTTCCAACCTGTGTTCAGCCCCCCACGCCATCATCAAGCCGGTGCAGTTGATCCGGCTCAAGATCCAATTTGGCTGCCTCCACATTTTCCTCCAGATGAGCGATCGACGTCGTGCCCGGAATCGGAAGGATGTTCGGTGCGCGGTGGAGCAGCCAGCTCAGGGCTACCTGCGTCGCCGTTGCCCCAAGCTTTCTGCCAATATCAGCAAGAGCACCTTCAGCGGAAGCAAGCGGCGCTCCAGGCTTCATCGGATCGGCTCCCAACGGGCCATAAGGTACGAACGCGATCCCTTCGCGAGCACAATAAGCCACCATGGGTTCCCCCTGGCGTTCACCGACGCTGTATCTGTTCTGTACTGAAGCGATTCGGGCAATTGACCTCACTTCTTCAAGCTGTTTGACCGTGATATTCGAAAGGCCGATCAACCGAATTTTTCCTTCCTGCTGGAGTTGTGCCAAACCCATCACCGATTCGCTCAAAGGCACACCCGGATCAACCCAATGCAGTTGGTACAAGTCGATACAGTCTAGGCGTAAGTTTTTGAGACTTTCTTCGCAATCACGCCGCAAACCTTCCGGGCTTCCGTCCAAGTATCGCTCAGTAGCAGTTTTTTTTACCACCCCGCCCTTGGTCGCAATGAAGAGCCCTCCCGGGTAAGGGTGGAGAGTTTCCCCGATAAGTCTCTCATTCCAACCGGGTCCGTAAGCCCTGGCCGTATCAATAAAATTGATTCCAAGTTCGAGTGCCCGCTGCAGAACCTTTTTCCCATCGTCCCAAGCCTCGTAAGGCCCAAAGTTACCGGGTTGACCGGTCAGACGCATCGCGCCATAGCCTAGCCGGCGCACCTCCGTTCCATCGAAGAATCGAAATGTAAGAGGGGGTAGCATAGGAAGACTCTTTACGCCTGAAACGCGCTGTTGCGTAGCTCAATTTGCACCTCAGGTGCGGCATCCGGTGAGGTATCGGCGTGTCGGCGTATCGGCGTGCGGCGTACACGAAGACGTAGGCGAAGCGTCTCGCTTTTGCTTTCTTCATGATCGCTGCGAGGCGGCACGCCTCGCATGCACGACAACTTGCCGTTGAACAGGTTGTCGTGTTCGCCGACACACCGACACGCCGACACGCCGATACCTCATCCTTCGAGCGAGCCTGCGAGCCTTAAAACAGCTTGATCGTCCAAGCCGCAATTGTTACTCATAGCGGTCCCCCTTTAGATGCTCCGCATTTATTCTTCAGTCACTCGTCAACCCCTTCATTTCGTTAGGATCAGAACATGAAATCGATTGCGCACCACGCTATTCTTTCCCTCGCGCTCCTGACCGGACTCAACAGTATCGCGACCGCTGCCGATACTTATGAGCCCGAATGCTTCAAGCCGTTTAGTCCGACCACAAAAACGCTGCACTTTCCAGCGAAGAAACCACCTTACCGGATCGCATTAGCCAACGGGTTTATCGGGAACACCTGGCGAATCGAAATGATCAAGGCTTTGCAGGCCTACGCGGAATCGCCCGAGATGAAGCCTCTGATCAAAGAATTGCGGGTTACGAGTACGGGCACCGATGTAGCCGCACAGATCGGAGCGATAGACAACTTTATCAATGCCGGCTATGACGCCATTCTGATCAATGCGGTAAGCCCTACAGCGTTCAAGCCGGTGATTGAGCGAGCTAAGCGAGCCGGCGTGATCCTGGTAGCCTTCGACAACGTTATCGACAGCGACCAGATCTTTTTGGTGAACGAAGACATGATCGAGATGGGGCGGATGGCAGGGCGCTGGCTCGAGAAAGAGATGGGAACAAAGGGTAGCGTACTGGAGGTGCGCGGAGTGCCCGGTAATTCTGTGGACCAGGACCGGCACAAGGGATTCCATGAAATCCTGGACAAACATCCCGACATTAAATTCGTTGAGGTAGTCGGCAACTGGGACGACGGCACAGCGCAGAAAGCGAGCGCGGATGCGATCGCTGCACATGGACACTTTGACGGCGTCTACACGCAAGGGGGTTCAACTGGGACAGTCCGCGCGTTCATCGACGCCAAACAGCCTTTCATTCCGGTCGTGGGAGAGGGAGAAAATGGCTTTCGCAAGTTAGTTGCAGATCACGCCAAAGACGGTTTGAAGGGTCTGTCGCTCAGCCAATCACCTGCGCTGTCAGCAATTTCTCTTAAGGCCGCAGTCGCCGCCCTGCAGGGGAACGCGTTGCCCCAGTTCATCGCGATCCCTCTACCTTGGGCGGACTACACAACCCTGAAAGCCGGTGAGAACTATTTTCCCGACCTCTCAGATGATTTCTTCGTTGCGACAGGCTTTGAGCCTTGCGGAGTAAAGCTCGACGCCGCACAACTGATGAACGCGGCCAAAACAAATCAATAAGCCCTAGCCCGCAAAAATCACGCGCTGGGAGAATCGACGAGACTTCGACGAGCTCAGTCGAGTCGCTCACTGCGGGCTAGAAAGCTCTTAAACAGACGCCTCCGCGTCTGTTTAAGAGCCCGTTTTAAAATAAATGAATCGAAACAAACTGTTTTTGAATTTTTCCTCCCAAAAAGCAGCGGGATTGTGCGGCGTAGCCGGAGGATTCTGCTGCCCGAGCCTGCATCGCTCAAAAATCTCTAAGGATTTGTGAGCGATGCAGGCTAATGACGTCCCTCCCCTGCCGTCTGAAGCGACCCCGTTCTTGAGGCTGCAGGGGGTTTCCAAGCATTACGGGGGCGTCACGGCTCTCTCGAGCGTCGATTTCGAATGTACGCTCGGCAACATCCACGCTGTCGTGGGTGAAAACGGCGCTGGCAAAAGTTCTTTGATGAAGATCATCGCGGGCGTAATCCGGCCGGACGAGGGCCGGATGTATGTCGATAGCAAGGTGGTCGATTTTGCTTCGCCATCAGACGCGACTCGACATGGCATCGCCTGTATTTTTCAAGAGCTCTCCCTCCTGCCTGATCTCTCGGTATCAGACAACATCTCAATTACAAATCCGCCGAAACGTTTTGGTTTGATCGACCGACGCCAGCAGAGGAAACGGGCCAGCGAGATCCTCTATCAAATCGGCTGTACTGACATTCACCCTTCTGAACGTGTCAAGGACCTCCCTTTGTCGCGCCAACAGATGGTCGAAATCGGGAAGGCTCTGGTTCGGCAACCCCGCTTGATTATCATGGACGAGGCCACGTCAGCTTTGACTGCTCGAGACGTGGATCAGCTCTACAAGGTCATCCGCCAACTTCGAGACCGGGGCCTGGCGATCCTCTACATCTCTCATCGGATGCATGAGATATCGGCTTTGGCGGATACCTGTTCGGTCTTTAGAAACGGAAGGCGGATCGACACGTTCCCTATGACCAGCAGAACGACGGAGGAAATCGTTCCACTTATGATCGGACGCGAGGTGGCCCAAGCCTATCCGCCAAAGCAAGAGCATAGGCCGGCTGCTTCCAGTGGTCCCGGCCGATCGAGGATCGATGGCGCGCCCGCAGCCGAAGTGCCGGCCCTGGACGTGAGAAAGTTAAGTTGGGGAGAAACACTCAAGAATCTCTCGATGCGCGTGGGAAACGGCGAAATAGTCGGTCTCGGCGGCCTGGACGGCCAAGGACAGAGCGAGTTTCTACTGGCACTTTTCGGCGTGCTGCGTGGGGTGGAGGGTGAAGTGTTGATCAGCGGTACGCCGCGATCGATCGAACACCCCGGCCAGGCGAAATCGTCCAGTGTCGGAATGGCATTGATACCGGAAGATCGCAAGACCCAGGGCTTGCTCCTGGCGATGTCCGTTCGCGATAACCTCGTGCTTGCGGCCGCATCGGATCTGAGCCGACACGGGTTAATCGATCCTAAAAAAGAACGAATGGCGATCGTTGAAACGATGAGGAAGCTGCAAATCAAAGCGAACGATCTCGACGCGCCAGTTCGCACGCTGTCTGGCGGCAATCAACAGAAGGTCGTCCTTGGGAAATGGCTGATGAAGGAGCCACGGATCCTGCTTTTGAATGATCCAACGCGCGGTATCGATGTCGGCACGAAACAAGAAGTTTATCGCCTCATGCGAGAGCTGGCACAGATGGGCATTGCGATCCTCTTCTATTCCACCGATTACGAAGAGCTCATCGGTATGTGTGATCGCGTGGTCGTCTGCCACGGAGGCAAATTCATTCGCGACCTCGCAGCAGCAGAATTGAACGAACACAATCTGATCACGGAGTCACTGAATTTAGGCGAAAAGTCCACGCAATTGCCCGCTGCTGGAACGGTCCATGCCTCCAACGGCGCGAGACAAGGGAGACGCCAGGCGTTTGCCCGGTTTTGGCGGCAGAATGCCGGACCGACCCTGGCATTTGCTGTCTTCGCGTTCATGTTCCTCTTGTTCTCGGTAAACCAACAGAACGGTCTTTCGACAAACGTTCTGACCTCAGTTTCGAATAAGGCCGTCGTCCTTGCTTTGGTGGCCATGGGACAAACGTTGGTCATTTTGACGGGCGGTTTTGATTTGTCCGCCGGGATGGTCATGACGATGGCTTCTTGCCTGGCATCAGTGGTGGTGAACGGTTCGCCTACCCAGATCGCTTTGGGCACTATAGCGGTCTTGGGCAGCGGGCTCGCGGCCGGTGCGATCAATGCCACCATCATCGTCTTCGGCAGGATCCAACCGATCATCGCGACGCTGGCCACGGGAGCGGTCTACTTTGGAGTTGCTCTCTGGTTGCGTCCGAGTCCGGGCGGCGAGGTGAGCGAAGATCTTAGCAACGCGTTGACGTACGATCTGGGTGGGATCCCAACCACCTTTTTGCTTTTAGCTGCTGTCTGGCTGTTCGTCTGGTGGCCATTTCGAAATTCGGTCGTGGGCCGCGCCTGTTACGCGTTAGGATCGGCGGAAAGTGCCGCGTACATGTCAGGTCTGGCGATCGGGCGCTCACGGCTGGCGGCCTACGCTTTGGCGGGTCTCTTCGCGGCAGCCGGCGGTTTATTGCTGGCGCTGATCTCATTGTCGGGTGAAGCGAGTGCAAGCCAAGGCGGACTCTACACATTGAACTCGATTGCCGCTGTCGCCATAGGCGGCACGTCGCTATTTGGGGGCTCTGGAGGGATGACTGGTTCGATTATCGGCGCCCTCGTACTCCGAACGATCAGCGATCTGTTGTTCGTCTTCAATGCTCCGGCACTATGGCAACCCCTGTTTCAAGGTCTTATTTTACTCGGCGCAGTTTGTTTAGGGGGCTTGCGAGTCTTGCGCCGGAAAAATCAGTTGGATGTCTTTCTATGAGTCGGTGGCTCTCGATGGCTCGTCAGCCCATCTTCATTGCTAGCGCCTGTATTCTGGTGATCCTGGCGGTTGGCGGGAGCATTAACCCCAACTTTCTTTCGATCAACTACCTGTTACAACAACTGGAGGTAGCATCTTTCCTCGGAATAATCGCCGCAGGACTAATGCTGGTTATCCTGCTTGGGCATATCGATTTGTCGATTCCTTGGACGATTACGATGGGCGGAATGATGTCGACGGCGGTCGCCAACATGTATGCAACAGCAGGCGCGTTGACGATCCCCGTCGGGCTAGGTTGCGGGTTGCTCGTGGGTCTCGTCAACGGACTCGGGGTTGCCTGGCTGCGGGTACCCTCGATGATTTTCACGTTGGGTATGAATGCTGTTCTGCAGGGCCTGGTGGTGTTGTACACGGGTGGGGCTGCGCCCGCGAGTCACGCCACCAGGCTAATGTCGATCATGGCCGTGGAACGGACTCTCGGCGTGCCCAATTCCCTTTTTGTTTGGGGCGCTGTTTCGATACTGACGGTTTTCCTGCTGCGTGCGACGCAGTTCGGCCGCTATATATACGCGGTTGGCAACCGTGAGCGCGCCGCCTACCTGTCCGGAGTGCCGACGCGCGTAGTGATTGTGGTCTGTTTCGCTCTGAGCGGTCTCACGGCCGCACTGGCTGGAATCATGCTCACCGGGTACTCGACCAAAGCGTATCAGGGCATGGGCGACGCCTATCTATTGCCGTCGATCGCCGCTATCGTGCTCGGGGGAACAAACGTACTAGGTGGAACCGGGCAGTACACGGGCACGGTTGTAGGAGTTATTCTTATCGTACTTCTCCAAAGCATTTTGTCGGTATTGCAAATGCCGGAAGCGGGGCGCCAGGTCATCTACGGCGGTGTCCTGGTCAGCATGCTCCTAATTTACGGACGCGGCACGCGCTTAAGCGAATAGGATTAGGGTCTGACCCTAATCCTTGACCCTTACCGCGACACCGTGACCCCGGAGGCGTTCTTAATCAACACCTGAGGGTTGCCGCCCGCGAGAGACGTTTTGTAGATCTCAAAGTGCCTCCCGTCCCGGGTCCCGGTGAAAAGGTACTCCTGCTCGCTTAGCCAACAGGGCTCCCAGGCATAGGGGATATCCGGAGAGATTCGTTTGGCTTTGCCCTCGCTGATGTCGAAAAGGAAGACCGCCGGTGGAGGTCCCTCCCACTTCTTGATCGGACCATCCCTGTCGAGGTCCGCATCCAAAAGGAGATGTGAGCCGTCCGACGAGGGTTCGATCCGATCGCTGCTGTTCATGTCAGCGTTCGACAATGCTTCGGAAATCTTCCATTGGCTCAGAACTTTTCCCGTCAAATCGATCCGGTAAATGTTCGCCAGGTCCTGGCAGTAAATGCTTTGTCCATCCGGTGCCCAAGCGGGCGATTCGAAATCCTGATTAGTCGGTGAAAGTTCGCCGACAAATTGGAACGCGGTACCATCAGTCCGGACGGACCCAAGTCGCCAGTGATCGCCCACGAATATTTTGCAAACAAGCTGTTTACCGTCCGGTGACCAGACCGGTCCGTACGCGTTGTCGCTTGGCAGATTGCGAAAGCTCGTTTTGGCTCCGGTAACCAGATCAATGACCGCAATGTGCCGGACGGTGCCCTGGCCAAGCTCGGTGTACGCCACGCGAGCGCCTTCCGGAGAAATGGCTGGATCAGCTCCGGTTACAATCTTGCGAGCATTGGTGCCATCGAGATTGGAGAGCCAAACTCCCTGGTCGCGGCTAAAGCACAGTCGACGAGGCTGATCGGATGCCTGTGTGGCAAACGTCAATGAAAAAAGAGTGGACCAGACGAGCAAAAGGGCACGGAACATGCCGGCGAGGTTACAGGCTGCGGGTAGGGCGTTGCAAGTTGGGGGTTTCGGGGTCGAACGAAACGCGGTTGGCAACGATCCCAAAAAACCGATCCTTGATCGCACTTTGCTGACGGCCGTATCGCAGGCGCCGCCAAAGCGCACTCGGAGAGCAGAAATTTTGTGCCTCGAGATCATAATGGATATAATGAGAGAATCATGAGCCGCTTCGTGTATTTCGACTATCGGGGGGAATATCCTCCAGGCATAACCGGGACTGTCTCCCCGGTGCTTTATCGTTACATCGTCGAAGTCTCAAAAAAGGACTGCGACGGTGGAGACCGCGACCCAGCGGAGCAACGGCGGGTCGCTAGAAGCCTCCTGCATATGAGTCTCGGTCACGATAAGACTGAACTTGTCGTGAGTTCACCAACGCAGGCAGAAATTGAGCAGAAGCATTTTGATACTATTACAAAGGCGGAAATTTACTCGACCTGGGATGGCAGAGTCTACCGGGTGGTCCGAGGATTAGACGTCTGGGAATAAACGCCGAGAACGCCGAAAACGCACGAGAACGCCGAGAACGGTCGAATGGCGAGCGCCAAATAATTAACACCTAAGACTAGCCCGCAAAAATCACCCGCTGGGAGTAGCGACGAGCTCATTGCGGGCTAGAAGGCTCTTAAACAGACGCCTGCGCGTCTGTTTAAGAGCATGATTTAAAATAAATGAAGGGAAACAAACTGTTTTCAAATTCTTCTTCCCAGAAGCAGCAGCATTGTCCGGCGTAGCCGGAGGATGCTGCTGCCTGAGCCTGCATCGCTCACAAATCTCTAAGGATTTGTGAGCGATGCAGGCTAGACACTTCCGTTTTTCTTCGTTTGGCA
>Ga0213872_10001372_pt1 | contig 16043 bp, 12 predicted proteins | sample VelepicomBERX_R2_FD_160071 | JGI IMG/M metagenome (GOLD analysis project Ga0213872, IMG submission 160071) | Rhizosphere microbial communities from Vellozia epidendroides in rupestrian grasslands, the National Park of Serra do Cipo, Brazil - RX_R2 | ecosystem: Host-associated > Plants > Roots >...
CCCGGACGCGATCGAGACGCTCAACAATTTCCCGATCAGCCGCGTGAACGGCAAAACCATCTTCATGCGCGACATCGCCCATGTGCATGACGGCTTTCAGGTGCAGACCAATTCGGTGTCGGTGAACGGCAAGCCGGGTGCGTTGATCACCATCCGCAAAAGCGGCGGCGTCTCGACCTTGGCGGTGATCGACGGCATCCGCGAGGCGCTGCCCGACATCCAGAAGCTGATCCCGGCTTCGGTCTCGGTGAAGCCGATCTTCGACCAGTCGGTGTTCGTCAAGGCGGCGCTGGATAGCGTCAAGATGGGCGGCATGATGGCGGCCGGCCTGACGGCGCTGATGATTCTGCTGTTCTTGGGCAATTGGCGCCTCACCCTGATCATCCTGGCCTCGATCCCGCTTTCCATCGTCAGCGCCGTGCTGGTCATGTATGCCGGCGGCCAGACGCTGAACACCATGACCCTGGGCGGCTTTGCCCTCGCCGTCGGCATACTGGTCGATAACGGCACGGTGGTGATCGAGAACATCGAGCGCCATCTGTCCTTGGGAAAACCGCTGGCGCCGTCCATCATCGACGGCGCCGGGGAAGTCGGGCTGCCCACCACGCTCGCCACCCTTTGCATCTGCATCGTCTTCATTCCGGTGTTCCTGCTCCAGGGCACGGCCAAATATCTGTTCTCGCCCTTGTCGCTGTCGGTGATCATCTCGCTGGTCGCCAGCCTCGGCCTGTCCTTCACCCTGGTGCCGGTGCTGTTCAAATTTCTGATGCGGGGCCATATCCATGCCGGGCATCGGCGATCGAACCACCCGCTGATGCGCGCGCATTACGGCTTCATCGACCGCTTCGAACGCTTTCGCGAGCAGTACCGCAACATCCTCGCCTGGACCCTGTCGCAGCCCTTGGCCACCATCGGTTTTTTCATCGGCCTGATGCTGGTCTCGATGACCCTTTTCCCGCAGCTCGGCCGCGATTTCTTTCCGCAATCCGACGCCGGCCAGATGCGCCTGCATGTGCGCGCCCCGCCCGGCACCCGCCTGGAACAGACCCAGGCTTATTTCGCCCAGGTCGAACAGGCGATCCGCGAAATCGCCGGTCCCGACCAGATCGACACGGTGCTCGACAATATCGGCCTACCCTATTCCGGCATGAATATGGCCCTGTCGGATTCCGCAACCGTCGGCCCGATGGATGGCGAGGTGCTGGTGTCCTTGACGGAAAAGCACCGGCCGACGGCCGAGCTCGTCGCCCGCTTACGCCGCGAGCTGCCGGACCGCTTCGCCCAGCTGCAATTCTTTTTCCAGCCTGCCGACATCGTCGACCAGGTGCTGAATTTCGGTCAGCCGGCCCCGATCGATATCCGCGTCTCGGGACCTCATAATGACGAGGCCTATCAGGTCGCCAGCCAGCTGGCGCGCGATATCCAGACGATCGGCGGCGTCGCCGATTCGCATGTCTTCCAGGTGCCGGACGGTCCGACGCTCACAATGGACATCGACCGCACCCTGGCTTCCCAGCTCGGCGTCGACCAGCGCGTCACCGCCCAGAACCTGCTGGTTACTTCGAATGGCAGCGGCCAGACCGCGCCCAATTTCTGGGTCGATCCCAGGAACCAGGTCAGCTATCCGCTGGTGGTGCAGATGCCGACCTACCAGATCGGCGGCACCAACGATCTCGGCACGCTGCCGGTGACGCCGGCCGGCGGCCATGATCCGCAACTTTTGATGAATGTCGCCAAATTCGGTCGCGGCACCGTGCCGATGGTGATGAGTCAACTCAATATCCGCCCGGTCTTCGACGTCCAGGCCGACGTGCAGGGGCGCGACCTAGACGGCGTGGCGAGCGATATCCAAAAGGTGATCGACCGGGACCAGCCCGATCCGGCGAAGGCGATCAAGATCACTCTGTCGGGCCAGGTCGACACCATGACGGAGAGCTATTCCGGCCTGTTCGGCGGCATGGCGCTGGCCGTGATCCTGGTCTATCTCTGCCTGGTCATCAATTTCCAGAGCTGGCTCGACCCCGCCATCGTGCTGATGGCCGTGCCCTTCGCGCTGGGTGGGGTGATGTGGATGCTGTTCCTGACCGGCACCCATCTGTCGGTGCCGGCGCTGATGGGCACGCTGATGTGCATCGGCCTGACCACCGCCAACTCGATCCTGGTGGTGACCTTTGCCAATCAGCGGATGGCCGCGGGGGACGATCCCTTCACCGCTGCCGCCGCCGCCGGCTATACCCGTCTCCGGCCCGTTCTGATGACCGCGGGCGCCATGATCCTCGGCATGATCCCGATGGCCTTGGGCGTCGGCGAGGGCGGCGAGCAGAACGCGCCCTTGGCCCGCGCGGTGATCGGCGGCCTGTTGTTCGCCACCTTCGCCACCCTGATTTTCGTGCCCACCATGTTCCGCCTGCTGCGCCGCGTCCAGCAGCCCGCCGAAAAGGAAGCCGCAGCCCATGTCTGACCGTCTCACGACCAGCTTTCAGCCCGGCACCGGCCGCCGCCTCAAGCTTCTAGCAGGCGGGTTCATCCTGATCCTCGCCGCCGGCTTCCTGGTCATGCGCGTCACCCGCACCCTGCATGACCGCGCCTTGACCAAGGAGGCGATGCAGGCGGCTTCGGCACCGCAGCCGGTGGAAGCCATTACCGTCAAACCGGCCGAAGCGGGCCAGTCGTTGACCCTGCCCGGCGAGACCGCCGCCTGGTATGAGAGCACCATCTATGCCCGGGTGAACGGCTATGTCGGCAATTGGTCGGCCGATATCGGCGATCATGTGAAGAAGGGCCAGGTGCTGGCCACCATCGAAACCCCCGAACTCGACGCCGACCTCGCCGCCGCCAAAGCCAAGCTGCGGGCAGCGCAAGCCGAGGCGAACCGGCGCGAGGCCGAGGCCCAGTTCGCCGAGACAACTTATGTCCGCTGGCGCGACAGCCCGAAGGGCGTGGTCTCGGAGCAGGAACGCGAGGACAAGAAGGCGCAGAACGCCACCGCCCAGGCCAATCTCGAATCGGCCAAGGCCGAAATCGCGGTCGATCAGGCCGAACTCGACCGGCTGAACTCCTTCCAGCAATTCAAGCAGGTGACCGCGCCCTATGCCGGCACCATCACCGAGCGGCGCATCGACATCGGCAATCTGGTCAGCGCCGGCAGCTCGGCCCAGACCACGCCGCTCTATCGCATGGCCAAGTCCGATCCGATCCGCGTTTTCGTCGACGCGCCGCAGACCGTCTCCTCCGAATTGATGAAGGGGAATGCCGAGGCCGAAGTCACCGCCGCCGACACCGGCGGCCGACATTTCACCGGCAAGGTGACGCGCACCTCCGAAGCGATCGACCCCAAGGCCCGCACTTTCCGCGTCGAAGTCGATCTTCCCAATGGCGACGAGGCGTTACGTCCCGGCATGTATGTACGCTCCACCTTCAAGCTGACCTCCACCGGAAGCGTGCAGATTCCCGCCTCAGCCATGGTGTTCCGCGCTGACGGACCGCATGCCGCGGTGGTCGGCGCCGACGGCAAGGTGCATTTCGCCACTCTTTCCATCGCCCGCGACGACGGCTCGTTGCTGGAGATCGGCCAGGGGCTGAAGCCCGGCGACAAGGTAGTGCTCAATATCAGCAACCAGGTCGCCGAAGGCGACACCGTCCACGTCACCACAATCGACGGGAAACCGGCGCAATGAAGCCTGTCCTGCCCTTCCTGCTGACCGCGATGCTCGCGGGCTGCGCCGTCGGCCCCGATTACGCGACGCCCGACGTCAGGCAGCCGGACAGCTTCGCCGCGGCCGCGCCGGACCAGAAGGGGCCGGGACCGGAGATCGGGCATTGGTGGCGCATCTTGGGCGATCCCGTGCTCGATTCTCTGGTCGAACGCGCCGCCGCCGCCAATCCCGACGTCGAGATCGCCCTGACCCGGCTGCAAGAGGCCAAGACCGAGGAGGCCGTCCTGCTCGGCTACGCCCTGCCGACCGCCGATGCCGCCGGCACCCTGGGCAACGGCACGGGAAGCGATTTGTCGCGCGGGCGCGTTCCCTCCACCCTCTATTCGGCCGACAGCACCGCCGCCAGCCCGACCAAGCAGATCAAGCAGATCGCCGGCTTCGACGCGGTTTGGGAACTCGATCTGTTCGGCCAGTACCGCCGCGCCTTGGAGGCCGGGATCTATGACGCGCAAGCGGCGGCGGAAGCCCGCAATGCCGTGCTGGTCGGAGTGATTTCCGATGTGGTACGCGCTTATGTGGATCTGCGCGGGCTGCAGCTGCGGCTCGCCGTGCTGACCCAGGACATCGACGCTTCGACCAAGTCGCGCGACTTCGTCAAGATCCGCTTCGAGCGCGGGCTGACCAACGAACTCGACCTCACCCTGGCCGAGCGCGAACTGTCGGGCCTGAAGGCCCAGCTGGCGCCGCTCGCCGCCCAGCGCGATGCGGCCCGCTACACCATCGCCACCCTGCTCGGCCTCTACCCCGAGCAGCTGAAGGACGAATTGGCCGAGGTCAAGCCGATCCCCAGCCTGCCGACGCGGATCGAACCCGGCCTGCCGCTCGACCTCATCAAGCGCCGTCCCGACATCCGCCAGAGCGAACGCCAGCTCGCCGCCGCCACTGCCCGCATCGGGGTTTCGATCGGAAATCTGTTCCCCCATGTCGGGCTGGCGGGCAGCGCCGGCACCCAATTCGCCCATGTCGGTGCGGGGTCGGATTCCGGCGAGCATATCTGGTCTTTCGGGCCGGCGGCCTATTGGCCGGTGCTCGATTTCGGCTCGCTCGACGCCCAGGTCGACATAGACGACCTCAGAAGCCACGAGCATCTGGTCGGTTATCGCCGCGCCGTGATCAATGCCGTGCGCGACGTCGATATCGCGGTGCAGAACTTTAGCGCCGAACAGGACAGCGTGGCGCAGCTGAGCGACGCTCTGGCCCAGGCGCAGCGGGCGGTCGGGCTGGCCACCGAGCGCTATAATCGCGGACTGACCGACTTCCTCAATGTGGTCGATGCGGAGAGACGGCTCTACGCCCTCGAGGCGCAGGTGATCCAGGCCCAGCAAGGGGCCGCCGAGGGCTTCGTCGCGGTCTACCGCAATCTCGGCGGCGGCTGGCAGGATTATCAATCCACGCCTGACGTCCGCATCCCCCATCCGGCGGTGGTGGCCATGGTGGAGAGGCTGATCACGCCGCAGCATGAGGATCTGATGAAATGATCAGCACATCGGAACAGATCGTCCATCTGAGCCCCGGCGCAAACTGCCTATACCTTCGGTTCAGCTGGCAATGCGAAAATGTCGGCCTGCTCGAAGGATGGGGCGAATCCGTTCCATGACAGTTTCGTGAAATGATCCAAACTCCCGATGCAGGATTATCACGGAGGGGTTCTTTCAAGAATTGTTGAATATGTGATAAAGCAGCAACATGCTGCAGCGCACCCCCGAAAAACAGCCATTTTTGCAAGGATTTCGTCCGGGTTCGATTCGCCGGAAAACGCGCAATAAAAATGTCACACTGTGCTATATTAAAATAAATTTTAGTTTTCCCCCCATAGGGCCATCCTTATCTTACCGCCGAACAGTCCGCTGCACCCCCAAACACCCTTTGGCCCCCATTCGGCTAAAGGCGGCAGGATTGCATGTCTATCGCTCCGGCATTGTCTTTCGATGCCCTTTTCGCTTCGCGGGAGAATACAATTGAAAAAATACCTCACCTCTGCGGCCGTCATCGCGATTCTCGCCGGCACGGCGGGCTTGGCTCGCGCCGCTGACGACGTGACCGTCAACGGCATCACCTTCTACGGCACCATCGACATGGGCGTCGCCTATGACACCCATGGCGTCCCGAACAGCGCCATCGGCTCGGTCAGCTCCTACTCGCTGGTCCAGAAGCAGTCGAACCATGCCAATTTCGGCGTGACCGAAAACGGTCTCTCGCAGTCCAAGCTCGGCATCAAGGGTGCCGAGGATCTGGGCGATGGCTGGACCGCGCTCTTCAAACTGGAAGCCGGCATCAGCCCGGCCGGCGGCTCGATCACCGACGGCCTGAAGTCGCTGACCAACAATAACGGTTACACCGTCGTCGGCAGCAGCGCCCGTCCGACCGCCTATAACGGCTACAACAGCGCCGGCGCCGATTCCTCGCACGCCGGCCAGACCTTCGCCCGCGCCGCCTATGTCGGCGTGCAGAACGACAAGTTCGGCACCTTCACCTTCGGCCGCCAGACCTCTTTGCAGGCTGATCTGATCGGCTCCTACGATCCGATGGGCGGCTCCTACGCCTACGCTCTGATCGGCTTCTCGGGCACCGCCGCAGGTTCGGGCTCGACCGAAGATTCGCGTTGGAACAACGCGATGAAGTACCTGTACTCCTACGGCCCGGTCCGCCTGGCCGGCGAGTACAGCACCGGCGGCACCGTCGCCGCCCGTAACGACACCGGCTTCGCCGCCGATATCGGCGTCGATTACGCCGGCCTGTCGATCGACGGCGCCTGGGTCCACAAGAAGGATGAAGTCTCGGCTTCGCCGCTGACCGCCGCAAACGTGGCCAGCCTGATCACCGCCACCAGCGCCAATGCCGGCCTGTCGAACGCCAACACGCTGAACGGCTCGGTGTTCGACGTCACCTCCTACTCGGTCGGCGCCAAGTACAAGCTGGACAAGCTCAACCTGTTCGCCGGCTTCGAGTATATCGAAGAGAAGAACCCGTCCTCGCCGCTGCCGAACGGCATCGCCGACCAGGGCAGCTACACGCTGATCGTCAACAACGCTTCGCTGCCCAACGAGAAGGACCTCACCTACGTCTGGGCCGGTGCGAAGTATGGCGTCACGTCGAAGTTGGACGTGACCGCGGCCTACTATTATCTGCATCAGAACGATTACGCGACCGCCGCGAACGAAGCGCTCTGCCAGCAGAAGAAGTATCTGTCGGGCCAGTGCTCGGGTGACGAACATGTGATGTCGCTGCTGGCCGACTACCACTTCTCCAAGAAGTTCGACGTCTATGGCGGCGTGATGTACAGCCAGGTTCTGGGCAGCCAGGACAACGGCTTCGTCCACAACAACAACATCGCCCCGTCGGCCGGCTTCCGCTACAACTTCTAAGAAGTTGGCGGCCCGTAACGGGTCAAAAAAATCAGGCGCTTCCGGGGTCACCCGGAAGCGCCTTTTTTGTTGCAGAAATCTTGACAATCAGAGTGATTTGCGGGATTATTCGCGCAACGGATATGTAAAACTATCCGTATCTCAGCCGCCGTACTTGCCTTTACGGTGACTTGGCTCCGGACCACGACGATCGGTGATCCGTTCCTACAGTGTAGCGATATAAGGGCCGTTCAAAGGAACGGCCCTTTTCCTTTGAGTTGATGTTTCAATAAACTTTTTCTTCTTATCTTTACTTGAAGAAATAACAAAGAGACCGAAGCCCTTCCGATGTCTATTGTTTCCGCCACCCCCGAGAACATCACCGCCGGCGCCCAGCTCTTAAGGGCCGGCCGTCTGGTCGCCTTCCCCACCGAAACGGTCTATGGGCTGGGCGGCGACGCCACCAATGACCGCGCCGTGGCCTCGATCTTCGCCACCAAGGGAAGGCCCAGCTTCAACCCGCTGATCATCCATGTGCCGACGGTCGAGGAAGCCGCGCGCCTGGTCGATTTCGACGAACGCGCCAAGCGTCTGGCCGCCGCCGTCTGGCCGGGCCCGTTGACCCTGGTGCTGCCGCGCCGCCAGCACAGCCCGGTGTCGCTGCTGGCCTCGGCCGGCCTCGACAGCCTCGCGGTGCGCATTCCCGACCATCCGATCGCCCTTGAGCTTTTGCGCGCCACCGGCTGCCCGGTCGCCGCGCCCAGCGCCAACCCGTCTGGCCGGGTCAGCCCGACCACGGCCCGCCATGTCGCCGAGCATGTGGAAAGCGGCCAGCTGGCCCAGGATGTGGCGATGATTCTCGATGGCGGCCCGTGCGAGGTCGGCGTCGAATCCACCGTGCTCGACCTCACCGGCCCGCACCCGACCCTCTTGCGTCCCGGCGGTATTCCGCGCGAGACGCTGCAGCAATATGTCGGTGCGATCGCCGTGGCGCGGGCCGTCGATCTCGGCGGACCGAAATCGCCCGGCATGCTGGAAAGCCATTATGCGCCCACCCTGCCCGTCCGCATCGAGGCGGAAAGCGCGATCGCCGGCGAAGCGCTGCTCGGCTTCGGACCGGAAGCGCGTGACGCCATGCTCAATCTGAGCCCGAGCGGTGACCTGGCCGAAGCCGCGGCCAATCTGTTCGCCATGCTGCGCGCGCTCGACCGCCCCACCTTCCGCGGCATCGCCGTGATGCCGATCCCCGACAATGGTCTGGGAGCGGCGATCAATGACCGTTTGCGGAGGGCCGCGACCCGCTAGCAGGATATCTCGGGGCACCCGTGGTGAGGCGACAACGGAACCGTGCCAGACCAAACCGAATTATTAAAGATTCAGGAGAGTCTGAGATGCGCCTCACCAGTTTCGGGCATTATCTGTTCGCCGCCGCCATAATGGCTTTGGGCATTCTTTGCCTGATCAATGACGATTTCACCCTGCAATGGCAGCCGCTGCCGGCCGGCTTTCCGGCCCGCTCGATCCTGGCCTTGATCGGCGGCGCCTTGATGGCTGGAGCGGGGACGGGGCTGCTGTTCGAGCGCACCGCCAAAGTCAGCGCGCTGGCTCTTTCGATCTATCTGGTGATCTGGGTGCCCTTCAAGCTGATGCCGGCCTTCGACAGTCCGCTGGATTCCGCCCGCTGGCTGGGGGTCGGCGAGGATCTGGCCTTGGCTCTGGGTGCCTGGATCCTTTACGTGCCGTACGACCGCCGCTTCGATTTCTGGGCGGCGCGGCTGTTGTTCGGCCTGTGCTGCCTGTCTTTCGGGGTCTCGCACTTCGTCTATGCCGATTTCACCGCCGGCATGATCCCAAGCTGGCTTCCCGGGCGCCTCTATTGGGCTTACGCGACCGGCGTCGGCCATTGCGCCGCCGGACTGGCGCTGCTGACTTTGCTATTGCCGCGCCTGGCCGCCACCGCGGAAGCGGCGATGATGAGCTGCTTCGTGCTGATCGTGCATCTGCCCAGCCTGTGGTGGCAGGGCGAGCCGCCTTTCTGGGGACCGGATTTCAGGACAAGAATCACGCTGTTCTTCATCGCCATGGCGCTGTCCGCGTCGGCCTGGAATATGGCCTACGCGCTCCGGGACAGACATTGGGGATGGCGGGTTAGAGCTGTTCCAGCCAGCTGAGGCGGGAGCGGGTCTGCCCGATCTCGAAATCGACCCATTCCTTGAAGCCGGCGCTTTCCTCGGCGCTGGCTTCCGCCAGATCTTCGAGGCGGGCGAGATCGCTCTCGGCGACATCGATCAGCATGTCGATCTGGGCGCGCTTCTCGCTCTCGTTCAGCAGATGCAGGAAACGCATCTTCAAGGCCACCACCAGCTTGGTGATGTCCGAGCCGGGGCGCAGGCGCGCCGTCAGCAAGGTCTTCAACGCCGCTTGGCCGGTCTCGGTGATGGCCAGCAGCGCGTCATCCTCCATGCCCTGCCCTTCGAGCGGCTTGACCAGCCCCTCATAACGCAGCAGTTCGATGGAGATGCCCATGAGGTCGAGCGACGGCCCCATGATGCGCGCCGAAAAGTCGCGCACGGCCCGAGCCAAGGCGGAATAACGCATCGGCTCCTCGGCGATGAGGCCCAAGGCGCAAAAGCGAACCGCCTCTTTCGGCGTCAATGTCTGGTCGGCGAACATGCTAGTCATTATAAACATGGCCCGCCTCCCCGTCGAGCTTCGTAGTTGTTCGTTGCCCTCAAGCGCCGGGCGCGCAGAGTGCACGCTGGGCTATCGCGCCAACCTATCCTTGTTCTGGGATTTCGGCTGTCGCAGCGCGGCGGCCGCACTTGCGGCCGTGGAACGATTTCCCGGAAATCGTTCCATCCTTCCCCTACTCGCTTACCTGTGTTAGAAGCGCCGCCATGCATTTTCTCGACTTCGAAAAACCCATCGCCGAGCTGGAAAGCAAGATCGAGGAGTTGCGCCATTTGAGCGACTCCGACGGCATCAATATCGCCGAAGAGATCAACCGGCTGCAGATCAAGCTGGATCGCCTTCTCACCAGCACCTACGGAAAGCTGACGCCCTGGCAGAAGGCCCAGGTGGCGCGCCATCCCGAGCGGCCGCATGCGAGCAACTACATCGAAAAGCTGATAACCGACTTCATGCCGCTGGCCGGCGACCGCGCCTTCGCCGACGACAAGGCGATCATCGGGGGCTTGGGGCGCTTGGGCGAGCGCACCGTGATGGTGATCGGCATCGAAAAGGGTCACGACACCGAAACTCGCCTCACCCACAATTTCGGCATGGCTAAACCCGAAGGCTATCGCAAGGCTCGCCGCCTGATGCAGATGGCCGACCATTTCGGTGTTCCGGTCATCACCCTGGTCGACACGTCGGGCGCCTATCCCGGCGTCGATGCCGAAGCGCGCGGCCAGGCGGAAGCCATCGCGCGCGCCATCGAGACCTGCCTCGATCTCAGGGTGCCGCTGATCAGCGTGATCATCGGCGAGGGCGGATCGGGCGGCGCCATCGCGCTGGCCGCCGGCAACAGCATCGTGATGCTGGAACATGCCATCTATTCGGTAATCAGCCCCGAGGGCTGCGCCGGCATCCTGTGGCGCAGCGGCGAGAACGCCAAGGACGCCGCCGAGGCACTGAAGCTGACGGCGCAGGACCTCTTGCGCCTCGACGTCATCGACACAATTCTGCCCGAACCGCTGGGTGGCGCGCATCGCCAGCCGGACCAGACCATCGCCGCTTTGGGGCGCCATCTGTCCGACACGCTCGCCACGCTGGAACGCTGGGATGGGGCGCAACTGCGGACCCGGCGCCGCGAGAAATTCCTGGAGATGGGCAAGGTCGGGCTGTAATAGGCGAAACCGTCCGGTACCAAAGGCTCACCGAATTATCACCGTTCCGCCTCATTCTTGCCTTAATGCGCCGATAAGTTTCTTTTCACACAGCGGGAAAGCCCCTGATTCCGGTCCCCCCACCGGAAACTATTTCCCGCCAGTGTCTGAGCGAAAAGATCGACCCCCACGGCGATTTTTCCGCACAGAAAGGTCCGAAAGTCGCCTTCCGGCTTCCCCCAGCCGCGTGTCCCCTGGGAAGGCGACGGACAAAAACAAGCGGGGCCGGCAACGCCACAAAGGCAGGAACGTACTCCCCCCTCCGTTCCTTCCGCAGTTGCCGGCCTCGTTTATTATTGGGGGCGTCATATGCGGGGTAGCCTACCCCGCGCCCTCGGGGTCGTCGCCCTGCTCCTCCGAGAGATTTGAGCGCGCCAACCCATTGCGGCGCTCAATCCGGAGCAGCGCGCTCTAATCTCTCTCATCAAACAGATCGGTGAGCTGCTGCATCATGGTGCCGCCTAGCTCTTCCGCGTCCGAGATGGTGACGGCGCGGCGGTAATAGCGCGTCACGTCATGGCCGATGCCGATCGCCACCAGCTCCACCGAAGAACTGTTCTCGATCCAATGGATCACGTCGCGCAAATGCCGTTCCAGATAGCTGCCATTATTGACCGACAGGGTCGAATCATCGACCGGGGCGCCGTCCGAGATCACCATGACGATGCGGCGCTGCTCGGGCCGGCCCAAGAGACGGTTATGCGCCCACATCAGCGCCTCGCCGTCGATATTCTCCTTTAAAAGCCCTTCCTTCAGCATCAAGCCGAGATTCTTCCGCGCCCGCCGCCATGGCGTGTCGGCCGCCTTATAGATGATGTGGCGCAGGTCGTTGAGGCGACCCGGTGTGGCGGGCTTGCCGTCGGCCACCCATTTCTCGCGCGCCTGTCCGCCCTTCCACGCCTTGGTGGTGAAACCCAGCAGCTCGACCTTCACGCCGCAGCGTTCCAGCGTACGGGCCAGGATATCGGCGCTCATCGCCGCCACCGCGATGGGACGCCCCCGCATCGAGCCGGAATTGTCGATCAGCAGCGAGACCACGGTGTCGCGGAAATCGGTGTCGCGTTCCTGCTTGAAGGAGAGTGAATGGGTCGGATTGGCGATGATGCGGGCCAGCCGGCCGGCATCCAGGATCCCTTCCTCGAGGTCGAAATTCCAGGCCCGCGTCTGCTTGGCCATCAATTTGCGCTGCAGCCGGTTGGCCAGCTTGGCCACCACGCCCTGCAGCGCCTGCAGCTGCTGATCGAGCTGCTGACGCAGCCGCGCCAGCTCCTCCGGTTCGCAGAGATCGGCGGCCTCGACCAGCTGGTCATAGGCCTGGGTATAGACGGCATAGGGCTTTTCCGCCCCCTCGAAGCTGCCCGGCATCGGCTTCTGGCGCGCGGCACCCCCGGCTTCCTCGCTGCCATGACCCGGCATCATCACCGGGTCGCCGCCTTCACCCTCGCCTTCCTGCGCCTCGGCGCTTTCCGCTTCGCCCATGGCGGCGTCACTGGTGCCGTCCGCTCCCGGCGTGCCGCGCTGATCGGAACCCTTTTCCTCCTGCGGGCCGGCCTCCCCGCCTTGGCTTTCGCCTTCCTGCTCGTCGGCGTCGGCGTCGGGATCGGTTTCTTCATAAGGCTCGACATCGAGGGCGGCGATCACGTCGCGCACCATTCGGGACCAGGCGTCCTGGTCGGCCAGCTTATCGCTCAGCCTGGCGTAATGGCCGGAAAGTTTGGAATCGATGAATTCGCGCCAATAGCCGACCGCCTGTTTCGCCGAGGGCGGCACTTGCTGGCCGGCCAGCTTCTCGCGCAGGACCAGCCGCACCGCTTCGGACAGCGGCACTTGGCTGCGCTCGGTCATCGAGGCATAACCTTCCGACTGGTAGCGCGCTTCCAGGCTGGCATCGAGATTGAGGGCGACACCCTTCATCATGCGGGCGCCGATCGCCTCGACCCGGGCCTGGGCCAAGGCGTTGTAGATGTCCTTGGCGTCATGCCCGACCGGCATCAAGGTCTGATGCAGGGCCTCGTCATGATAGCGCAGGCGCAGGCCGGCGGCGTCGGCGGCGCCGCGCAGGCGGGCCAGATCGGCCAGAAGCGGCTGGCGCGGCGGCGGCGGCAGGCGCACCGTGGTTCCGCGCACGCCGGGCTGGCCGCTGGCGTAACTGACGGACACGTCGGCGCGGCCGGCCATGGCGCGCACCACCGACTGGGTGGTGCGCTTGACCAGATCGGCCGGCGTCTCGTCGTGAGCGCCGAGCGTTGCCGTATTGGTGCCGCGCTCCTCTGCCATGCTAGCCCTGATTTTTCATACCGGCACCGCCGGCATCGCATTGCGGGGAGACGATCCGGCTAGTCGCGGTCCGACGGCAAGGCTGGATGCCTTGCCTAGGATCGCGACGACGGCGGGCGTCCGCCGCAACGCGACCCTTCGGGCGGGGAAGAAATGAAGACGGGATGCGTTGCCGTCGTTGCCAAGCCATCCAGGCTTGGCTGCCTCCGTCGCCTGTCCCGTCTTCATTTCTTCCTCCGTGCCAGCGGTGTCGGTATGAAAAATCAGGGCTTAAGCCAGAGCGACGCGCGCCATGGTCTCCGGCAGTTCGGCGCCGAAGCAGCGCTGGTAATATTCGGCCACCACGCTGCGCTCGGTCTCGTCGCATTTGTTCAGGAAGGTGAGGCGGAAAGCGAAGCCGACATCGCCGAAGATGGTGGCGTTCTCGGCCCAGGTCAACACGGTTCGCGGGCTCATCACGGTCGAGATGTCGCCATTGATGAAGCCTTGGCGCGACAGGTCGGCGACGCGGACCATATTATTGATCTGCTCCTCGCCCTTGGGACTGTTATATTCCGGCCGCTTGGCCAGGACGATGGCGACTTCGGCGTCATGCTCGAGATAATTCAGGGTGGCAACGATGTTCCAGCGGTCCATCTGCCCCTGATTGATCTGCTGGGTGCCGTGATAGAGGCCGGTGGTGTCGCCCAGCCCCACCGTGTTGGCGGTGGCGAACAGGCGGAAAGCTGCATGCGGGCGCAAAACCCGGCTCTGGTCGAGCAAGGTCAGCTTGCCCTCAACCTCCAGGATGCGCTGGATCACGAACATCACGTCGGGACGGCCGGCGTCATATTCGTCGAACACCAGGGCGGTGGGGTGCTGCAGAGCCCAAGGCAGGATGCCTTCGCGGAATTCGGTGACCTGCTTACCGTCCTGCAGGACGATGGCGTCCTTGCCGATCAGGTCGATACGGCTGACATGGCTGTCCAGATTGACGCGGATACAGGGCCAGTTGAGGCGGGCGGCGACCTGCTCGATATGGGTCGATTTGCCGGTGCCGTGATAGCCCTGCACCATCACGCGGCGGTTATGGGCGAAGCCGGCCAGAATCGCCAGAGTGGTGTCATGGTCGAAACGATAGGCGGGATCCTTGTCCGGAACATGCAGGCTGCCCTGGCTGAAGGCGGGAACCATCATGTCGGTATCGAGCCCGAAGGCCTCGCGGACGGAAAGCGAAATGTCGGGCATGTCGAGCGGATGTTCGGCCAGGATGCCGGGAGCGGTGTCTTTGGTCATGATGCGGTCACACTAAACTTTCCATCAAGGTTTTGTAAGCCTGGCCGATGCGCTTGAAGCGTTCCTCCGCCTGCTTGTCGCCGCCGGTGGCGTCGGGGTGATAGAGCTTGCACAATTCCTTGTAGCGCGAGCGCAAAGTCTCGACGGTCAAGGGGTAGGAGAGGTTCATTTCGCGCAGCGCGCTCATCTCGGCGGCGCTGGCCGCCTGGGTCGGGGGTGGGGCGGCTTCGCCGCAATCCTCGCCGAACACGCCGAATCCGTCGCGCATCTTGGCGGTGTCGAAACGGAAATTGCCGCTCATCCTCTTGCCGAGCGGCCAAGTCTGGCGCTGCCAGGTCACGTCGTTCCTGAGCATCGCCTCGATCTGTTCGGCGCCCAAGCCGGCGTAATAATCCCAGGACGCGTTGTACTCGCGCACATGATCCAGACAGAACCAATAATACTCTGTCAGATGCTCGCGATCCTTCGGCGCGCGGTAATCGCCGAACTCGGCGCAGCCGGGATGGTCGCAGGGCTTGAATTCCGTGCGCGGCGTGCTCTTTTTCTGGCCCGGTGACTTTGGCGCAAATTGACGGTCATGCTGGCTCATTCGACCATAATGAGGTCTGGCGTACTGCCTTGCAACATCGCCCGCGGCATTTCTGCTAGGACTTGATTTCCTCGTCGCCGGGCTTAGGCGGCGTGACCTTGACCAGGGTGATCTGGTTCCTTAAGCGACGCAGCACTTCGAAGCGGAATCCGTGAAACAGGAACAGCTGGCCGGCGTCGGGGATCATGCGCGATTCATGCAGAATGAGGCCGGCCAGGGTCACCGCATTCTCGTCGGGCAGGCGCCAGTCGAAATCGCGGTTGAGGTCGCGCAGGGTGACGTCGCCATTGACCAACAGGCTGCCGTCGGCCTGCGGCTTGACGCCCGGCACCGCCACGTCGGTCTCGTCCGCGATGTCGCCGACAATCTCTTCGAGAATATCCTCCAGGGTCACGATGCCTTGCAGCGCGCCATATTCATCGACCACCAGGGCGAAATGTTCGCGTCGCTCGCGGAAGGCCTGCAGCTGGTCCAACAAGGTAGTCTGGTCGGGAATGAACCAGGGGGCCGCGGCGAGCGCGTCGATCTTGACGTCCCCCAGCTTGCCGTCATGGTCGCGCAAGACCCGCAGCAGCGCCTTGGAATGGACCACCCCGATGATATTGTCGGGATCGTTGCGCCACAGCGGCAGGCGGGTGAAAGGGCTGGCGATCACCTGATCGAGCAGAGCCTCGACCGGCAGGCCGGCATCCAGCGTGACGATGTTCTTCCTGTGCGTCATCACCTCGGCCACCAGCACATCGCCGAGATCGAGGATCGAGCGCAGCATCTTGCGTTCATGCTGCACCTCCTCCTCCTCGCCCGTATGGATATCGATGGCGCCGCGCAACTCGGCCCGCGACGCCTCGATGTCGGCCATGGCATGAACCGGGACGCGGAACAGCCGCAGCACTGAATTGACGATCGACTGCACGGCGGCGCTCAGCGGCCCCAGCACCCACACCATGAGACGCAT
>Ga0213872_10001373_pt1 | contig 16037 bp, 15 predicted proteins | sample VelepicomBERX_R2_FD_160071 | JGI IMG/M metagenome (GOLD analysis project Ga0213872, IMG submission 160071) | Rhizosphere microbial communities from Vellozia epidendroides in rupestrian grasslands, the National Park of Serra do Cipo, Brazil - RX_R2 | ecosystem: Host-associated > Plants > Roots >...
TTGTCGTCGCGGAAGGATTCGATGAAGCGCAGGCCGGTCATTTCCGGCATTTCGTAATCGACCAGGATCAGATCGACCTCGTGGCTGAGGCAATGTGCGAGAGCTTCGCGCGGGTCGGTGAAGCCGACCGGCGTGCATCCGCTGATCGAGCGCAGCAGCGTGCTCATCTGCGCCACGCTGCTGGCGCTGTCGTCGACGACTACCGCGATCTGTGTCTGGTCGGGGCGCATCGGCGGCTGCTTCAGAAAAACAGATCGTCGACCGAGTCCGACGAGTCGGACGAACCGCCCGCCGCCAGCATCTCGGAGGTTCTGCCGTCGAACTGGTCGTGGATGAGCCTTTCGGAATCCATGGTGTAGAGCGGTTCGGCCAGGCGCCGCAGATCGTCGAACACGCCCTCGTCGAAGCTGTCGCCATTGCCGATCTGGTGCGCCATCCGGGCGACCAGCTGCGATGCCCGGTCGCAATCGCTTTTCAGACGATTGTGAAAGGCGATCGACGCGGCGCCCTCGGCCAGCCGCCCGGCCACCGCAGGCGCGTCGCGCCGCAGGCTTTCCAGGGTCTGCGCCATGCAGGCGGCCAGCTTATGCAGCCCGGCGACGCAAGAGTTCATGATGCTGCGGCAGGGATGGGTATTGTCGAACTCGACGTCGAGCATCGCCTTGGTCGATTGGCGGTTGAGCTGCTGGGCCGCGTCGAGCGCCTTGGTCAGCAGGGTTTCGACCATGCGCGAGCTGTCCTCGGTGCGCCGGCTGCAGGCGCGCAATTCCTGGGCGACGACGCCCAGCGCCTGGCCGGCATTGCCCAGCCGTCCGCATTTCAGGGTCGCGTTCAGCCCCATCACCCGCATGTCGGCGTCGATCGAGCGGATCGAATCGAGATCCTTGCTCATGGCGATGAAACCCTGCGAGACGTCGGTGACCATGGCGCGGGTCCGCTGATCGGCGGCGGAATAGGCGTCGAGCAGGGCCGAGGCGCGGTCGATGTCGCCCTCGATCTCGGTCAGGAAGATGCCGCCATGGCTGTCGCCGAAGGCGCTTTCGGCCTCGGCCAGCAGATCGGCGGCGTCGGCCGACAGGCCGCGCAGATTGAGCGCCAGGGCTTCGATCTCGTGCAGGTAATCCAGCGCCGCCTGGTCGAGCTGGTTGCATTGCAGGCGCAATGCCGCGGCCGTCAGCAGGCGAAAGCGCTCATCCGGCAAGTCGCGCAGCCAGGCTTCGTCGCGCGAGGAGAGGGCGCGCAGCACGATCCGCACATGTTCGATGCGTTGGCAGGTAATGTCGTTGATCTGCAATTCGCCGACTGTCTGCGCCACCTTGTTGGCCACCTGGCCCGATTTCTCCCGCACCGCTTCGAGGGCGTGCGAGGCGCGGCGGCCGCGCTCGACCATCAGCGCGATGTTGCTTTCGACCCTCGAGCGTATGTTCTTCAATTCGCCGGCCTCGTTGCGGACGAAGGCGCTTTCCGCATTGATGGCGCTGGAAATCGAGGAGCGCACCTCGGACAGCCGGGCCGCGGCGTTCTCGATCTGCTGGGCGGCCATGTTGCCCAGGCGGCCGATCTCGGCGGTGAAGACGGTGAAGTCGACGCCGGCGGTGGCGACCAGGGCGGCCTGGATCTTGCCATTGATGGCGAGCGCGGTGATCTCGGCGACGATGCGCCGCAAGGTCTCCAGATGCTTGGCGATCTCTCCGGCGTCGGCGGACAGGCCGGGCAGGGCGGCGGTGGTGCCGGCGGCGGTATGCATGTCGTGGATGCGTTCGACCGCGCGATTGAGTTCGGCGACCGATTCCAGCGCTTCTTCGCCCTGCAGGTCGCGGCCCAGGCGGTTCAGCGCGTCGCCGATCCCGCTGATCGCCGCCGCCGATTCGCCCAGCAGCGCGCCCACCGGCACGAATTCCCGCTCGGCCGAGCCGGTCAGCTCGCCCAGATCGCGATCGACCGTGCGCAAGGGCGCGATGAGGGCGGCGAGATCATCGCCGCGGACGCTCAGTAGCGCTGAAATTCGCTATCCTCCTTGTCCATGTCGAGGGAGAAGCCATTGCTGCCCCCCGCCTTGACCGCTACCGCCACCGCCGGCCGCTTGGGCGCGGCCGCCCTGACGACGGGCTTGCTGCGCGGCCTGGCCGCCGCCGGGCGATGGCCTCCGCCGCCATCGACGGTGAAGTAACCGATGGTGCTCTGCAGCTGGTCGGCTTGCGAGGCCAGCTCGACCGAGGTGGCCGAGGTCTCCTCGGCGGCGGCGGCGTTCTGCTGGGTCACCTTGTCGAGCTGCTGGATGGCGAGATTGACCTGGGAGGCGCCGATGTCCTGTTCACGGCAGGCGGCGGTGATCTCCTCGACCAGTTCCGCCGTCTTGCGGATGTCGGGCACCAGCTTGGTCAGCATGTCGCCGGCATTGGCGGCGGCGGTCACGGTTTCGGCCGACAAGCCGCTGATCTCGGTGGCGGCGGCCTGGCTGCGTTCGGCCAGTTTGCGCACTTCGGAAGCGACCACCGCAAAGCCGCGCCCATGTTCCCCGGCGCGGGCCGCCTCCACGGCGGCGTTCAGCGCCAGCAGATCGGTCTGGCGGGCGATTTCCTGCACGATGACGATCTTCTCGGCGATGGTCTGCATCGCCTTGACCGCCTGGCGCACCGCGTCGCCCGAGGTCTGGGCGTCCTGCGACGACTGGCGGGCGATCTTTTCGGTGGCGGCGGCGTTTTCGGCGGTCTGCTTGATGTTGGCGGCCATCTCCTCCATTGAAGCACTGGCCTCTTCGGTGGCCGAAGCCTGTTCGTTGGCGCCTTGGCTCAGGGTCTCGGCCGAGGAGGAAAGCTGCTCGCTGCCGCTGGCGACGTTCTGGGTGGCGGAAACGATGTCGTTCACCACGGCGCGCAGCCGTTCCAACATGGTCTTCAAGGCGTGGCCCAGCGTGTCCTCGGGGCAGAGCGGCGTTACGACCGGGGTCAAGTCGCCCTGGGCGATGGTGTCGGCCACGGCGGCGATTTCCAGCTGATTGGTGTTGATGGTGTTCATGGCGCGGGCGATTTCGCCCACCTCGTCCTTGCGCACCAGGCCCGGAATGACGACGTCCATCTTGCGTTGCGCCATCAGCAGCATGGTGGCGACCGCCTCGGCCACCGGGCGGGTGATGGACAAAACGATCGCGATAGCCAGGCCGATGCCGAGCGCCAATGCGATCAGCAGGATGATGAGGTTCTGGTTGCGGGTCTCGTTATAGATCTCGGTGGAATTCTTGAATTCCTCGGCGGATTTCTGCTCCTCGAACGCGCTCATATCCTCAATCGCCTTGAAACCGGCGATGAATGCCTCCCGATGCTCGCCCGCGTGCAGGGCAATGCCGCGCGCCTTGTCGGTAAGGAACAGTCTGTCGGCTTGGTCGACGGTGGCCAGATAGGCCTGGATGGCGTTACCGGTGGACTCGGCAAGCCGCTTACCCTCGGGCGTGATCGTGGTCGTCACGAACTGTGCCCATTCCTTGTTCAGGAGGTTTCGCTGTTCATTGACTACCTTCTGCGCATCGAGCCGCGCCTCCTCTGTGGCAGCCATATAAATCAGCATGCTGTTGGCGCGGATGCGGGCATATTGGCGGCTGATATTGTTCAATTCGACCAGCGGCACCGTGCGGTGAGTATAGGTGCGGCCCAGGCTCTCCTGAATCACGCCCATGCCATGATCGCCGAGATAGGCGACCAGCAGCAGAGGAACCAGCAGCGCGACCAGCAATATGATCAGGCGCTCGCGAATCTTGATATTGGCAAACATAGCCTTTTCCCCCTCTGCCTATTGTCGGTCAGGCCTGCGGCTCGGCCTCGCTGAGCAATGGAACCTCGTCGTCGCTGAACAGGCGGGACAGATCGAAGATGATGACGAAGGATTCGCCGCGGCGCCCCACGCCGCGGATGTAGTCGGAGCGCCAGCGCATGCCGATGTCGGGCGGCGGTTCGAGGGCGTGGTCCGACAAGTCCGTCACCTCGTAGACCCGGTCGGACAACAACCCCAGCACGACGATGCGCGCGCCGATGTCGACGTCGAGCACGATGATCCGGCTGTGCTCGGTCTTGACGGTCGGGCTCAGCCCCAATTTGACCCGAAGATCGATCACCGGCACGGCACGGCGGCGCACGTCGATCATGCCGAGCACATGCTCCGGCGCGTTCGGCAGGCGGACCACCGGCCCGAAATCGAGGATTTCGTGCACGCGGGTCACTTCGACGGCGAAAACTTCCTCGCCGACCCCCAGCGTCACATACTGGGTGGCGAGTCTACTCTCCTGGCTCATCTTCCGTTACCCCTCAATAACGGCGGAACTCTTCATCTTCATCGTCCATGGCGATCGAAAAGCCTTTGCCGTTGCCATTACCCGCCGCCGCTGCCGGCCGAAGGGCCACAGCTTGATGCTTCGGGCGGGCAGGGCGCGGGGCTGGCTTGAGCGGCAGGGATCTTTTGTCGAGCGTGAAATAGCCGATGGTGGCCTGCAACTGGTCGGCCTGGGAGGACAGTTCGACCGCGGTGGCCGAGGTCTCTTCGGCGGCGGCGGCGTTCTGCTGGGTCACCTTGTCGAGCTGCTGGATGGCGAGATTGACCTGATCGGAGCCGATATCCTGTTCGCGGCAGGCGGCGCTGATCTCCTCGACCAGTTCCGAGGTGCGCTGGATATCGGGCACCAGCTTGGTCAGCATGTCGCCGGCATTGGCGGCGGCCGAGACGGTTTCCGAGGACAATCCGCTGATTTCGGTTGCAGCGGCCTGGCTGCGTTCGGCCAGCTTGCGCACTTCGGAGGCGACCACAGCGAAGCCGCGCCCATGCTCGCCGGCGCGGGCCGCCTCGACAGCGGCGTTCAGGGCCAGAAGATCGGTCTGGCGGGCGATCTCCTGCACGATGACGATCTTTTCGGCGATGGTCTGCATCGCCTTGACCGCCTGGCGCACCGCATCGCCCGAGGCCTGGGCGTCCTGCGCCGACTGGCGGGCGATTTTCTCGGTGGTGGCGGCGTTTTCGGCGGTCTGCTTGATGTTGGCGGCCATCTCCTCCATTGAAGCACTGGCCTCTTCGGTCGCCGAAGCCTGCTCGTTGGCGCCCTGGCTCAGCGTGTCGGCGGAGGCGGAGAGTTGCTCGCTGCCGCTGGCGACGTTCTGCGACGCGGCGACCAGGTCGTGGACCACCGTGGTCAGCGCGTCGAGCATCGCCTGCATCGCCCGCGACATGACGCCGATCTCGTCCTTGCGGCCTCTGCCGGCGATCTCGATGGCGAGGTTGAGTTTGGCCATCTCCGCGAGCGACGCGACCACGGCCGCGATCGGCCTGGCGATCGACTGAATGATCATGACCGCGAGCACCAGGCCCGCGGCCAGGGCAACCGCCGCCAGCAGCAGGTTCTGCAGCCGGATCGAGGCGTAGGTCTCCTTCGAGATCTTGTATTCCTCTTCGGCCTTTTGCTGCTCGAACTGCGACATGTCGTTCAGGGCTTTTGTCGCCTGCAGGTAAATCCCGCGATAGTCGCCGACCATCAGCGCCGGCAATCGCGAGCGGTCAGTCGATGCCATCATATGTTCGGCGGCGTCGATGGTGGCCAGCGAGGCCTGTATCGCTGTCCAGGCGACATCGGCCAAGCGCTTGCCCTCGGGGGTGATCAGCGTGGCGTGAAAATCCTGCCATTCCTTGGCCAACGAAGCGCGGGCGTCGTTGGTGACTTTCAGCGATTCCTGACGCAGCTCTTCGGTGGGGGAGAGGACCTGGGACAGGGTGGCGGTGCGGGTCAGGGCGAAATCGCGGCTGACATTCCCCAATATCACCAGGGGAACGGTGCGATGCTCGTAGACGATACCAAGGCGCTCGGCGATGTCAGCCATGCCGCGATCTCCGAAATAGGTGATCGCCAGCAAGGGCGTGGTCAGGGCCAGCAGCAGGACAACCAGACGGTCACGGATTTTCATGTTGCTGAACATGATGCGGTCTTTCCTTGGGTTACGACGCCTTCAGCTGTTCCTCCCGGGATTGGCTGAAGTCGAGGAGCCGGGGGACATCGAGAATGAGCGCCACACCGCCGTCGCCAAGAATGGTGGCTCCGGAAAAGGTCGGTATGTCGGCATGCAGCTTGGAAAGCGATTTGATCACGGTCTGATGGCCGCCCAGCAATTGGTCGACCACCACGCCGAAGCGGAACTCGCCGGCCGAGACTACCACCACCTTGGGATAGAGGGCGGCCGGGCCGGACAGATCGAACATCTTGCGCAGGCGGATGAACGGCACCAGATCGCCGCGGATGTTTAGGAAGTCCCGCCCGGTCGAACGGGCGTCGTCCTCGCTCGACAATTCGATGCATTCCTCGACCGCGGAGAGCGGGATCACATAGCGTTCGCCGGCGACGCGCACCAGCAACCCGTCGATGATGGCCAGGGTGAGGGGCAGGCGCAGGGTAAAGGTGGCGCCTTCGCCGGGCGTGCTGGTGATGTCGATGGTGCCGCGCAACTGGTCGATCATGCGCTTGACCACGTCCATGCCGACCCCGCGCCCTGACACGTTGGTGATCTTCTGAGCCGTCGAGAAGCCGGGATGAAAAATGAGATTGAACAGCTCGTTATCAGTCAATTCCTGATCCGGCGTCACAAGTCCGGTTTCCTCGGCCTTGGCGCGGATGCGGGCGCGGTCGAGCCCTTTGCCGTCATCCTTGATGCTGATCAGCACCTGGGCGCCGGAATGGACGGCCGACAGATGCACGCGGCCTTCGCGCGGCTTGCCGGCTGCTTCGCGCTCGTCGCCGCGCTCGACGCCATGGTCGACCGAATTGCGGATCAGATGGACCAGCGGGTCATGCAGCCGCTCGATCACGGTCTTGTCGATCTCGGTTTCCTCGCCCGACCAGCTCAGCTGGACCTGCTTGCCCAATTCGTTCGACAGATCGCGCACCAGGCGGCGGAATTTGCTGAACAAAGTGCCGATCGGCACCATGCGGATGCCCATCGAAACGTCTCGCAGATGGCCGGCCAGCCGCTCGATCTCCTCGACGATGGATTTGAACGAGATGTCGTCGCTTTTCTCGGCCAATTGGCGCAGGCGGGCTTGGGCGATCACCAACTCGCCGACCTGATCCATCAGCTCGTCGAGCTTTTCGGCCGCGACCTTGACGACCGAACCTTCCTTGGCGGCCCGGTCCTGCTCGTTCTTCAGATGTCCCTGTTCGGCCAGGGCGGCGCGCAGCTTGTCGTTGGACAGCACGCCTTCCTTGACCAGGATGTTGCCCAGTTTTTCCTGCCCCTCCAGCGCGGTCTGCAGGATCTCCGGCGAAACGGCGCCGCGTTCGACCAGAATCTCGCCCAGCAGCTTGGGGCTGACCTCGACCTCCTCGACGGTCAAATCCATGTCGTCGAGCACGAAAATGAACACATCGTCGATCGCCGAGCGCGGCTTCTCGGTGGTCAGCACGCAATCCCACGCCATGTAGCAGCCCAGCGGATCGATCTCGTCGAGCGTCGGGATGGCGTCCACCACCGGCACGATCGAGCATTCGCCCAGTTCGCACAGCTCGTCGAGCAAAAGCAACGGGTTGCAGCCGGTCATCATGGCGTTGCGCGCCAGGGCGATATGCAGGCGGTAGGTGGAGCGCTTGATTTCGGGCTTGGGCGTCGGGCTGGGATGGCCGTGCCCTTCGGCGGGCGTGTCGCCGACCAGCAGCGCCAGATCCTTCAGGATGATTTCGCCGGTCATCTTGTCGGCGGTTTCCGGCGCGTCGATCAGATCGCGGATGTGGTCCTTGGCGCGTAGCGCGATTTCGACCAGCGTGGGACTGACCGCCAGCGTGCCCTTGCGGACCATGTCGAAGGCGTTTTCGACATGGTGGGTGAAGGCGGCGGCCTGCTCGAAGCCGAACATCGCACCGGACCCCTTGATGGTGTGCAGGGCGCGGAAGGCGGTGTCGATCAGGTCGCGGTTTTCGGGATTGTCCTCGATGTCGAGCAAGGCGCTTTCCAGCTGCTCGAACAGGTCGTTGGCTTCGACGCGGAACGTTTGTACCGGATCGGTCGGGGCACCGTTCATCAGGCCACTCCCTCGAACCAAAAGCGGAAATCGCCTTCGGGGCGGATGCCGGCTCGATCGAGCGCGGCCAGCAGCGCGCCGGTGGCGGGTGCCGCCAATCCCAGGCTCTTGCCAGCGTTGCGGGCCGATTTTCGCGCGGAGATGACGAGTTGCAGGAAGGAGAGGTCCGCCTCTTCGACGGCCTCGCAATCGAGGGCCACCGACGTTTCCGCGGCCAGCGCATCGCGCAAGGCCAGCAGAGTGTCCTCGGCTTCGCGGATTGTTTGTGTACCGGACAGTCTGACTACAAACGTCATGGCACAGAATCTCTTCGCTTAGAGATCGGTGGCACAGAGAATATGTTATTTCATTTGTATTGTACACCCGTATCGTGAAATCTACGCCACGATAGATTGTCTTAATAGTTCAGAGTACATTTTAGAAATAATGTAAAATAGGACGTATTAGTTCAACTAACTTTGTAATTGTCGGCTCATCCGAGCGATGTCGAAAAGTTCGCGCATATCAGTAGATGTATTATATTTACAGAATAATAGGGTGTATGGCGCAGCTATAGGTTGCATTGCGCCGCAGCAACTTTAGTGACTGTCGATCCGCCTGATTTCCGTTGCCAGCAGGTCGAGCGGCAGGATGCGGTCGGCGGCGCCGAGCGCGATGGCTTCCTTGGGCATGCCGAAGACGACGCAGGTCTCTTCGTTCTGGGCGATGGTGGCGGCGCCGGCCTCGCGCATCTCCAGCAGGCCCTTGGCGCCGTCGTCGCCCATGCCGGTCATGATGATGCCCAGCGCGTTGGCGCCGGCGAAGCGGGCGGCGGAGCGGAACAGCACGTCCACGCTGGGCCGGTGGCGCGACACCAGCGGCCCGTCCTGCACCGACACGTGATAGCGGGCGCCCGAGCGCTGCAGCAAAGTATGGCGATTGCCCGGCGCGATCAGCACATGGCCGCGCAAGACCGGATCGCCGTCCTGGGCCTCCTTGACGGTGACCTTCGACAGGCTGTCCAGCCGTTTGGCGAAGCTGGCGGTGAACAATTCCGGCATGTGCTGCACCACCACCACCCCGGGACCGTCGGCGGGCAAGGCCTCGATCACCACCCGCAGCGATTCGGTGCCGCCGGTCGAGGCGCCGATACAGACGATCTTTTCCGTGGTGCGGGCCATGGCCTTCGAGCCGGGCGAGGGCGGGGGCATCATGACGTCGGCGCTCAGTTTCTTGGTGACTGCCACCTTCGCCGGCAATTTGCGCAGCTGGGCCGCCGCCGCCGCCTTGATCGATTCGCGGATATTGACGGCGGAATCCTCGAGGAATTGCCGGGTGCCCATCTTGGGCTTGAGGATGACGTCGACGGCGCCGGCCTCCAGCGCCTGCATCAAGGTTTGCGACCCTTCCTCGGTGAGCGACGAGCACATCACCACCGGGATCGGCCGCTGGCTCATGATCTTGCGCAGGAAGGAGATGCCGTCCATGCGCGGCATTTCGACGTCGAGCGTGATGACGTCGGGGATTTCGCTCTGGATGATGCGGGCGGCGGCATAGGGATCGCCCGCCGTGCCGATCACCTGGATGCCGGGATCGGCGCTCAGCACGTCGTTCAGCGCCTGGCGGACGCTGGCCGAATCGTCGACGATCAGAACTCGGATCTTGCCCATAAGTCTCACGCTCGCTTGAAGACGGCGTCGCCCAGCCATTCGAGCGGCAGATCCTTGCCGGCGAGGCTTTCGGCATGGCCGAGAAACAGATATCCGCCCGGCCGCAGATGCTGGCACAGGCGGGCGACCACGGCGTCCTGGGTGGCGCGGTCGAAATAGATCAAGAGGTTGCGGCAGAAGATCGCGTCGAAATCGGGATCGACCGGATAGCGCGCATCCATCAGGTTGAGATGCAGGAGGTTGAGGGTTTGGCGCAGTTCGGGAACGATGCGCACGAGTTTTTTGGCGCGGTCGTTCGAGCGCAATAAATAGCGTTTGCGCATGTCCATCGGCACCGGCTCGATCATGTCTTCGGGATAGACTGCGCGGGCCGCCTTGGCCAGGACCTGGGTCGAGATGTCCGAGCCGAGGATCTGGAAACGCCAATCGCCGCCGGTAGAAGCGCCATAATCAGCCAGTACCATGGCCAAGGTATAAGGTTCGGCGCCGATCGAGCAGGCGGCGCTCCACACCTTGTAGGGCCGGGAAAAACCGGCGCCGCGCTCCGTGGCCTCGGGCAGGCAGCGGGTCCGCATGGTGTCGAAATGGCTGGGCTCGCGGAAGAAGTCGGTCTTGTTGGTGGTGACGGCGTCGATCAGATGGACCGATTCGTCATCGAAACCGCCTTCCTCGAACACGACGCGGCAATATTCCTCGAGATTGGCCAGGCCGAGCGCCCGGGCGCGGCGCCGCAGCCGGCCTTCCACCATCGTCTTCTTGGCTGGCGGGACGCGGATTCCCGTGGTGCTTTCGATGAACTTCGCGACCTTGGCGAAATCCGCGTGCCGCAGCAGATCCAGCTTATCTTGCGGGTCGGCCATCGGCGGCGCTTCCCGGCTCCTCCAGGGGACCGGTGTAATTCAGCAGGCCCGACAAATCGATGATGGCCATGAAATCGTCGCCGCGCTTGCCGATGCCCTGGATGAATTCCGGCCGCCAGCGCATGCCGAGCTTGGGCGTATCCTGCACCGAGCGGGTGGTCACCTCGGTCACTTCATAGACCTTGTCGGCCAGGATGCCGACGGTGGTCGGTTCGCCGCCCAGCTCGACATCGACCACGACGATGCGCGTGTCGATGGAAGGCGGCGGCGTCTCCATGCCGAACCGCACATGCAGATCGGCCAGCGGCACCACCCGGCCGCGCACATTAATCAGGCCGCTTACGAAGGGATCGGCGTTGGGGACGGCGGTGACCGGCACCAGATCGAGGATTTCGCGCACCACATTGGCGTCGACGGCGAAGACCTCCTCGCGCAGACCCAGCGTGACGATCTTGATCGCTTCCATGGCCTTCCTCCCTTTCGAGGATGGATAGGATTAGCCCAGGACCTTCTTGACGACAGCGAGCAGTTGTTCCTGCTTGAACGGCTTGGTTATCCAGGCGGTGGCGCCGGCCTGCTTGGCTTCGCCCTTCTTGCCTTCGTCGGATTCGGTGGTGAGGAATACGATGGGGATGAAGCGATAGGCGGGCATCTGACGCAATTCGCGGATCAGCGTCAGCCCGTCCATATTGGGCATATTGAGGTCGGTGACCACCAGCTTGACGTCGGCGCTGCCGATCTTGGCGAGGGCTTCCTTGCCGTCGGCCGCCTCCATCACGTCGTAGCCGGCGCCGCCGAGCGTCATCTTCACCATTTGCCGCATGCTGGCCGAATCGTCTACGCTCAGGACCATTTTCCCCATAAGACCTTCTCCTTAAGTGGATTTCTCACAGGCGGCAGCTTTAACTGTATAGCGGCTTACAGCTCGGAACAAGAGTGCGCCGGATAAGCTTTTCTCTCTCTGAGGGATCGCATGGACGAAGTAGAACGCAGATTGCGGCGTCTGATGCCTTTGGGGGGCACGGCGCCGATTCACCGGCTGAAGCCCGGCGAGATCTATTTCAACCCCAAGCCGCACCGCCTGGCCACTTTGCTCGGCTCCTGCGTAGCCGTGTGCCTGTGGGACGAAGAGCGGCGTATGGGCGGCATGACCCATTCGCTGGTTCCCCCCGCCACCGACGCCGCGATCCACGAGCTGGTGCGGCGCATGGTGCGGGCCGGTTGCCGCACCGAGGCGATGCGCGCCAAGCTGTTCGGCGGTTTCGCGCCCATGAAGTCATTTGGCATGCCCGGCACGATCGGCGCCGCCAACATCGAAAGCGCGGTGGCGGTGCTGCGCGATTATGGGATCAGTATCGTCGCCCAGGAAATCATGGGCGAGGGCGGCATCGTCATCTATCAGGATACCGAGAGCGGCGAGGTCACCGGGCGCAAGATCAGCCCGATCAAGGCCGTCGAAGATCGGTGATCCCTGCGACCAAACGGTGGCATCGGCGCCGATGCCTCATTCCCGTCAATTTGGCTACCTATCTTTTGCCGAAGGTGCGGGGCGAGGATCGATCGACGATGGAGATTGTCATGCGAATCAAGTACATCGGCGCCGCCGTAATTCTAACCTCGGGCTTTGCCCTGGCGCAGGCGCAGATGCCTTCCCAGCAGCCGGCGCCGCAAACCGTTCCCCAGACTGTTCCTCAGACGGCACCACAGGCCCAGCCGACTGAAACGCCGCCCGCGACTTCTCCGGGTGAAATGGTTCCTTCCACTCCGGAGCCCGCCGCCGAAGCGCCCAAACCGCGTCCCATTTCGGCTTGCCAAAAGGCTATCCAGGCCAGCGAGAAGGCGCTGGAGCGGTCCCAGGCCAGCCCCGAGGTCATAGCCCAAGCATGGCAGCACATCTCCAACGCCAAACAGGAGAAGGGCGCGGCCTGCAAGGATGAGGCGAAGCAGGCTCAGGAAATGCTCTAAGCCTTGGTGATAAAGCCGGCTGACAACGCCTCGTAAAGCGGGTGCGGATTGATCAGTCGGCTGACGCCGTAGCCCAGCGCCGCGGAAATCATCAAAGGAATGATCATGGTGTGGTTCGCCGTCATCTCGGTGATGATGACGAAGGCGGTGATCGGTGCCTGCACCGCCCCGGCGAAATAGCCCGCCATGCCGAGCACGACGATCGCGCCCGGCACCGCATGCGGAAACAGCCCGGCGACCAGATTGCCGACACCGGCGCCGACCGCCAGCGACGGGGCGAAGATCCCGCCCGGCAACCCGGCCAGGGTGGACAGCAAGGTCGCCGCCAGCTTGGCCGGCGCGAAATACCAGACGAGCCCTCGCCCTTCCAGCGCGCCGCGCGCCTGTTCGTAGCCGGTTCCCCAGGTCGCCCCGTCGGTCGCCATCGCCAGCAGCGCGACCAGCAACCCGCAGACCCCCGCCACCAAGAGAGAGCGCCGGATCGGGCGCACGGCCATCACCTGCCGAAGGCGCGTCGTACCCAACAAGGTCAGCTTGGCGAACACCGCGCCGAGCAACCCGCCGCCGATGCCGCACACCGCCACCGACAGCCAGTTCAGCGGCCCGCCCAATGTCGCATCGGTGACGCCGAAATAGCTGTAATTGCCCAATATTCCCAAACTGGCCAAGCCGGCCAGGATCACCGCCGACAGCACCAGGAACGAAGTACGCGCCTCATAAGCGCGGCTCAGTTCCTCGATGGCGAAGACGATGCCGGCCAGCGGCGTGTTGAACGCCGCCGCGACGCCAGCTGCACCGCCCGCCAGGATCAAACCGCGCTCGCGTCCCATGCCGCTCCAACGCGCGGTATAGAGCATGATCGAGGCCCCCACCTGCACGGTAGGGCCCTCACGCCCGATCGAGGCGCCCGTGCCCAAGCCCAGCAGGGTCAACATCACCTTGGCAGCGGTCAGTTTCAGCGAGAGCAGCCGGGTGCGCTGCTCCGGGGTGCGCAGAACCCGCGCCGCGATCGTCTGCGGAATGCCGCTGCCCTGGGCGCCGGGAAAGAAGCGCCGGCATAGAAAAGCCGACAGCATGAAGCCGGCCGGAGTTACCGCCAGCGTCCACCAGCGATGCCCAGCGAAAGTGCCGGTGAACCAATGCTGCGCGCGATCGGCGCCCAAGGCGAAGAGCACGCTGACCACGCCGACGGCCAAGGCGCCGATCCAGAAAACCAGGCGGCGGCGCCACAAGGTCAGGGACAGATAAAGGTGCTGCTGGCGGCGAAGACTTGGGACGGGCATCTAAAACCATACTCCTGTCCCGCATTTAGCATGCGTGCGCGCGGCTGGATAGGTCGTGGTGCGATAAATTGGCGATCGGGGCGGCGGCCCGGATCTATGAGCCCTCCGCCTTTGAGATCAGTCGCCGTCGCGGTTTGTATTCGATGATGATTGTCTTCGGCGGTTGAGCCGCCAAGGTGGGAGACGCCGATACCCAGCCGGGTGATGCCGTTGCGTTGGACGCGGTCGCCAATTTCGGCTTTGGGGGCCGCTGCCTTGCTCGCCCGACTTTTACCCTGCGCTCGCCAATCAATGAGTGATTCACGGCATCGATCGCGCGGTCCACGGCGCCTTCCGGCGCCAGAGCGACGACGCCAATGGTGGCGGTCCCCGCTTGTGCCGGTATGTATCGAATTTCGGCGCCGATGACCATCCCGAAGCCGTCGAACAATTCGGCCAATTGATCCCCCGTCATGTCGGGGGGCAGGTTGGTGATGACAAGATTGCCTTTGAATGCAGCGGGAGACATGGGCCAACGTCCTAAGAAACCAGATCACCACATTATGCTGCAATGCAGCATAATGATAGAGGGCTTCCAATCGGCCGCCGGGGCATTTACTCCGGCGCCGATTTCAACCGAACACCTTCTTCAGCAGGTCCGTGGTCCTCGCCGCAGGATTGCTGCGGATCGAGGCCTCTTCGCTGGCCAGATAGTGGAACAAGCCATCGAGAGCCTTGCCGACCGTGAAATCGGTCAGGTCGAAGCCCTGTACCTCCGAGCCGGCGAAGGGGATCGAGCCCGCTTTGCCCTGAACTTCCTTGAAGACCGCGACCGCGCCGGTGCCCGACAGGGCGCTGTCGACGATCGGCCGGAAGGCCGAGGTCAGCTGCGGGGTGGTGGTGCGCTTGAAATAATCGGTGGCGGCGTCGGAGGGGCCGGCCAGGATGCCGCGCGCATCGTCGATGCTCATCTTTGACAGCGCATCGCCAAAAATGTTGAGCGCCTTGGGCGCGGCCTGTTCGGCGCCGCGGTTCATCTTGAGCTGCAGATCGTCGAGCAATCCGCCGGCGCCCATGCCTTTCAGCGGTCCCTGGATCGTCTGCAGCGGGCCGGGCAGGGGAATGCGGATGGCCGGATCGCCGTTATAGCCGTCGGTCTTGCCGACCCGTCCGACCGTGTGCTGGGTGGCGATCTTCAGCGCTTCCTTGAGGCCGGAACCGATCTCACCCTCGCTGAGCGACGAGCTTTTTCCCTGCTGCTGCTGTCCGGGAAGCTGGTTGAGGAGAGACTTGCCCTGATCGAGCAGGTTGCCTTGGGCGAAGATCGCGGCGGGTGCCAGCCCGGTCAAGGCGGCGAGAACGCCTCGCCGAGAAAAGGTCCGGACGTTCATATTTCACTCCTCCGAGAGAAAGGAGCGCGATCATATCATTGTTCGAGGCGGCTCAGCCAATCGAGAAGACCGTCGGCGGAAGCGAAATCCTCGATGCTGCGCGCAGCGGCGCCGGCCATGTCGGCCAGGGCGCGGCCCGGACCCAGTTCGAGGAATGCAGTTGCGCCGCGCTCGGTCAGCGCGGCGAGGCAGGCATCCCAGTGCACCGGCTCGGCGATCTGGCGGCTCAGCGTGTCGATCGCCTTGTCGCGGGTGAACAAGGTGGCGCCCTCCAGCCCGTCGATCAAAGTGACCGGGCCGCCCGGGGCCCTGGGATCGGCGGTGGTTATAGCGTCGCGCAACCCGGGAACGGCGGCGGCCAGCCGTGACGTGTGCGAAGCCACCGATACCGCCAGCAGCGTCGAGCGTATAGCACCCGCTTCCAGCGCCGCGTCGCGGAAGGCTTCGGTGGCTTCGGCCCGTCCGCCGAGGATGTAGCCGTCGCCCGGATTGACGATGGCGATCTCGACATCCTTGAGCCGTGCCAGCGCTTCGACCCGATCGCGCGGCAACCCGCGCACCGAGACCAGCCCGTCATGCTCGCCGCCCGTCCGGTCCATCAGCTCGGCCCGCCGTGCGGCGAGAGCTAACAGGGGCGCATCCTCCAGCAATCCGGCGATGCCCCAGGCGGACACTTGGCCGACGCTGTAGCCGGCGGCAAGAAAACGGTCGGGCAAAGCCGAGGCGATCAGGCGACGCGCCGTCAAGGCCTGGGTCACGCAGAGAATCTGGGCCGGGCGGTTGCGGCGCATCGCTTCCGTATCGGCGGTCTGCACCCAGTCGCGCGGATCGGCGCCCAGCAAGGCCGCGGCGGCGGCGAAGACCGGTTCG
>Ga0213872_10001374_pt1 | contig 16030 bp, 13 predicted proteins | sample VelepicomBERX_R2_FD_160071 | JGI IMG/M metagenome (GOLD analysis project Ga0213872, IMG submission 160071) | Rhizosphere microbial communities from Vellozia epidendroides in rupestrian grasslands, the National Park of Serra do Cipo, Brazil - RX_R2 | ecosystem: Host-associated > Plants > Roots >...
GGCCGAGAAGTACCTTCTGCTGGCTACGCTCAACCTCGCGGAGTGCGTCGCCTTCGTCGGATCTACCGCTGCGGCCAGATAGCTCCGCGTCTGGACCAGGTCAAGGTGGCGTCGCCAGACGCTCACGGCATTGCCGGACCAGCTCGCGCTTGAGCTCGGGGCTGTGATCGCGCCTGCGGCGCCTGGAGGGTGTGTCTTGATCGGCCATGGTGTGCGCTAGCGATGCCTGATGCACACCATCCCAGGTGCGCAGGATCAGCCGATCTTGGTCATGGCGCCGACCGCGCGCCAGAGGGCCGTGAGGCCGCGCTTACATTCGAAATGAAGGCGACGGACGCGATCACGCCTGACGGGACAGCCCTGGGCAAGCTTGTCAGTCAAGTTTATGACGAGGGGCGCTCTCAGTTCGGGCACGGCGGCCGTGCCGCGCTGATTCAAGATCTGCCGGTGCGCATAGAGACCGTTGACCATTTGGCTTCGGCCGCGCTGGAGCGGTACGTGCTGTGCTTGAGGTCCTATGTGGGCAATCAAGACTACGATAGCTTCCTTGCCGCGATTCCGAGCTGTCTTCCCAAGCCAGTAGCACCGATCACTGGCGATTCGACAGCGTAGTGACGGCCCGCGCGTTGACCAGCTTAATGCGCCCCCCGGACGGCTGTCCTGCAGGAAGGCGCGACCGAGGCTTTGCCAGTGCGGATTGGCCGTCGGCTCATCTCACATCCAGGACCATCCTAGCGACGTTGGAAGATCCCCGCATGCTGCTCAGATATGCGCGCGCGGCAGCTGAGAACTCGGCTTCAGAACGGATGAAGTCGACGAGATTCCTGAGAGCCTCGTCGAAGGCACGTCGCTTTTCGGCAGCTTGCGTGTCCCTCCCACCAAGCGAGCGAGCACGCCTCTCGGCCTCCTCAAGGTGCCGCTCCATCTTCGTCATGATTTCCTTACGCCGCTTGTTGAATTCACCACGGTGCAGGTGAAAGACCTCGATCGAGGTGGCCGCGCGCTGGTAGCCGATGGGATCCTGATCCTTGGCTGCGGCGGGGACCGGATTGCCAGTGCGGTCAAATGTTAAGAGTGCCACGTCCGCCGGGTTCATCGGGTCTAGCAGGAGCGGGAACTCCTCGTCGATCGACAACCTCGGCGGGCGGGCGCGTCGCGTCTCGTCCTCGAGCGGGAACTGATCCTGCTTGCCGCCGGTAGTTGCGCCGGCGCCGGTGTTGGCCCTGCGGCGGCTGTTGCAGTAGGTGCAGGCGTAGCGGTAGTTCTTCCAGTCGCACGCCAGCCACCAGTAGCCACAATGGCTCTTGTCCTCGTGCACGCCGTTCTTGGGCCGGAAGTGGTCGATTGTCACATCGGCCCGCTGGGTGACGTCCGCTTCGCAGTACCAGCATTTGCCGTGCGAAACCTCGTTGAAGACATTCTTGAGCTCCTGGTCCTGCCAGAACGGTGCCGCTCCGTTTACCAGCCTGCTCCACGCCTCTCTCCAAACCCTCGGGTCCTGGGCGCGTTGCGGCGCGGTGTCTTCATAGGCCTTATGAAGCTCATTGGTCCTGACCAGCGCATCCTGGATCCACTTCTCTGAGAGCTGGTTCCTGACATCGTCGCGCCTTATCAATCTCATGGCGGCGATTCCTCTGAATCGGTATTCGACTCCCAAAGTACTTGCCGAACCATACGCTCCGTCAAAAGGCGCTGCTCGGCCTCAGCTTCTGGCGAGAGGGGCGGCAGCGCCGAGAGTGCGTCGATGGTCTGACGGCTCATCTCCTGCAGGAAGCGGCCGTACAACGGATCCGCCTGTGCCGCAGCAATACCTACATGGCCAAGGCGCCTGTTGAGACTGTCAAGCTCTTCGCGTTCTGCCTCGTTCAACTTCTGCTGTACGGACAGCTGCCGCCGCCTCAACACGCCGCGTTCGAGTTTGGGATCGACCGGTGTTTGCAGGCCGAACAGGTAGCTGGTTAGGACGTCGGCCACCGTCATGTCCCGGGTGTCGTAGTCGGTCGGCTCGGCCCGCACCTGCAAGGTCTGTGGATCACGCCGGAAGCGTACGATCTCGCCGGCCCGACGACCCACGGCGAGGAAGGGCGAATGGGAAGAAACGATGAATTGGACGGTGGGGAAGGCATCGGACAGGCGCTCAACGATCGCTTGCTGCCACTCGGGATGCATGTGGGCGTCGATCTCGTCGATGATGACGAGCGCGCCACCGTTCGAGGACTTCGGAACCTCGCTCATTCGTTGTACGACGACGCCGATCCATCCAAGCAGTGACACGGTTCCCTGGCTTAGCGCGTCCAGGGGTAGGCGGCCGTCGTCCGTGTGGATGAACACGTTGGAGTCGTCGATGTCAATGGCGACGGGTTGCGTCCTACCCAGGAGCTTGCCGAGTTTTGTTGTGAGCGACTCGAGGATCGCGATGACGCGGGGAGCCAGCGAGGCATTGCGCCGTCGCGCGTAGTCGAGGTTGATCAGCCATTGTTTGAAGCCGAGGATGCGTGGATCCGGCAGGCTCTCGAGCGCAGGCAGCACGTCGGCGGCGTTTGGTGGAACGTCGAATTCCTTGAGCTGTGGTCGATCTCCGCTACCGGCCGCCATGGTGCGGATGGCCGGGAAGGACAGTACCAAGATCGACCCGCCGAGCAGCGCCGCGCCCTCAGCCAATGCGCCAGGCCGGCCGAGGCTGTCGAGTGCGACTCGGGCGGCGTAGCGCCGGCCGCGGCTCGTCAGCTCGATCAGACCCTCGGTCTGCCCAGTGCGCAACAGGCGTCCACCCTCGGTCTTCGCCACGTCACCGGCCACGACGGAGGCGATCGCTCGCAGCACAGACGACTTGCCGACGCCGTTGTCGCCGAGTAGGACGGTCCAGCGCCGAGTGAATGGAAGCTCAAGGTGTTCGAACGGTCCGATGTTATGCAGTTCGATGCGCTCGAGGACGATGGCGGCGGCATCGCGCGCTTCGTCGCCGGAAAGAACCACCTGCTCAGGCACCGACTCCCGGCTGGCCTTGATCCGCTTGTCTAGCTCGCCCAGGAAGGCTGTGACCTCCCCGTGGCCCGGCGAAGCCCGGTACGGCAGTACCCTGATGCCGTACCGACGCTCCAGCAGGTCTGCGTCCGTGCGCCAGCCGTCGTCAGTAACCGCGACTAGCGCGAAATGCGTCGCCCTCCCCGGCGGGCGAATGCCGAGCGGTGCCAGATACGCCTCGATTCCAGCCACGCTGGAGCCCAGGAACAGCAGCGAGCGGCTCTTAAAGAGCTGTTCAACGAAGTCGAGGAACGGCTGATCGCCTCTGATGCGTTCGACATATTGCGCAGGCGAGACAAGTAGCGAGTTTGGACGCTGTAGATCACCATACAGCTTCAGGACGAAGAAGCGGCCAGCTGAGAAATCCGTGCGGAGCGCGTCGAGGTCGCTCGGGATGCGGGTGGCGCCGGGGAAGCTGCGCGGAAAGCTACGGTCGATTAGATTGTCGAAGTTGGTCGTCAGGACGGCGCAGAAGGGCAGGCGCCCTATGAGGTAGTGGATGGGCACGAGTTCGCGCGTCGCGCCGAAAATCGTGCCTAGGTAGCGATGCAGCACGTCTAGGGAGCCGCTAGCGATCAGAGCGCTGACCACGCCGTCCGCTGCGCGGTCGATGCTACCGCGGGCGATGGACTGTTCGAGCGACGCAGCGAACGTCGCCTCTATTAACTGCTCCTTCCGGGCCCATGCAACTACTCCTTTGACGAACGGCCTCCATGTTGGTAGGTTGGCATTGGCACTTACCCCCGCGCCAGCATATAGAACGCATTGGCTATCACGCATCGCCTTGACGAGCTCGTCCGGGACCACCGGCGGTGGCAGTGCGAAGTCGCGCTCCTCCTCCGCATCTACGGTCGGCGACGAAGGCAAGGTTGCGAACGCATAGCGCTTACGCGCCAGGCCCGAGCGCATTACCAGATACAAGGAGTTGATCAGACCGGTAGCGCCCAGCAATCCCACGCTGATGGACGGGATGGCGAGTTCCGAGTAGACAGCCCAGCCCAGCACCAGGGTTAGCACCAGAGTCCATCCCACCACGAGCACGTGCACTAAGCTCACGCCGTCGGCGTCGCTCACGATGTCGGACAGGAAGCCGTGCGACACCAGGCGCCGCTGGCGGAACGATCGGTCGGCAAAGGATCCCAGCGATCCAACCACCAGCGTACGCGGCTCTAGTAGAGTATTTACTACGACCGTGGTCGCCATGATGCCCAGGAGTATCAGCGCGTCGATGTTCAACGGCTGCGTGACGCCTGTCAGCAGCCATAGGTAGAGGTAGCCCGCCAGGGCGGCGAAGTACAGGAAGACAAGTTGCGTGCGCTCAAGACTGTACGGTGCCTTTCCGGCATAGCTGCTGGCGTCCTGACGCAGCAAGTCTGTGCGAATCGCGGCCATCATGAGACCGATGCACGCCACGAAGACGATGCTGATCCAGGTCATCAGGCCGGTGGTGCTCAAGAGGTGGAAGTCGTCGACCTCGCTAGCGACCTGGCCGACGCCATCGACGCCGATAGTGACGGTGACCGGTCGCCATCGGTTGTCACGCGCGAGTTCGTGCCAAGCCGCGACGCTCGCGTCGTCGCGCGGGATCTGGTAGCGAAGCCCGAGCATATTGGCCACGGCGCTGACCTGCGTGGCTTTCATGATGTGGCCGTCGATGACGAGCGCCAAGTTCGAACCAAAATTTGACTCGGAACTGGAAAAGCTGTCGAGCCCTTGGACGGCCACAAGGACTTCGCGACCGGGTCCCCCGCTGGTACTGGTAACGACACCGGTCTGATTGCGCACGACGTTCAAGCGCTTCAAGTCTTCGACCGCCCGCTCGCGCTGGCTAGCCGCCGTCGGCTTCGCGGCGGCCTCGCTCGACGGCAGGAATGTTTGCCCTAGGACGAGCGTCGTGCCACACAGCAACGTAGCAATTGCGAGCAGGAAGACGAAGTAGCGGCCCATGGCTTATCTACATCGTGAAAGTTAGGTCGATGATCGCGCCATCGCCAATGGTCTCCGGGCCCCAGGTTTTTACGAGTTCGCCGGTGCCGTCCGTCCTTTTGGCGCATACCCTGACAGTCACTACATCGCCCATTTTTACTGCATAGCCACCCGACCCTGGAAACCGACCGCGATCGCGCAGGAAGTAGCCCAGGCCAGGTCGTGCCGAGCAGTCGATGCTAGCGACAACAGGGATGTTCCCGCCGGTCTCGACGCCGATCCCCACCGTGACTGGACCCTTGATCGCATTTGTCCGCTCGACGCTGACTGATATCCAGCCCTTGTCCAGCGGCGGCTTCGGTGTCGTCGTCTCGGGCGTGCGTATCTGCCTGAAGCCGAGCGACACCATCAGGTTGTTGACGGCCGCGCTGCCCCCGGCGAGCACCATCGCCGTCAGGATCGTGCCGGCTACGTCGAGCGACGGGACTCCCGGGGTGATCAACTTCGCGAGACCGCTCACGACGTCGAGCTTGAATACGACGACAATCCCCAGTGAAACGAAGAAGGAAACCACGGGCCGCACGGCACGCGCGTTGAAGGTCTCGGCGAAAGGCCGCCAGTTGAAGACGATTGCCAGTGCCGATTCAAGCACGGTTGCTAGCACGAACAGCAGGAACAACGCCTTGAACGCTTCGGGGTAGGCATCGTCGCTAAAGCCTGTCACGGGGTTGCGACCGGCCGCTGCTGGGGTCGACGCGGCCTGGGAGAAGGCGGAAGCGTGGGGCAGGAAAAGCCCGAGGCAGGCCAGGCGGACGAATATTCGGGAGAAGTTCATCAGGCATCCCCGGTCACACTGGATTCTTCCGCATCTTCCTCGCCGGCGTCGCGTTGAGCTTGGCCTTCGGTGCTGCAATAGCGGCCTTACGTTGCGAAGTCGATGAGCGCGAGGGCTTGTGGCCATGCAGGACGGACGCCAGGTAGTTGTCGGCGAAGTCCGTCTGCAGCTCGACCCACAGCGGAAGGTGGTCGGAGAGCTGGAACGTGCGCCACTGGCGGTACAGCTTCGCCAGCTTAGCCTCATCGTCGATGTCACGGACCTTGTCGGGGATGCTTCGCCGCATCGCGCCGAGGTGAGCATGCGCGTCGTCCGGGCCGTAGACCACTTCCTGGAAGTCGAAGACCCCGCCTTTACTGGCCTTGAGCAGCCCTTTGGGGTCATGGAACGCGATCTGGTCGAAATGCTTGTCGCGTGCAAGGTTAGAGGCCCGACCATCGACACTGTCTCCGCCCGCGACCGCGCGCTTACCGGCGGGCAGCCGCAACGCCTCGGGAACAACGAAGTCGTTCGTGGCGAGCGCCTTGCTTGTATCGTCCTTGGTGGCGTCGAAGATGTTGAAGTCGCCGAGTAGGACGACACTCTCTGGCTCGCCATCGGAAATATTTTGCCTATCCTGGTTGCGCCGAGCTAGCGCCGCCGAGATGGCGCGGATCTCCTCGACGCGCCGTGAATCGTTCGGCTTGGACTGCCCGTAGAAGATATGCACGCTGCACAGCGCCACGCGTCGCCATCCGACTCGGAACGCACAGATGAAGGGACTACGAGCCGGCTGGACTACGGGCTTGTTCTTGACCGCTGGCAGCGCGAGTTCGCCGGCCAGGCGATCGAAGCGGACTTTGCGGCCGTCGTAGATGAATGCAATGCGCTCGCTATTGCCAGATGCGCCGAGCGTGACGTCGGTGACCAGGTAGTCCCACCAGCCTCCGAGCAGGCGGATCAGGCGCTGCAGGTTCGCGAGGTTCTCATTGACCTCCTGCACCGCGACCAGGTCGAAATGGCTGATGATCTCGGCGATGTAGAGCAGCGACTCGTCCAGGCGCCTGCCAAACTTGGCGTCCGCGCCGAACTCGCGGATGTTCCAGGTCGCGATGAGAACGCTGGACAGCACGTTGCGGGCGGGAATCTGCTTGGACAAGCGGTTGCGCAGGCTCAGGAGTTTGCCTGCGACGCCCCGGGCGTCTTCGGCGTGCCCGGCCGCGATTAGGTCGTCGATAACGCCCTTGTAGTAAGGCATTTCCACTCTCCGACGGCGGCTACGATTTTGCGGGAATAAAAACGGTTACGACAATTTTCTAACCTTTAGCTGCACGCTTCGCAGATTTTGCCCATCACGCGACGAACGCCATATTCCTCGCACGCGGCAGCCCAGGCGGTACGCCACGTTATTTCGCATATGCTGGTGCGGCGATAGTACTGTCACTACTGAGGCCACTGGACGCACCTAGCCGCGCAGCTCAAATTGGTCATCAGGCTTGCACATGCTAACGAATTCCATTTAAGTCACTTTGCCAGCCGAACCTGGAACTCAATAGGTCCGAGCTTGAGCCGCTAAAGCAGCCACCTGGAAAATCCGCAGCGCAACGGCACAGGTTCTGACGATGGTCTGCGTGACAGACAACTCCCAAAGGTAGTGCTGGAATCCAGGCCGCACTGCCGGTGCCGCCCTCGTTGCGCCGATCAGAGTTGCGGCGTGCAATGGCTTCGAGGGTCACATTTAAGTCAAAGGCGTCTCAGAAAGCATCATCAAATGTGTTGAATGCAAGAAAAACGCAAATGAGCGTTGTGTAGCCGATTGAGTTCAGGAGCGCCAGGGCCGGCGCCGGCTTGGTCGCCGTGCTGTATGCGCCTAACAATCGCCCGCGATCGTGGACTCTTAGCGTCACCGGCAAGTTTCGCGCCGATTGCTTGGCCATCGATTGCACCAGTACGTGAATAGTGGTAAGGCCTCCGAAATCGGGGCAACCACCGCCCCAGTCAAGCTGACTGATGGGCGAATGCCGAAAGAGTTGGGTAGCGCTGAAGGCATCCACTCGGTAAACCAAAGGCAGAGTGCAAGGTCTCACCCTCGACAACAAGGCGCCCGCTAACTACAGTCCCGACGTTGTAGCGCTGCTAGCGATCGATATGCAGGAGCTGAACGATGCCAGGTGGAAAGTGCGCCGCTAATCTCGACGATGAGCAATTCGTTGCCGCAGCCCGGTGTGGATCCATGTCAATGCGAATTGGCGGCCTGCCATTGCAGCTTGGCATTGGTGGGCTCGCCGAAGCGAGTTTTCCACAGAAGACGGACTCCCAAATTCAGACGCTGGCGATTGGAGAGCAGTTCAGCGTTGTCTGGAACAACGCCGTATTCTACGGTCAGCATCCATTAGTTGGCAAAGTGATTGCCCGTCTTGTTCGTGAACGGCAGGCAACGGCACCCGCCAGCATCGTTAGGGGTGATGGTTCGACAGGTGCTGTTTCTTTTTTCCCGGCCGTGAACCGAAATTTCCTTTTCTTCGAGATCGAGGTGCCACGTATAGGCGCTCGATATACCAGCGACGATCCGATTGTGAACTCCGCCAAGATTGGACAAGTTCCTCCATATGGCGCCGTCTACAAGCTGGAGCAGCCCGTCACATTTCGTTCCAGCGGCAAGGGTCTCTTCAACCGCCTCCCGATCACTATCGAGACTTGTTCGATCAAGCTTGTGGAACTTTCCAACGTCAAGCTGACGCTATCGAAAGTTGCTGAAAGCGAAAGTGCGCTTATTTTCAGCGCAGAGGCATGCAATCAGACTACGGAGGCCGACATTCAGGTGGCCTGGATGCTCTGGCCCAACGAGGGCGAGGGTCAGGAGATTTGGGGGCTGCGGACTCTTGGGCGACGCCCGCAGAATTTTCGATTCGCAGTCCCTAAGGCGATATTGCACGATCAGAAATGGCTAGCGGTCGCCATAACGAAACCCTTCCATACGGAAGCAGCGCAGGTCACCCGTCTCCCTCTTCTAGTGTAGTACATAGAAGCGGCGTGTTCGGTCTGCGGTCATGGCATCAACTAAGGGGGTAGAAATGCATGGACCCGAAAGCTTAGTAGTTGATAAAGCAGATACAAGAGTTACCAAAGGTCCGCTTCGCGCTAATAAGCGGGAAATTGTCGGCACTCGGCAGAAGAGCTTATCTTTCGCATATCTATTGATAAGTCTTGGTAGCTTCATCGCACTCACTGCATGCCAGTCAGCGCCGCAGGATCTATTGCGGTGGAACAAGCTCACGGGTGATGTGCCCGATTCGCAACCGCCCCATCTATGGGTGACAACTCAAAGTGGTGACGCCTCTCCAACACTAAAACCAAACGGCCTGCCCGATCATGCAGCCGCCGAATACATACGGATAATAGCGAAAGGTTTCGATCCCAAGCAGCCGGACAAGTTGAGAGCTTATCTTGCGAAGCCGATCGAGAAACCGACAGCAACTGTCAACGATCAGACTGAGATGAGCCGTGTTATGACGGTAATTCTTGATAGAAGCGTTATTCGCCCTGGCGATCGATATTTGATGACACGCATTGAAATCATGCCCGGCTCGAGCATCGATTATAGAAAATCGATGAGCGAATCGATTAATTGGTCTCACGATTTTGAATTCGTAGATTACCAGCAGGCGACGTCCAGCATTAGTTCAATTAATATCGGAAATGTCACATTCAGTCACGAAGTTGCCACTAGCTTCGTACTGACGCCCACGGTGGGCGGCGCAGCGACTGCCAGCGCGAACCTAGGCCCTACCGTCACGAACATTCAAGCCGGCACTCGAAATATTAATGATCGAGCTTCGATGGGCGTATCCGTAATTCCTACAAGAGTTGTAATTAATCAGACTGGTGCTGAGGGCACGGACCTGACGGGAAGCGTTCTGATTAAGCTTGGATTGAAGTTCGACGAGCATGTCCTTGAACGCGTATATTTTGTAGAACCAAATTTAGTGGATCAAGATACCGGGGTAATAAAAGAACCGAAGGACGCAGATCTGGCAATCAGCCCCGTTGATCGGCCGAAGAATGGTAATTATTATCTTTGCGGCCGAGTGACGTACTACGAGCGAATCATTGAGGATGGGCGTGAGCATTGGGATGAGGGGAAGCAGACAGTGCGCATTGAGCGACAGACGATAGGTTGGGATGCGTTCCCGGCGCTCGCGAATTCTGAAAGCTCACCCCCTGCTTGGGATATTTCAATTGCAGGGCGTGAAAATCGTGTTCTCAAGTTGAAAATTGGCGCGAAAATATTTCCGGCCATTTTTTCTGACAAAGATGAAGCGATTCAATTCATTGACTGGCTGAAGAAAACATCGCCACCATTTATCGGAAAGAAGAAAATTGTTGTAGGCGGCGGATCTGCCAACGTGAACGACTCCTTTGAGCCGATCGGCGACTTCAATGGCCTGTCCGTGAGACTACGCCAGACTGAGCGCCAGGCCCACGAAATAACCGCGAGGGAGCGGTGTAAGATGTACGATGCAGATGGGACAATTAGTACGGCAGGTTAATTGAAGCCACACGTTGACTATCGGCACACGCCATGAAGATGTGTGACAATATCTAACCAAGACAGCGGATAATTTACGCTATAGCTGGGCGCAAGATTTCTTAACGATGCTTTGGCTAGAGATTGCAGACTGATCTGACGTTGCCAAAGCAACTAAATAATGGGCTCTTTGATCGTTAGTTAGTGATGGTCATTCAGCCCCAATGCCAAAGCCAACAGTGGCGCGGACTTGCGTGGTTTTTTGCTGGCCCGGTCCAGCGCCCGGAACCAGCCGAGGTAGCTTTCCAGGTAGTCCGTGGCCACGCCCTTGAAGCGAGCGATCCAGCCCTTGAGCCGGCCGTGATACGCATTGGCGTTCTGGATGTGCCAGGGGCCGCGCACCCGCTCGCCAGCGCTGAGGTTCAAGGCCTCGTGTTGCACTCCCAGCTCGGTTGCCGTCGCCGCCATCGCTGCCGAGCCGTCCGTGCACAGGATGGCGTCGGCGTGAAGACGCGGCTTGAGCGCTGGGCTCAGACAGCGCTTGGACACCGCTTGCAGCAAAAAGTCCGCCGTCGCCCCCGAGCGGTCTCGGGCCACCAGGATGGGAATCAAGTCTTCCCCGCGCTGCTCGCGCGAGACGCGGCCGCCGCGTTTGCGCGCCTTGCGACCCGGGCGCTGGCCCTTGCTGGAGCGCAGGAAGAAGGTCTCGTCGGCCTCGACCACGCCAGTGAGGGCGGGCGCCTTGACGCGCTGGGCCAGGCACAGGAAGCGATGCCGCCAACGAAACGCCGTCGAGGCCGAGACCTGCAGCGCAGCGGCGGCCTGGTGCACGCTCAAGCCCTGGCACAGCACGTCTTGCTGTGCCAGCCACTTGGCCTTCAGCCGCAAACGGGCCAGCGGCGTGGTGGTCAGGGCGTTGAAGGTGCGCTGGCAGGCGCGGCATTTGTAGCGCTGCAAGCCGCTGGCGCTGCCGTTGCGCACAGTCCGGGCGCCGCCGCAATGCGGGCAAGCCGGGTGCGCGGCGATCCGCGACTCCACCAGTGCGCAAACCCGGGTGTGTTCGCTGCCAGCGCTCAAAGCCTCGAGCAATTGCGCCTTCTGGCAGGCCGTCAGCCGCGACACCGAACTCAGCCACTGCTTCAATTCCTTCGCGTCCATCGCCAGCTCCAGCGGCCCTCCACGTGGGGCTCGTGCGACCAGTCTGGTGGCCGGCTGGCTCAGGACGTGAGCCTGTCACTAACTAACGATCAAAGAGCCAAATAATGCGCATGCTGGGAGTAGTGCCTCCTCGGGCAGCGTCGGCTATCGATGGTGTCCTCGTAATCGCAGCTGGTGCAGGTATCTGTGCAGGTGCCTTGAGTTTCGCCGAGGGGGCCCACACACCCAGTGTTCATGAGGATGCGGCGTTACTGCGGGCCGACCACGAGACAGAGAAGCTTAGTCGGCACTTATGCCGTCGCCGGATCATGATTGGGATGACAACACTAGGCCCTCCTGTACGACCCAATTCTCTTTCTGCCATCTTTCATTGACGTCTAAGGCCTCGGATATTGGGATCTTTCAGCAATTTTGGGGATGACGTGGGCATCGCCCCGCCATTGAATCCGTGCTGAGTAAATAGCTCTGGCAGAGCACCCGGGGGGCATGCACCTTCCTTGTGCGTACGTCCCACGCCAAACCGCGACGATGCGCGCGCTTTTCCAACGGGCCACTAGGAATGGCTTGAGGGTAGGACGTTGTCATGGCAGCTCGCAGGCTCCTGGCTGAGAAACCCTGGCTTGTGGCTGGCATTCAGGACCTAGTTAAGGCTCGAGGAAGAATCGTATGGAACAACTCCACGACCGAAGGCGAAGGCTGCTTCTGAACATGATAGCAGCGCAGGCTTGGACGTATCTCGCAATGGGTAATTCCCGTGCAGACGCTCCTCCTGGAAGTTTTCCCCCGTCATGGCTTCCATCAGGCGTGTTGCCCTATGTCCCATACATGACGGCCGTTGCAGACGCCGTCGGAATCGTCTCCGCCGTCATCTCGTATCAGCAAAATCAGCAGATATTGGGAGAGCTCAGCGCCATAAATGCCAAACTCGACGATCTCCTTCGAGGGCAGAAGGAAATATTGCAGGCGATCCAAGCTTTACCGGCAGCGATGGACGCGGCAGTGCTCAGCAACTGGGCACTCTCGTATGAGCGGGACATAACAAGCTATAGCACCGAGTTCGCGGCTTTGGTCGTCGCTCCGAACCAAGGCGACCCCAATATTAAAAGCCGTTGGCAGACACTGGCGACTAATGCCCCAGAAACGACTGTACGACTCGGCGTGCTGGACTACGGCGTTATGCCATTCTTTGCCCATGCCGTCGCACTGACAATCGCAACCTTCAATGTGGCAAACTTTCCCATTGAGTCTCAGAGAAAGTACTACGCACAGTTCATATCGCAGATGGCGAGCTGGTTAAGTTCGGCCAACCCGCACTCGGTGCCGATCGTTGTCCAAGCACTCAACACGCAAATTGCGGCACGTCAGACGGCGCTAGGCGCTGCTCCCACAAAGGTCCTCATAGCACAGAGTATGGAGGCGTTGCCGCAGACAGGAGGACCGCCATGTGTTCGCGACGCCTTCACCTACGCCAACATCTCGGGCTCATTTGAGAGTGGGTTCACGGGTACGCAGTCAGTTGAATACGACGGCTGGCGGTGTCCGCCGCTTTACCCGCACGGGCACCCAACGATAGAGCCTCACCCCGAAGCGCCCCCCCGGCCCCATGCGATAGAGGCTATCGCAAAGGCTCTTGGTCTGCCACAAACAAATACCGCGACGCACGCAACGCCTCCGCCTATCCCGGTTTTTACGCCAAGTGGCATCGCAGTCGTGGATGCCCGGAATCAAGAGCGAATTGCAATTCTGCAGCTAATCGCTGAATCTGCTGACCTACAGAATCTCGAAAACCAGATTTCTGATCTTCAGAGGCAACTAAGCGCACTCTAATCGCGTGGCCGCACGCGCGAGAACGAGGAGCCTTGCAACCGCTGCTACGTCGGCGTATTAATCACCGCCGCCAGGGCGCGTACGCGAACCGGCCGCCGAGAACATGCACCGTACCATTTTTATCCGAGTTCACTCGACTACTTTCTGCAAAAGCCCATCCTAGTTCGAGCGAGCTGAGCATTCACAAGGGTGTGCTAATTCGTACCTTTGGGAGGAATTCCATGGTTTTTATTGCCGTGAAGCGCATCTATGTTGCAATGGCCCTTGTTCCGTTGCTGTTCACCGCATCACCGGGCGCTCGAGCGTGGGGTCCGCTCGGACACCACACCGTCGGTGCGATTGCTGATGCCATGCTGACGGACAAGGCCAAGCAAGCCGTAGCGGCCCTGCTGACCAACGACCTAAATGCGCAAGGCGAGCCATCTGGTCGCACGACACTCGCCCAGGTTGCCAGCTGGCCCGACGAGATTCGGCCGACGCCCGCCAACAGGCCAACCTGGCACTTCGATGATGCTCCGAGCTGTGCGGCGTTCCCGCCAGCGCCTACTTGGTGCCAGAACGGCGAATGCGCTAGCAGCAAGATTATTGAGATGGTGGCGATCATGAAGGACTCCAACGCCGACCTACGCTCGCGAAATGAGGCCCTAAAGTGGATCGTGCATCTTGTCGGTGATGTGCATCAGCCGCTGCATGCCGCTGAAAACTACTATGAAGGCACCCGCAAGGACAGCCGTGGTAATACCGCTGACCGGGGTGGCAACGATGTTGAGGTGGCACTTTCCGGGATAAAAACCTCGGGCGCGAAGGATCTGCATGGCGTCTGGGACTCGGAATTCGTGGCCCTGGCCTTGGGCCTGCCTCAATCGGCGAAGTTTCCCACTCCGCAAATCGTGGCTGGGCTCGTTGGCGAGGCGCGCCAAGCAAGCACCGCCGGTCAGCCGTTGGATTGGGTCCGAGAAAGCAACCAACTGGCTCGAAGTACTGCCTACAACTTCCCGGAGTTCGCATGCTATGAGCCATCCACGGTAACGGCAGTACTGAATGTCGCGTACATCGCGCACGCCAAGGCCGTCGTACACCAGCAGCTCGTGATAGCCGGTGCGCGATTGGCTAACTTGCTCAACGCGGCCTTCAGTCAGTAAGGAACCGGCGGAGTACACGCTGGAACGCAGCACCGTCGAAATTTGCCTGCGCAAGAACTCCGGACATTGGATTGCGGCGAGGACATCTGAACCACATGCAAGGCGCGGGCAGTTGCCGAGCCGGACGTCCAATAGCGGCAAGGAGCTTTGTCATGCGCAAACATACCAAACGACGCAGGTATAGCCTGCTACCGCCACCGGGCCTGCTCTTGACTTGATCTCAATCATCCCGCGCAAAGGCCGGGATCGTCCACAGATTGCGCCTGACTTGGAGGGTGCCGTGCAATTCAGACAGGTTTTACTCAAGCGCTGCTTGGCGCTGCTTGTCTTGGCAGCAGCCTCGTTCCTCGGCATCGACGCGGACGCCCAAACTCCGGCACCGCAGATCCAGGAGGGTAAGCCCGTGGATTGGTGGTTCGTTTTCAAATTCAACGCCAAGTCGTTCCCGGCTTGTCCTGCTGGCGCCAGCACGCAGTGTCCATTCGGTGGCGAACCATCGCAGGCAACTCGTGGGCAGACTTTTGTCTATGCCAGCAGCATTGATCCCACGCTCCAGATGGGGAGCAGTTGCATCGGTGAGTCCGGCGCGGATCCAGTAGGTTCGACCTTCGGCGACCTCATCAAGAACAACTACTTCTATGTCGTCTGGAATGACCAGTTCTACAACGACCCAACCATCCCCGGCTGCAGTGATTCGTGTTCTGCGCCTTGGGGGCATTCCAAGGGTGTGCTCGCCTGGAACGAGGCTGGTGATGGCCTGGTTATGCAGGTCACCACACCATCCTGGCCGGGTGCAGTGAGCCAATCTGCGTCTCGCCAATCCGGTGACACCCTCGGCTGCATCAGCCAGCCGAACAACATCCTGGTCAGCCAGAGCTTCTTTGCCGCCCGACTGACCGCCGACGACGTGCTGCAAGTCTTGTTGGCGCTAGCCAACTCTAGCGTTGTTACTGAACTGGATATCCCCGAATCCAGCCATCACCAGCTCGTCAACAACGGCGGACCACCGAATATCCAGGATGCCGTCAAAGCCCTGGGCGTGAAATCCAAAAGTACCAAGGTGTTCATCGCTCAGCTCTCCAATGGAATCAGACTTCTGTCCAAGCCTTCCGCCCTACATGTGCCCCCCTGGCAGCTGGTATCGGCAGAGCTGGGCAGCGTGCCGCTGCGTGTGGCTTCCTGGTGGACCAATCCGGCCATCGGGTCGACGAGTGCCTCTACGCCGATCGACTGCTGGGACACCAGCCTGCCCAAGCCTGGAGCGGTTCAAATTGCAACGTCGGGAAGTTGGCAAGGCACTGCCTTCGGACTCAAGGGGGGGCCCGGCCCGGACTTCAATCACGCCAAGGTCGGTGTATCGACCTCGGGATGAACCGCCCCGGGTATCGCGGAGGCCCGTTGGGTTAAGTCAGACGGTCGCGGTCTGACCAGCGCGTTGTCGATGGTAATTGGCCTCGAACTCAGCGGGCGGGACATAGCCCAGAGGCGCCATTAGCCGGTGATTGTTGAACCAGGCCACCCACTCCAGCGTGGCCAGTTCCACTGCTTGCTTGGTCTTCCAAGGCCCGCGCCTGTGGATGACCTCGGCCTTGTACAGCCCGTTGATCGTCT
>Ga0213872_10001375_pt1 | contig 16016 bp, 12 predicted proteins | sample VelepicomBERX_R2_FD_160071 | JGI IMG/M metagenome (GOLD analysis project Ga0213872, IMG submission 160071) | Rhizosphere microbial communities from Vellozia epidendroides in rupestrian grasslands, the National Park of Serra do Cipo, Brazil - RX_R2 | ecosystem: Host-associated > Plants > Roots >...
TTGCTGGCAAAATTGGAATAAAACGCACCCATCGTGTATCCGGCCGCTTTCGCTATGTCGCGGATGGAGGCTTCCGAAACGCCTTTTTTCACGATTTCCTTCTGTGCCGCTAAAAGCAAGCGCTTGCGGGTCTGCTTCTGCAAATCTTCACGGGTCAATATAGGCATATTCTTTCCTTTCATTTTTTTATGATATCACACGATATCCAAGATATCAACAGATATTTGAAAAAAGAAATGCTGGAAACGAGATTGCAGAATAAGGACAGGCTGTGTGGTCAATGCCCAACGCCATAACTAGCGCCCCGGCATCCCAAACAGCTTTATTTCTCTTCGTGGTCTTGATACAATTCTCTGCGTTATCCTCCTCTGAAAAAACGGCATAATAAATGTTTACAACCATCTACGGCAGATTTCTGGGTTTATGTAGGCAATGGCTTTACCGCAGTCGATTCTTGCAAATCTGTATCTTGATCGCCCTCTGGTATCTGGGACAAGAGATCGCCCAAACGTCCAGCATCCCCATACCTGGCAGCATCATTGGCCTGTTCACTGTGCTGGCGCTTCTTTATACGGGGATATTGCACATCAGCGAACTCGCTCTTGGCGCTGAATGGTTTCTGGCTGAAATGCTCCTCTTTTTCATTCCTGCCGTCCCCGCCGTCTTAAACCACCATGAATTCTTGGGCTGGGTGGGGATAAAAGTTCTCCTGATCATTCTGCTGGGAACAATAATCGTTATGCTTTGCACAGCCTATATCGTCGACTTCTGTTTTCACCATTTGGAAAAACACCCGCCGTCTAAACAATCATGACTCTGCTGACCCAAATCCTTGAAAATCACGCCACGCTGGCTACGATTGAAGTGACCGTGTTGTGGTCGGTCGTTACCGTTGCCCTTTATATAGCTTCCAAACATTTTTATCGTCGCTATCCCCGATGGTGGACGGCTCCGTTAGTCGTAACGCCGATCCTCCTTATTATCATCACCGTTCTATCGCACACGGATTACACCATCTATATCGGCGGCACGCATTGGCTCGTTGCGCTGCTGGGGCCTGCAACGGTCGCTTTTGCCGTACCGATATATAAACAAAGAGAAATCATTCATCGCTACTGGCGAACGCTTGCCATCGGTATCGTTTGCGGATCGACTATTTCCATGGTTTCGGCGTGGGGACTGGCTTCGATGCTTGGCGTCGCTGGCTCATTGCGCCTCAGCCTCCTCCCCCGCTCGATCAGCACGCCTTTTGCCATGACGGTTTCTGGTGAAATCGGTGGCGTACCAGAGCTTACGGCCGTTTTCGTCATTCTGACCGGCATATGGGGGGCGGCCTTTGGTGAAGCAGCGCTTTATCTTCTTCCCTTTAAATCATCCTTGGCGCGAGGCACATCATTCGGACTTGGCGCTCACGTTGTCGGATCATCCAAAGCACGCGAAATCGACCCCGAAGAAGGCGCGGTTGCGGCGCTGGTCATGGTTCTAACGGGTATCTTCAATGTCTTAATTGCGCCGCTCGCAGAGGTTGCTCTGAGGCAATAACCAGCATATATTTTGCCCCAAGGTTACGTCCTCTCCTTTAAGAGTAAGGAGATCCACACGGTCAAAGCTTTGGATATAATGTACAAAAATGTACAGGATTTGTATGCGACCGTGCGGAATCCGTAAGGAATCTTGCTGCGGTCACGAGTGGACCGCCACGCCTATCTACATACTTTTGATGCAGATAAAACAATGATTGAAGAATAACGCTCTCTCCCCACGTTTAATCTTATAGTATGTCACTATCGGTAGCGCCTATGGAAAACAACAGACAAGATGGCAAGCCATCAATCTTCTGGTTCCGGCAGGATTTAAGGCTGTCAGACAATCCCGGTCTGACGCATGCCGCAGCGGCCGGCAAAATTTTGCCGATATATATTGATGATTACGTCAATTCCGGCGGGCATGCCATAGGTGGTGCCGCCAAGTGGTGGACTCATCATGCGCTGTCTTCACTGAATGACGCGCTGCTTGGTCATTTGAATTTCTACAAAGGCGATCCTGAGACAATTATAAGCAACCTTATCAAACGCCATCATGTAGGCGGTGTATACTGGAGCCGCTGTTATGAGCCTTGGCGCATCATGCGTGATGCACGGATAAAAGAAAAACTCAGGCAGGATGGCATAGAAGTCGAAAGCTTTAATGCCTCGCTGCTGTGGGAGCCATGGGAGGTTTTGAAGAGCGACGGCACGCCCTACAAAGTCTTTACGCCATTTTACCGCAGGGGATGTCTCGCTGCCCAGTCACCGCGCCCGCCGATCAAGAAACCAGCCAACATAGAGACTGTAAAAGATGCTTATTCGCTTGGTCTGAACGATTTGGGGTTCTTGCCCAAAATACGTTGGGACAGGCAGATGGAGCCGCATTGGGAGGCTGGCGAGCAGGGGGCGCAAAAACGCCTTACTGAATTTCTGTCGATTGGTCTTGACGGTTACAAAGAGGGACGAAATTTCCCAGCTACCCAACATGTTTCACGCCTTTCACCCTATCTGCATTCGGGAGAGATTTCACCCAATCAGGCTTGGTATGCAGCCCAGAGTTATGGTGACGGCAAGGGTGTTGACCATTTCTGCAGCGAGCTTGGCTGGCGCGAGTTTTCATACAGTCTCCTCTACCACTTCCCCGCATTGCCGCATGAAAACTGGCAGAAAAAATTTGACGCTTTCCCGTGGCAGGATGATCCAGACACGTTGAAGATATGGCAAAAAGGTATGACCGGGTACCCCCTTGTTGACGCCGGTATGCGTGAACTTTGGCAAACGGGCTATATGCACAACCGCGTCCGTATGGTCGTGGCTTCATTTCTGGTGAAGAACCTGCTTATAGACTGGCGCCATGGCGCGCGCTGGTTTTGGGACTGTCTGGTTGATGCTGATCTGGCGAACAACAGCGCCAGTTGGCAATGGGTGGCGGGATGTGGCGCGGATGCCGCGCCTTATTTCCGGATATTCAATCCGGTCGGTCAGGGCGAGAAGTTTGACGCAGACGGTGCTTATACCCGACGCTATGTGCCGGAACTCGCAAAGCTACCAGATAAATATCTGTTTCAGCCATGGGAAGCACCTGACAGTGTTTTACAGGCCGCAGGTGTTGTTTTAGGCAAAACCTATCCCAAACCTGTTATAGACGTAGCCTATTCAAGGCAGCGTGCGCTTGAGGCGTTGGCGACACTGAAATAAAGCTATTCCACTAGGGTGCTGATAAGGGTGCCCCGTGCTTGCAGCCAGTTTACGAATCTGGCGGCGTGCGGCATGATGGACCAGTTTGCTCTGGCCCGGTATATTATCCATGAAACTGCCGCAACTCCTTTCCCTTGACCGCACTGTGGGCGGCGTGATGATCTTTTTTCTGGATCATGTTGCCAAGGCGTTGGGCAAAACATTAAACCGCGACCATACATTGACGCCCAAGGGCGACATTCTGGTCGTCAAAATGCTGGGCGGCGGCAGTTTGATTATGGCCATGCCTGCGTTGCTGGGCATACGGCGGGCCTACCCGCAATACAAAATACGCCTGTTTACGACCAAGGCGGTGCGCCCCTTTGCCGAAAGCATTGGTGTGTTCGACACCATTCATGTGCTGGATCAGCGCTCGCTGCCGCGTATGGTGCTGAGCGGCCTTTTGTCGCTGCTGAAATGCATCGGACATGACACGGTTCTGGATCTGGAGGTGTACAGTAACCTCAGCACCGTATTCAGCCTGTTCACCTTTGCGCGTAACCGTCTGGGCTTCTTTTTTGAGGAAAGCGGATACCGTCAGCGTCTGCACACGCACAAAATCTTCTTTCACCCATCATCGCCGATTTTTGCACATTATGACAGGTTGGCGGACCTGATCGGGGCGCCGATTGTGCCTATGGCAGAATGCGCCGCGCATTTGCGCCGGACAATTGCCCTGACGCCTGGCAAAAACCCTGACTTGTCACGCGCTATTGCGATCGGCAGCGGTTGTTCGGATCTATCCGCAACAGTACGCAAACTGACGCCGGAACAATGGGCCAATAATGTTTTTGCGCATCACGCGGATAAAACACAACCGGTGGTTTTTCTGGGTGCGGACAGTGACAGGGAAGAAGCCGACGCGATTATTCAAGCCATGCAGAAAGCGGGCGTAGTGTGGCAGGGGAATGTGCGCAACCTGTGCGGCACGATGCCACTTGTAGACTCACTGCGTCTGCTGGCGGCGTGCGACAGTTTTTGGGGCATTGATTCGTCGCTGATGCACTATGCGCGTTTATTTGGCCTTAAAATACGCGCGTTCTTTGGGCCCACGGACCCGGCCACGCGTTTGCGCCCCATCCCCGGGTTGCAGGAAGATGTTGTGTATCGCAAAACGCTCTGCTCGCCTTGCGTGCATGTGGCGTCATGGCCGCCCTGTCAGGGGCAAAATCTCTGCATGCAGTGGTTGTTTGATACTGTGGGAGATGATGCGACGAAGCATCAGGCGGAATGGCTGCCCATGGTTACGGATTGTCGTCGTACATAATGATGGGGTAAGGCGGGGAGGCTTATTCAGCCTTCTCCTCGCCCTTCAGGCCTTTGTTGATCTTGTCGGCGCCCTGTTCCAAGGCGCCCGTAATGGCGGCGGGCAGGCCCGTGACGCTGACGTCAAAATTACCTTCGCCGCTGATCGGTGCCAGGATAAAGGGCGGCTCGGACGGATCTTCAGGCGGCAGATCTTCATAAGACGGCATCATATCGACTTCGAGGAACGCGAACTGGTCGCCTTCATACAGCGGCGGCAAGTCAGGCAGTTGTGATACGCGTTCAATCGGCGCGATGCTGGTCGATGGTGCGCCCGTTGTCTTTGGCCCGCCATTGGTGCCGGCCGCGGCGGCCGTTGCGGCAACTGCGGGCTTGTTGGCGATTGCCGGGGCGAATTCGTCCTCTTCCGCAACCGGTGTCGCGATGGGTGATTGCAGCGAGACGGGAATTTCCGACAAGGCCGTGACGGCCAAAATGGACGCTTGCACCGGGTCATCCGACAGGGTCAGGCCGTGTGACAGGGCCTTGATCTCATTGCTGGTGACAACGGCGGGTTGCGCATTTTCTGCGGACCATTCTGCATCACGCAGGCGAGAGATCAGCTCCGCCATCGTCTTTTCACGCGTCGCGGTCATCTGGTTTGTGCCGGGGATGGGCAGCAGACGGTGCACGCGCAGCGCCTTCACCTTTTCCGTCTCAACATAGAACACGCGTGCGGCGGCGACCCAGGCACCCATCATCAAATGCACTTCACCTTCGCGTTGGGCGCGCAGCGCGTCGTAGTTCATGCGGTCGCGCAATTGATAGTGCGCGTCCAGCTTGTCGCGATACGGGTTGCTGAAAAAGCTGCCGGACACGGCTTCCTTGTTCACGCTCATGCCCGTGAATTCGGTCGAAAACAGTTTGCCCGCCTGTTTTTCCATGAAGTCTTTGGTGTCCAGCGGATCTTCGATACGGCCAAAGATCTTGATGTTACAGTTGCCGGTGATAGAGCGCGCTTCCTGCTTGATGCGCTTTTCCATGGATGGCAAATCCTGCGCCGCGAAAACCAGCGAGAAGCCGAGCGAACGGGCTTGCGCCGCCATGACGGCCATGCCGGGCGCGGTATAGTAACCGACTTCGTCGAACACGGTCATAAAGGACGAAGACGAATGGGTCGGTTTGGTGCCGATCGAACTTTCCCAACTGCCTTCAACAAGGTTGCCGAGCGTGGCGCCCATCATGCCCTTCAGGCTGGCGGCGACGATCTTACCCAGGTTGGCGGCTTCGTCGCCCGCTTTTTCCAGCGCAGGGATCAGGGTGACCAGAATGCGGCGGTTCAGCACGACGTCCAGAACTTCGACGTCCGCCAACTGCGCCTTGAAGATATAGCCGTATTCGTCGGCCAACATCTGCAACGAACGGGTAAACTGCATCGACAGATAGCCGTGCTGTTGGCGTGCAATTTGCAAATCATACATCGGCTGGTCGGGCGAAGGCGGCTTTTCATTGCCTTCGTCGTCGAACGCGGCGTCAACGTAACCCGGCAGCGTGCGCAGGTAGCCCTGCAAACCGCCCGAGATGCGTTCCGGCAAGGCCGCGTCGCGCGACAGGCGGATGATGGGTTGCAATTCGATATGGTCGCGGACAACGCCGATATCCAGCAGCATGCCCTGCTTGTCGCGCTTATAGGTCAGGGCCGGCATCAGTGCGAACATCAAAGCGACCGCACGTTCTTTCCACATCGCGTTATCGCCGCCGGCATCCGGCATAAAGCTGACGATCATGTTGGCGAGATAGGAAGACGAGCCGTTCGAAAACGGGTTCATGCTGTTCGACATCGAACCATCGTCCGAGTTGCCGGTCATATAGTTCAAAATGAACAGATCATCGTCACGTCCGAAACGGCGCGCGACCGAATACAACGACGCCCATAAATCCGTATCGGCTTTACCGTCGATGTAGACGAAGCCTGAGCCCCAGGCGAGCGAGTTTGTAACAAGTGCCTTCAGTCCTTCGGTTTTGCCGGCACCGGTTGTACCGATATACAGCAAGTGCGTGCGGGCATCCGTGTTGGTGAACCAGATTTCCTGGCCGAAATCCAAACCGCCCGGCTGGTTCGCGTTCCCGACATACAAAATGCCTTCCGACGGTCCCGACGCGGTCGAACCCGGCTTTGGGTTATGCGGGTCAACGGTGCCCGCGTGGCGCGGCATGCGGAAGGGCAGGAAGAAGGGCCGTTTATAGGACCAGCGGAAATACATCCAGGCTACAAGGCCGACAATGTCGGCATAGCCCGCAGTCAGGTCGACGAAAAAGATCAGGCTGGCGCACAGCATGATCGAGATCGTTGTCATGGTAGAGGGTTGCTCAAAGAACTCCGCCATGCGCACCGGAATGGGGCGCATGTCACGCAGAATGTCGTTAAAGCCAATAGTATATTTAGGCAGTAATGCCACGTAATACCCCGTCTGATGCCGTCCGCTCTGGAACAGGCGCCATCATGCCAGAATCCAGTGGAAACTATATCATTTTTCGATGTCTAAGTCTTTATTCTTTATCGCAGAATTATCATTAACATATTCTAAACATTCATCTCGTTACAATGACGGGTAGAGATTATTAACCATTTTTGTTGCGATAACACAGGCATCGGGATGGTTAACAGTTCAGAAGTATGCCCCATGAATGCCGCGCCCAATAAAAAATCGCGTTATGCGAGCAAGGAAGTCCCCAAAAGCTTTATGGCGAAATGGGGCGGTTGGATTTTTATTGTTGTCGGTATCGTCGCCATTATCGGCGTTATTTGGGCCAGTCCCCGCCAGAAAAACCTCGTTTGCAATTCGGCCGGTCAAACATCCCTGATCGGTTTTGGGTCGTGTACTGAGGAATAGCTGTTACGCCCAGCCTTTAATGCCCTCTGGTGGCATGATCTTTCGCTTGATCAGGGCTGGCGGCCTCTGCTACACCAAACGACCTCATGGGGCTTGCCCCATTCTCATGTGTGCGGTCGTGGCGGAATTGGTAGACGCGCAGCGTTGAGGTCGCTGTGGGAGCAATCTCGTGGAAGTTCGAGTCTTCTCGACCGCACCATAATTTTTCTAAAGCGCTTGGTTTGCTGATCGTCTCGCTGCGGGGCAGGACCATCGTGTGCTCTTGCCTTATGAATATTTATATATTATTCGTTCTTATCAGTCGATGTATGTGCGATATGTCTTACTATACTTTGTAACTATTGATCGCATTTTGTTGTGATCCTGCCTGTTCCTTTTCATCAGTGAGGCTTGGCCATGGTTCGTTATGCTGATCTCAAAATTCTCCACAAAATTCTGATCGTTGTCGGGTTGCTTGGCATCGTTTCGATTGCTGCGACCATTTTCACGACCCAGAAGATGAAAGACATCGATGAGAGTTATACCGCATTAGTGAATGGCGATTCACAGGGTACGTTGATGCTGTCGCGCTCTAACCGGGCGGTTGCCAGCCTTGAGGCGGGTATATACAGAAATATTCTTGCTACATCGGATGCAGATAATGCTGTGGCCAAAGCGGATGTTGAAAAAGCCATTGATGATTTCAGAACATACTCGAACCAAGCCGTGCAGGCCATGCCAGCGAAGGCAAAACAGATTCAGGAATCCATCGACCATCTGAACGATCTGGTTAGTCCTACAGGGGTTTGCGGTGAAACGATTAAGCTGGCTAACGAATCCACAAATGCCGAACAAAATGCAAAGGTGTTTTCGGAATCCATGGTCCCCAAATGCCTGCCGGAATTAAGGGAGCTACGCAAAAAATCTGTGGATTTATTGACCAACACATTCAACGCAGCGCAGGAAACCGCCAAGCGAAATAATGCGATCGCAGCGAATGCAGTAATCTGGACATATATCGTGGTGTTGGGCGGACTGTTGCTGGTCGTCCTGCTGGCCATTTATCTGATACGCAACGGCTTGATCCTGCCTCTGTCCAGAATAGAAGGTGGCTTGACGAGGCTGGCCGAAGGCGCGTTGGACACACGCGTCGATGGGGGTGACCGTAAGGATGAGGTCGGCAGCATGGCGCGTACTTTTGTCATTTTGCGCGAAGGACTGAAAAAAGCGCGTGATATGGAGGTGGCACAGCGCGCCGAGACTGAGGCCAAGGCAGTGCGGGCAGAAAAAATCTCGCAAATCGTGTCAGGGTTTGAGGTGATGATTAAGGAGGCCGTGTCCAATCTGGCGTCCTCGGCCTCTGAGCTACAGGCGAATGCGGCAACCATGTCGGCGGCGGCGCAGGAAACGCAACAACAAAGCGCTACGGTTGCATCCGCGACGCAGGAAGCCTCGACCAACGTGCAATCTGTTGCCGAAGCGGCTGAGGAAATGACCACAGCCAGCGATGAGATTAACCGGCAGGTCGTGAAGTCATCCCAGATGGCGCAGGATGCCGTCAATCAGACAGAAAGAACGGAAACGATTGTGACCGGGCTGGCCGGTGATGCGGAGCGTATCGGTTCGGTAATTGAGCTTATTCAGCAAATTGCCAGCCAAACTAATCTGTTGGCGTTGAACGCGACGATTGAGGCGGCGCGTGCCGGTGATGCAGGCAAGGGATTTGCGGTTGTGGCGTCTGAGGTCAAGTCGCTCGCCAACCAGACATCTAAGGCAACCGAAGAGATTGCCAGCCAGATCGGCAGTATCCAGCAGGCGACAGACAGTACTGTTGTTGTCATCAAGGAAATCAGCCAGGCCATCAATGAAATCAGTCAGGTATCGACTGTTGTGGCCTCTGCCGTGCAAGAGCAGGTGACCGTCACATCTCAGATTTCAAGTAATGTTCAGCAGGCGGCGATTGGCACGGAAGAAATTGCCCGCAATATAGAAGGGGTTGCCGAGGCGGCAAGCCAGACAGGCGTTGCGGCAGAGTCTGTGTTAACTGTATCCCGCGAACTGGCCAAGCAGGCCGAGATTTTGCGGTCCGAAGTCGATAAATTCCTAGGCTCGCTGCGCAGCGCCTGACGTTGAGTTTTATACAGTCAGGATGGATTGGTAATGCGCGACTTGGGCGCGCAGATGATCGCCATAGGCGCGTTGCGACAGGTTGAGGTCATCGGCCCTTGTAATGCCGCGTGATACCGGCGCAATCAGGCCCGTGCCGTCGGCGCGCCGCAGGACCTTGATATCTTCCGCCTTACCGCCTTGCGGCCCAAGACCAGGGGCCAGAATGATCGCGTTCGGCATAAGCGCGCGTAGCCTTTGGCCGTCCGCCGGATAGGTGGCACCTACAACGGCGCCGACACAACCCACCCCCTGACTGCCCATTGTTTCTTCGCACCAATCGGAAACCAGACGCGCCACACGGTCCGATATCAGGCTGTCCTCAACGCGTTGATCCTGCAACCACGCGCTGCCGGGATTGGATGTTTTGGTGAGAATAAAAACGCCCTTGCCGTACTGACGCGCACATTCGATATAGGGCTCAAGCGTGTCCGGACCTAAAAACGGGTTCACGGTCAGGCAGTCGGATTCCAGATCGGAGGCCACCCCCTTCTGCGGTGGAGTCAGATAAGCTGCGGCGTAGGCGGCCGAGGTGCTGCCGATATCGCCGCGTTTAGCGTCCATAATAATGGCCATGTCCTTGCGCCGCGCTTCGGCAACGGAACTGGCCAGCGCACGCACGCCGGATGACCCGAACGCTTCGAAGAACGCGCTCTGGAATTTGACCATGCCGACCAGATCAGCCGTCGTGTCCAGAACGAATGAGACATAGTCACGCAACGCATCGAGCGGGTCTTTGCCGGTTGGACGGAAGCATAACGGGATATCGCTCCAGACGGGGTCTATGCCGAGACAGAGCGCGCCAAGCCTGCGCGTCTTTTCAGCAACCAGATCGCCCCACGGTGCCTGCGCCATCGCTGGCTCAACCGAAATCAGTCGGCGGTGGCGGGATCGGCACGTTCAAATCTTCGATCAGAAGCTCTTCATTCGTCAGCTTCATCTGGCCGATGGTGAAATGTTCGGGTTCGCCGCTTTCGGGATCGAAGACATCCATTTCATAAGGGGCGATTTTGATATCGGTGCGGAACAGGGCGTTCTTGAACACGACGATCGCGCTGAGCGTATACAGATTGTCACGACCGATGCCCTTATACGAAATCGGGACGATGCGGCTGTTCACATCTTCCTTTTCTTTGTCGTTGGCGTTCGGTGACCATTCGACTTCTTCCGGCTTTTCGACAATCAGGAAGCGGCCCAGAACGCCACGCACATAGTGGAAAAAGAATTTGGCGTAGGGAACAACCGTCTTGCGGTCCAATTTGATGGGTGCGCGTTCGTTCAGCGCATACAACGGTTCGTTCGTCCAGTTCATGACCGTCAGGTCGCCTGGCTTGTACATGATGTAATGCGTGTTGGGCTCGGGCAGCGTGGTGTCGGACAGAGCCATGAACTGATACCCTTCATAGAAAGGTACAGTCGTGGTCTGCACGATGGTTTTGTCTGCCGGCACCGTGATGGGGGCCAGATCTTTTTTGATTTCTTCCAGAAACGCAGTCGCCGCTTCGGGGTCCAACTTGGTGAATTCCGGGAAAAACATGGTCTTTGTCCTAGGTCGCGGGGTTCATCTGCACTTAACGGAAAAATCGGATGCTGTCACGCACGAATCTATAAGCCTATCCTCAGGTTTTGACGATGGTAGCCAGATCGCCCGCCGCCTCGTTGGCGTTCAGGGCAATACGGGCGCGCAGCATGCGCGATGTCAGGTCTTTCAGCTTTTCAAGGTTGCCGTTGGCCATCAGCTTTTCGCCTTCATTGGTCATTTCGGCAAATTCGATCTGGTCGGGGAACAGATAGGGTTCGCTCGACAAGCGCTTGTACCAGGTGAAGATGTAGTTTTTGTCGCGCCACGAGACGTTAAAGAACAGGTCGCGCATGGACGACAAATGCATATCCGCGTCGCCATAGGCCAAGGGTTCGGCGTCGTCGATGATCTTTTGCACTTTGAACGCGTAGTTGTCGAAGCGCGCCTGCTCGACTTTTTCAGCATGCTGACGCGCGATGCGGTTAAAGACGGATGTCGTTTTGCCCAGACGGCGCTGTAACATGGCGCGATGATGCTTGCGGCTGATGCGGGCGATATCCTGCAGGATAAAGCGCCCTTCTTCGGCCAGACGGCGCAGGGCTTCCGGATCATCACCGGTTTCTTCCAGCGTGTCCTTTTGTTCGTTCATGCGTGTTTGCAGCAGTTTGACCTCAGGCCCGCCGTCGGGTCCGGCACCTGCGGACAATTCACCCCAGTTATCTTCAGCCTTCTGCAATATGGCCGCAACGAATTGACGGCCCGCGTCGCCCGAGAAAGACATTTCGCCCGATTGCGGTGCATAGAAGCGGCGCGTTTTCAGGCTAAGCGGCGGATTGACGCCGTCATTCAGGGTAACGTCGGCATGCAATATGCCGCTGTCGCTCATCGTCCAGTCGAAAGCGATTTCATCGCCCTGCTTCAGGGCAAAGCCACCCGGCAGATCTTCGCCGCCGATGCGGAACGTGCCGACGCACAAATTCAGATCCACGCGTTCAGGGTATTCGACCTGAAACAGCTCAAAGCTCAGATAACCGGCTTCGTGCGCCTTCAGGTTGCGCGCGCTTTTAAACTTGGTGGTGCCCTTGGCGGGTAACAGGTCACCCTTTTTGACGATGGGCAGCAGGATATTCTCCTGCGAGAAAGCGTGGTCCAGCGCCTTGACGGCGATGGTCTGCGCCGCCGGAATATTAGTGGTTGCGGCGACCAGACGCGTGACGCTCATCGTCTGGCTGTGGCGCGGCAGAACCTCACCTTTGTCATCCAGAACTTCGACTTTGAAATTATAAATGCCGGGCCCGCCCAACGGTATGGTCACCGTGTGGCCGTCGGTCACCGGCATCAGGCCGGAATCCCAGTCATGCCCGCTGATGCGGAACTGGCTTTGCTGGCCCTTGTCACCTTTGACGGACAGGGTGACGGTGGTTTTTTCGTCGGGGGTGCGTGCCGTGTATTGGAAAGACAGGGCCGGCGCTTCGGGAACCGGTGCGCTGGCTTCCTTGGGTTTGGGCGAGCTTACATTTTCCTGGCTCCACTGCCGCCCTTCGCTGTAATAGGCGGCACCGGTCGCGACCGCCGTCATGGGGTCGGTATTCATATCGGGGGCAATACCCAGTTCGCGCGAAACCATGTCACGGATCATGGGGGTGCGGCTCGGCCCGCCGATAAAGACGATCCGGTCGATGTCTTCGTGTTTGTAGTTGTTTTCTTCCAGCAGGTTCCGCACCATCTTGATGGTCTGCATGATGGGTTGGCGGATCAGTTCTTCCAGTTGTTCGCGCTTGATGGGGATGTCGATATATATTTCGACATCGCTCTGGTCGGTCAGGCGCACTTCTGTGTCGGGCGCGAAGATCGACGCGCTTTCTTTGGACGACAGCTCAATTTTCGCTTTTTCAGCGGCAATTTGCGCAATGCGGACCAGCTTGCGGTAATCGCCCACGCGCTGGAAATTATCGGGCAGGTCGAAGTTGGACAGAAGCCATGGCCGCACGATCTCGTTCACAATCATGCGGTCAAAGTCGCGGCCGCCCAGCATATTGATGCCTTGATGCGCGATGATGGTTACATCGCCGTTGACGGCCTGCGCCAATGCGACGTCGAACGTACCGCCGCCCAGATCATAGATCAGGAACTGACCCGAACGCTTGGCGCCTTCCATGGCGGTCAACGCGGCGGCGATGGGTTCCTGCAATAAATCCACACGCTCCAGCCCGGCCAGTTTGGCGGCGCGCAAAGTTGCTTCGGATTGCATCTGGTTGAACGAGGCCGGAATGGTGATAACGGCGCCCGTTATCTGGTCGATACCCATTTCGGTTTTGACCTGATCGACCAGTTGGCGAATAATTTCAGCCGAACATTCTTCCGGCGGCAGGGTGATTTCGGCGCCCTTGATCTCAATCGGCGTTGATGTGCCCATCAGGCGCTTGAAGCCTGAGGCGACATTGTCGGGGTTCAAAATGGCCTGATCATAGGCGCGGCGTCCATACAGGCGATGTCCGCGCTTGTCGAAATAAATGACTGATGGCAGAACTTCACCGCCGTCCGCCGGGCGGAATATGCGGGCCTTACCTTCGACGATGCCGGAGATAACGCTGTTGGAGGTGCCGAGGTCGATGCCTAAATACATGGGGCCTGAAACGGGGACGTGGGTTCGAAATAAGATAGAGGAATAGCTTTTTTACCTTGTTGAGGTTAAAAAACCTTTGCCGTATTTGTGGGAGGAAAGCAATCTTTTGCTTTAGTAAATTGTTAATAATGCTGCGTTTTTTCATGATTTCGTCACTTCTTTCGCTTAAAAAGAGCCTATGACCCCCGCTGCCCGCCTGCAGGCGATCTTGGACCTGCTTGAACAAATCGAAGCTGAACCACGCCCGGCCGATGCGTTGGTCAGCACCTATTTCCGTGCCCGCCGCTATATCGGCAGTAAGGACCGCGCGGCGGTTTCTTCCACCCTTTACGCTACATTGCGCCACCGGGCCCGTATCGACTGGTGGCTGACACGCGTTAAAACGGCGGTGACGCCACGCGCGCGCCTGATCGCCTATCTGGCCTTGATCGAACAGAAACCTGCCGGGGTGATTGATGAATTATTCAGCGGCGGCAAATTCGCGCCCGCACAATTATCGCCTGAGGAAGGCAAATGGTTGGCCCGCCTTGCGGGGCACACCATCGACCATCCAGATATGCCCGATGCCGTTCAGGGTGAATGTCCTGACTGGGCAGCAGAGGGGCTGAGTGCCCGTTTCGGCAAACAGTTTCTAAAAGAAATGCAGGCGATGCAGACCGAGGCGCCGCTGGACCTGCGCGTGAACAGCCTGAAGGCCGAACGTGCGGAGATTGTGTCGGCATTGAAAGACATGGGCCTGCCCGCGCATGCGTGCCGTCTGTCGCCCTGGGGCGTGCGTGTGAAAGCGCGGCCAAACCTTAGCGCCATGCCTATGCTGAAAAACGGCAGTGTGGAAATTCAGGACGAAGGGTCGCAGTTGGTCGCGCTGCTGGTTGATGCAAAACCGGGCGAGCGTATTGTTGATTTTTGCGCGGGCGCGGGCGGTAAAACACTCGCTATGGCGGCCAGCATGAAAAACAAGGGGCGCATTATCGCCTGCGACGTTCTGGCCGGACGCCTGAAACGCAGCACAGAACGTTTTCGTCGCGCAGGCGTGCATAATATCGAAGTGCGTGCGCTCAGCAGCGAACACGACCCATGGGTCAAACGGCACAAAGGCGGGTTCGACCGCGTTCTGGTTGATGCCCCTTGTTCTGGCACAGGTACGTGGCGACGCAACCCGGATGCGCGGTGGAAACATCTGGGCCCGGGTTTGCAGGATCTGCTGGTCCTGCAGGGACGCATTCTGGCGTCGGCGTCGCGGCTGGTGAGGCCGGGCGGTCGGCTGGTTTATGCGACATGTTCGTTGCTGCCTGAAGAAAACGAAAAACAGATCGATGCTTTCTTGAAGACGGCGCCGGATTTTGCCTTGCTGCCTTGTGAAACGGTCGCCGGATTTTTGTCACCCGCTGCGGCGGGGGGCATGCTGTCCCTGACGCCCGCCCGGCATGATACGGATGGTTTTTTTGCGGCTGTACTTGAAAGAAAAGGCCAGGAGAAATCACCTTCGACAGAAGACGCGGATATGGTAAAGTAGGCGCCAATGAAAAAGCCCGCCCCCGAACCCGCGCCGACCCCCCTTGCCAAGGCCGCCGCGCCTGTCGGCAAAAAAGAACATCAACTGCCGGATTTCCGCAATCTGGTGGAGGAGGCGGTTGAAGGCGTTCTGATCCACAGCAACTTCAAACCTCTTTATGCCAACAAGGCTTTGGCCCAGCTGTTTGGTTACAAAAAGCCGGAAGAGTTGCTTGCCTTGCCCATTTTGCGCCCCCTGATCCCCAAGGATTTCTGGGCGCGTGCAGAACATGAATATGACGACCTGATCAAGGGTCGCGTCCCTGGTATTACGGGCCGTATGCTCCTGCAACGCAAAGATGGCAGTGAGTTCTGGTTGGCAGGCACGCAGCGCCGCATCGACTGGTATGGTACACCCGCGGTGCAGGTGACGGGCTTCGATACGACCGCGCAGATGGAAGTCGAAAAGACACTGCTACGCAATGAACAACGCCTGCGTGCGATGCTGGAAATTCTGCCCTATCCGATTTACATCACACGGATCAGCGATGGCCAGATTTTGTTCGTAAACCGGAAAATGTGTTTGTTGTTCCAGACGGGCGCCCGGCATCTGCTGCGTTCAAGCTCGGTGGATTTCTTCGTCTGCCCGCAGGAGCGCGAGGAATTGCTGAAACTGATGGAAACATTGGGCGATGTGCGCGATATCGAAGTGCGCATGCGCACAGGCACAGGCCCAACCAATCGTGAATTCATGGCCGAAGTTGCCGCTATCAATATCGACTATGATGGTGTGCCCGCCGTTCTGGTCGCTATCAACGACATCTCCC
>Ga0213872_10001376_pt1 | contig 16011 bp, 11 predicted proteins | sample VelepicomBERX_R2_FD_160071 | JGI IMG/M metagenome (GOLD analysis project Ga0213872, IMG submission 160071) | Rhizosphere microbial communities from Vellozia epidendroides in rupestrian grasslands, the National Park of Serra do Cipo, Brazil - RX_R2 | ecosystem: Host-associated > Plants > Roots >...
CGGTGAAGAGCTTATTATTCAGCTTGGCCTCGGCGCCCAGTTCCAGCGTGGTCGGCACCGCCGCCACCCGCTCGCCCGCCGCCAGCACCTGCGCCTTGGGACTGGCCGCATCCACCTGCGCCTGGCAGGAAGGGCAGATCAGATGCGCCGTCATCCCGGGCAGGTACTTGATGCCGCCGCCGCAGGACGGGCAATCCAGCGCCGACAGCTTGCCGCGATAGCGTCCCGCGCTGCGCTGGATAACGTCATCGTCGCGCAGCAGCTGGCACTGCATGCTCTCCAGCGTCACCGCCACGCCGCGGTACACCACCGGTTGATCGCCATCGGAATAATCCAGCGTCAGGAAATCGCCGCCGCGCCGGAAGTCCGCCACGCGCGCCTGATAGCCTTCGCCCACCTTGAACGGCAGCTCGCCCTGACCGCCGATGCAGTCCGCCATACGCACCTCGGACGCCACCATGCGGTAAGCACCCAGCTGGTACTGGCGTCCTGCCTTCAGTTCTCCAAACGCCGGCAGTGGAGCCTCCAGCTGCCGCACCGAGGTCACCACATACATGCCCGACGAATCGCCCAGCCACGACGTGCCGCCGTCATCGAACAGCAGATACCACTCGTTCCACAAACCTGCGGAATAGCGCAGCTGGATCCGTCCGACCACCGTGAACGACCGCCCACCCAGCACGCCGGAAGTGCCGATCTGGATCGGCGAGTAATCCTCCAGCACGGCCGACATCTTGCCCAAATCGCGTACCGCGTCAGCGTCTTTGAGCACGATGGTGCTGCAGTATTCGCACACCGCCATGACCGAGGCGTGCGAGCGGAACTTGACCTCCGCGCCGCAGCTGGGGCAGGAAACAATTTGCATGAGACGCTTAGCCGATCAGTTTTTTCAGCAGTTCAGCCTTGGCGTTGTCGTAGTCGGCCGCCGAGATCAGGCCCTTGTCCAGCAAGCCCTTGAGTTTTTCCAGCCGGGCCTCGACCGGCTCCTCGGCCGCAGCGGCAGGAGCAGCGGCGCCGGGCTGCCCCAGCGAGGCGCCAATCGCCTGACCGATCGCCTGGCCCACGCCGACACCCGCTCCCAAGCTCGCGCCCACGCCGCCCAGCCCCTCGTTTTGCGCCGCCAGTGGGATCGCGCTGGCCACCTGGAACTTGGTATAACCGGACAGCTTGTCCGCGCCCATGCCGCCCTTCATACCGGCGGAGATCCGCTCATCCAGCGCCGCCTGCAGCTCCTCCGGCAGGCTCACGCTGGCGACATTGAATTCATCCAGCGCGATACCGTAGCGCGTGAACGCCGTCCCCAGATCGCCCTTGACCTGCTGCGCCATCAGCGCCTGGTTGGCCGCCATATCGAGGAAGGGCACCTGCGCGCCGCCCAGCGAGCTGGCCATCGACGCCATCAGAATCCCGCGCAGCTGTTCTTCCACCTGGTCGCGCGTGTACACCTCGCGCGTGCCGCTGATCTCCTTGAAGAACAGGCGCGGATCGGCTACCCGGTACGAATACATGCCAAACGCCCGCACCCGCACCATGTCAAAGTCCTTGTCGCGGATGGTGATCGGCTGCGGCGTGCCCCATTTGCGGCCGGTCTGCACGCGGGTGCTGAAGTAGTACACGTCCGACTTGAAGGGCGAGTCGAACAGCTTGTCCCAGTTCTTCAAGTTGGTCAGCAGGGGCAGGGTTTGGGTGGTCAGCTTGTGCGTGCCGGGACCGAACACGTCCGCCACCTGGCCTTCGTTGACGAACACCGCCATCTGCGATTCACGCACCACCAGCACGCCGCCGCTCTGGATCTCCTGGTCCTGCATCGGATAGCGCCAGGCCAGCACGCCGTCCTGGTCCTCGTTCCATTGCAGGACGTCGATAAACTGCTTCTTGATAAAGCTACCGAAACTCATGATGTCTCCCCTCAGGAAATGCACGCGCCGTTAATCAGGCCGATGGACAGCGAGATCGCACCCATCAAGCCGCCGAAGGCGCCGTTGTTGGCTTCAATATGGTCCTTGGACATGCGCAGCAGCCGCGTCGTCACAGCATACGCCAGCATCTGCACCACCATGGCGCCAAAGGCCCAGGCGAAGAATTCCTGGAAGTCCGCCGTATGCACCAGCGCCGACGCAATCGTGGCCGAAAAGCCCAGCAGCGCGCCCCCCAGCGACAGCGCCGCCGCATGGTTGCCCTGCCGGATCAGCAGTACTTCATCGAACGGCGTCATGCGCGTGTAGGCGACAAAGAACAGCACCAGCAGCACGGCGGCCAATACAAGATGAATCAGGTAGTTTAGGATGGCTGGCACAGCGCACTCCCTCGTGGTTAAATTGGCAATGCAAAGCCATATTAGAGCAAAAGAGCGTAAATGACCAAAAAGATTCTCATCCTGTCCGTGTTCGTGGTCGCCTCCTGCGGACTGGCCTATGAACTGATCGCCGGCGCGCTGTCCAGTTACCTGCTGGGCGATTCGATCCTGCAGTTTTCCACCATCATCGGCTGCTACCTGTTCGCCATGGGCGTCGGCGCCCACCTCAGCAAATTTGTGCGTGATGAAGACGTGCTGGCTCGCTTTGTCGATATCGAGCTGGCCGTGGGCCTGATCGGTGGCGTTTCGGCGGCGTCACTGTTCCTCACCTTCTCGTGGATGGCCGCGCCGTTCCGCACCCTGCTGTACGTGATGGTCTTCCTGATCGGCGCCCTGGTTGGCATGGAAGTGCCGCTGGTGATGCGCGCCCTGAACGCGCGCCAGACCGCCTTCAATGAACTGGTCAGCCGCGTGCTCACTTTCGACTATCTCGGCGCGCTGGCTGTCTCGCTGCTGTTCCCCTTGGTGCTGGCGCCTTATCTCGGCCTGGTGCGCACCGGCTTTTTGTTCGGGATGCTGAATGTCGGCGTGGCCCTGTGGACAATCAAGGCTTTTTCCACAGAGCTGAAAAATGTCGCAGGCCGCCTGCTACGCGCCTGCACGGTGATGGTGCTGCTGCTGTGCGGCTTTGCCCTGGCCGACAAGATGACCTACTGGGGTGAACATGGCCTGTTCGGTGACGAAATCGTCTTCGCCACCACCACGCCCTACCAGCGTTTGGTGATCACGCATTGGAAGGACGACCTGCGCCTCTACATCAACGGCAACCTGCAATTCTCCTCGCGCGACGAGTACCGTTATCACGAAGCGCTGGTGCATCCCGTGCTGCAGCCGCTGCCCTGGGCCAGGCGCGTGCTGGTGCTGGGCGGCGGCGACGGCCTGGCCTTGCGCGAAATCCTGCGCTATCCGAATATCGAGCAGGTCACCCTGGTTGACCTCGACCCCGCCATGACCAATGCCTTCACCCACCGTCCCGAGCTGGTCAAGCTGAACAGCGGCTCCTTCAGCGACAAGCGCGTGCGCGTGATCAACGCCGATGCCGCCATCTGGCTGCAGCATAACGACGAGATGTTCGATGCCGCCATCGTCGACTTTCCCGATCCCTCCAGCTTCGCCCTGGGCAAGCTGTATTCGGTGCCGTTCTACGGCATGGTCAAGCGCCACTTGTCCGCCAATGGCCTGATGGTGGTGCAATCGACCTCGCCCTTCTTTGCGCCGCACGCTTACTGGACCATCGACGCTACCCTGCGCGAAGTGGGCCTCAAGACCTGGCCCTATCATGCCTACGTGCCTTCGTTTGGCGAATGGGGCTTCATCCTCGCCTCGCCGCAGGCCGCGTATGCGCCGCCCACCGCCTACCGCCTGCCGATGCGCTACCTGAACGCCGACACCACGCGCGAAATGTTCATCTTCCCGCCCGATATGAAGCCGCTGCCGATGGCGCCGAATATGCTCAACACCCAGTCGCTCGTGCACGAATTCGAGCAGGACTGGCGCCGGGTGATCCGCTGATGCTGCGCCGCTCCTTCCTGGTGTGGGCAGGCGCCAGCGGCGTGGCGGCGGCGGGCAGCATCGCCGGTTTCCAGCGCTGGCAGGAGATCACACCGGAGCTGCACTATGTCGGCCGCGCCGAAGGCCACTTCCTGCGCGATCACAAGGCGCTGCCGCCGCCATCGCATACCATCGACACCGACATCGTCATCCTCGGCTCCGGCATCGCCGGGCTGAGCGCCGCATGGAAGCTGAAAAAGCTCGGCAAAACCGATGTGCTGATGATCGACGGTCCCCAGCCCTATGGCAATGCGCAGGGCGGCGCCTTTGGCGACCTGGAATTTCCCACCGGTGCCCACTACCTGCCGCTGCCGTCGCCCGAATCGACCCACGTGCGCGAAATCCTGGCCGACCTGGGCATCATCCAGCGCGACCCGATGGCCGAAAAGCCTTACTACGACGAGCGCTACATCCTGCACGCGCCGGAAGAACGGCTGCTGCTGAACGGCCGCTGGCAGGACGGTTTCGTCCCCACCGAAGGCGTGCCGAAAGAAGAACTGGCCGAACACCAGCGCTTCTTCGCCGAAGTGAATCGCCTGCGCCAGCTGCGCGGCAAAGATGGCCGCCGGATTTTCGTCTTTCCTACCGTGCTGTCCTCGGAAGATCCCGAGTGGCTGGCGCTGGACCGCATCACCCTCAAGCAGTGGCTGGAGCAGAACGGCTACCGCGCGCCTACGCTGCACTGGTACCTCAACTACTGCTGCCGCGACGACTACGGCACCCGCTACGACCAGGTCTCCGCCTGGGCAGGCTTGCACTACTACTGCAGCCGCTGGGGCCAAGCCGCCAACGCCGGCAACGGCGCCTGGCTGACCTGGCCGGGCGGCCTGCAGCCGCTGGCCTCCGGCATGGAGCGCGCGGCGCAGATCAAGCGCATGGCCGGAACCGCCGTGTCGCTCAAAAAAACGGCAGATGGTGTGGAAGCGCTGTGCTTCCGGTTGCAAGGCGGCAAGGCCACCTCGTATCTGGTCCGCGCCCGCAAAGCGATATGCGCCATGCCGACTTACGTGGCCGCGCGCGTGGTGGAAAACATTAAACAATACGGCTTCGATCCCGAGCGCCACACGCCCGAATACGCCCCGTGGATGGTGTCCAGCTTCCTGATGAAGCGCTTTCCCGAAGAGCTGCCGAATCAGCCCCTGTGCTGGGACAACGTGGTCTACTCCGAGCCGGGACTGGGTTGGGTGGTCTCCACGCACCAGGACATCCGCGTGCGCCCGCCCGAGAAGACCGTCTTCACCAGCTACGTCGCCCTGTCCGACCGCAAGCCGGGCAGCGCGCGCCACTGGATGGCCGCCGCCAAGCCGCAAGAGCTGCTGGCGCTGGCCAGCGCCGATCTAAAGACCGCCTACGGCGCGCAATTCGCCTCCTGCGTCGAGCGTGTCGACATCACCCTGCGCGGCCACGCCATGGCCTCGCCCTGGCCCGGCTTCCGCAGCAACGCCGGCATGAAAGCCCTGCGCGAAGCGGATGGCCCCATCCTGTTCGCCCATGCCGATCTATCCGGCTTCTCTGTGTTCGAGGAAGCCGCCTGGTGGGGCATCCGCGCCGCCCAACTCGCCTCCCGACCATGAACGCCATCAACCACGCCGCCACTGCGCTCCTGCTTAAAAAACGCTGGCCCGATCTGCCGCTGCTGCCTGCGCTGATCTCGGTCCAGCTGATCGAATTCCTTTGGGTCTTCCTGAACCTGGCCGGGGTGGAGGTCACCACCTCCGAGCCCGCCGTGCGCGCCATGAACGATATCCACCTGGCCTACATGCCGTATTCGCATTCGGTGGGCGCGACGCTGCTGATTGCTGCGCTGAGCTGGTTCCTGCTCGCCAAAGTGTTGCGCAAGCCGCAATGGGCGTTGCCCGTGGCGCTGGGCATCCTCTCCCACATTGTGCTGGACATCGCCGTGCACGCCCGCGATATCGAGCTGTTGCCCGGCTTGCTGCCCCTGCGCATCGGTACCGGCCTGTACGACATTCCCCCCGTGGCGTTCGTGGTTGAAATCATCTATGGCATCTTGTGCTGGCGCATCTTCGGCGGCACCCGCCAGCTGCTGATTGCCATCGTTGCCCTGAACCTGGCCTCGATCTCCTTCTACGTCCCGCAAATCCCTGGCCCGGAGATGCTGCTGGCCGGCCACCCCAAGATTTTCGCGGCAGTAATTCTCGTCCACATTCTGCTGGGCCTGTCCGTGATCGGTGGGCTGGCGAGATCCAACATGAAGCCGTGACCTCGGCGAAAGAAGCGAAATAAATTGCTTGACTGAATTAGAATGATCGTTCATTCTTAGAATGATCGTTCACTCTAATGCGGTTCGGCCGCCGAAAATCCCCATGATGAACCCCGTATTTTGCAAGCCCGCCCGCGCGGCGGCAGGGGCGCTGGCCCTCTCTTGCGCAACCGTGCTGCTGGCCGGTTGCTCCCCTTCCACGTCCGTAGCACCTCATGCGCAGGTGGCGGAAGTGGGCGTCTACACGGTGGCGCAGCAGGCGCTGCCGATCACTTCCGTCCTGCCGGGACGCACCGCCGCCTACCAGGTGGCCGAAGTGCGCCCGCAGGTCGGCGGCCTGATCCAGAAGCGCCTGTTTGTCGAAGGCGCCGACGTCAAGGCCGGTAGCGCCCTGTACCAGATCGACCCGGCCACCTACCAGGCCGCCTACGACTCGGCCAAGGCGGCGCTGGCCAAGGCCAAGGCCAACCTGCTGACCAGCGGCCCGAAGGTGGCGCGCTACAAGGAACTGTTGGCGATCGACGGCGTGAGCCGCCAGGAATATGACGACGCCGTGGCCGCCCACGAACAAGCCAAGGCCGAGGTGCAGGCGGCCAGCGCCGCGCTGGAAAACGCCGACATCAACCTCCGCTACACCCACGTCGACGCTCCCATCAGCGGCCGCATCGGCCGTTCCTCGGTGACGCCGGGCGCGCTGGTGACGGCCAGCCAGGCCACCGCGCTGACCACCGTGCAGCAGCTCGATCCGATCTACGTCGACGTGACCCAGTCGAGCGAAGACCTGCTGCGCCTGAAACGCGAACTGGACAGCGGCAACCTGAAAAAGGCCGGCGCCAAGGTGACGCTGCTGCTGGCCGACGGCAGCAAGTACGGGCAGGCGGGCACGCTGCAGTTTTCCGACGTGAGCGTCGATCCGGGCACCGGCAACGTCACCTTGCGCGCGCTGTTCCCCAATCCCAAGCACGATCTGCTGCCCGGCATGTTCGTCCGCGCGGTGATCGAGAGCGGCGTGGACGAGCGGGCCATCACCGTGCCGCAGCAGGCGGTCTCGCGCACGCCCAAGGGCGAGGCGACGGCGCTGGTGCTGAACCGCGACGGCAAGGTGGAGCAGCGCCTGCTCGTCACCGGCGGCACCCTGGGCGACCGCTGGCTGGTCAAGTCCGGCCTGGCGGCCGGCGAGCGCGTGATCGTCGAGGGTCTGCAGAAGGTCAAGCCGGGCGCCAGCGCGGTCGCCGCCGCCCCCGTAAAGGGCCCGGCGGAGGTTGCCGCCGCCGCCAGCGCCCCGGCCACCCACTAATTCCAGGAGAATTTCATGTCACGCTTTTTCATCGACCGCCCGATCTTTTCATGGGTGCTGGCGATCGTGATCATGCTGGCCGGGGTGATCGCCATCCTCGGCCTGCCGGTCGCGCAGTATCCCAGCATCGCGCCGCCGTCGATCGCCATCACCGGCACCTATCCGGGCGCGTCGGCCAAGACCGTTGAAGACGCCGTCACCCAGGTCATCGAACAGAAGATGAAGGGGATCGACGGCCTGCGCTACATGTCCTCGACCAGCGACGCGGCGGGCGGCATCAACATCACCCTGACCTTCAAGAACGGCACCAACCCCGACATCGCCCAGGTGCAGGTGCAGAACAAGCTGCAGCTGGCCACGCCGCTGCTGCCGGCCGTCGTGCAGCAGCAGGGGCTGGCGGTCTCCAAGGCCACCAAGAACTTCCTGATGATTCTCGGCTTCGTCTCCGAGAACGGCTCGATGAGCTCGGGCGATCTGGGCGACTACGTCAGCGCCAACATCCTCGATCCCATCAGCCGGGTGGACGGCGTGGGCGACATCACGCTGTTCGGCTCGCAGTACGCGATGCGCATCTGGCTCGATCCGGCCAAGCTGGAAAGCTACCAGCTGACGCCGTCCGACGTCATCAGCGCCATCAGCGCCCAGAACACCGAAGTGTCGGCCGGCCAGCTGGGCGGCACCCCGTCCCTGCCGGGCCAGAAGCTCAGCGCCACCGTCACCGCGCAGAGCCGCCTGCAGACGCCCGAGCAGTTCGGCGCCATCCTGCTGAAGACCGCCGCCAACGGCGCCACCGTGCACCTGCGCGACGTCGCGCGCATGGAGCTGGGCAGCGAGAACTACAACTGGGTCGGGCGCCAGAACGGCAAACCGGCGGTCGGCCTGGGCATCAAGCTGAGCACCGGCGCCAACGCGCTCGACACCGCCAACGCCGTGCAGCGCAAGATCGACGCGCTGAGCAAGCAGTTCCCGGCCGGCCTGAAGTCCATCGTCGCCCATGACACCACCCCCTTCGTCAAGGTATCGATCGAGGAAGTGGTGAAGACCCTGGCCGAGGCGGTGGTGCTGGTGTTCCTGGTGATGTATCTGTTCCTGCAGAACTTCCGCGCCACGCTGATCCCGACCATGGCGGTGCCGGTGGTGCTGCTGGGGACCTTCGGCATCCTCTCCCTGCTCGGCTATTCGATCAACACGCTGACCATGTTCGCCGTGGTGCTGGCGATCGGCCTGCTGGTGGATGACGCCATTGTGGTGGTGGAAAACGTCGAGCGCGTGATGTCCGAGGAGGGCCTGTCGCCGAAAGAGGCGACCCGCAAGTCGATGGGCCAGATCAGCGGCGCGCTGGTGGGTATCGCGCTGGTGCTGTCGGCGGTGTTCGTGCCGATGGCGTTCTTCGGCGGCTCCACCGGCGTGATCTACCGCCAGTTCTCGGTCACCATCGTCGCCGCCATGGCGCTGTCGGTGCTGGTGGCGATGGTCTTCACCCCGGCCCTGTGCGCGACCCTGCTCGAGCCCGTGGCCAAGGGACACCACGCCATCAACACCGGCTTCTTCGGCTGGTTCAATCGCAGCTTCGAGCGCGGCACCCGCAAGTACGAGGGCTGGGTCGGCGCGCTGCTCAACCGCGGCGGCCGTTCGATGGTGCTGTATGTGATCCTGATCGCGGTGCTGGCGCTGCTGTTCGTGCGCCTGCCCACCTCCTTCCTGCCGCAGGAAGACCAGGGCGTGCTGTTCGTCCAGATCCAGTTGCCCGCCGGGGCCACGCAGGAGAGCACCCTCAAGGTGCTGGAGAAGGTTGAGCACCACTTCATGGTGGACGAGAAGGACGCGGTGCAGTCGGTGTTCACGGTGGCGGGCTTCAGCTTCGGCGGCAACGGCCAGAACACCGGCCTGGCCTTCGTGCGCCTGAAGGACTGGGAAGAGCGCAAGAACCCGGCCCTGCGCGTGGACGCCCTGGTGGGCCGCGCCATGGGCTCCTTCTCGCAGATCAAGGAAGCGATGGTGTTCGCCCTGGCCCCGCCCGCCGTGATGGAACTGGGTAACGCCAGCGGCTTCGATATGCAGCTGCAGGACGTCGGCGGCGTAGGTCACGAGGCGCTGATGGCGGCGCGCAACCAGTTGCTGGGCATGGCGTCCAAGGATCCCCTGCTGATGGCGGTGCGCCCCAACGGCCAGGACGACACGCCGCAGTACAAGCTGGACCTGGACCAGCAAAAAGCCAACGCGCTGGGCCTGACCGTGGCCAACGTGAACCAGGTGCTGAGCACGGCCTGGGGCAGCAGCTACGTCAACGACTTTGTCGACCGCGGCCGCGTGAAGAAGGTCTACGTGCAGGGCCAGCCCGAGGCGCGCATGGCGCCGGAAGACCTGGGCAAATGGTTCGTCCGCAATGCCGAGGGCGGCATGGTGCCGTTCTCCGCCTTCTCCACTGCCCGCTGGATTTACTCCTCGCCGCGCCTGGAGCGCTACAACGGCCTGCCCGCGGTCGAGGTAATGGGCCTGCCCGCGCCGGGCCACAGTTCCGGCGAGGCCATGGCCGAGATGGAGAAACTGGCCGCGCAGCTGCCGCCGGGTATTGGCTACGAATGGACCGGCCTGTCGCTCGAGGAGCGCGACGCCGGCTCGCAGACCGCCGTGCTGTATTCGATCTCGGTGCTGATCGTGTTCCTCTGCCTGGCCGCGCTGTATGAAAGCTGGACGGTGCCGGTCTCGGTGCTGCTGGTGGTGCCGCTGGGCGTGTTTGGCGCCGTGCTGGCCACCTTCGTGTTCAAGCTGTCGAACGACGTCTACTTCCAGGTTGGCCTGCTGACCGTGGTCGGCCTGGCCGCCAAGAACGCCATCCTGATCGTCGAATTCGCCAAGGAATTACAGGAGCAGGGCATGGCCCTCAAGGACGCCACCCTGCAGGCGGTGCGCCTGCGCCTGCGGCCGATCCTGATGACCTCGATCGCGTTCGGCCTCGGCGTGCTGCCGCTGGCGATCAGCCACGGCGCCGGTTCCGGCAGCCAGAACGCGATCGGCGTCGGCGTGCTGGGCGGGATGCTGTCGGCCACTTTCCTCGGCATCTTCTTCGTGCCGGTCTTCTTTGTGCTGGTGCGCGGCTACTTCGCCAGCAAGACGCCGCTCGCCGCCCCCGTCAATGCCGTCCAGGAGTCCCATTAACATGCGCCCATCGATCCTCAAACCCTCCGCCCTCGCCATGGCGCTGGTGGCCGCGCTGGCGCTGCCAGGATGCAGCCTGGCGCCCGTGTACCACCGTCCGGCCGCCCCGGTGGCGCAGGACTGGCCGCAAGCCGCACCTGCCGCAAACGCAGGCGCCAGGCCGCTGGCCGACATCGCGTGGCGCGACTACTTTGCCGATCAACGCCTGCGCCAGGTGATCGCGCTGGCGCTGGCCAACAACCGCGACCTGCGCGTCTCCGTGCTCAATATCGAGAAGGCAAGGACCCAGTACGGCATCAACCGGGCCGCCCTGCTGCCGACGGTGTCGGCGACGGCCGGTCAGAACGCCGCGCGCACGCCGTCCAATATGAGCGCCAATGGCGAGGCCGTGGTCAACCGCCAGTACAACAGCGGTCTGTCCATGTCCTCGTATGAGCTGGACTTCTTCGGCAGGGTGCGCAACCTGTCGGAGGCCGCCCTGGAGCGCTACCTTGGCACCGAGGAAGCGCGCCGCGCCCAGCAAATCAGCCTGGTGGCGGAAGTGGCCAACGCCTACCTGACCCTGGCCGCCGACCAGCAGCTGCTGAAGCTGGCCGAAGACACCCTGGCCAGCCAGCTCGCCACCTATAACCTGAGCAAGCGGCGCTTCGATTCGGGCGTCAGCTCGGGCCTGGACATGTACGAGGCGCAGACCAGCGTGGAGGCGGCCCGCAACGACGTCGCCGCCTACACCGCGCAGGTGGCGCTGGACCAGAACGCGCTGACCCTGCTGGCCGGCGCCAGCGTGCCGGCCGATCTGCTGCCTCAGGGCGAGATCGGCGCGGTCACGCAGCTGGCCGACCTGCCCGCCGGCCTGCCGTCCACCGTGCTGCAGTCCCGTCCCGACGTGCTGCAAGCCGAGCGCACCCTGCGCGCCGCCAACGCCGACATCGGCGTGGCGCGCGCCGCCTTCTTCCCCAGCATCACGCTGACCGCGTCCGCCGGTAGCGCCAGCGACCGGCTGTCCGGCCTGTTCAAGGGCGGATCGGGGGCCTGGAGCTTCATGCCGCAGCTGAACCTGCCGCTGTTCGACGGCGGCGTCAACCGCGCCAACCTGGACATCGCCAAGGCCGAGCGCGACATCGCCGTGGCGCAGTACGAGAAGGCCATCCAGACCGCCTTCCGCGAGGTCGCCGACGCGCTGGCGCAGCGCGCCACGCTGGACCAGCGCATCGCCGCCGAGGACGCTCTGGTGGCGGCGGCCGGCAAGAGCTTCCGCATCCACGAAGGGCGCTACCGCGCCGGCGCCGACTCCTACCTGGACGCGCTGGTGTCGCAGCGCGCGCTGTACGCGGCGCAGCAAAACCTGATCAGGACGCGGCTGGCCAAGTCCGGCAACGCCGTGACGCTGTATAAGGTGCTGGGTGGCGGCTGGCAGCCGGAAATTGACAAATCCGGCCAGCTTGCTCACAGTGTCGACTAAGTACGACATTTCCACCCAGATCCAACTCATGTCCACCATCGAAAAACGACATCACGGCCAGGAACGCGCGGAGCACCGCCGCCGTCAAGTGCTGGAAGCGGCCGCCGTCTGCTTCAGCCGCAGCGGCTTCCACGGCGCCAGCATGGCCGAGATTTCGAAGGCGGCGGGCATGAGCGCCGGTCACATCTACAACTACTTCGACAGCAAGGACGCCATCATCATGGCCTTCGTCAGCGAGCGCATGGAGGAGGTGGCGGCCGTGCTGCGCGACATGGCAAGGCAGGACGACCCCTTGCAAGGCATGCTGGATGACGCCCCCGCCACCGTCGCCCAGCATCTTGATCCCGCGTTCTGGGCGCTGCCCACGGAGATCCATGCCGAAGCTTCGCGCAATCCCAGCATCGCGCAGGCCCTGCGGGAGTGGGATCTTGACACGCGCACGCGCTTCCGGCCGCTGGTGAAGGCCTCGCGTGAAAGGCGCGCCCTGGCGGTGGACGATGCCACGCTCGATGGCCGCATGGACATCGTGTTCTCCCTGCTGCAAGGACTGTCGCTGCGCGCCCTGTACCACCCGGACGCGGACCGCGATGGGCTGGTGGAAGGCTTCCGCGTCGCCTTGAAGGCGGTGCTGGGCAGTTGAGAAAAGGTTACTATGAAAGCACGTGAAATCTTTCGCGCCGCGCCCGATCTGAAGCTGCGCGAGGCTGATGCGGGCCGTCGCCTGATTGGCGCTTCCGCCAAGCAGGGCAATGCCCGCCGCGACAAAGGCGAATTGAAAGAACTGGACCGCGCCAAAACCGCCGAGCTGATCGACCGTATCGCCGATCTGCAGGCCCGGCTCTACGCCGAGCGCAGCCAGAAGCTGCTGGTGGTCCTGCAAGGCATGGACACCGCCGGCAAGGACGGCACTGTGCGCACCATGTTCAGCCGCATCAACCCCATGGGCATCCGCGGCGTCGCCTTCAAGCAGCCCACCGACATCGAACTGGCCCACGACTACCTCTGGCGCGTGCACCAGCAAGTGCCGGTCAAAGGCGAGATCGCCATCTTCAACCGCAGCCATTACGAGGAAGTCCTGATCACCAGGGTGCAGGGCTGGATCGACAACGCCGAATGCAAGCGCCGCTACGCCCACATCCGCGACTTTGAACGCATGCTGGCCGAGACCGGCACCGTGATCATCAAGATCTTCCTGCACATCTCCCACGAAGAACAGCGCCAGCGCCTGCAGGAGCGCCTCGACGATCCCGACAAGCAGTGGAAGTTCAACCCGGAAGACCTGGTCCAGCGCAAGAGCTGGGACGCCTATCAGCGCGCCTACGAAAAAGCCATCCGCGAGACCGACGCGCCGCATGCGCCCTGGTACATCATCCCGGCCAACTCCAAGACCCAGCGCAACCTGGCCGTGGCCAGCATTGTGCTGGAGACGCTGGAAGGCATGAAGCTCAAGTTCCCGCCCAGCGATCCCAAGCTGTCCTCCATCACGGTGGAGTAGGGCGCTGCATGGGGCGCGTCTCTGTGGCATAGTAGCCGCAACGAAGACGCAAGGAGATCCCCATGCTGCAACTGAAAGATCCCAGCCTGCTGCGCCAGCAGGCCTATCTCAACGGCGAGTGGAGCGACGCCGACAATGGCGCCACGCTGGCCGTGACCAATCCCGCCACCGGCGAACAGATCGGCACCGTGCCCCTGATGGGCGCCGCCGAAACCCGCCGCGCCATCGAGGCCGCCAGCGCCGCCTGGCCCGCCTGGCGCAAGAAAAGCGCCAAGGAACGCGCCGCCATCCTGCGCAAATGGAATGACCTGATCCTGGCAAACGCCGACGACCTGGCCCTGCTGATGACGGCCGAGCAGGGCAAGCCCCTGGCCGAATCGAAAGGCGAAGTCACCTATGGCGCCTCCTTCATCGAATGGTTTGGCGAAGAAGCCAAGCGCATCGCCGGGGAAACCCTGGCCTCGCCCTGGCCGGACCGCCGCCTGCTGGTGACCAGGGAACCGATCGGCGTCTGCGCCGCCATCACGCCGTGGAACTTCCCCATCGCCATGATCACCCGCAAAGCCGGCCCCGCACTGGCGGCAGGCTGCCCGATGGTGCTCAAGCCCGCCGAAGCCACCCCGTTCAGCGCGCTGGCGCTGGCCGCCCTGGCCGAGCGCGCGGGCGTGCCGGCGGGCGTGTTCAGCGTCGTCACCGGCAAGCCGCAGGAGATCGGCGCCGAGATGACCAGCAACCCCACCGTGCGCAAGCTGACTTTTACCGGCTCCACCGCCGTCGGCCGCCTGCTGATGCAGCAATGCGCGCCCACCATCAAGAAGCTGTCGCTGGAACTGGGCGGCAACGCGCCCTTCATCGTGTTTGACGACGCCGACCTCGACGCCGCCGTGGAAGGCGCCATCGCCTCCAAGTACCGCAACGCCGGCCAGACCTGCGTCTGCGCCAACCGCATCTACGTGCAGGACGGCGTCTACGAGCAGTTTGCCGACAAGCTGGTGGCCGCCGTGCGCAAGCTCAAGGTGGGCAATGGCGCCGATGCCGGCGTCACCCAAGGCCCGCTGATCGACGACAAGGCCGTGAAAAAAGTCGAGCAGCACGTGGCCGATGCCGTCGCCAAAGGCGGCCGTCTGCTGCTGGGCGGCCGGCGCCATGCCCTGGGCCACAGCTTCTTCGAGCCGACCGTGATCGCCGACGCCAGCGCCGACATGCTGGTGGCGGGCGAGGAAACCTTCGGCCCGCTGGCGCCGCTGTTCCGCTTCCGCAGCGATGAAGAAGCCGTCGCCCTCGCCAACAACACCGAATTTGGCCTGGCCGCCTACTTCTACTCGCGCGACGTTGGCCGGATCTGGCGCGTGGCCGAAGGGCTGGAGTCCGGCATGGTGGGTGTGAACACCGGCCTGATCTCCAACGAAATCGCCCCCTTTGGCGGCGTCAAGCAATCCGGCATCGGCCGCGAAGGCTCGACCCATGGCCTGGACGAATTCCTGGTCATGAAGTACATCTGCCTTGGCGGCATCTGAGGCCCGGTGAAAAGCCGGTCAGCCGGTCCACCATGCGCTTGATGGCGGCCATCTGGCGGCCCAGGCGGGTGGCGTAGCGCGCGTCGTCATAGCCAAACCAGTCCCAGCACGCCTTGGGATTGGTGAACGGATAGATCGGCGAGGCCTGCGGAAACAGCAGCACGATGCGGTTGCTGTCGGCCCAGGCGGTATAGCCCGCGTGCATGGTGAACACCGTGCCGATATGCGTCGGATCCTGCAGGCAGCCATGGAACACCACGTGCAGCTTGCACCCCGCCGCATTTCCTGCGCAGCCCGGCGGCCGGTACAGATAGCCGCTGTTGGCCATTCCATGCACCGTCGGCGCCGGCAAAAATTCCGACTGATCGAATTCCAGCCATTGCCCGCTGGGCGCGCCCGTATTGCGCGCGCTGAGGGGACCGTACAGCCACTTCAGCAGCTGTCCCGCCGCATCGTAACCACAATCGTTGATGAAGGGCGCGCCGAAATAGCTGCAGGCATTGCCATAGCTGTCGGTCGGCATGGCATGCTCGGCGGCGATGCTGCTTTGGTAGCTGATCTGCGACGCCGCCACATAATGCCGGTAGTAGCTGTGCAGATCGTTCATCACCGCCTGCGGCACCACCGAATCGGCCGTGCCCGAAAACAGCCACACCCGATGGCTGCTGAGGTGGCTGGTGGCATCGATCAAGCCGCTTTGCGCCAGCTGGGCGGTGTCGCCGACCAGCAAGGGCACGTTTGTGCCGCCCGCGTGCACCTGGCAAGCCAGCAGGTCGCTGGTGCAGCTGCATACCGTGGTCGCCAGGTACACCGTCCCCTGCGCGCAGAAATACGGCCCGGCCGCGATGATGCCGGCGCCCGTCACGCTGGCGGAAAACGCCACCTCGAACTGCACCGCCATAAAGCCGCCCGCCGACAGGCCGGACACGCTGACCTGCCCGGTCTGCATG
>Ga0213872_10001377_pt1 | contig 16009 bp, 11 predicted proteins | sample VelepicomBERX_R2_FD_160071 | JGI IMG/M metagenome (GOLD analysis project Ga0213872, IMG submission 160071) | Rhizosphere microbial communities from Vellozia epidendroides in rupestrian grasslands, the National Park of Serra do Cipo, Brazil - RX_R2 | ecosystem: Host-associated > Plants > Roots >...
GCCCGCAGCAGCACCTCGCGCTCGATCAGCGCCTTGCGCACCAGGTTGAATTCGTAATACTCGAGATAGCGCAGACCGCCGTGAATCAGCTTGGTGGAAGCGGACGAGGTATGCGCGGCCAGGTCGTCCTTCTCGCACAGCACCACCGATAGCCCCCGCCCCGCCGCGTCGCGCGCGATGCCGGCGCCATTGATGCCGCCGCCCACCACCAGGACATCGCAATCGATCGTGTGCTGCGGTTCCGCCATCTTCTCCCCAGTGCCTGAAACGAAAGACAAATATGAAAGACAAATTATAAAGACAAACCCGGGCCATAAAGTAGAGCGCAAGCTCCAGGACGACTATCGCACAGAGACGTTTGCTTGGGAAGATTTTTCAATCGACTATAATCCCCCCACCGTAGCTAACCTGAGACCTGACTTGAGCTCTATTCCTACCGTACCCTCTTCCTGGCTGACCCGCCGTAACCTGATCCGCGCCGCCCTGATCGCCGGCGCCGGCGCGCTGCTGGCCGGCGGTCTGCTGGTGGCCTATATGCTGCTGTACATCGCGCCCAACCTGCCATCGCTGGAAGTGCTGACCGATTACCGCCCCAAGATTCCGCTGCGCGTCTACACCGCCGACAAGGTGCTGATCGGCGAGTTCGGCGAAGAACACCGCGACTTCATCCCCATCAAGGAAATGCCGGAGATGATGAAGAAGGCCCTGCTGGCGGTCGAGGACAAGCGCTTCTACGAACACCCCGGCATCGACTGGCGCCGCGCCCTGGGCGCCGCCCGCGCCAACCTGGGCGGCGCGCTGCGCCAGGGCGGCTCCACCATCACCATGCAGGTGGCGCGTAACTTCTTCCTGTCGCGCGACAAGGTCTTTGGCCGCAAGCTGCAGGAAGTGATGCTGGCCCTGAAGATCGAAGCCTCGCTCAGCAAGGACCAGATCCTCGAGCTATACATGAACCAGATCTACCTGGGCCAGCGCTCCTTCGGCTTTGGCAGCGCAGCCCAGACCTACTTCGGCAAGTCGGTCAAGGAGCTGGACATCGCCGAAATGGCCATGCTGGCGGGCCTGCCGCAGAATCCCTCGCGCCACAACCCGGCCGTCAATCCCAAGCGCGCCAAGGAACGCCAGCACGTCGTGCTGAAGCTGATGCGCGACGTGAACTACATCACCGAAGAGCAATACCAAAAGGCGCTGCACGAGACCCTGCACGTCAGCCACAAGGGCGTCGAATTCGAGACCCACGCCGAATACGCCGCCGAGCTGGCGCGCCAGGTGGTCTACGCCCAGTTCAAGGAAGACAGCTACACCAAGGGCATCAGCGTCTACACCACCCTGCTGAAGGCCGACCAGGACGCGGCCTACGAGTCGGTGCGCCGCAATGTGCTGAACTACGACCAGCGCCACGGCTACCGTGGCCCGGAAGCCTTCATCGAACTGCCGCAGGATCCTGAGGAGCGCGACGACGCCATCGAGGACGCGCTGCAGAAGCGTCCGGGCAGCGATCGCCTGATCCCGGCCGTGGTGCTGGCCGCCAGCCCGGCCGAGGTCAAGGTGCAGAACCCGTCCGGCGAAGAGATCGCCATCCGCGGCGAAGGCCTCAAGCTGGCCGCCTCCGCGCTGGGCGACAAGGCCCGCGACGCCCTGCGCATCCGCCCCGGCGCGGTGGTGCGCATCATGCAGGACGAGAAAAAGAACTGGTGCATCAGCCAGGTGCCGCAGGTGTCGGCGGCCTTCGTCTCGATCGACGCCGTCACCGGCGGCTTCCACGCCATGGTGGGCGGCTTCGACTTCAACCTGCGCAAGTACAACCACGTGACCCAGGCCTGGCGCCAGCCCGGTTCGTCGATGAAGCCTTTCATTTATTCCTCGGCGCTGGAAAAAGGCTTCAATCCCGCCACCCTGATCATGGATGCGCCGATCACGCTGGGCCCCGAAGACACCGGCAATGAAACCTGGAGCCCGCAAAACGACGACGGCAAATATGATGGCCCGATCACCATGAAGCGCGCCCTGGCCAAGTCGTCCAACGTGGCCTCGGTGCGCATCCTGCGCCACATCACCGTGCCCTACGCGCACCAGTACATCGGCAAGTTCGGCCTCGACCTGGCCAAGCATCCCAAGAACCTGACCCTGACCCTGGGGACCGGCTCGGTCACGGCGGAGCAGCTGGTGGCCGCCTACGCGGTGTTCGCCAACGGCGGCTACTCGGTCGAGCCCTACCTGATCGCCAGGATCGTCGACGGCAATGGCAAGGTCATCTCCGAGGCCAAGCCGCGCGAAACCCTGCCGGATGAAGCCCGCGTGATCGATCCGCGCAATGCCTTCGTCATGGACACCATGCTGCGCGAAGTGACCCGCAGCGGCACCGGCGCGGCGGCCGCCAAGCTGGGACGTCCGGACGTCGCCGGCAAGACCGGCACCTCCAACGACGCCGTCGACGGCTGGTTCTCCGGCTATGCGGGCGGCATCGTGGCGGTGTCCTGGATGGGCTACGACGACTCCAAGTCGCTGGGCGGCAAGGAGTTCGGCGCCACCGTCTCGCTGCCGATCTGGATGGACTACATGAAGGTGGCGCTGCAAAAGCGTCCGCCAGTGGAGCGTCCGGTACCGACCGGCCTGACCCAGGTCGATGGTGAATGGCTGTACGACGAGTTCACCGGCGACGCAGCCCTGCACTCATTGGACGTCGATACGGCACCGGGAACCGACGCACCCGCTCCCGGCGAGCCGGCTGGCGCCAGTCCGGCCGCCACGCCAGCCGCCGGCGCTCCGGGCGGCGCGCCCGCACCGGGTGGCGGCGGCACCCAGCTCACGCCAGTGAAGGGCCAGTAAGGCCGCCCTACCCGCGGCGCCAGCGAGTCGCCTGGCGCCACCCATGCGGCACAAAAACAACCTTCGCCTTATCCCTGCAAGCCTTCACGATGGCCTTGCGAGCCGCATCAAACGTACGCGGTGGCGGCGCTGCTACATTTTGAAAGCCGGGCAACCGCCCGCGTTCACAAATATAGGAGACGCCATGACCCACCGATTCCGCAAGATGCTGTGTCTGTTCCTGCTCGCTGTCCTGACACTACCCGTCCCGTCCTGGGCCGCCGGCTACACCCAGACCAAATATCCCATCGTACTGGTGCACGGCCTGTTCGGCTTCGATAACATCGGCCCGGTCGACTACTTCTACGGCATCGCCTCCGCCCTGCGCAGCGGCGGCGCCGACGTCTACGTGACCCAGGTGTCGGCCGCCAACAGCACCGAGGTGCGCGGCGAACAGCTGCTGACCCAGGTCAGGCAGATCCTGGCCGCCACCGGCGCCGCCAAGGTCAACCTGATCGGCCATAGCCACGGCGGCCCCACCGCGCGCTACGTGGCCTCGGTGCGGCCGGACCTGGTGGCCTCGGTCAGCAGCGTCGGCGGCGTCAATAAGGGCTCCAGGGTGGCCGATGTGCTGATCGGCGCCGTGCCCAATGTGTCCTACGCCATTGCCAATGCCGTCTCGGGCTTCATCAGCTTCCTGTCCGGCAGCCCCACCCTGCCGCAGAATTCCTACGCCGCCGCCCAGTCGCTCAGCACCGCCGGCACGCTGGCCTTCAACAGTCGCCATCCGGAAGGCGTGCCCACCAGCGCCTGCGGCGAAGGCGCCTACCAGGTCAACGGCGTGTACTACTTCTCGTGGAGCGGGGCCCAGCCCTACACCAATCTGCTGGACCCGAGCGACCCGGTGCTGGCCCTGACCGCGCTGGCCTTCAACGAGAAGAACGACGGCCTGGTGGCCAGCTGCTCCAGCCACCTGGGCCGCGTGATCCGCGACGACTACGCCCTCAACCACCTGGACGAAGTGAACCAGATGGTCGGCATCACCAACCTGTTCGAGACCAGCCCGGTCACGATCTTCCGCCAGCAGGCCAACCGCCTGCAGGGCCTGGGCCTGTAACGAGGAGCGCGCATGAACGCAAACAAGCTTAAACTCAGCCTGCTGGTCCTGGGCGCCGTCGCCGCCGCAAGCGCAGTCTGGATGCTGGCCCGGGCCGAACGCGAGCCCGCCCATCTGACGACGGCCGAGCCGAATTACTTTGCGTTTGTGCGCTCCATGGAAGGCACGCGTCCGGACGGCGACATCCGCCAGGACGCGGCCGACCAGTTGATCGTCAACGCCGAACTGGGACACCTGTTCGACTACTATCTGGCCGGGCTGGGCGAGCAGCCGCTGGCCGCCATCCAGGCCGGAATCGGCCGCGAGCTGGAGCGCCGCCTGCGGCCCGCTGCCGCCAGACAGGCCAAGCTGCTGCTGGAGCACTACCTGCAGTACAAGCGGGCGCTGGTTGATGCCGAGCGCGGACTGAAGCCCGCACCGGCGCCGGCCGCCGCCGCGCGGCAGCGGCTGGACACCATGCAGCGCCTGCGCCGCGACTACTTCACCGAGCAGGAAATCGCCGGCCTGTTTGCCGACGGCGACGCCTACGACAACGCCGCCATCGCCCGCATGGAAATCATGGCCGACACCAGCCTGACGCCCGAGCAGCGCAAGCAGAAGCTGGCCGCACTGGACGCCAAACTGCCCGCAGCCCTGCGCGAAGACCGCGAAGCGCCCACCCGGGTACTGCGGCTGGAGAAATCGGTGCAGCAGGCCCGCGCCAGGGGCGCCGACGACAACGAGGTCTATCGCCTGCGCGCCGCCGCCCTGTCGCCCGCCGCCGCCGCCCGCTTTGCCGACCTGGATCGCGAAGAAGCCGACTGGCAGCGCCGCATCGCCGACTATCAGGCCCAGCGCAAGCAGCTGATGAACGGTCCCGCCGCGCCGTCCGACGCCGCCCTGCAACAGCTGCGCGACGCCGCCTTTACCCCGGACGAACAAAAGCGCCTGGCCGCCTACGAATAAAGCCGCCCGCCGCGCGGGCGATGCTACAATCGTTGTCACTTCGATCATGCCGCGCGCAGGCATCGGCGCGGCTTTCAAACGGGTGGCGATCCTATGGCGATGTCCCGGCTCAGCATCTCGATCACGGCGCCGATTGTGCTGGTCTCCGCATTGGCGGTCGGCCTGACCGTGTTCCTGAACGTGGGAAAACTCGACCGCACCCTGGCCGAACTGGAACAATCCCGCCTGCGCTTCACCCTCAACAATCTGCGCGAGAACCTGGAAACGGGACTGGACCTCGGCCTGCCCGTCAAAGGCCTCGGCAACGCCCAGGCGGCGATCGACCGCGAGGCCCGCGCCGATCCCGACATCGTCTCCATCGCCGTGCTGGACGACCATGGCACGGTGGCCTTCATCACCGGCCGCAGCGGCCGCGGCACCGACGACGGCGCCGGGACCATGCGGCTGCACACCGGCCTGTCCAACAATCTGGGCGTGAGCATGGGCGCCATCGAGCTGTCGTACTCGCGCCGCAGCCACGAACGCTTCATGGCCGGCATCAGCAGCCAGCTGCGGATCGCCGCGCTGGTCGCCATCCTTGCCAGCAGCGCGCTGGCGGTGCTGGGCATCCGCCTTTGGGTGCGCCGCATTCGCCGCACCTTGCGCAGCATCGAGCATACGCTGGACCAGGGCGCGCCGCCCCAGCATCCCGACCGCCGCGCCGCCGCGCTGGCCGAACAAGTCAACCGCAGCACCCAGGACGCCTTGCAGGAGCTGGACCGCGCCGAGCGCGCCATCACCAGCGCTGACATCGCGGGGACAAGCCTATGAGCGACGAACAGCACCTGTATGCCCGGCCGGTGCGCCAGCTGTTCATCTTCGCGCTGGTACTACTGCTGGCGACCCAGGTGGCGCTATCGCTGTACGCCTGGCGCCTGGCGGAAGACCGCCTGCTGCCGGAGCTGGGTCGCAAGGCACAGGCCACTGCCCGTTCCTTGTCCGGCAAACTGGATCGCGCCCTGGACTATGGCATCCCGCTGGCCCGGCTGGAAGGCGTGCCGGACTTCTTTGCCGATGTGCTTAAGCAGAACAGCGATCTGGCCTACCTGCGCGTCAGCGACGCCCATGGCGCGACCTTGTACGGCAGCGTGCAGCCTGACATCAGCCCGGACGACGAATTCCTCGACACCGCCGTGCGGCTGCTGCTCAACGGCGCGTCCGTGGGCACGCTGCATGTGGGCGTGGACAAGCGCTACGTGGCCGCGCGCGTGCGCGAGCTCCGTTACGACATCGGCATCGTGCTGCTCACCAGCCTCCTGATCGCTTTCGAGATTCTGTGGTTTGTGGTGACGCTCAATTTCACCGTGCCGATGCGGCAGATCGTGGCGCGCATGGTGCGTATCGCCTCGGGCGACTTCCGCCAGCGCCCGCAGGCAATCGAAGGGGCCGCGCTGGCATCGCGGCTGGACAGCATTACCCGGCGCGTCAACCAGGGCTTCGAGCGCCTGCTGAACAAGGCCGCCGCCGCACCGCAGGCCGATCCCCAACGCCAGGCCAAGGCGCAGACCACGCTGCAGCGCCTGCGCGGCATCTACCACTTTGGCGAGTCTGCCGCCGACGGCGACCTGACGCAGCAGCGGGTGATTCTGGTGCGGGTGCTCAGCTTCCTCTTCATGTTCGCGGAGATGCTGTCACGGCCCTTCCTGCCGGTGTACGCGGCCTCCTTGAGCGCCGCCGGAACCGACGGCGTCGGCGCATCCATCCTGCCAGCGGGCCTGCTCGCCAGCCTGCCCATCACCGCTTTCCTGCTCGGCGTGGCGCTCAGCATGCCGATCGCGGGCCGCTGGTCCGACCGCGTCGGCCGCCGCAACAGCTATATCGCCGGCGCGCTGCTGGTCACCGCCGGCCTGGCCGCCACCGGCCTGATTCCCGTCTACCACGCCCTGGTGGCCGCGCGCGCCGCCACCGGCATCGGCTACGCGCTGATGTTCATGTCCTGCCAGGGCTACGTCTTCGACAACACCGACAACAGCAACCGCGCCAAAGGTATGGCCTTGTTCGTCGGCTCCATCATGGTGGCGGAAATCTGCTCGCCCGCCGTCGGCGGCATCCTGGCCGACCGCATCGGCTACCAGCAGGTGTTCATTTCTGGCGCAGCCGTGGCCCTGATCGCCGCCCTGCTGGCCGGCGCGGTGCTGGACAACCGCCACGCACAAACCAGTGGCCCCGCCGCGCCGCCGCTATCGCGCCGAACCACCGTGCTGCGGCTGGCGCACAACCGGCGCTTCCTGGCCCTCTCCATCCTGTCCGGCATTCCCGCCAAGTTCCTGTACTCCGGCTTCCTGATCTTCCTGGTGCCCCTGCTGCTGACCAGCCTTGATTGCACCAAGTCCGAGATCGGCCGCTACACCATGCTGTATGGCTTGAGCTGTCTGGCGCTGGGCCCCCTGTTCGCCCGCCTGGCCGACCGCTACAACGCCTATGCCGCGCTGGTCGCCGCCGGCGGCCTGCTGACTGGCGCAGGCATGCTGCCCATCCTGCAGGGCGCCAGCGCGGACCTGGTGATGTTGGGCGTGGCCACTCTGGGCATCGGCCAGGCCATGAGCATCTCCGCCCAGCTGGTGCTGGTGGCGCGCGTCACGCAGGCCGAAGCCCAGGACCTGGGCACCGGTCCAATCGTCGGCATGTTCCGCCTGCTGGAGCGGCTCGGCGCGGCGGCCGGGCCGGTCGCCACCGGCGCGCTGGTGGCACACTTGGGACCGCAGCAGGCCATGGCCGCATTGGGCGCCTTTGGACTGGGGACGTCACTGCTGTTCATGCTGGCGTTCCGGCGCCGCAGCCGCACCGCCGGCATCAACCAGGGCGTGCCAACATGAATGCACAGCGCCGCCAATTGCTGCGCTACACAGCCGCCACACTGGCTGCCGGCGCCACAAGCACTATCGGCCAGGCTTGGGCTCTGCCAGTGAGCAACCCAAGCCGCATGGCCAACGTGGCAACGCTGGCGCCAACACGCCAGCCACGCATCTACATGATCCTGTTCCGCGGTGAGACGCCGGTGGAAAAAGGCTTCCGCGATTACTTTGCTGTCAACGGCATGACGCCGGAATTGATCGTGCGCGATGTCGCACTGGACGTCGGCAAGGTGCCGCAGCTGATCGCCGAGGCGCGCGCCATGCAGGCAGACTTGATCTACACCTGGGGCACGCCGGTCACGCTGGCGGTCGCCGGCAAGGCAAACGCCGTCAACCCTGCCGCGCATGTGACCGATATCCCGGTGGTCTTCACCATGGTCGCCGCACCCCAGGCTTCCGGGCTGGTGACGTCGCTGGCATCATCGGGACGCAATCTCACCGGCGCCAGCCACGTTGTACCCAGCATCCAGCAGCTCAGCGCCATCCGCGCCTATCGCCGCTTCGAGCGCATCGCCATCATCTTCAACCCCGCCGAACCCAACTCGGTGCTGAACGTGAAGGAGTGGCGCGCGCTGGCGGCGTCCGAGCATTTTCAACTCATCGAGCAACCCGTCCCACTGGACGCCAAGGGCCAGCCCACAGCCGCCGCGCTGCCCGCGCTGGTGCAGGCGCTGGCCCGGCGCCAGGTGCAGCTGCTGTACATTGGACCGGACAGCTTCCTCGCCGCCAATCGCGTGACGCTGACCGAAGCCGCCTTGGCCGCCCGCCTGCCGACCTTCGCCGCCACCGAGGTCGCCCTGCGCGAAGGCAAAGCTTTATTCGGACTCGTTTCCGGCTACGAAAACGTCGGCCGGCTCACCGCCCACAAAGCCGCGCAGATCCTGTACCAGCATGTCGCCCCGCCGCAGATTCCCATTGAGACGCTGGCGCGCTTTTCCTACCTGGTAAATATGTCGGTGGCCTCGCAGCTGCAGATGTATCCGCCTCTGAAGGTCATCAACTACGCGGAGCTGATGCGATGAACTGCAGTGACGATGCCATCTTCACATGGCGCGTGATCCGTCCCGACGAAGCGGCCGCCGTACACGCGCTGCATACCGCAGTGTTGGCGCGCACGCCCTCCGGCATGGTGCGGCCGGACGAACTGTCGCATTTCAAGCAGCACACCGAGCAGCTGGGCCGCATCCTTGGCTGTTTTGCGGAAGGAGAGCTGGTGGCATATGGCGTACTGGGGATTCACTCGCACACCGTGCAGCATCTGGCTGACTTGCTGGGACTCTCGGAACAGGACCGCGAACGGGTCTGCGTGCTGGATGGCGCGGCCTCGCTGCCGGAATGGCGCGGCCACGGCCTGCATTGCACGGCGATCGTGGAACGCAGCGCGCTGGGCGCCAGCCTGGGACGATCCCTCGTCACCGCCACCTGTGCGCCGGAGAACCTCCGCAGCTTGCGCGGATTGCTCAAGGAAGGCTTTACAATTCACGGCTTCGCGTATGTCTACGGCGGCCTGGCGCGGCTGATCGTCAAGCACGACCTGCTGGTTCCTGCCACGCCGTGGCAATTGGTGTCGCGCGTTGCGGTCTCAGACTACGCCGCGCACCAGGCAGCGCTGCAACAAGGATTGGTCGGCTATGGCTGCGCGCAGGGCGACGACAAGAGCTGGCACATCGAATATGGCCGACAGGCTCAGTGAACGTAGCGGGCGATAAAGAAGGCCGCACTCATCGCCAGCGCAATCACCCCGTAAACGCGCCAAGCCAGCACCCCCAAGAACTTGTACATCTCACCATGACTCTTGTGCATCTCAACTTGACCTTGATGTATCAGCTCGCTCAATTCAAGGTAGCGTTTTTGCATTTTATTGTCTAAATCAACCTGTCCCTTGTGCATCTCATCGCGCAACTCAGCATCGCCTTTTCGCATCTGATCACGCAATTCAGCGTCGCCTTTTCGCATCTCATCACGCAATTCAGCATGGCCCGTTTGCATTTCATTACGCAATTCAGCGTGGCCCGTTTGCATCTCATCACGCAATTCAGCATCGCCCTTTTGCATTTCATTACGTAATTCAGCGTGGCCCTTGTGCATTTCGTCGCGCAACTCGGCTTGCCCCTTGCGCACCTCCTGAGTCAATTCGGAAATTTTCTCAAGCACGGCGGCGTGTTGCTGATTCATGCGTTCCAGCAGCATGGCGATATCATCCTTGGTGGCGCATGTTGCCCGGATGACTGCAATATCCTTTTCCACCTCTGTCATACGCACCTCAAGCCCATGAACACGTGCACCCAGTTCAGGGTATGACGGTGGTATCGGATTTTCAAGCGACGGATCGTGGTCATTCCCGTTCATGAGACAGCCTCGGCAGCAGATGGACTACCTGTCAGCGTAGCAGTCCCGCCAATGCAGCCCTTGCGCCGCCTCAGCGAGGCAAACGGAACTTTCAGCCCAGCGTATCGTCCAGATCGTGCTCAGACGAGCGGCCACGGCGCTTTTCACGGTCGCGCTGGCGCAGCACGTCGATCATCACGTTGAAGGTGCGCGCCAGGCGGCCGATTTCGTCGTTCGACGTCACCTTGATATTGGCGCGGTCGTAATCGCCATCCTTGAGCGCATTGGCCGCCTCCGTCAAGCGCACCACCGGCCGCACGATACTGCGCGCGAACAGCACCGCCAGAACCAGGAACACCAGCCCCACCAGCCCAACGCTATACAGCACATGCTCGAACAGCCGCTCCAGCGGCGCCTCGAACTGCACGCGCGACTCGGTCACGCCCACCACCCAGTTATGCCCCTTGACCGGCGCATAGCCCGCATACTCATCGTTCCCGCTCAGCGTGGAGTGATAGCTGATATTCCCCGTATGCGTCGCGCCGACCAGCGTGCGCGCCAGCTCCGGCATCTGCAAGCCGTCGATCTGCTTGCGGTTAAAGCGCTGGTCGCTGACGATCCGCGCCAGCGCTTCCTTTGACAAAGGCGCCAGGCTGCGATACAGCTGCTTCTCATCCGGATGCTGCACCAGCACCCCATCGCCGTCGACCATGAAGGGCACGCGCCCGCTGCTATCCTGCACCTGCTGCAGAATCCCGCCGATGGTCGAACCCTTGATGCGTAGGACCACCACGCCGATCACCTGGTGCTCCGCATCGAACACCGGGTTGGCGTAATACACACCCGGCTTGCCCGCCGTCGATCCCACGATCACGCCCGACATGAAAGGCCGCCCCTGCACCGCCTCCCGGAAGTACTCGCGGAAGCCGAAGTTCAGCCCCTCCACGCCCGGTTCGCTGGACACCAGCGCCAGTCCCTCGCGGTCCATCAGAAACATCAGATGCACGTCAGGATTGGTCTTGATCAGGTTCCCCAGCTTGATGCCGACCTGCTCCTTTCTCGCCTCCGACGGCGACTGCAAATAATCGATAAACACCGGATCGGTGGCGAGATAGTTGGACAGGTTGCGGCTGTCGCCAATCAGCTGCGCGATGCGTGCGGCGGTGCTTTGGGCCAGCCGCTCCAGATTACGCAGCTCGCTGGCCTGCACCGCACGCTCGCTGCCCGTCAGGTTGTAGTAGGCCGTGATAGTCATTGGCAGCAGCGCCGCCAGCACCATGGCGATGGTCATCTTGACCGACAGCGGCCATGACGCCGGCCGCCACAAGGCACGCCCGAACTGGCGCACTCCTTTCTTCAGGCTGCGCTGGCCTTCCGCCTCGTCCGCGCGCAAGGCTTCCTGCAAACCCAGCTTGCCGACATGTTCACCGAACAGCCGCTCGGCAAACGCCTGCACCGTCTGCGGGCGCGCGGCAGGATCGAGCATCAGCGCCCAATCCACCGCCGCCAGGAAGGAGGCGCTGTAACGGCCCTCCGCCGCCTGTACCGCCGGCACATAGATTGACTTGCCCTGCTCGCGCTCCGGCGCCGGCGCCGGCTTCGCGCCAGTGATCATCCAGTACAGCGTCGCGCCCAGCGCATAGATATCGGTCCACGGCCCCTGCTCGCCGCCCGCGTACTGTTCCGGCGGCGCATAGCCCGGCGTGACCACGTCCGCCATCGCATCGGCCCCGCCCACGGCCAGCCGCGCGGCGCCAAAATCCAGCAGCACCAGGCTGCCGTCTTCCTTGCGCACGTAGATATTGTCCGGCTTGATGTCGCGGTGCAGATAGCCCGATTCATGCACCAGCGCCAGGCCATCCAGCAAAGGCTGCAGCAGCGACAGCAGCTGATGCTCCGCCATCGCGCGGTGCTTTTCCCACCACTGCTTGAGCGGCTTGCCACGCTCGTATTCCAGCACCATGTAGGCGGTCTTGTGGGCCTCGAAGAAGCGCGCCACCCGCACGATATTCGGATGGCGGAAGGTCGCCAGCGTGCGCGCCTCGACCAGAAAGCTTTCCAGTCCGTTCTGGTAAAAGTCCTGATCCTCCGCCCAGCGCGGCGAGACCGAATGGTCGCTGGCGCGGGTGGCATAGCCGGCGGGCAGATACTCCTTGACCGCCACTTTCACGTTCAGATTGACGTCGGTGGCCAGATAGGTGATGCCGAAGCCGCCCTGGCCCAGCACCGAATCGATCCGGTATTCAAACAGCTCAAAACCGGGCGGCAGCGCCAGTGGCATCTCCGCGCCGTGGCCGATGGTTCGATCCAGCCGCTGCGGCGTGTCTGCGGGCGCCGCGGCCGCGCGCCCCAGCGTCGGGGGCGCGGGCTGGCCGGGATGGGTACGCAGCGGCGCGCTGCGTGCCAGCGCGCTGTCCGGCCGGTAGTGCGGCACGGGGATGGTGGCGTCGTCGTCCACCGGCGGGCGGGCGCCCGGCCGCGGCACGGTGATATCGGCCTGCCCGTCCCGCATGGCCAGCTGCCCGGCGGCGGCGCGCGCCGTCATCTCCTGCACGTCGCGCATGCGCCGTTCCACCGCCACCACCGCCTCCAGCGTGGCGACGCGCCGTGCCAGGATCGCCGCGCGCGCCTCGGCCGTCGCGCCCCGGTCGGCAGGCGCGGCTTCCGGGGCTGCCGCATGAGATGGAGAACCGTGTTCTTTTTCGTCCATGCCACTCCAATATTTTCGGGTTTTGCACTGAACACCTAGCGCACATGCTAGCATGATGCCTTGGCGAAAAGCGATAATTCTGGGCTGAGGACCAATGGGCAACTGGAAGCCTTTATCACCGTCGGTACTGCACCATCTCGACTTCGGCGTGGCCTATGGCATGAGCGATGTCGGCACCGTGCGGGAGTCCAACCAGGACAACTTCCTGATCGACCCCGATCTTGGCCTGGTGGTCGTCGCCGACGGCATGGGCGGCCACGATGCGGGCGAAATCGCCAGCGCCGACGCCATCACCCTGCTCTCCAGCTTTATCCGCGCCGCCCAGGAAGGGCCTGACGGTGACACCACGGTGCCCTCGTTCCGCGCCAGCGCCTTCGATCCGTCCCAGACCGATCCCGACGCCACCTGGACCGACGCCACCATGAAGGCCATGATCACCCTGCACGATGCGGTGGAATTTGCCAATCAGCGCATGTACCAGACCAATATGGCCAACGACCAGGCCGACGGCGCGGGCATGGGCACCACGCTGACCGGCATCTGGCAAGTGGCGCCGGATGGGCCGATGTTCGTATTCCATGTCGGCGACAGCCGCCTGTATCGCTATCGCAACGGCCGCATGGTCCAGCTGACGCGCGACCAGACCCTGTACCAGCAGGCCCTGGACGCCGGCGTGCCAGGGCCGCTCCCGGCCCGCAACCTGCTGCTGCAGGCGCTCGGTCCTGCCGCCGACATCAAGCCGGAGCTGCAAAGCCATGTCGCCGCGCCGGGCGACGTCTACCTGCTGTGCAGCGACGGACTGTATGGCGATTCCGAACCTGGCGCGATCGAAGCCATCCTGGGCGCCGCCGATCCCGACAACCTGGACCAGTGCTGCGCCGCGCTGATCGAGATGGCCAAGCGTGACGGCAGCCGTGACAACATCACCGCCGTGCTGGTGCGCTGCAAGGACTAAGCTTCAATGCCGTAGTCCGGGCCTCAAAACTCTTCCCACTCGTCCTTGGCCGCTGAGGCGGGCGCGCTCGCCGCCTTCAGCTCCGGCTGCCGCACAGGCTTGGCCGGCGCCCGAGCCAGCGCTGGCCGCTGCGGCGCGGCGGCCGTCATCCGGTGCGCCATCGGCTGCGCTGCCGGCAGCGCCGACTGGTCCATGCGGAACACGCTGACCACCTCCGCCAGCCCGGCCGCCTGCTCCTGCAGCGACGCCGCGGCGGCAGCCGCCTGCTCCACCAGCGCGGCATTCTGCTGCGTCACCGTATCCATCTGCCCCACCGCCATATTGATCTGATCGATGCCCGTGCTCTGCTCCTGCGTCGCCAGGCTGATCTCGGCCATGATGTCAGTCACGCGCTGGACGCTGCTGACGATGTCGTTCATGGTGTCGCCCGCCTCCGCCACCAGCTTGGCGCCCGCGCCCACTTTTTCGACCGAGTCGCCGATCAGCCCCTTGATCTCCTTGGCCGCAGCCGCCGAGCGCTGTGCCAGCGCGCGCACCTCCGACGCCACCACCGCGAAGCCGCGACCCTGCTCGCCCGCGCGCGCCGCCTCCACTGCTGCGTTCAGCGCCAGGATATTGGTCTGGAAGGCGATACCGTCGATCACGCTGATGATGTCGACGATCTTGCTGGACGACTCGTTGATCGAATCCATGGTCTGCACCACGCGCGCCACCACGTCGCCACCGCGCACCGCCACACCGGAGGCGGAAGCCGCCAGCGTATTGGCCTGGCGCGCGTTGTCCGCATTCTGGCGCACGGTGGAAGTCAGCTCTTCCATCGAGGACGCAGTCTCTTCCAGCGAACTGGCCTGCTCCTCGGTGCGCTGCGACAGGTCCAGATTGCCCTGGGCGATCTGGCTGGAGGCGCAGGCAATGGTGTCGGTGCCGATGCGCACCTTGCCGACGATGCGGATCAGGCTATCGTTCATGTCCTTGAGCGCCTGCAGCAGCTGGCCCGTTTCGTCCTTGCTGTGCGCCTCGATATGGCTGGTCAGGTCGCCGGAGGCCACGGTTTGCGCCACCCGCACCGCCTCCCCGATCGGCGCCGTGATGGTCTTGGCGATATACGCCGCGCACAACGCCGCAATCACGGCCGACACCAGACCGGTGATCGCCATCAGCCATTCGGAGCGCGTCACGGTGGCCGCGCCGTCCTTCACGCTATCCTGCGCGATGCCGTCGTTCAGTTCCTCGATTTTCATCAGCGTGCTTTCCGCCTTCAGGAACAGCGGCCGCGAGGCCTGGAACTGCGCATAGAACTCGACAAACAGATCCTTTTGCTTCTGTTCGTCCTGGTTGCCGGCCAGGGCCGCGATGATGCCGTCGATCTTGTCGTCGACCGCCTTCCATGCCGCCCATTCGCCGGTGAACTGCTTCCACAGCACCGCCTCCTCATCGGTCTGCGGCAGCGGCTCGTACTTCTTCCAGCCACGGTCGATATTGGCCCAGGCCTTCCTGCGCAGGGCGCGCGCCTCGGCAAACTTGTCCTGCGAGTGATAGTCGTTTTCGTACACCGCCGTGTACAAGGTCGCCGATGCGACAGCGGTTTGGCCTTCGCTCATAACGAGCAGTCCCTGGATCGAGGGCAGCCGCACCACACCGATCTCGTTGACCGCACCGCCCACACGCGCGATGCCCAAATAGCCCGACACCGCCACCACTGCCAGCGCCACCATCATCACCGCCACCAGCGCGGCCAGCTTCCATTTGATCAGCAAATCCTTGAACATCGCTTCCCCCTCGCAGTCGGTTCCATACATGATTCAATATGGACGGGAGCTCAGCTATCGTCAATCGTATATTTGAATATGTGGCGCTTGGCGTACAAATTATCAGCCGGGGGGGAGCCAGCCGGACGGCCCCCAGGTCCCGGCCAGCATGCCGCCAAAGGCCGCCGGTGCAGGCAGGCCACGGCTCATCAGCAACGATGGCTCGACCGCCTGCGAGCCGTCCGTCCACCACAAGCTATGCCCGCGCAAGGCCGCCAGCGCGATCGGCGTGATCTGGGCGGGCAAGGCATCCAGCCCTTCCAGCGCGATGCGGCAGCCTGCGGCGCCGACGCGCAGGCCGCTGTCGCCATCCGGCAGCGGCGCTACCGCCTGCAGGGCGACGTCGAACTGCTCCAGCACAAAGCCCTCCGACAGCGAGGACAGCGCCAGGTCTTCCAACTGGTCGAACCACTCCTTGCCGCCATTGATCCAGTCCAGCAGCGC